>Ga0308399_1000371_pt1 | contig 15926 bp, 9 predicted proteins | sample HotsprSampOS1260_FD_202367 | JGI IMG/M metagenome (GOLD analysis project Ga0308399, IMG submission 202367) | Hot spring phototrophic mat microbial communities from Octopus Spring, Yellowstone National Park, Wyoming, United States - 20060914_OS12-60 ... | reverse complement strand
TCCATCGCCTCCTCCTCACGCCAGCGCGAGTATCTGGAGTTTTATCTGGCGCTTGTACGGACCGGGGCTCTGACCCCGCGATTGTTTCGATTGTATGTGGGGGATCGGCTCTGGTTGGGACCTCGGTTCAGTGGCATGTTCACCCTCCGACATGTGCCGCCCGACGCCCACCTGGTGCTTGTGGCCACCGGCACCGGGCTGGCCCCCTACATGAGCATGCTGCGCACCCACCTGGCCGAAAATGCCCACCGGCGTACCGCTGTCATTCATGGAGCGCGCTATCCGTCGGATCTGGGCTACCGGAATGAGTTGGAAGACCTGGCACGACGGCACCCGCATTTGACTTACCTGCCGGTGGTGTCGCGTCCGCAGGGTGCGGTCCCGCCCTGGAGCGGTGCCGTGGGGCATGTGCAGGATATCTGGCGTGCCGGCCTGATCGCCCGTGCCTGGGGGTTTCCCCCGGAACCGGCGCACACCCACGTGTTCCTCTGCGGCAACCCGCAAATGATCGATGACATGGTCCGGCTTCTGGAAGGCGAGGGATACCGGGAACATCACAAGGATCTGCCCGGCCAGATTCACACCGAACGTTACTGGTAACTCGCTCACCCCGGCCAATGCCCCCGTCCCCACCTCCGCAACCGCCGGGCGGACAACAGGTGGACTTCAGCCGCTGCGGCGGTTCCCCCGCGGGACAAGTTCCCGGCAGCAGCGCTGCCAGCTTTCCATGAAACCCGCCAGCCAGCGGGGATCCAGGGCACCGAGGAACTTGCCGCCCTCCCGAAACGTCGATCCCACGAGGATCCCATCCGCGCCGGTGAAATCACGTGGCAGGTTCTGCGCCGTAATGCCCGAGCCAATCCACACCGGCACACGCACTTGACGGCTAACCCCGTCCACCTCCTTGCGTCGCGGAGCCTCCCCCGTGCGGGCTCCCGTCACCACCACGCCGTCCACCAGGAAAAATTCCGCCTGTTCCAGCTCGTCCGCAATGTCCAGGTCCCCGGTCAGCGCATGGGCACAGTGTTTCTTCTTCAAATCGGCCAAAATGCGGATGTGATCAGCGCCCAGTGCGTGGCGCCGACGCAACAGACGTCCGGCGCAACCCTCGATCAATCCCGCCCCGCCCACGTGCGCAAAGACGTAACCCTCCACGCGCAGAAAGTCCAAGTCGGCCGCCACCGCCACTTCCAACGCGGTCTCATTGGCCGCCTCGAGCAACTGAATCCCGAGGGGACCGGAAAACCGCGCGCGCACCTCCCGGGCAATCTGCGACATCAACCGTACGGCCGATGGCGGCAAGGGCGGTTTGGTGTAGGGCAGATCATGGCTGTTCTCCAGCAGCAGAGCATCCACACCAGCCGCGGCATATTGTTCAGCATCGGCCACGGCCCGCGCCACAATGGCCGAGGGCGCCAAGCGGTGCAGAGGCGAACCCGGCAGAGGCGCCACCGCGATGACCGCCACCAGGAGATGTGGAGGCCAAGGCCGCTTGGGAGGCCGGGTGGCAGGACCGCCCTCAGAAAAGGCCGCAAAACCTGGACGAGCCTGCTTTAAATGGCTGCAGCGGCGCGTTGGATGGGATCGCCCTTGAGCAGGGCCACGGCGTAATCACGGTTCATGCGGGCGATGAATTCCAGGCCAATGCCCTTGGGACACACCGCCTCGCAGGAACCGGTCACCGTGCAAGCGCCGAACCCCTCCCGATCCATTTGTTCGACCATCGCCCGCGCACGCCGATACCGCTCCGGCTGCCCTTGGGGCAACAGCCCCAGGTGCGAAATCTTGGCCGCCACGAACAACATGGCACTGGCATTCTTGCAAGCAGCCACACAGGCGCCGCAGCCGATGCATTGGGCCGCGTCCATGGCACGTTCGGCCACGTCCTTGGGCACCGGCAGAGTGTTGGCCTCCGGGGCACTGCCGGTCCGGACACTGATAAACCCGCCGGCCCACAGGATCCGGTCCAGCGCGCTGCGGTCCACGATCAGGTCCTTGATCACCGGGAACGCACGGGCCCGGAACGGCTCGATGACGATGGTCTCGCCGTCGCGGAAGCTGCGCATGTAAGTTTGACAGGTAGTCACGCCCCGGTGAGGCCCGTGCGGCTTACCGTTGATGACAAGCGAGCAGCTACCGCAAATGCCCTCCCGACAATCGTGGTCGAAGGCAATCGGTTCCTCGCCCCGCCGGATGAGCTCTTCATTGACCACGTCCAACATCTCCAGAAAGGACATGTTCGGGTTGAGCTCCGGCGTGGGGTAGGTGACGAACCGGCCGGGGCTTTGCGCATCTTTTTGTCGCCAGACCTTCAATGTGACTTTCATGGCACCGTCAGAATCGACTTCGAAGATTCCCGGTCCGCCAGCTTACTTGTAGCTGCGGGTGGTCATCTGAACCTCTTCGTAGACGAGGGGTTCACGGTGGAGCACGGGGGCGCGGTCAGGACCGGCGTATTCCCAGGCCGCCACGTAGGCAAAATGTTCGTCGTCCCGTTTGGCCTCGCCGTCGGGCAACTGGTGTTCCTCGCGGAAATGGCCGCCGCAGCTTTCCTCCCGATGCAGCGCATCCAGGCACATGAGTTCGGCCAGTTCGAGGAAGTCGGCCACACGATTGGCCCTCTCCAGCGCCTGGTTCAGCGTGGTGGCCTCGCCCGGGACGGTTACGTTGTGCCAGAATTCCTCGCGCAATTCCGGGATGCGTCGCAGGGCCAGTTCCAGTCCTGTCCGGTTGCGTGCCATGCCACAATAATCCCAGAGCAGCTGGCCCAGCTCGCGATGGAATTCGCTCGGGGTTCGCTTGCCGCGGCAGTCCAGCAATCGGCGCAAGCGATCGGCCACCAGGCTTTCCGCTTCGGCGAAAGCGGAGTGATCGGTGGAGGGGCGCCGGGCCGGATCCACCGTGGCCAGGTAGTTGGCGATGGTGACCGGCAGAATGAAAAAACCGTCGGCCAACCCTTGCATCAGGGCACTGGCCCCGAGCCGGTTGGCTCCATGGTCGGAAAAATTGGCCTCCCCAATGACGAAGAGCCCCGGCAGGTTGCTCATGAGATTGTAGTCCACCCACAGCCCGCCCATGGTGTAGTGGACAGCCGGATAGATGCGCATGGGCACCTGGTAGGCGTCCTCTCCGGTGATTTCGCGGTACATGTCGAAGAGGTTGCCGTAGCGCTCGCGCACCTTGGCCACGCCGAGCCGCCGGATCGCGTCGGAAAAGTCCAGATACACGCCGCGCCCGCCAGGACCCACGCCACGACCCTCGTCGCACACTTTTTTGGCGGCGCGGCTGGCAATGTCACGCGGGCAGAGGTTCCCGTAGGCCGGGTACATCCGTTCCAAGTAATAGTCCCGGTCGCTTTCGGGGATCTGATTCGGCGGCTTGCTACAATCTTCGGGACGTTTGGGCACCCAGATGCGGCCGTCATTGCGCAGGGACTCGCTCATCAGGGTCAGCTTGGATTGGTAGGTCCCGCTGACAGGAATGCACGTGGGATGGATTTGGGTGAAACAGGGGTTGGCAAAACAGGCACCGCGCTTGTAGGCACGCCAGATCGCTGTGGCGTTCGAGTTCACCGCATTGGTGGAGAGATAAAAGACGTTGGCGTAACCCCCGGTGGCCAGGACCACCGCATCCCCGTTGAGCCGGGCGAGCCGTCCGGAGCGTAGGTCTCGCACAATGATTCCCTTGGCATGACCGTCCACCACCACCAAATCCAGCATCTCACAGTGTGTGTAAGACTTCACGGCACCAGCAGCGATCATGCGACAAAGAGCCGAGTAGGCGCCGAGTAACAACTGCTGACCGGTCTGGCCCCGCGCATAAAACGTGCGCGAAACCTGCGCGCCACCGAACGATCGATTGTCCAACAACCCACCGTACTCCCGAGCAAACGGCACTCCCAACGCCACACAATGGTCAATGATCTGGGCCGAAACCTCCGCTAGCCGGTAGACATTGGCCTCGCGCGCGCGAAAGTCGCCTCCCTTGATGGTGTCGTAGAACAGTCTCCAGACCGAGTCCCCGTCGTTTTGATAATTCTTGGCAGCGTTGATGCCGCCCTGCGCCGCTACCGAGTGCGCCCGGCGCGGAGAGTCATGGTACACCACGTTGTGGACCTCGTAGCCCAGCTCCGCCAGCGCCGCCGATGCGGAGGCACCGGCCAGGCCGGCTCCCACCACGATGACCCGGTACTTCCGTTTGTTGGCCGGGCTGATCAGACGCGATTCATTCCGATGCCGCGTCCACTTCAGGGCCAGCGGGCCTGAAGGAATGTGTGCATTGAGAGTGGCCATGGCTTTCTCTTCCTTACCGCGGATGGCTCGGCGTTGACACAGTTCCGGTCTGTTCCACCACCTGCTTCAGATACTCCCGACCATGCCCGCAGAGCACCGCCACGGGAATCGAGCTGTACCCCAGAAAAATCACCAGCGCCACCACCCGGGCGGCCCGGTCCAGGCACGGCCCGTACGTGGCATTTTTCCAACCCAGGGACTGGAACATGGCCCCCAAGCCGTGACCCAGATGCATACAAAGCGCCCCCACCCCAATGATGTAGCACAAGGACACGTACCAAACACTGAAGCCGGCCACCATCATGGCGTAGACGTCGTGCCGGGCCTTCAGCGCGCGCAGGGAAATCTCCGTGCCGCTCACCCCCTCCACCACCACCGTGTAGTGTAGCAGGTGATAGATCACAAACGCCGCCAGGGCCAGCCCTGTCACCATCATGGTGCGCGACGCCAGCCCAGCCCCGTAAGGCGCCGGTTTTCCCCAATAGCTCACCGGACGCGCCGCTCGATTCTCCACGGTCAGCGTGGCAGCCGCCCACACGTGCACGCCCAGCAACACCAGCAGGCCCAATCGCACCGGCCACACCAATTCCGGGTGCGTCTGCAAATACCGGGCGTAGTTGTTGATCGACTCCGGAGGCAAAAAGATTTGCAAATTCCCTAACAAATGGCCCACGACGAACAGGAACAACAACCCGCCGCTGCCGGCCATCAGGAATTTGCGCCCCACGGACGATGTAAAGAAATGAGCCAGCGTTTTCATGCCCAAATCGGATCACCCACAGGAACCCGGGCAGCTACCACCTAACCAGCGGGCGAAAAATTAGGCCGGAGACCGCTGGCCGTCAAACGTTCTTCTGGGCTCCGCCAGACGCCGAATCCATCCAACCGGTCCGGTCCGCAGGGTGGGCGGCCGTCACTCCGCCATCGCTGCTTCTGGCATGTGCCTCCCAGCTCCCCCAGATCCGAATTGCGCAAGGCCTTTGCAGCGCGCCAGCTGCCTGCTGCGCACGGCCAGCGCAGCGATCGAGACGCTGTGCACCCGCCTCGCCCCAGAGCGTGCCAATGACGTCAAAAACCATAGACACTCAGAACACCCGGCGGGCCGGAACCCTCCGGGTGCGTGTCTACCGAAAGCGAACCACACCTCTCCTCCAACCGCAGGCTTCATCTCGGTAGGTCGCCAACCACGGATTCGCCAGTGCGCTCGCCAAGCGGATGGGCAATCGCCACCTGGCCACCGGATGCCAAAACCTAAGTTGGGTCCCTGGCGCCGTGCTTTTGCCGAGGGCCCGTGACAAAAGCGGAGTGTGGACCCGCTTCAGGCCAGACCAAACCGGGCTCTGCCGACCTCTTGCGCCCCTTCATACGCAGGCCAGTTTCCAGGCAATCCTGCCCTGGGACGGCCCGGAACAGGCGGAAAAATAAACTGCGCCGCTTCATCGGCGCATTTCACATGTTGGCCCCCCTTGACGCACAGGAACAGCAGGGGCCGCTGCCGGTTGCGTCCGAAGGTGTCCCGACCCATCAGAGCTTCCTCCCAAGCGGAGCCCAAAACTGGCCAGTCCGCTGGAACTGACACGCATCCTCCCCGCAGCTCGCATCCACCGCCCCACCGCCCGGCCCTTCCTCCCGCCGTTGCGTACTCCGATCGTCCTTCCGCTGCCGGAGCTCCCGCAGATCGACCACCCTGCTAGGTCACCGTTTCCCCGCACGCAGCGGCCCTCCTGCAGCGCGAGCCCCCAGGCGTCCCTGCTTCAATCCATGTTCATCAGATCCCGTTGAAAGGCGGCTTGCACCCCCCGCCCGCCTCACACGGCGGCGGCAAGCCGCCGTAGTCCATGCGCCACCGCAACTCCGCAAGGCGCCTCCCCACTCGCGAGGCGTTTGCAGTGCGCCAGCTTGCTGGCGCTGTCGGACCCCTGTACTGCTGCCGGAGACCTGCCGCCCCACCCCAATCTTCCAAGCCCGTTGCACGCTCGACCCTATGGGTGGCTCACCCGGGAGCATGTACCCCAGACGGCCGGCTCCCATGCCGCCCCCCGGTGGGTGTACCCGAACCCGAACAGGCGGCCTCGGCCTGGAAGACAGCGAAGCTCCGCCTGCAGAGCTGCTTGCTCCCTGCAGCCGCCGAGCTGGCCGGTGACAGGTAGAAAACCGGAACCTGCCCCCGAGTCGGTAGGTTCCCCTCTAAAGCGTGCAATTCAGTTTTGAACAACCCTCCAAATTCGCCCGATTGGTGCAGGTGAGTGCCGCGACAATATTGACGAATCACTCGTTTTTCTGGGGCTTCCTCTGGTGGGCACTCCAAAGGTGAAGAGCGCACCCGCTTCATGAGCATGTGTTTCCAGACTTGTCGACACAAACAGATCGTGTGATGTAGTCACCGACGTATCAAGCGTTGGCGTGTCGACAGATAAGGCCGGGGGGCCCCCGAGTAGTCGGGGGACCAGGGAAGCGTCCGCAGGCTGGCTTTATGAAACCGCTTCCTTCACCTGTTCCGCGGGCCGGTAAGACCCTGTATGTCTTATGGATGGTTGGCATAGTCGTGGCTTCTGGCAGGCTGCAGGCCGAACTTCACCAGCTGCCCCTGGCACCGGAGGTTGCGAGGGATTGGGACGTATGGGTCAGGATTGACGGAGCCGATGCTAGGTTCCACGAAGAAGGTGCGGCAAACAATTTTCCACACGTCCTGGTCTACACAGCATCGCGGCCGGTGGAGATTTCGGTGGCTGCCAGTTTCAAAGGAACGCTGCCGCCGGACGTCCAGCCGCTAGGTTTGACTCTGAAGATGGGCGGCCCTCCCTGGACCGTGGAGGGGGCGTGGCCACCATGATATTGCCCATGACCCATGGACAAGTGCTCAGGGAATTCATCCGCGTCGCAGGCCGTGCGGTGCTCCACACGAGTAGCAATTGGACACCCTCGATATCCTTCACGGCTGGTGTGGATGTGTGGTTTCCCATTAGCGTTGCTGCCGGGGGAGCCTTGGGTGAGACGTTGCCGGTGTACGCCTGGTTGGTGCAACCTTATATCGACGATTCCGAGGGACGCGCGAAGATAAAGCCGCGACTGGAGCAGCTGCCCGGCGCCGAGATCTCGGTCACCTCGGTGGAGGGCGTGCACGTACAGTCCGGAGCGCTTGTCACATCCGAGGGGGGCCGGGCCGTGGCCACGGTTTGGGCTGACGCCAGTGCACCCGAGGAGGGCGGACTGGTGTCTGGGCGAGTGCGTCTGAAGATTCGCAAGGATGCTTACCAGTTGGAGAGGGAGCAGGACATCCGTATTCCTTGTGCTATGGTGGTTTCGGCCAACGGTGCTCAACTGGTGGCGCGGCCCGGCAGGTTGCTGGATCCGATCCTTTTGTTCTCCGGGCATTTGTTACAGCCCGGAGACGCGGTGAAAGTGGGCGGTGAGTTCATAGGCCGCAACGTGCATCTGCGGGTGCGCTTCTGCAACGCACAGGAGGTGGTTCTGACCTCGCACAGTCTGGGGGGCAAGATCCGTTGTGGGGCGGGGCAGCCTGGACCGCCGGGCAGCGCTCTTGAAAGTGGCCTTGGAAAATCTGATTGCAGACATCCGCATGGATCCTCGCCGCTACGCGCGGATGATCGTCTACAAGGCCCTGGGCAATCTGGTGGACGGATTTCTGGGGATCCCGGACCCGGTGGGCTGGTTTGTCACCACGCCGGGCGGGGCCGTGGAAGATTGGCTGCTTGATTTTGTGGAGGGCGCTTATCGGCCGCAACCGGGGCAGGCTTCTTCATGGGGCCCGATTCAGGCTGCGGACGGGAGCGATGCCGGGCTGGAGGGGCGGTGGGCAGCCGCAGTGGTGGATTGTTATTCGGATGGAACGGCTCGGATATCGGGCGCCGGGGTTCCACTCCAGATCCGATCCCCCGCACGCGTGGGCGGACTAGGACTAGGCGGCATGGCCGTGGCCCGGTTGACTGTCCCAGGCGGGGAAATCGCCGGGCCTGGGGTAAGGCCTCTGGGGGGAGAACTTCCTGTGATCACGGAAGTCACACCGACGCCCGGAGCCGTAGGAGTATCAGGAAAGCCCTCTTTCCGGCTGCGGTTTGCGGAGGCTGAGGGAAACCCCGTTGCGCTCGGGAGCCTCAACTGTCGGCTGGACGACCGTTTGCTGAATGCCTTTGCCAAGCTCGCAGAAAACGAGGTCCAGATGGAGCTGCCGTTGGAGTGGGCGTTGGCTCCCGGTCCCCCCACCGCTGGGAAGTGGAATTAGCCACGGTGCAAGGGGCGGTACTGCGGACCAGCATCGTTTTCACGGTAGGCGGTCCGTTACCTGCGCCCACGGCCTTACGAGCGGTGGCGGGTCGCCAACGGGTGGTCCTGCTCTGGAGTCCAGTGGACCGGGCGTGGGCGCCGGGCGGGTTTCACGTCGATCGGAGTGTCCCCGGTGCAGCACCCATGTTGGTCAGCGGTCCCGAACCAATCCGACAACCTAACTTCGTGGATTCGGCACCTCTGCCGCAGGCCACTTACTGGGTTGCCGGACTCAGTGCAACCGGCGTCGAGGGGCCCAGGAGCAAACCTGTGTCCGTGGCTTTCCCTGGATTGACGCAACCACGGCCCGGCCAGCTGAGCGTCGCGGTAGAGAGCAACGAGTTGGACGGGGGGCCGGCTTTGCGGATTCGCGATACGACGCCTGAACTGACTTTGTGGCGTATCGAAGCAGCCATGAGCCCGGACGGTCCGTTCGAAGACCTGTTGGCCGGGGAGCTGACCTCTGTCCCGTTGTGGGCCGTGCCGCGGCCGTTCGAGGAAGCTCGACGTTGGTACCGAGTTACGCCCGTGAACGTGGATGGCTTGACCGGTGCATCCGTGACGGTAGGGCCTCTGCCCTTACCGACACCCTTGCCGGGAGTGACCGGTCCAACTGCCACCCTCAACCCAGAGGGCACGGTTTTGCTCCGCTGGGACCCCTGGACCGCAGGGCCCTGCCTCGGTTACCGCGTCGAACGACGGACCGGTGAGACCTGGCAAACAGTGGCCGAAACGGGCCCTGACACCACTGCATGGACTGATACGCTGACGGTAGGACAAGCGCGGGGAGAATGGCGCATGCGTGCCCGCCGGCCCGGAGGAGACATGTCACCACCGTCACCACCCGTCCTTCTGAGTCGCCCGGTTTCCTACGAGGTTCGTGTGGATTACCGGTTCGACGCTCTCGCCAGCACGGCCATCCGCGGTGTGGATTTCGTGGGCCCGGAAAACGGAACCCTGGTCTTTGCCCCGGGCGAAACCAACAAGTCCTTTGTTGTCACCATCCTGAACGACACGGAAAAGGAAACCACCGAAACGGTGAAATACGGGCTCGGCAATCCGCACAATGCCGCCATCTATCCCGCGGATCCGTCGCACCTGGACGCAACGCTGGAGATTGTCGACAATGACTAGCGCCCGGGCCGTGTTGTGTTCGAGCAACGGCAGGTCCAACTCCGCGAGGGACACAGCTACCCCATCACCCTCCGACGGGTGGACGGAAGCGATGGCATGCTCAACGTATTTTTGTTCCCCATGGACGGCACGGCCAAGTGGGACGAGGATTGGACCCTTTCACCCGGCGTGGCCACGTTCAATGACGGCCAGACGGAGTGGACGGTCACGCTGCAAGCCCTCCATGACGACCGACCCGAAGGCATCGAAACCTTGGTCTTGGCCACCCAAGCCGAGGGCTCACGGTGGCCCTGGCCCACGCTATTGGTGTTGATTTCCGACGCTAACGTCACGAGCCTCGGTTTTCCCCAGTGGGCGCGTGGGCAGCTGGGGAATCAACCTCCCGCCCAGCAGACGGCCGAAGCCGACCCCGACGGGGACGGACTGCCCAACTGGGTGGAATATTTGTGGCTGACTCGTCCGGACTGCGCGGACCGTCTTCCGCAACCGGTGCTGACCCTTTCGCCCTGGGGTAGCTGGGAAGCCTCCATCACTGTGCGCGAGGATCCTGCGGCAACCGTGATTGCCGAGTTTGCAGGGGACGTACTGTTTACGGCACCCCAACTCGATCTCGGTTCCTGGTAATCCAACCCGGATGGGACCCGGACCGGCACGTTCCGCCTCTTCGGTCTGAACGGTGCTGCCGGCTTCCTCCGGCTCCGTTGTTACTGGGCTGCGAGCCCGTGAGGTGCACAGTTTAATGAGGGGCAGGTCGGGACCCAGCCCGCACGGACAAGTCCTGCCTGTCGTCCGTTGCCCCCACGAACCAGCCGGGCTGGAGGCACGTCGGCGTGACAGTAGACTGGCGCTTGGCCGCTGTCTCACAAAAAAGATGCCGGTCGCCCCGCCGGCAGCAACCTGTGCCCGTGCAACACCTAACCCGGAGCGAGACGGCCCCCGGCTGCCCAGGTCCCGGCCCGCAAGGGTGCTCCGAGTAGCCCGGAGCCTTGCACCAAGGGATGCCGGTTGCTTATCGATGAGTCCCACGTACCATGGGGCGCAGTTTGAAAACAACAGCCTTATCCGCCCTGGGACGGCGGCTCAAACCGCCGCCCATCTCCTGGCTCATGGAGCAGGTGTTGGCAAGACCCCACCTGGTCTCGCTGGCGGCAGGGTTCACCGACGATGCCACCCTGCCCGTGGCTGAAACCCGACGATTGCTGACCCGGCTCTTGGCGCGTCGGGCCACCGGCGAACCGGCCTTGCAATACGGCTCCACCCCCGGTTTGCCCGCCTTGCGACGCCTGACCGCCTCCCGCCTCTACGAGCAGGATGCGGCCACGGCCCCGGGGCAGCTTCCGGGGCAGGTCTACCACCCGGACGCCATCGTGATCACGCATGGCTCGCAGCAATTGCTGTATCTTCTTTGCGAAGTGCTTTGTGACCCCGGTGACGTGGTGTTGGTCGAAGATCCTACCTACTTCGTGTTCCTTGGGATTCTCTCGTGTCGCGGTGTGGAAACACGCGGGATTCCCCTGACCTCCGAGGGACCGGACCCGGATCGCCTCGAAGCGGTGCTGGAGCAACTGCGTCGGGAGCACCGGTTGCATCGGGTAAAAATGCTCTACCTGGTCAGCTACCACCAAAATCCCACCGGCACCACCACGTCTTTTGCCTGCAAGACCGCCATCCTGGATCTGCTCCGCCACTACGAGCGTCGGGCCGGGCATCCGATTTACCTGTTGGAAGACGCGGCTTATCGGGAACTCCGCTTTGCCGGGCCGGACACCGCTTCCGCGCTGGCTACCCCCACCGGTCCGGAGCGTGTTCTCTACGCCGGCACCTACAGTAAACCCTTCGCCACCGGTGTCCGCGTGGGTTTTGGGGTGTTGCCCGAGCCGGTGCGCAGCGCCGTGTTGTGCCTCAAAGGCAACCACGACTTCGGCACCAGTAATTTGGGGCAACACCTCCTGCTGGCAGCCCTGGAAAGCGGTGAATACGACCGGCACGTGATCCAACTGCGCAGGCGATACGCCACCAAGGCCTCTTGGATGACCGCTGCTCTGCGCCGCCATTTCCCGCCCGAAGCACACTGGACCGACCCGCGCGGCGGCATGTACGTCTGGGTGCGCCTGCCGCGCCGCGTGCGCACCGGCCCGCGCTCTGCGTTATTCCAACGGGCACTAGCAGCAGACGTGCTCTACGTACCGGGCCGATTTTGCTATGCACTGGATCCGACCCGCCGTACGCCCGATCACGAAATGCGGCTCAGCTTCGGCCACGCCAGCGAGCAGGCCATCCGTACCGGTGTAGCGCGGTTGGGACGCGTGCTGGCGGCGCTGTACGGCTGAATCCTCAGGGCCGAAGACCAGGCAAGGCCACCAATTCCCTCGCCATCCACATAGCTCCGGCAGATCCGCACACCAAGCCCACCCGTAGACCCAGCATTACCGCGCTTAACCCCCAATGCCCTGCAGGCCCGCAAAAACACCGAGACAGTCAAAGACCAGGCCCACAAACCGCGCCCCCCGGAGAAAACCCCGAGAATGCGCACCGCGGACGCGTGCACGGAGCACTCCGACAAAGGATCAATCCCGGCATGGGCCGGCGAAACGCACCCTCCGGTGACCTCACCCGAGTGTGCGCGCACCGCCGCCGACCCCTCGCAAACCGTGCAGCAAACGCAGCCTCAAGCGGTAACCTGACCTGCTGTGAATCCGGCGCGCATCAGCCGGGTCTTCCTCCGTGTTGCCCATCAACCAGAGTGATCCTTCCACGTGGGTCGGGTCACCGGCAGGCGCCCCGGGCTGCCGCCCACTCGGGGTGCTCTCGGAGTATGCACCCAGGTGCCGATCCAGAGACGACCGAACGCTCAGTTGGGATTGCGCTGCTTTCGAACTCCAAGCACCGACCAACTCGGACCCTCGGGACTATCGGCAAGCACCTCGCCACACGCGCAGCTTCAACCGTACCGCCTCCACCGAATGCACAGCGCCGATTGCAGCTCCAATGCACAGACAAACGGCCGGGCGCCATCACCCCCCGCCATTGCCTCCCGTCCTACCTCTGCGCCTCCACGCGCGGCATGGCGCTGCCACAGCTCACCACTCCAGGCGGAGCCGATAAAACCCCTGATTTCCGATATTTGTCATGGGTACCGGGACATGAGTCGGGTGTTCACCGGGGCCCCACCGGAACCATTCCATCCAATCGACCAGGTTGGTCGAGACCTCGCAAACGACGGTGAGATCCGGCGCCACCGCAGACCAAGAAAGCTGGCCGATACCCCGCGTGGCCGTGGGAGCCCATTGAAGCTGGGGCCGCTCCACCACCACCAGGCGGATCGGCGCACTGGTCACAGCACCGCCCCGGTTCTTGGCCATCAGGCTGTACCAGCCGGTGTCGCTGCCATGGAGCTGGCTCCAGCGCAACAGCCGGTCAGTGGCACCAGGCACGGGCACACCGTCCTTGAGCCATTGATATTGCACCGGCCAGGCGCTGACCACATTCAGTTCGAGCCATGCGGGTTCCCCAGCTCGGCCCACGACCCGATGAAGTCCTCCGCCGATTTGACTGGCAATCACGGGCAAGCTGGCCACCGAGCCAGCCGCCTCTGCGTTGAACCACAGTGCAGGAGCTGGGAGGATGGCTTGAACCCCGTTGAAATAAAGTTGTTGCCGTTCCTGAGCCGATAAAACCCGCCGGAAGAAAAAGACATCGTCCGCGGCAAAACCTCCCAACGGGCCCAGCCGACGCAGCAACCGAACCGGTTCAGAGCCCGGCGTGGGTGCGGTAGCGTTCGTGCGCCAGACGGTTCCATTGTCCACTTGAATACAGGCATTGGTGCCGTCGAACCACGCCACCACGAATCGCCATTGTCCGGACCGGGTCCCCGCCGTTTGATCCGACACTTCCACATCGCCGAGGCGAAACCGGTACCGGTTCGTTTGCGTGCCGGTGTAGTAAAGGGCGTATTCTCCGGGCTTCTCAATCGCCACGGAGGCAGGGTCTGCCCCAGTTTGCTGTCCAAAAGCAAACCAGCCTCCGATGGTGAATGGGCCCACGGCCCGGAGGTCCGGATGGTCAGCAGCCTCCAACCAACCATCGGCGCCCGCATTAGTAATGCCTGTTTGCCAACGAGCTGCGATGGGGGTGGGGCCGGTGCCGCGAAGCTGCAGGTGATGACGGCCGGCAGCATCGAGCCACCAACCCCCTGGTGCGTCGAAACTCCACCACGCCACCAGAGGTTCCTCCCGGTTATACCGATGGACCGACACCGCCAGTGTGTTGGTTCCATCAACCCAGGCGTTCGTGGGAATCGTAATCATTAAGGGTAACCACCCCCACGCGCCAGGTCCGGTGGCCGGGCCCCAAGGAATCGGAGAATCTTGCGGGGCCTGAAATTCGAAGATTCGTTTTCCGTTCAAGTACACCACAGCCCCATCCAGCACGCTCAAGGCAATCACGGGCATGTTTGTCGCAGGATTCCGAACAGCGTAGAAACGCTTCCGAAAAGCTACACTGTGCGGGGCCAACAGGTTGGTGCTGGGTAGCACAGTAGCCGGCTGGGAATCTTCGTACCCGAACCCAACGGGGGCTTGCACGGTCGCCCAGGCCCCGTCGTCGAAGTCCGGTCGAGTCCAGTCCTCCGGTGGGGGCTCAGTGCCATACCACATCTTCCAAGAGCCTGAACTCCTCAGGAAGGTTCGGTACTCCCAAGCCGGAGGTTTCACCAGCACGGTCGCCACCGCACTGGTGGTCACACCCAGAGCATTAGAGATCACAACCCAGTAGTCGCCATTGGCGGCATGGGTCACCCGCCCCAGGTCAAGCGCAGCCCGGCGAGCCGTTGCATTTGTCAGAGGCGTTCCGTTCCGATACCACTGATAATTCATCACAGTCTCGGGCACTGCGGCTACCGTCAGTACAACGGACCACCCTTCATCCACAACCCGACCTTGAGGTTGATGCACGATCTCAGGGGCACGGTCCCAGGTTCCCAACACCCGTGCCACACGGCTGGTGATGGTGCCCAGTGGGTTGGAGGCTGTTACGAAATAAGTACCTTCATCCAGGGCGGAAAATGAACTGAGGATCAGTTGCGCTTTGGTGGCCCCCGGAATGGGCTCTCCGTCGCGATACCACTGATACGCCGGGACCGGCCAACCGAGGGCTTCAGCGGCAAGGACACAACGTTCCCCGCTCGCCACACCCTTGCTGACCGGTTCGCGCACCCACCAGGGCCACCCTTCGTCCACCGCTTCCATAGCCTCTGCCAGAGCGCGCCGGCGATGGTAAAGGTCTGTTACCTCCGGCTGCAGTTGAGCCAGGTTCGGAACCAAGGCCAGCGCTGCCTGAAACCGCTCACGCAGTTGCTGCACGCGCTGGTCCTGCGGACCCAACCGGCGTTCAGCCTGTGCAAGCAGCTTTTCCCCCACCCAGAAGTACTCGCGGTCTTCGAGTCCTTCCCGAACCTGTTCGAGCCGAAGGGTGGCAATGGGCGCCACAACCTGCGCGTTGGTGGGCGGCTGTCGCGTCGGGGGATAAACCAACAAGCCGTCGCCATTCGCACGGGACCAATCCCAGGAACGCGTCCTCTCCCACGGACTAGTATGATCAGGCCTGGCCCAGTAGTTGATCGCCCAATACAGGTCGCCTCGAACTCCGTAGACCTGCTGGGCCCAGAAACGAATCCGGTGCGCCCAAGCAGGGTGATCGATGAAGTAGTTTGGATAAGGTGCCGGAGGATCCACACAGACATACCACCACAGTTCTTCCCCAAAGGCCATACGGTTGGTAAAGCGGGGCAAGATCGCCAGGTTGGCCATGGGGGTCCAGATGTCCACCCGGCCGTTGAGCTGACTGTTCCACGGCTCGGGCGGCATTACGTTAAAGGTGAGCAACCGCCGCAGATCCGGGGCAGCGGCCCGGAGGGCGTCCATTCCGGCGATCAGAGCGGGCATGTCGTTGGTTCGAGGCTCGTCGATCCAGTAACAATAGGCGCGATCCATCCAGCCCCGAAGCCGTAAATGGTGGACTATACGGTCCATGAGCACCTCGAACCGAACAAACCAATTGGTGTCAAATCTAAAGTAACCCTCCAATGGACTCGGAAAGGGAGGAGACTTGTGACCGAACAGGTTGAACGCGGTAAAACCGAATTCATCCAAATAGCGGCTCATGGCCGCATCAAAATCAGAGAAACTGACCTGTAACTGAGTTCCCACGTTGGTCCAA
>Ga0308399_1000366_pt1 | contig 15943 bp, 22 predicted proteins | sample HotsprSampOS1260_FD_202367 | JGI IMG/M metagenome (GOLD analysis project Ga0308399, IMG submission 202367) | Hot spring phototrophic mat microbial communities from Octopus Spring, Yellowstone National Park, Wyoming, United States - 20060914_OS12-60 ... | reverse complement strand
AAAAAATAGTTATCTTGTGTCATAATATAATTATAGCATATTTTTTTAATTTATCGTATGAAAAAAATTACTTATATTGATGAAGTTTTGATTAAAAATAAAACCATCCTTCTTCGAGTTGATTTTAATGTTTCTTTAAATCCTGATCACTCAATTGCTAACGATGCTCGGATTACCCAAGCTTTACCAACGATAAATTATCTTTTAAAAAACAATAAGCGTCTTATTTTAATCTCTCATTTAGGTCGACCCAAAGGCTTTGATGAAAATCTATCTTTAAAGGTTGTTGTTGAGCGATTAAAAGAATATTTAAAAGATGTTTCAATTTCTTTAGCCAAAAATTTGGCGGAGGCAAAAGAAAAAAAAGACCAAATTATTGTTTTGGAAAACATTCGTTTTTTTCCTGAAGAAAAAAATTACTCAACGTTATTTGCGAAAAAACTTTCCTCTTTAGCAGAAGTTTATGTTAACGATGCTTTTGGGGTTTGTCATCGGGCTGATACTTCGGTGGTTGGACCACCACAATTTTTACCCGCCTATGGTGGCCTTCTTTTAAAAAAAGAAATTACCATGCTTGATAAAGTTTTAAAAAATCCGCAAAAACCAGTGGTGGCGATAATTGGTGGAGCCAAAGTGTCAACAAAAATTAATCTTTTGGAAAAATTAACAAAGTTAGTTGATTATTTGGTGATCGGTGGTGGATTGGCAAACACATTTTTATGCGCTCAAAACTATCAAATTGGTAATAGTTTTTGTGAATATGAAGCCACCCAAATAGCCAGAAGATTTTTAGCTAAGCAGATGAATAAAAAACCCTATATTGTTCTTCCCAAAGATGCGGTTGTTGCCAAAGACAAAGAAAGCAAAGAAAAAATGGTAGTAAAAATTTCAGAAATCCCAAAAGATTACTGTATTTTTGATTTGGGACCTGAGACTTTGGCGGAAATTGGTCATATTTTAGCCAAAGCCAAAACGATTATCTGGAATGGACCAGTTGGTTATTTTGAAAACCCAAATTTTCGCGATGGCACGGATTTTATTTATTATTCAATTACCCAAAATCAAAATGCAGTTTCAGTAGTTGGTGGAGGTGATACTTTAGCGGCAATTTCTAAAAAAGAGTATTTGGAAAAAATCACCCATATCTCAACTGGAGGAGGAGCGATGCTTGAGTATATTGAAAAAGGGACCCTTCCTGGAATTGAGGCGTTGTGGCGGTAATTTACCCAATAAAATACCCCTGCAAATAAAAGCCAAAAAGAACAAGATGAAGAATTAAAAACAAAAATCCCAAAGTGATTTTAACTGCTTTTGATTTTATCCTTGAAAGAAATAAAAAAAATGACAACGATAAAAGGCTATAGCGGGTGATTGAGGAAAAAGTACCGGTTAAGGTCGGCAAAATTAAGTTGGCAACCGAAAAAAGATTTAAAGCCAAAAGATTTTGATTTTTTTTCTTTAAAACCCAAATTAAGTCCAAAATCAAAACCAAAAAAACTAAATTAAAAATAAAAAATTCCAAAACGGCAACAAAATACTGAAAGTTAAAAGAAGCAGTAAAAAAGATTTTAAGATAGCGAAAATAGACTTGAGGAAGAAAAATGATAGTGGTTGATCGATTGGCACCAAAAACTTTTTGGGAGTTTAAAAACAAAAGCGGATCACCGGTTGTTTTTAAAAGATAAACCATATAAAAAGTTAATCCTAAAACAGTAATTAGCGGATATAAGAATAAAGTTAAAGAGATTTTTTTATCTTTAATTTTTTTATAAATAAGAATTAAAAATGGAATAGTAAGAAGAAGACCATTAATTCTTGTTAAACTGGCAAAAAAACTAAATATGGCGGCTAAAAAATATTTTTTTTGGGAAAAAAAGTAAAAAAATAAAATTAAAAAAACAAAAAAAAGACTTTCGGTGTAAACGGTAATAAAAAAAAATGAAGTTGGGAAAAGAAGCAAAAAAGCCAATACCCAAGCTGATTCTTGGTTAATTTTCTTTAAATATTTTTTAAACAAAAATAGACCAAAAAGAAAACAAAGATTAGAAATTAAAAGGCCGCTTATGAGATAGTTTTGAGTAAGAAAGGTAGCTAATTTTATAAGAAAAGGATATAGAGGAAAAAAGGCTTGTTCAAACTGGTAATAGCCGTCTTTGGCAATTTTTAAATAATAAACCCCATCAAAGTTGGCTAAAGAATAGATGAATTTTGGCAAACCAAAAGTTTTTAACGTTTCTGGGTAAGCAAAAAAACCTTGATAGGCAAGAACTTTGTCGATAAAAAGACTGATTATTAAATGAGTTACTTGAAAGAGAAAAAATACAAAAGCTACCACAAAAATATTTTAGCAGATTTAGGGGAAGAAGATGGCTTGATTTTCGTCTCTTTTTATGTTATAATATTTACTATATGGATAATTTTAATAAGGTTTTGTCGTTTATTTTAGGGTTGGTGGTGGTGATTGTTTTTTTTGCGATATTGACGGGCAGGCTTTCTTTAAAAAAAAGCTTTCCTTTTATTTCAACTAAGGCCACTCCTACTGCCAAAGTTGAGGTCACCCCAACCCCAACACCAGTTTCTTCAATTGTCGTCTCCCCAACCACATCTATTTACCAACGCTATCAGACAACAACCAAAACACCCTCTTCTATTCCTTCAACCGGCTCACCCACCCTTCTTTTACCTTTTTTTATCTCAACTCTTGCCGCTGGTTTTTATCTTCGAAAGAAAGCTTAAAAGCAAAATTGGTTCTTATTGAGTAAAGCCAGGTAGTCGCAAGACTTTTTCGCCGATAAAATTAACTAAAAAGACGGCCGAAAAGGCAAAGATCAAGCCGGCAATCGCCCCAAAAACAATTCTTTTTCCTTGATTGATTTTTTCTGGATTACTTTGTGAGGTTAAAAGAATAAAAGCTCCATACAGCAAAGAAAGAAGCGAAGCACCACCAACAAAAGAAAAGATAATGTTTAAAAGCAGTTGGACCACGCTTGCGGCCGCTCCTGGACTCTCGAAACTGCCAAGATTGGTACTGATACAGCCTAAGAAAGTATACCACCTTCCTGGATAGGGAGTGGGTGGCAGGTGGGTTTCTTCATCAACTTTTAAGGTATCGCCGACTTCTGGCTGGGAAGAAGCGTTGGGATAAAGACAAGCGCGACATTTTTCCCAGTTTTGGGGAGGCGTTTTTCCTTGGCAATAACCACAAAGATCACAGGAAGCCAAGCGATTCTGGGCAAAAATAACTTTTGGCAAAAGAATTATCAAAAAGAAAAAAAATATGGCAAGCAAAAAAAATCTTCTCATAAATTTGATTATATAAAAGATTAAAATTTTTGGTAAGATTATTTAAAATTTTTAAAGTGTTAGAATTTTGGTGTTTTTTTATTTTTTTATGTTTTATTTAAAATACCGACCAAAGACTGTTTCTGAGCTTGATAATAGTGAGGTTAAAGAAAAGCTTAAAAACATTTTAATGGGTAAAGATTTACCCCATGCTTTTTTGTTTGTGGGAGCAAAAGGAACTGGCAAAACCTCAACCGCAAGAATTTTGGCCAAAGCGGTTAACTGTTTAAACAATAAGTTTTCCCAAAAAAATGATTCGTTTGAGCCTTGCAACCAATGCCAAAACTGTTTATCAATTGATAAGTCGTCTTTTCCTGATGTTTTTGAGATTGATGCGGCATCAAACCGGGGGATAGAGGAGGCAAGAAATATCATTTATCAAACCAATTTTTTACCAATGGCCGGCCGTTTTCGGGTGTTTATTATCGATGAAGCCCATATGATTACCAATGAAGGTTTTAATGCTTTACTTAAAACTTTAGAAGAACCACCAAAAACGGCCATTTTTATTTTAGCCACCACCAATCCAGAAAAAATTCCCCAAACGATTGCCTCGCGTTGTTTTCTTTTAAATTTTGGTAAAGCCAAAGTAAAGGATATTGTTTCAATGCTTAAAAGAATTACCAAAGAAGAAAATCTTACTTTTGATGAGGAGATTTTAAAACTAATTGCCAAACACTCTGATTTATCTTTTCGAGATGCGACCAAGCTTTTGGAGGAAGTGACACGACAAAATTTAAAATCAAAAGAGGAGATTGAGGTTTTTTTGGGCGTTTTGGGACGGGAGAATTTTTTGGAAATTTTGGAAAAAAAAGATGAAAAGTTAACCTTTTCTTTTTTAGAGCAGTTTGCTCAAAAAGGAGGCAGTTTTAAAAATCTAATTGAAGAGTTATTAGAAAAACTCAGGCTTTCTCTTTTGGTAAAAAAAGGTGTTTCAAATGATTTAGATTACCAAACAAAGCTTTCAGAAAAAGAGATAAGTTTGCTGATTAAACTTTTGCTTGAGGCTTATTCGAGTTTAAAAATTACCCCAATTGAATCTTTACCTTTAGAGATTGCTTTGGCTGAGTTTTATGAAAGAACAAGAGACAAAAATTCCTAAAAACGTTTTAATTTTGGGTTTGGTTTCTTTTTTTAATGATACGGCCTCAGAAATGGTTTATCCAATTATCCCAATTTTTATAACCCAAGTTTTAAAAGCATCAACGACCGCCGTTGGTCTAGTTGAGGGGATTGCTGAGTCAACGGCCGCTTTGACCAAATTTATCTTTGGTTATCTTTCGGATAAATTTCAAAGACGAAAACCGTTTGTCACTTTAGGTTATACTTTTTCCACTTTTTCTAAAGGAGTGATTGGTTTTTCTTCCTCTTAGCCTTTGGTTTTGTTTTCTCGATTTTTAGATCGTTTGGGTAAGGGTTTGCGCACTGGCGCCCGTGATGCTTTGCTTTTACAAAATACTAACGAAAAAAAACAAAGGTTTTATCTTTGGTTTTCATCGATCGCTTGATTCGGCGGGTGCGGTTTTGGGAAAGTAAAACTGTCTTTGATCATCTCTTTTGTTTTTGCTTTGGGCAAAATTTCCGATGCTTTTTTGATTCTTCGGGTAAAAAATTTAGGCTTAACCACTCAGTTGGCAGTGGCTGCCTATGTTTTATACAATCTTGTTCAAACTCGGGACTTATTTGGGAAAACTTTCAGACAAAATCGGTCATCGCAAAATGTTTGCTTTTGGTCTTTTGGTTTTCTCCTTTGTTTATTTTTCTTTTGGGGTAATTAAAGATTCTTTATTTTTATGGTTTTTATTTCCAATTTATAGGATTTATATTGCGGCAACCGATGGTCTCTCCAAAGCTTATTTAGGTGAGTTTATCAGTGAAAAAGAAGCCGGAAGCGTCTATGGTCTATATCAGATGCTTCTGGCTTTGGCTTCTTTTTTTGCCTCATTTTTTGGTGGGATTTTGTGGACAAAAATTGGTCCGCAAGCAACTTTTTACTTTGGAGCAATCATGGCTTTCATTTCATTTTCTATCCTTTCTTTTGGTAAGTTTTGGAAAAAATTTAATATTATGCGCTTAAATAAAAGATTGATTTTTTATCTCGCTTTGAATTTTATGCCTTTGGGTAATGGTTTGGCTAATCCTTCAATTCAAGCAATAGCATCGGAGGATGTCCCAAAAGAAGAATATGGCGGCACTTTGGGATTATTACAGTCAGCTGGATCGTTGGGGCGAATTTTGGGACCAATTATTGGAGGCGAACTTTTTTATCATTTTGGTAAAGATATACCATTTTTATTACCTCAGTTATTCTGTTTTTTGTTTTTTTAAGTAATCTTAAATTGAAAGATAAATTGTTTTACCGCCCTCCTTTTGACCGAAACGGTCGAATTTAGGTTAGTTTGGACATTGTCTATGACAGAATCACCAAACCACCGGCGACAATGGAGTGGGAGTAGTAAACACGTTTCTAAAAATAAGATATAATTGTCCTAATTATGGGAATGTTTAATATTAAAAAAATTCAAAAATCGTCTCTTTAATAATTTGTTAATTTATGGAATCAAGGAAAAGATTTTTTAACTTCAATGCTTTTATGTTTTTTAAAAGTTTAGGATTTAAAAAAGTTGGAATTAATAGAAAAGAAAATCATTATATTTTGGAAAAAACAAATTTTAAAATTTATTAAAATTAATGGTTGGTATGAAAATCGTTGATAAATTTATTACTTTGGAAGAATTGAAAAAAATGGCAGAAGGTATGTTTGGTAATTTAGTAAAAGCGGTGGTTGATGTTGAAAAAGAGGTGATGGTGGTTGGCGGTGAACTTCATAGTGATGAGGAAAAATTGCTTTTGGAAAATGGTTCTTGCCAAAATAATCTTTGGGGTATTAACATTTATCCAGAAAAACAAGAAGATGATTTTGTTGAATTTGATTCGGTAATTAATCTTCGACCCTCACAGAATAATTACTCACGTTTTGTTGAGGATGAAAAAATCAGAAATAAGATTTTAAAAATTATTGAAAAACTCATTAAAAAATGACGACTTTTTTTAAAAAAACTGCCAAAGATTGGGGTAGACTTTCTTTAATGGAACAATTAGCCAACATCGGTGCTGAAGTTTGTCGGGCTTTACGGTTTAAAAACAAAGGTGACAAAAATGAAGCCAAAGTGGCTTTTTACCGAGCGCTTGAGCTTTTTGATTTGACTATTGCTGATGAAAAAAATCGCTTTCGCTTAAAAGAAATTTTGCGGATGCGAGAAATTTTTGCCGATTATTTTTTAGGCAATAACCCTTATCATTTTAAAGACTCGGACTTTGATAGGTATTTTCTTTTGTTTAATTTAGCAATAAGAAAAAGAGTTTAGCTTGTTATACCGGCCTTCTTTTGATCGAAGCGGTCGAATTTAGGTTGGTTTGGAGTTCTTTTATGTCATCCCGAACTCGTTTTGGGGTCTCATTGCAAATTTTAAACGAGATGCTGATCCTCCGAATCGGAGGACAACATGACAACGGTGTAAGCTGCAAAATCAAGTAGAAGGAGTATACAATTAGATAAAAATTTATTAAACTATAAATATGGAAGAAAATATTTCTCAACAACAATCAGAAGCCGTTTAAACTCCCACTAAAAATACACCTAATTCAATTTGGAAATCCAAACTTCTTTTGATTTCCGGGCGGGTTTTATTAATTGTTCTCGTCGGATTAGGTGGTTTTTTCCTCGGCAAAATTCTCTCCCAACCAAAAACTCCTCCACCCTCAACAATTTCTCAACTTTCCCCAACCTCAACCCCATTTCCAACTCCAACTACACAAATACCAACTCCTACTCCTAACACCGATCCAACCGCTAACTGGAAAATATATAGAAATGAAAAGTATGGATTTGAATTCAAATATCCACCATATTTAGAAATTTCTGTAAGAGAAAAACCAGATTTAGAAACCATACTTCGTGTTTACCTTAATTCTCCATCTCCCTATTTAGAATTTGCCCTAGAAATTACCTCTCTTTCTAAGTCAGATATATTAGCAAGAATGGAGACTAATCTTAAATGGGAACCAATAACTATAGGGGGGATAAGAGGTGACAAATATTCGGGGGGAGTAGGAGAAGCAGAATCTGTAAAGGGAACGAGAATTATTATCTCTGATGGCAATCTGAACTATTATTTTTCTGCAGGAACACATGATAAACAAGAAGTTATTAACCTCATCCTCTCCACCTTCAAATTCCTCGACTAAAATGGTAAATTAGGGTATGTATAACTGGTCGATGGACGAGGAAAAATTCAAAAAAAGGTATCCTAGAAAATACAAAATCTGGCGGATCGCCCAGCTTATAAACTATGGATTGGATGGGGAAAAGCTGGATAAAAAAGAGGTAAAAAAATATTGGAGGGAAATTGAATCTTGGCTTGATCCTAACAAAGCTTTATATATTAAATATCTATTATGGGGAAAAACCATCCTCAAACCAATTCATCTTAAATTTTTGGAAGAAGCCAATAAAGTAAGTTATATCGTCAAAAATTTTTATTGGACCGGAGGCACTGTTTTATCAGAGTTTTATCTTCATCATCGAGAATCATAAGATATTGATCTTTTTATTGAAAATAAAGAAGTTAATTTAGGCGTGATTAAACCTTTTATTGCTGACTTTGCGAGAAAAAACAAAATAAAAAAAGTGATCCATGTTAACTATCTTGGTTTAGAATCGTTTAAAATGGAGCTTGAGGATGGTTTTCTTTTTAAAGTTGATTTTAATTATTATCCTTTTCCTCGGATTGAGAAAGGATTAAAATGGAAAAATATTGTTGTTGATAGTCTTTTGGATATTGCTGTCAATAAAGTTCACACGATTTCAATGAAACCCCGCGCCAGGGATTTTGTTGACCTTTTTTTATCTTACAAGAAAAAAATATGATATAAATTATTTGATTTTGCAAACAAAAGCTAAGTTTGATTGGGATATTGATCGGATTCAATTGGGTCATAAATTAATGATGGTTAAAACTTTTACTGATTTTCCCAAAATGCTTGTTACTTTTTCGCAAAAAAAGATGGAAGATTTTTACTTTTCTTTAGCCAAAAGTTTTGAGAAGGAGATTTTTAAGTAAGCCGAAATTTTTCTGGATAAAACTTATCAAAACTTAATATTTTTTCCATTTGATGAGTTTCTAAAAGAGCTAAATTAGCGCAGTCAATAAAAGAAATGCCTTTTTTCTTTTGATTTTTAAAAACCACCCAAGCTTTTTCCTCCAATTTATCATCTAAATTAATCACTAAAACTGGCGTTGTTTTTATTTTTTCTAAAAAATTAATTGCTGCCTTTTGATCAAAGCGATAACTTAAAACTGTGGCTGTTTCTTGAATGACTAAATTTAAAACATAGATTTCCTCATTAAGATACTTTTCTAATAGTTTTTTGGCTTTTTGATGATGAAAATCGTTTGAAACAAAAAGAGCAAAAAGAAAGTCGGAGTCCAAAAGAACTTTCATAATTTTTGATAATATTTTTTAATTTCTTCGTTAGCTTTAGTTTTGATTTTGCTTTTATAAAAACCAACAAAACCGCGCCAGTTTTTTTTATTGTTTTTTAATTTTTTAAAAAGTTCTTTTTTTATCGCTTGTCTTATTAACTCAGACACAGTTAGATTATTGGCTTTGGCTAAAAGATAAAGTTTTTCAAAATCATTATTTTCGATATAAATTTGAGTTCGTTTCATCATATAATGTATAATGTATAATGTATATTTAAAAAAGTCAAATGGATTTTTAAATAATTTTTAACTTAATCTGTTTTTCCTTGATAAAGATTGAACCATTTTTGGAAGTTGGATAAAGAAGGGGTGGGGGAGGGAGAAGGAGACGGGGTGGGTTGGGCGATGATAAGGGCAACTTCATCAGGTTGAAGAAGATTAAGATGGTTGCGGATTGTTTTTTCGATTTCTGAAAGACTGGTTTTTTTAAGGATTTCTGTTTTTAACTTTTGGTTTTTTTCTTTTTCTTTTTCAAAACTATTTTTATACTGCTCATAAAATTTTAACGCGTTTTGATAATTTAAAATGTTTCTTATTGAGGAAGAAAGAAGAATGAAAAAAATAATGGCAAAAAAAAGTTTTTTAAAAAAACTCATAAAAAAATTATAAGCCATTTCTCAATTTTTTAAAATTAATTTTCTTGAAATTTTAAAGAAAATAGAGTATAAAATATTTATCATTATGAGAACTACAAAAAAAGAAGAAAAAAAGGTTGATGTCTTTTTGCTTTTAAAAGATTTTCAAAAGCTTATTAAAAAAAAGCCACCGGTTAAAAAGATGGTTGAGGAGATTATGATGATGGGGCTTAAGATAAAGCCAGTTTTGGGTGATATTTCTCTTTTAGATCTTTCTAACAAAAAAATCGTTGAGGTGCTTTGGAGTTTGGGTAAGTTTGATGATTTTTTCCAAGCTTATTATGAAAAACTTTCTGACCACGAACTTTCCATCCTTCTTAAGTATTTTGATCATCTTAGAAATAAACTGCTTGTTTCTTTACCAAAACCAATCTTAAAAAGTGAGAATTTAAATGATATTAGGCTAGGGATTTTTGAAATTGAAGTTCTTCGACCAACCAACCATCAAAAAAAACTCAATTAGTTTATGAAACAAAAACCAATCATTATTGATTTAGAGACCAAGTATACGTTTCGTCAGTTTACTGACCCCAAAAAATTAAAGATTTCAGTTTTAGCCATTTACGATTATGCCACTAACCAAGGAATCACTTTTTTGGAAGAAGAAATAAACAAGGCTTTTTCCTATTTTGAAAACGCTTCTTATATTATAGGATACAATATAAAAAGTTTTGATCTTCAAGTTTTTCAGGCCTATTATCCAGGAAAAGTGGAGAATTTTGCCGTTTTTGATATCTTAGAAGATGTTCGTGAGAAAGTGGGCCGGCGATTGGGCCTTAATGATCTTTTGATTGCCACTTTAAATAAAAGAAAAACCGGTCATGGACTTTTAGCAATTGAGTATTATAAAAATAAAGAATTTGATAAATTAAGAGGTTATTGTCTTGATGATGTGATTTTAACCAAAGAAATTTTTGATTATGGGGTAAAAAATAAAAAGATCTATTACTTAACACCCAACGGCAAAGCTCAAATTAAGGTTGATTGGGAAAAATATTTGGAAGGTGATAATGGTAAAAAAAACGTTTGTTTGACTCTTCCTTTTTGATTTTTACTCACTCTCTTCTCTCAAAATAACTTTTTAAAATCTCTTTGGCAATTGGGCCGGCCATATCTGATCCTTGACCGGCATTTTCTAAAAAAACGGTTAGAACAATTTCTGGGTTTTCAAAAGGAGCAAAAACAGTAATCCAGGCGTGGGGTAAACTATCTTTCGACTGGGATTCGGCTGTTCCGGTTTTACAAGCGGTTTGAATTTCTTGGGTTTTTTTATTGGGTAGATTGACTTTAAAATTAAAAAGCGGCCAGCCAGTACCACCAGGGGAGCAAGCTTTTTTCATTCCTTCTTTTACTAAATCAAGAGTTTTTTGAGAAAGGGGTAGTTTTTGGCAATTTAAAGAAGATTTGTCATGGCGTGTCTCTGCTTTAGATAATTTTAACAACTGTGGTGGACAAAGATAACCGTTGGTGGCAAAGACAGAAGTCAAAACGGCAATTTGAAGCGGGGTGGTTAAAAGATAACCTTGGCCAATAGAAAGGTTATAAGTATCGCCCAGATACCATTTTTCTTTTAATTTATCTTCTTTCCAAAAAGAAGAAGGAACAAGTCCTTCTTTTTCCTCAATGCCAATGCCGGTTTTTTTCCCCAAGCCAAAGACTTCTGCCCATTTTTTTATTTTTGTTTCACCAAGTTTTCCTCCCACTTGATAAAAAAAGATATCATTGGAGCGGGCAATTGCTTTTAATACATCAACCATCCCATCGGTTTTACCATATTGAAGATAGTACCAATTACCAAAAGTTAACGGTCCAAGTTGTAAAATTCCTTTATCCTCAATTTGGGTTTTTTCATTAATGGTTTCTTCTTCTAAGGCAGCGGCGGCAACAACCAATTTAAAAACAGATCCAGGTGGATATTCGCCTTCTGAGGCGCGGTTAAAAAGTGGTTTTTTTTCGTCGGCAAAAAATCTTTCAATCACCTTTTTTTCTTCATCTTCAAAGCCTTGGGGATCAAAAGAAGGAGAAGAGACAAAGACAATCACCTCGCCCGTTTTTGGCAAAAGACCAACTACCGCCCCCTTTTTTTCTTTGATCAACTCATAAGCTTTTTTTTGAAGATAAAAATCTAAAGCCAGTTTTAAATCCTTACCGTTTTCTGGGGGGATGATGGCGACCGTTTTTAAAAATTTTCCTAAAGCATCAACCTCAATTAATTTTTTTCCTTTTTTTCCGCGAAGTTGGCAGTCAAATAAAGCTTCAACTCCCTTTTTCCCAACCTTGTCGCCAATTTTTATTTTGTTTAAACAGGTATCGGTTTTTAAATCATCGCTATCCGCCAAGCTTCGATAACCAACTAAATGAGCCAATGTTTCTCCTTCATAATAAAGGCGTTTGGAAACAAGGCGATTTTCTTCTTCTTTGATATTTGCGGCTAAATTTTTAACTAAGATAAGACCTTTTCGATCAAGAATCTTTCCTCTTTGGGGTTCAATTGTTATTTCTTTTATTCGGTTTTTTTCGGCCAGTTTTTGATAATAACTGCCTTTTATAATAGTTAACTGAAAAAGGCGAAGAAAAAAGACAAGAAGGCTAACAAAAATTAAAAAAACAAAACCAAAAAACAAAGTTTCTTTTTCTTCTTCCTTTTTTTTAAAATAAAAGGGATTGGTTTTAATTTTTTTGAAAAATAAGGCGGACATAAGACAAAAAGTATTATAAAATAAAATCATGATCTTTTTGAATCTTAAAACCTACAAAGAAGCCACCGGAGAAAAAGCCGTTAAACTTTTATCTTGCCTTAAAAAGATAAAAACAAAGCTAAAAATCATTCCTATCGCTCAAGCGGCCGATATTTACCGGATTAAAAAAGAGTTGAGGATTGAGGTTTGGGCTCAGCATGTTGATCCAATTGATGAGGGAAGGGCGACCGGTTATATTTCGGCTTTTTCTTTAAAAGAAGCTGGTGCTTCTGGGGTTTTGATTAATCACAGCGAACATAAATTAGAAAAAGAGGCGATTATTTTTGTCCTAAAAAAAGCCAAGGAAAATAATTTAAAAACTTTACTGGTTGGTCATACGAAAGAAATGGTTTTGGAGTTTGATAAATTATCAATTGATTTTTTAGCGTATGAAGATGAAAGATTAATCGCCACTGAAACATCAATTTTAGAAACCCAATTTTCAATCATTAAAAACTTAGCGCAAGAATTAAAACATCCTTTAATTGTTGGAGCAGGAATAAAAAGTGGGGAAGATGTGAAAAATGCTTTAATTTGTGGCGCCAAAGGAGTCTTAATTGCCAGTCATTTTGTTAAAGCAAAATCGCCAGAAAAAATAATAGAAGAACTTATCTCTTCTTTTTCCGCCTCAACATAATCGCCAAACACCAAACACCTAACATCTAACTTATAACTTCTAACATCTTAAAAAAAGTGTAACGTGGAACGTATAACTTGAAACGTTAAACATTAAACGTTAAATGTTTAAAATTCTATCTTTTCTCAATCGGAGCTAAGATAGAATATATCTTTTTTACCTTTTTGTTGCGATCGCATTAAATTGGTAAATTTTTGGGTGATTTTTTTTAAGAAAGAGAGATTAGATAAAATAAATAAAAAAGTTGACAAAATTAATAAACGATCGCATACTTAATTTGTCTACTAATAAACAATATTTTTTTTAATTTTTTAATTTTTTAATTTCCTCATTTCTTAATCTCCCAATCTCTATTAATCTCCATTTATCTCCATTTATCTCTATTTATCTCAATGTATCTTTTTTTATAAACGTTTAACTTTTTTTCCGATTTATCTGATTTATCTAATTTCTATTCGCATAATTCGCGTCATTAGCTTATTCATTCGTATTCTATTTTAACTTTCTCAACTGGAGAAAAATCTTCATAAAATTGGGAAATGGCGGAAAAATATTTTTCCTTATGATAAATAAAAACCTTATCAAAACCAGGATTTTTAAAGTCAGAAGGGCCAACCGGGGAGGCTAAAATTATTGTTTGAGGTTTTTTTGTTTTTAAAAAATAAAAGGCAGCACAGACAGTTGCGCCCGTGGCTATTCCATCATCAACTAAAATCACGGTTTTATGTTTTAAAGTTTCGAAAATTTTTTCGTTGATGTTAAATTTTTGACAGTAAGAAAAAAACTTTTGTTTAGCTTTTTCTAATTGTTTGTTGATTTCTTCTTTTGGAAAAAAGTAAAGATTTAAAACCTCTTTTTCCCAATAAATTTGAGAGAAACAGAAAGCACCAATTGCTAATTCTTGATTTTGGGGTGAGGCAATTTTGGCAACAGGAAGCGGTAAATTTTTTGTTTTGAATTTTTCGGCGATCAGCATACCAACAATTACCCCACCTCGCAGCAAAGAAACGACAATGATCTTTTTTTTGTCTTTTATTTTTTTAAAAAAATCGTCTTGAGCAAGAAAGTTAGCCAGTTTTTTTCCAGCATCAATCCGGTCTTTAAAAATTACCATCAACTAATATTTTATCAACAAATACCAAACATTAAAAACTTTAATTTTTTTTAAATTTGGTATAAAAACATAAAAAAAATAAAAAAAAGTAATATATAATTAAACCATATGAAAAAAATCTTTATCGAAGAAACGCCAAAAATGGTAGGACAAGTGGTTGAGCTTTATGGCTGGGTTTCATCAAAAAGAGACCACAAAAAAGTGGTTTTTATTGATCTTCGCGATCGAAGCGGTATAGTGCAAATAGTTGGTGGTGAAGAGTTTAAGAAATTATCTTTAGAAGATGTGGTTTATGTGAAAGGAGAAGTAAAACAGCGGCCAAAAAATTTAGTCAACCCAAAGATAAGAACTGGAACCGTTGAGATTGAGGCGAAGGAAATAAAAGTTTTAAGTCAAGCCAAACCGATACCTTTTCCCATCGATAGCGATGGTTATCAAATCGATGAAGAAATAAGATTAAAATACCGCTATTTAGACCTGCGCCGAGAAAGACTAAAAACCAATCTTCTTCTTCGCTACCAATTTATCAAAGAAATTCGTCATTTTATGGATGAGAAGGGATTTTTGGAAATTGAAACCCCAATTTTAACTAAAGCTACCCCTGAGGGTGCCCGTGATTTTATCGTTCCCTCGCGTCTTCAGAAGGGAAAGTTTTACGCTCTTCCTCAATCACCTCAGCAATATAAGCAGCTTTTGATGGTTGCTGGTTTTGAAAAATACTTTCAAATTGCTCGTTGTTTTCGCGATGAAGATCCAAGAGCCGATCGCGCTTATGGCGAGTTTACCCAACTTGATATTGAAAAATCATTTACTACCCAAGAAGAAATTCAAAGTTTAATTGAAGAACTTTTGGCAAAACTGATTAAGATCGTTTTTCCCAAAAAGAAAATTTTAAAAATTCCTTTTCCAAAAATTCCTTATTACGAGGCGATTTTAAAATATAAATCTGATCGACCAGATATCAGAGAAAAAAAAGATGAAAATATTTTAGCTTTTTGCTGGATAGTTGACTTTCCTGCTTTTGAGTGGAAGGAACAAGAAAAAAGATGGGACGCCACCCATCATCCATTTACCGCACCAAAAAAAGAAGATTTACCCTTTTTAGAAAAAGGTGAGTATGAAAAGGTCAGAGCCGATCAGTATGATTTGGTTTTAAATGGTTTTGAGGTTGGTGGTGGTTCAATTCGAATTACTGATAAAAATCTTCAAACAAAGATTTTTGAAATTATGGGTCACACTAAAAAACAAGTCGAAGAAAAATTTGGACATCTTTTGGAAGCTTTTTCCTATGGAGTGCCGCCGCATGGGGGGATAGCTTTGGGATTAGATCGGCTTTTACAGGTAATTTTAAATGAAAAGTCCGTTCGCGAGGTGATTGCTTTTCCGGCTTCTTCAGGTGGAAGAACAGCGGTTATGGATGCCCCATCCTCAGTTGACGAGGAACAGTTGAATGAGCTTGGGATTGAAATAAAAAATTCAGATAAATCGGGAAAATTCGGCTGATATCAGAAAAATTCATATAAATCGGTAACTATCGTAAAAATTCGGATAAACCAGAAAAAATGAATTATTTAACGTTAAACATTTAACATTTATTTATGATTCGGAAGAGATTTCTCTTTCTTTTTGTTTTTTACACCCTTCTTTTTCTTTTTTATCCGGGTGATTCTTTTTACTTTCATATTTTTTCTTATCATCGAGAAATTTTTGCTAAGAAAGAAGGAAAAAAGATTTTCTATAAAATCAGTCCTGTTCCTTTTCGAAAAACAGAAGCTTTTCCTTTTTTGACGGCTCAAGGAGTTTGTGTTTTAGATCTTCCTTCATTTACACCCGTTTTGGAAAAAAACGCTAAAGAGAAGTTTTTGCCGGCCTCAACTGCCAAGATAATTACCGCCTTGGTTGCTTATGATGTTTATAAACCTCAAGCGGTG
>Ga0308399_1000357_pt1 | contig 16167 bp, 11 predicted proteins | sample HotsprSampOS1260_FD_202367 | JGI IMG/M metagenome (GOLD analysis project Ga0308399, IMG submission 202367) | Hot spring phototrophic mat microbial communities from Octopus Spring, Yellowstone National Park, Wyoming, United States - 20060914_OS12-60 ... | reverse complement strand
TGGCTCCACGGGCATGACCCGCTCCCTCGGTCCTCCGGACGCTCCGGCCCCCGCCGGGCGGCCCTTCGGGCCTTGGGGACCATGAACACCGTTCGGGTCCCGACGGGTCTCCCTGCTTAGCTCGTCCACACTTCCCACCCTTCCGTCCCCAACCACCTCGCCGCCCCAGCCCCAGCCTTTGCCCCCGTTGACGCTTTTCTCTGTCGGGGGCCGCAGGCCAGAAAACCCGGCCCGCAGGCAGAGGGATAACCTCCCCAAGGGGGCGAGGCCCGGGCTTGGCACAGCCCTGGCGGGCTGGCCAGTCGGCGCGGCCGAATCGGGCTCACGATGGGTCCCGTCGGTCCTGTCGGGTGGTTACGGACGGGTCGTTGCCCCCCAGCCCCTTCCCACCCTGTGCGGCCACGACGCGGTCGCCTTCGGTTCCAGGCCGGTGAACGGTCGGCCTGACGGGGACTTCCACCCTGCCGACTAGACGCCTTCGCAGGCGCACAAGGGCCGAATTCTACCCTGGTTGGAAGTCCGCGACAGCGGGCCCGTCACAAGCTACATCGCACGACCGCCGGCGCCACGGCCGCCCGATGTGATTGGGAAAATGCAACCCTGCGTGCTCTGCCAGCCCAAGGGTGCAGTCCGCTCGCCGGGAAGCCGAAGAGGCCACCCCAGCCTCAGTCGCCAGCTCTGAATGTCCGTCAGCGGCAGCCGGCTCCCTGATTCTCGCTCTTCTTCCGAGGGCTCCATGTCCTCACCTGCAGGTGCGGACTGGAGCACCTTTCACGCCCCCTAACGGCCAGAGGCGGCCATAGGGGCACAGAAGCATCGGGGCACCGAAGTTCTTGCTTCCGCTCTTGGTGGTAGTGGCCTCGCAATGTTTGGGACGGCCAAGGGTAAGGGTTGAAGGAGGAAACGGATTGGCCGACTCTCACACCTGACGTTCGCAGACCGAGTGTGTCTGTCTCCACAGCCTTCTCGAATGGGTTGGAGATGGATTGGGCTGGTAGCGGTCCCGGTGCACCGGTAGAGTGCAGGTTATGGAGACGGAGTATCGGGTTGAAACAGATGCCCTGGGGGAAATGCTGGTTCCCGCCAACGCCTACTACGGAGCGCACACGGCACGAGCGTTGCATTGTTTTCCGGTAAGCCGATTGCGGTTTCCCCGCTCGTTCATTCGCGCCCTGGGCCTGATCAAGAAGCACGCGGCCATTACCAATGGCCGTCTGGGGTTGTTGCCCCAGCGCATTGCCCAGGCGATTCAACACGCGGCGCAAGAGGTCATTGAGGGTCGGTGGGACGACCAGTTTGTGGTGGACATCTTCCAGACGGCCTCCGGCACCTCGGTCAACATGAACGCCAACGAGGTGATCGCGCACCGGGCCACGGAGCTGTTGGGAGGGAAACTGGGGGATAAAATCGTTCACCCGAATGATCATGTGAACTGCGGCCAGTCCAGCAACGACGTCATTCCCACGGCGGTGCAGATGGCAGCGCTGGACGGGATTGTCCACCAGGTGATCCCGGCGTTGAACGAATTGCACACGGTGCTGGATCGGAAGGCTCGCGAGTTTCAACCGATTTTGACCATCGCGCGCACTCATCTGCAGGATGCGGCGCCCATCCGACTGGGGCAGGAATTCAGTGGTTATGCCGCCCAGGTGGAGCACGCGGTGGACCGGCTGTGGAACGTGGAGGAGAGTCTGGGCGCGTTGCCACTGGGGGGCACGGCCGTGGGCACCGGATTCAACACCCATCCGGAGTTTGCGCGCCTGACCATCGCTGGGATTGCGAGCGAAACGGGCCTGGCCCTGGAAGAGGCGCACAATCACTTCTACGCGCAATCCAACCTGGACGCGTTGGTAGAGGCCAGTGGCGCACTCAAAAGTGTGGGAGTGACCTTGATCAAGATCGCCAATGACCTGCGCTGGCTGGGGTCCAGCCCGCGCAGCGGGTTGGGCGAGCTCAAGCTGCCGGCGGCCACGCCGGGGACGGCTACCTTGCCGGGCAAGGTTAACCCGGTGTTATGCGAGACGGTCATCAAGGTGGGCATCCAAGTCATCGGCAACGATGCTGCGGTTACGGCGGCGGGCACGTTCGGAGAGTTTCAGCTCAACACCATGATTTCGGTGGCGGCGTACAACCTGTTGCTGAGCATTGAACTGGTGTCGGCGGCGGCCCAGGCGTTTGCGCGGTATTGCGTGGCCGGGATCGAGGCCGACCGACAACGCTGCGCCGAGATCCTGCAGCGGAGCCTGGCGTTGTGCGCGCCTCTGGGCCCGGTGCTGGGCCATGACAAGGCCACCCACATCGCCCGCGTGGCCCAGGAGGAAGGTCGAACCGTACGCGAGGTCGCCCTGGAGTTGTCCGGTCTGGATCCCCAGCAACTGGATGCGCTTCTGGACCCGGCGCGGCAGACTGAGCCGGGCGGGGCGGTGCTGCCGCCGGGGTTGAATGCGAGCGCTTCGCGGTCCGGCGCGGACGGCACGGCGTCGGATCGGCCCGGCTCGTCCACCGGGCCTGGGCCCGGCCCGGCCTGAACGCCGGCTGCTCAAAGCCGCCCGGGCCGGCGCAGGCCCAGCCCACGCTGGTGACGGCTAGCCCCAAGGCTGATTCCGCGGCACACTGGGCTTGGCATGAAATGTTTGGTCACAGGGGCCACAGGGTTCATCGGCGCCAACCTGGTGCACGAGCTGGTCGCACGGGGGCACACGGTACGGGCGCTGGTGCGACCGCACAGTGACCGGCGCGGCCTGGACGGTGTGGCCTGCGAGCTGGTGGAAGGCGATGTGACCGACCGTGAGGCCGTGGCTCGTGCAAGCCGGGGTTGTGACTGGTGCTTTCACGTGGCCGCTAGTTACACGCTCTGGATGCGCGATTATCGGCCGATGTTCACCACCAACGTGGAGGGCACGCGCGTGGTGCTGGAAACGGCCACACGCGCCGGCTGCCAGCGCATCGTCTACACCAGCACGGTGGGTTGCATCGGCCTGCCCCGCATCCAAGAGGGCCGATGGGTCCCCTCCGACGAAACCACGCCGGTCAGCGTCGGGCAGATGAGCAACCCCTACAAGCTGTCGAAGTGGCAGGCGGAACAACTGGCACTGCAACTGGCCCGGGCAGGCAGTCCGGTAGTCATCGTTAATCCCAGCGCCCCCGTCGGGCCCCGCGACGTAAAACCGACCCCAACGGGTCGGATCATCGTCGACTTCATGAACCGGGCCATGCCGGCCTATGTGGACACGGGCCTGAACTGGGTGCACGTGCGGGATGTGGCTGTGGGACACATTCTGGCAGCCGAACTAGGTCGGGTGGGCGAACGCTACATTCTGGGCCACGCTGAGGGCAACTGGACGTTGCGCCAAACTCTTCAGGTATTGTCCGAACTGACGGGCCTGCCGGCTCCGCGTTGGCGGATTCCCTGGTGGCTGGCGTTCCTGGTTGCTTGCCTGGATGAGGGCCGTGCCCGGCTCACCGGGCGACCGCCCCGGGCACCGCTGGCCGGAGTACGCATGGCACGCTACAAGATGTTCTTCAATCCGGCCAAGGCCATTCGCGAACTCGGCCTGCCGCAGACCCCGCCGCGCCAGGCGTTCGCCGATGCCATCGCGTGGTTTCGAGCCCACGGATACGTACGCGAAGCGCGATGAACAGTGTGCTCCGGGTCTGTGCCTTTGGCGCCGTGCTGGTCCTCACGATGGCGGGCGGGGGGGTGCTCACCGGTTGCAAACGCCTGCCCGAGCGGCCTACCCCCGTGCCGAGCCCTCCGGCGAAAGCCGCGGCGCCGGATGCATTCGAGGCCGCCTGGCTCTTCAAGCCGGGCTCAGAGGCTGCTCTGGCGACATGGGCCACCCTGTTTGCTCCTTTGTTGCTGGTGGAAAGCCCGTCAGAGGGGCTGCCCACGTCCCCAGCGTCTCTGCGGCTGTTGGCCCACGAGGAGCAGACCTGGCTGGGAGGACAAGTTCGAAGACAAATCCTGTACGTGTGGCGGTGGAACGGTGACCCCGGCAACCCGCAGCGGATGGTCGAGGCGTGGCAGGGCTTCCGGATCTGGTTGGGGCGCTCAGGCCAGCCGCTCTTGTGGGAAACCCTTCGCAGCGGTGAACAGCCGGCGCTGCTGTTTGTGGCGCGGCATTGGGAACAAGAGGCGGAGTCGCGGCTGGGACCGCCGCAGGCCCCGCGGCGTTGGGCCGTGGAACGCCCGCGCTCGGGGACGAGCCCGAAGGCACGGATCGTGGAACTGTTTGATGACGCGCCGATGCCGATGGGCCCGATCGTGCATCTTTCCGGGGCGGGCGAGATTCGCAGTCTGATCTGTCGCTGTTCCCCTGCGCGGGTGCGTCGCCTGGCGGGGCAGTCGCTTTACGCCTTGGACCTGTTGGTCAACGCCATTGGGACCGAACACACCGGCGCGGCAGTGCCCGGGCCGGGCACGGAAGCGTGGCTGAGCCCGGCAGAGCTGGAGGCCCTTCTCCACTGGTTTGCGGACTTGTGAAGAGCAGGCCGGGCGGCGCCGATTCGAGGGCCACACCTCGGGCCACCGACGGGTTGGTGTTAGCGAGCGGCCGGTTCAGCCAGCCACAGACACCTTCTGGAATGCGGGCTTTTCGTACACGTGCCGATAGGCCATGTAGTAGAGAACCGGCACAGCCATACGGCTGATCAACAGGGAGGCGATCTCCCCAGCCATGAGCGAGAGCGCCAGGCCTTGGAAGATGGGGTCGGCCAGGATCACGGCAGCGCCTACGACGACGGCCATCGCGGTGAGGAGCATGGGGCGGAACCGGACAGCGCCGGCGTCCACCACTGCCTCGGCCAGGGGCAGCCCGTCGGCCAGGCGTTGCTCGATGAAGTCCACCAGAATGATGGAATTCCGGACCACGATGCCGGCGCCGGCCATGAACCCGATCATGGAGGTGGCCGTGAAGAACGCCCCCATCGCCCCGTGCGCAGGCAAGATCCCGATCAGCGAGAAGGGAATGGCGGCCATGACCACCCAGGGGGTGAGAAACGACCGGAACCATCCCACCATCAGGGCATAGATTAGAACCAACACCGCGGCAAACGCCAAGCCGAGGTCACGGAACACCTCGAGGGTAATGTGCCATTCGCCGTCCCATTTGAGGGCGGGTTGCTGATCGGTGAAGGGCAGCCTGGCGTTGTAGATGCGCAGCGGAGACCCGTCGCCCCCGAACTGGCGTGTGTCGAGCTGGCGCAGGGCCCGATTCATCTCGCGAATGGCGTAGACGGGGCTTTCGACTTCGCCGGCCACGTCGCCGATGACATAGGTGACCGGCATGAGGTTCTTGTGGTAAATGCTTTTATCGGTCAGCGTGGTTTCGATGCGAACCAGCTCCCGCAGCGGGATCAGCGGCGGCGCTCCGCCCGCGCCGCCGGGTTCGGGCAGGGCGTTCGCATCCCCGGAGCGAACCCACAGGGCCAGCAGTTCCTCGGGCGAGGTGCGGGCCGAGCGAGGCAGTTCCAGCACGAGATTGACGTCCTCCTTTTCACGGGGTTGATGAACCAGGTCGATGGACAGTCCGCCCACGGCAATCTGGAGGGTGCGGGAGATGGTTTCGGCGCTGATGCCGTGCAGAGCCGCCTTTTCCTTGTCGATGACGAAGCGGGCCTTGGGTTGGTCGGCCTCGATGTAGGCGTCCACATCCACCACGCCGCGGGTGCGTTTGAAGATGGCGCGCACTTCCTCGGCCAGGCGCAGGCGATCCTCCTCGGTGGGTCCGTAGATCTCGGCCACCAAGGTCTGCAGGACGGGCGGGCCGGGAGGCACCTCGGTGACCGCCACGCGCGCGCCGTATCGCTCCGCAATGGCGGCCACGCGCGGGCGTACCCGTTTGGCGATGTCGTGGCTTTGGTCGCTGCGTTGTCCTTTGGGCAGCAGGTTGATCTGCAAATCCGCCACGTGCGCGCCCCGCCGCAGGAAATAGTGCCGGACCAGACCGTTGAAGTTAAACGGCGCGGCCGTGCCGACGTAGATCTGGTAATCGGTGACCTCGGGTTCGGTGCGGATGGCAGCGGCGATTTCGCGGGCGCCACGCGCCGTGCGTTCCAGGGAGCTGCCCTCCGGCATGTTGAGGATGATCTGGAATTCACTCTTGTTGTCGAAGGGCAGCATTTTGACCTTCACCCAGCCCAGGGGCACGGTGGCCATGGCCCCCAAGAGCAACAGGGTGATGCCGGCCAGGAACGCATAGCGCCAGCCGGCATGGGCGATCAACGGCCCCATCCAGCGACGGTACAGCCGCGTAAAGAAGTCCTCGGGATGCTCCGCATGGGAGGCCGGCGCAGGTCCGGTGGCCTGGCCCTCCGTCAGTTGGCGGTATTTGCGGCCCCAGCGCAGGATCCGGATGCTGGCCCAGGGGGTCACGATGAAGGCAATGAGGAGCGACCAAAACATGGCGGCGCTGGAGCCGATGGGGATGGGCCGCATGTAGGGGCCCATCAGACCGCCCACGAAGGCCATGGGCAACACCGCAGCAATCACCGCAAAGGTGGCCAGGATGGTGGGATTGCCCACTTCCTGCACCGCCTCGATGGCGATGACGTTCCAGGGACGCCCCCGGTTGTGGGGCAGATGAAAGTGTCGCACGATGTTTTCCACCACCACAATGGCGTCGTCGACCAGAATGCCGATGCTAAAGATCAGGGCAAACAACGTGATGCGGTTGAGGGTGAAGCCCGTCAGATAGAACACCAGCAACGTCAGGGCCAGGGTCGCGGGAATGGCCACACCCACAATGCCGGCCTCACGCCAGCCCAGGGTGATCCAGATCAACAGCGACACGCCGAAGACGGCAATGCCCATGTGCAGGAGCAGTTCGTCCGATTTTTCGGCGGCCGTTTCCCCGTAGTGACGGGTGATGGTGACGGAGACGTCCGACGGGATCAATGTGCCCCGGAGGGTGTCGAGTTTGCGAAGCACGCGATTGGCCACGGTGATGGCGTTGGCGCCGGGACGCTTGGCCACGGTGAGCGTGACGGCGGGCTCTTCTTCGGCGCCGGGATCCGGCGCGCGCCGCGCGGCTCCGTAGCCGAACAGCACGTACTGGCTGGGCTCCTCGGCCCCGTCAACGATGTCGGCCACGTCCCGCAGATAGACCGGTTTGCCGCCGTACACGCCCACCACGACCTGCGCCACTTCCTCGGCATTGCGCAAAAAACCGCCGGTCTCGATGACAATTTCGCGGTCATCGCCGGTTAGGCCCCCGGCCCGATACTGCCGGTTGGCCTGCTGCAGCATGGGGATGAGGCCGGCCGGACTGAGATTGCGCGCCGCCAGCCGCACCGGATCCAGCAAGACGCGAACCTGCCGGCGCGCCCCACCAATGATCATCGTTTCGGCCACTTGCTCGACCTGCTTGACCGCGTCATCCACCTGCGCCACCAGCCGGCGCAGCGTCAGATGATCGTAGTTGGGACTGTGGAAAGTCAGGGCCAGGATCGGCACGTCGTCGATGGATTTGAGCTTGATCAGCGGCTGTGTGACCCCGTGCGGGATGCGATCGAAGTTGGACCTCAGTTTCTCCGTCAGCTTGACCAGGCTCTCGGTGGGATCGGACCCGACCTTGTAACGGACGATCACCAGGCTTTCGCCCTCTCGGGAGGTGGAATAAATGTACTCGACGCCCGGGATCTCCCACAGGAGCTTCTCCATGGGCCGAGTGACGCGTTCCTCGATCTCCTTGGCCGAGGCCCCCGGCATGGAGACCATCACGTCGATCATCGGCACCTTGATCTGCGGCTCCTCCTCCCGGGGCAGTTGCAGGGTGGCAAACAGGCCCAGAAAGACCGAGGTCAGCACCAAGAGCGGGGTCAGCTTCGAGTCGATGAAAGCGCGAGCCAAGCGGCCCGCCAGCCCCGGACCTTCATGGGCCGCGGGGGAACGATGGGATTGCTCGATGGCCATGGCAGGATTCGCAGATGGGGGTTCGGTTCGTGCCCGGTTTGCCGACGGCCCGCCTCATTGCACACGGACGGGCTGACCATCCCGCAGCAGTTGCTCGGATTCGATCACCAGAAGTTCCCCAGGCGCCAGACCTGACACCACCTCCACCTCGTCGCCCAGGCGTTTGCCGGTTTTCACCAGGCGCAGCGTCGCGCGCTGCTCGTGCACGACGTAGGCCAGTTCCATCTGGCCCCGCAGGTGGATGGCCCGGGCCGGCACGCGGATGGCCTCGACCTCCGCCACAGGAACAAACAGTCGCCCAAACAAGCCACTCCGCAGACCGGCCCCCGGTGGCAGGTCCACCTTCACGGGAAAGGTCCGCGTCCGCGGATCGGCCACGGGGGTAATCTCGCTGACGAGGCCCTGGAGGGTCAGTTGCGCGGCGGGAATGTGAACAGTAAGGCGTTGCCCCAAACGGACCTTGTCCAGTAGCGCCTCGGGTACGTCGGCCTCCAGTCGCAGGGCCTGCGGATCCTCAATTTCGAGCAAGGGCCGGCCAGGCACGGCCAGGTCGCCCACGTCCGCGTGTTTGGCCGCAATGAGTCCGTCGAAAGGGGCGACAATCCGGGTGTGAGCCAACTGGGTTTCGGCCTCCTGCAGCGCCCCAGCGGCCACGCGCAGTTGGGACTCGGCGGCGTCGTACTCCGCTCGGGAGATGGTCTGCTCGCGCCACAACGTCTCGCGCCGGCGGAAATCCCGTTCGGCCTGTTCGTACAGCGCGCGGGCCTGTTCGTAGCGGGCCCGAATCTCGCGGTCATCCAGCCGCACGAGCAGGTCGCCCGCTTTGACCGCCTGACCCGGAACCACGCGCATTTCCTCGATTCGCCCACTGACCCTGGCCTCGACCACGGCCCGCAGCCGCGGACGCACCGTACCAAGCACTTCCTCGGTGGCCCAGCGACGCTGTCGTTCCACGGTCTGTACGCGCACGGCCACCGTGGGAAGCGACGCGGACGCCTCCGGCGCAGCGGAAGGGGACCGGTGACAGCCGGCCAACGCCCCGGCCAGTAGAAACAACAACAAGGGCGGCAGGGATTTCATGAGCAGCAACCTGATTCTCGGGAACGATGTGCGGCCCAAGGGTAACCCCGGGCCGCACCTCTGTCAGCCTCTTTGTTCACTGGCTGCAGCAGGAACCGCTGCCGGTCGGAGCGGTAGCGGTCGCTGCCGAGCCGGTCTGCGGGGCCTGCTTTTCACCGCCCACGCCCAGGCGCCGCAGGATCGTTTCCAGCGGGCAGAAACCCGTGAACGAACTCTGCAGCAGGTTCAACCCGACGAAGGCGGTCAACCAGAGCCAGTACTGGCTGTGATAATGCGCCAGCAGCAAGCTCGGGAGGATGAAGCTGCCGGCATACCGCCGAATGATCCGTTCCATAACCTGTTCCTCCCGAACGAAGTTGTCCGTTCAATGCAGGCTGGACGCCACCAAAGCGCCCAGCACCGCACCATAAACCGTGCTGATGACCGGGTGACTCGTCAAGGGGCAGGCCCCCGTGCTGCAGCCCACCAGTTTATACCAGCCGTAGCCCAGTAGGCCACCCACCACTATCCCAACCAACAGACGCAACATCATGGCACTCCCAAAGCCGACCATTCACGAACGTGCGGCGTGAGCGAGCAGGCCCTGCGCCAGCCACTGCTCCAGAGCCCGCGGCGGTACCAGGCCCACCACCTGATCCACGGGCCGCCCGCCCGCAAACATCACCAGCGTCGGCACCCCGGAGATCTGATAACGCATCGCCAGCTCCGGCGCCTCGTCCACGTTCACCTTAACGAAACGGACGCGGTCGGACCACTCGTCCGCCAGATGTTCCAACACGGGCGCCAGCATGCGGCAGGGACCGCACCAGGGCGCGTAAAAATCGACCACCACCGGCCGGTCTGCCTTCAGCACGACCGTGGCAAATTCTCGTTCGTTCACTTCTTGCACGTTCTTCATGGCTTCTCCAATTGGGTCATTGGACCCGGTTGCGTGTTCACAGCCAATCGATCCGCCAGAGCCGCTTTGGTTACAAACGGGGCAGGGGCGGCTCGATCTTCTTCGCTTATCTCAACTCCTTGCTGGTGGGTGGGACACAGCCACCCTGCAGGCCCTTTGCGGTCGAAGGACGAACGGCGGCGCCGACGGGTGCAGGACAGCGATAGGACCTTAAGCAACCGGCCTGGCTGCAGGCGACCGTGCGGACCGTTGCATGGGCACAACGGCGGCCAGCCGCCGCACCGCATGCGCTGCCGCGACCCCGCACGGAGCCCTCCGAACTCGCGAAGCGTTTGGAGAGAGATGGCCTGCCGCGCCTCGCTTGGACGCAGACAGGTCAACCGGCCGCTGCGATCGCTGGGGCAGCGAGGCCTGCGGTTTGTCTTCATAGAGTCGAAAACCCGTCTCCGACCACGGAAGCCGGCCCTGCGTCCTGATGGAGGGGGACCGAACCGTCCCCTCATTCTCTTGTCATTTGATGGGTGGCGTAGCGGTTCTACTGGCGGCTCCGGTTTGCGACCGTTTGGGCCCGCCGACTCCCGATTCGATGGATGTAGGCAAGGTAAACTGCCACCATTTTGACGTTGAGTTGGGAGCGTCGTGGGCATGCAATGGGAGCATGCGCATGTCACGTCGAGGTTTCCTGACGGTCGGGACATGGGCGGTGGCCGCACCGGTGTTGGGTTCCGCTGGGCTCCCTGCGCACGCTCCCGACCCACGGCGCCGCATCCGACTGGGCATTTCCACGTATTCGTATTGGCATTTCCGGAGCGAACGGGTGCCGGTCGAGCGCGTCATCGAGAAGGCGGCGGACCTGGGAATCAGTGGGGTGGACATTCTGCATCGGCAGATGGACATCCCGGAACGGGCTCCGCTGGACGCCGAGGGCCGCGCGTATCTGCGGCGGTTGAAACGGCACGCGTTTCGTAACGGAGTGGATCTGATTTGTCTGTCCACCCACCAGAGTTTCGTAAGCCCGGATCCGGCAGAGGTGACGCGGAACGTCGAGCACACGCACAAGTGCATTGAGATCGCCTACGAACTCGGGATCCCGTGCATTCGCATCAACACGGGCCGCTGGGGAACGATCCGGAGCTTTGACGAACTGATGGCTCGGCGGGGCATCGAACCGGTGCTGCCCGGGTATACCGAGGAAGATGGATTTCGGTGGTGTATCGACGGGATCCGGCGATGCTTGGACAAGGCCGAGCAGTGCGGCGTAATTCTGGCTCTGGAAAACCATTGGGGGCTGGCGCGCACGGCTGAGGGCCTGCTGCGGATCGTGCGCTCGTTGCCCTCGCCGTGGCTGGGGGTGCTCATGGACACGGGCAATTTCTTGGACAACACCTACGAGCAACTGCAGCAGATCGCGCCGCTGACTGTGTTCGTGCAGGCCAAGACCTACCCCGGCGGCGGCGAATGGTACACACTGGATTTGGATTACCGGCGCATTGCGCGCATCCTCGAAGAGGCGGGCTATACCGGCTACATCTCGCTGGAAATGGAAGGCAAGGAAGATCCGGAGACCGCCGTGCCCAAAAGTCTGGCCATGCTGCGGAAGGCGTTTCGGCTGTGAGGAAGCGCGCCTCTGGACGCGCATTGCCACCTGACTGGCTGTTGAGAAATGGCTGTTTTAGCCAACCGACCCTCGAAAACATCGGGCTTTTTCCATGCGTTTGCCTCCACAAATGACTTTTTCAACAACCACCTAAAGAGCCCGGCTGCCCACGCCGCGCCGGGCAAGTGGGGGCGGGATCCCCGCCGGGTCTCGGTGGGGTGGCCCCGGTGTGTTTGCAGCCGTGCACATTTTTGAGGTTTGCGTGCACACTTGCGAGGTGGGCATGACCGGGAATGGCAGGTAGGTTCGGCATGGAATGAATATCCCCGGCTCGGCCTTGCCCCAAGCTGCGCGCGCAAACAGCCCAAGGGCAAAAGAGTCGATCAACCGCTACCCGACGGGGCCGTGCGGTCGTTCCGAGGAGATCCGAAGATGAAGATGCAAGGTTCGGGAGCTGCGAAGGCTTCTTCCCAGGGTCGCTTCTGGTCTGCAGTGCTGGTGGGGATGCTCTGCGGGCGCCTGATGGCGCAGGCACAAACTGCTTCTTGGACCGGCGCCGCCGGCAACAGTTTGTGGCACGACCCGCTCAACTGGAGCCTGGACGGTCAGGGGATGCCTGCCCTGCCCGGGCCGGGGACCAACGTCTTCATCGGCTCCGGCGCCTTGGTGAACTATACGGTGGCCGCCGGTCCGGGCGCAGTGGGCCCGTTGACGTTGGCCGGGCAATTGACGGTGGCCGGGCCAGGATTGGTGATCGACGGGGCCGGTCAGGCGGGTCTGACGTTGGAAACCGGAGGCTGGCTGCACGTGACCCCGGCCGGTGTGCTGGTGTTGACCAACGGCGGAACCTCGGTTTTGAACACGGACAGTGCGCTCTCCATCGAGGGAGGGGCGGTGTTCCTGACCAATCACCTTCCGGACATGGCCGTTTTGAACATCGGCCTGAACGGCAATAACAGCGGCGCGGGTTTGACCAATCGCGGAGGGCAGTTTGTGGCGGAGTTGCCGGTGCGGCTGAGGGGTCGGTTCAGCCGGGTCCTCCTCCAGGGCGGCCGGCTGGAGCTGCGTGCGGGAGGCGGGATTTACGAAGGATCCAACGACCAGGAACGCCCCTGGTTGATCGATGGAGGCGAAGCGTTCCTGGGCGACTTCAGCATCTCGCGCACAACACCCGGCGGCGGTCTGGTCATCAGTAACGGTGTGGTGACAGCCACCAGTTTGCGTGTGGGTACCCACAACTCCCGCGCCTACGCCACGATCTACGGCGGCGTGCTCACCAACACGGGCTTGTTCACCATCGGCGACCGTACCAACGGAGCCACCAGCGGCGATCGCCGCATTCGTTTCCAGGTCCGCGGCGGCACGGTGGTCAGCACGGACCCGGAAGGCATTGTCATCGGCAACCAGTCCAACGTAGGCGCCGCTGGAGACAGCGTGATCGGTGCGACGCTGGAAATCAGCAGCGGCCAAGTTCGGGCGGAAAAACTGACCCTGATCCGGGAGGCGTCCCTGCAGAATGCGCATGCCACCCTGGCGCTGTCGAATCCGGGGGCACTGTATCTGGGCCGCGGTGGCCTAGAGGCCAACGTGGGCGTGGCCAACACCTCTTACCGGGTCTTTCTGGCCGGGGGCACCTTGGGCGCACTGGCCGATTACGAGGTCAGAGCCGACCTCACACTCGTCGGGGAGACGACTACGGTGCGTGCAGCCGATCCGGACGGACGTGCCCGCACCATTACCGTGGCGGGAACCCTTAGCGGCAACGGTTCCTTGGCCAAGACAGGGGCCGGAACGCTGAGCTTGAACGGACCCGCGCCGTACACGGGGCGCACCTTCGTCCACGAGGGAAGCCTCCGCCTCGGCCATCCGGAAGCCCTGCGAAACACGCCGTTGGTGGAACTGGCCGCAGGGACTGTTCTGGACACGACCGATGTGCCCGGCTTCACATGGTCGGGACCCCGCACGTTGAGTGGGCTGGGCCGGGTCAACGGCGGGTTAACCGTCCAGGGTGGCGGTACACTGGCACCCGGCCTGCCCGATCAGCGGGGAACCTTGTCCGTGCGCGGGACGCTGACTCTGGCCAGCGGAGCCGTCTGTGAATTGACATTGGCACCGAACCCGGGCGCACCCGACAGTGATCGCTTGGAAGTGGAAGGCGACGTTGCCCTGACAGGGCCGGTAACCTTCTTGCTCTCGGGAGGCGGCCCGGCCGGAAGCGTTCATGCGCTGATTCGCTACACCGGCAACCTGTGGGGCGATCTGAACCTGATCCAGCTCAGCGGCCTAACGGGTCTGATCAGCAACAACACCGCGACGGCCAAAGGGCTGTATTTGGTGATCACCCAGGCAGTGCGCGCGCCCACGACACTGGTCTGGGTGGGCAACGCGCAGGCCAATGACTGGGATACACTGGGCCGGACCAACTGGCTGAACGTCGGGGCGCAAAGCCTCGACTGGTTTGTGGCCGGCGACGCCGTGCTGTTTGACGATCGCGGCGCGGCCCACGGCCCTGTTCGTGTCAGAGAACAGGTTCAACCCGGGGCAGTCGTGGTGGCTGCCACGGCCGACTACCGGTTCGTCGGCCCGGGCGGCATCGGCGGCAGCGCCAGTCTGCTCAAAACCAACTCCGGCACCCTGGTCGTCGAAACCACCAACAGCTACACAGGGGTCACCCGCGTGGCCGGAGGTGTCCTGGAGACGCCCAATCTCGCCAACGGGGGGCTTCCCTGCGGCCTGGGCGCAGCGACCGCTGATCCCGCCAACCTGCAGTTGGCCGGCGGAACCCTCCGCTACACCGGACCTTCCACCGCCCTGGATCGCGGAGCAGAGCTGCAGGCCGAAGGCGGCACGATCAGCGTGGCCTCGGAAACAGCCACCCTGGTGTGGCAAGGACTGTTGACCGGCACAGGCTCCCTGCTCAAGGACGGGCCGGGCACGCTGACGTTACCCTCGGTAAACACCTACGGCGGCCCCACCTTCGTGCGCCAGGGGACTCTACGCCTCCAGGTCCCAAGCGCAGCCGGCACCAACCGGATCGAACTAGCCGGGGGAACCCTTTGGCTGACCCTACCCAGTGACAATGACCTGCTGAACCCGATCCACGTGGCCGCGCCCAGTCGGTTGGTCATGGGCACGGCGAACAACCGGATCAACGGTCCCGTGACCGGATCGAACACACTCGAGGTCAGCATCGCCGCCGGCACGGTGCTGACCTTCAACGGGGACCTCACCAACTTCACTGGCACGTTCTCCCTGGGCAACAGCGCTGGAACGTTCCGGTTCAACAGCGGCGGTGGCAACACCACGCTCGGTTGCCCCAATGCCACGGTCGACCTGGGCCAGGGCACCGCCATCCTCCAAGCCCGCAACGCGGGCACGATGTTCCTGGGCGCACTACGCGGAGGCCCGGCCACGCAGGTGTTGGGTCAGGGCAGTGGCAGCGGGACGCTGACCTGGACCATTGGCTCAAGCGAAAGGGAACCTTCCACCACCTTCGAAGGAGTGATTGCAGATGCCACACCTTCGCGCATCGCCGCGCTCACCAAGGTAGGCAGGGGCACGCTGCGCCTTACCGGCCCCTGCACCTACACCGGCCCCACCCAAGTGCAAGAGGGCGTCCTCCAAGTGGACGGGTCGCTCGGTGCCACTCCGGTCACTGTGAGTGGTGGCACCTTGTCGGGCAACGGGACCTTAAACGGGCCCGTGGAAGTGCAGGGCGGTGGAACCCTGGCGCCGGGAGTCGGTCTGGGCACGTTGACCGTGGCCAACGTCCTCACCTTGGGGCCGGGAAGCTTGACCATCTTCGAGGTAGATCCCTCTACTGGCAGCAGCGACCAAGTGGCGGGTCTGTGGGCGGTGACCTTCGGTGGCACCTTGCGCCTGACCAATGTGGCAGGGGCCTTTGCCGCAGGCCAGCGGTTCAAGCTTTTCGATGCCCCGGGCACTTATTACGGGTCCTTCGATGCCATCGAGCCATCCACGCTGGGCCCGGGATTGGCTTGGGACCTGGGTCAGCTCTCGGTGGACGGGACCTTGGGCGTTGTGGAGAGCAGCGCGGTGCCTCGTCTGGAGTTCGTGCGCCTGCCGCAGGGACTCCAGTTGCACTGGACCGGGGCATACCGCCTGCAGGTGCAAACCAATGCGCTGAACGTGGGCCTGCGGGACAACTGGGTGGACTACCCGGGTGCGCCTGCCAGCGGGGTGATCATTCCGTTGGATCCGGCGGCACCGTCGGTGTTCTTCCGGCTTGTGTCCCCGTAGAGCAACGTTCGCGTAGCTCGCGCCTGTTTGGGACTTCACCATTGCCGGAGCCGATAAAACGCCCGGCACTCCCGAAGCAGGGCGTTGGTTTCCACCACGGGCGGCTCCAACCGTGCGGGCCCCCAGGGATGCCACGGCCCTTGCAGGTCCGTGGCGCGTTCGAGCTGGTAAAAACGCGCCTGACCTGCCCAATCCAAACGAAGGTCATTCGCGTCGGGGCCCCGGCTCAGAACCAACCGAGGTAGCAGGGTCACAGTGGGCCAGGCCGGCTCCACGTCACTGATAACCTGCAAGGCATCGAGCCCGAAATCCGCCAGATCTTCCACGGGCTGAAACGCCGCCAACAAGTCGCGGTTGCGTGCCACCACCCATCCTTGATCGCTGAGCAGGTCCCCGGTGCCGTACCGGTTCCCCTGCTTG
>Ga0308399_1000346_pt1 | contig 16467 bp, 9 predicted proteins | sample HotsprSampOS1260_FD_202367 | JGI IMG/M metagenome (GOLD analysis project Ga0308399, IMG submission 202367) | Hot spring phototrophic mat microbial communities from Octopus Spring, Yellowstone National Park, Wyoming, United States - 20060914_OS12-60 ... | reverse complement strand
AGAAGGGAAGTTTGCCGCTGAGCACCACGCCCTGCGCCGGATCGAGCGCAGGCAGTGCGGCGCCGTTGACGTCGTCATAGTCGAGATAGGGCTGCGTCGGCGTCAGTTCGATCCAGGTGTGCGTCGAAAGTGGTTCGATGTTCCATGCAACCGCTGCCGACGCCGCCGATGGTGCGCAGTGGAGCGAAGCCGGCGGAATCCACCCCATGCGCGGGTCGAAGAGATAGACCTGGTGCGGTGCGGCGTGCAGCGCCAGCGCTGCGTAGAGCCAGTTGGGACCGCGACCGTAGATCGAGAGCGGCGTTCCTTTAGGCGCATACGTGAGCGCGCGCGCGAGATACGCCGGCAGCCAGTGTTGCTGCTCCGGCAATTCGACCCACCAGGCAAGGTGATCCACATCGACGACCAGTTCGGTGGGGGCGTGGGAACAATGATACGTTTTCAGGTCGGCGTCGGTATAGGTCATGAGACACTGTAACTGTTGCGCCAGCGCCTCGACCATCAAACCGCCGACTCCGGTGAAGCGTTCCAGGTTGGCAATCTGCCCGCGCAGCACCGGTATTTCGGCTTCGATGCAATCCTCGCCGATGAGCACGGAACGCAGTTCGGCGATGATCGGCAAGCCATGGCGCTCGAAGCGGTCGCGCCACTCTTTCAACCCCGCCTCGTTCGCGGAAATGAGCACCGCGTGGGTGCACTGATCGAGGATCCGTTCCTGGTCAGGCGTCGGTTTGCCGCCGACATCGACGATGAGCGGCAGGTGACGCTGCGCCAGGTCGCGGCAGACGCGGTCGACGAAATCCTGGCTGAACTGTCCCTTCTGGCGCAGCAGGCGCACCCGTTCAGGCAGCGTTTCCTGGCTCCAGTCGCCTTCGCCGTCGGGGCAGGCGCGCAACACGTAGTGCTCAACCTTCAACGCGCGCAGTCGCTGCGTCAGGAGATAGGTCAACACCGATTTGCCGCTGTGCGGCGGACCGCCGATCACGACGGCAGGAAAGGGATTCATCGGCATTTCCTCCTTGTGACATTGTGTTACATCGTGTCATGACAGATACCAACTCGGAACTCGCACATACCACCACGCTGGTCGCCACCCTGGGCGGTCAGCCGCAGATCGTGACCTTTGCCCTCGATGCGCTGCTGGCGCGGGGCGAACCGATTACCGACGTGTATCTCATTCACCTGTCGCTCACCAACCCACGCACGCGCCAGGCGCTGAACCGCCTGCAACAGGAGTTTCCCAACGACTATTACGCCCACACCAACCGGCGCTGCCGCCTGCGTCGGGCGCCGGTCAGCGTCAACGGCGTCGAACTGACCGACATCCGCACCGCCGCTGATGCCGAAGTCGCATGGCAGAGCATCCGTACCCTGATCGCCGACCTGAAAAATGAGGGACGACGGCTCCACCTCTGTCTGAGCGGCGGTCGGCGCATGCTGGCGCTACTGGCAATGTCGGCTGCGGCGTTGCTCTGCGACCATCAGGACCGCATCTGGCACATGCACACGCCGGAGGAGACGCTGCAACGAGTCAAGGATGGCGCAATGATGCACGTGGCGCCATCCGATGGCGTGCAGTTAATCCAGGCGCCGATCATGCCGTGGGGCGCCTACTTTCCGGCACTGCGCGCACTAGCACAGACATCGATGCAGGCAGTGCAAGAGCAGTTGTGGCGCGTTGCCGCCATCGACGAACCGCAGTGTCGCCAGGTGTGGGAACGGCTCAGCCCGCGCCAGCGCGACGTGCTGCGCGCCCTTGCAAAGGGCATGCGCCCCGATGAAGCGGCGACTCATCTCAACATTACGCTCAACACCGTCAACACCCACAAAACTGCAATCCTGTCCGAATGCCGCGTTGCCTGGAACCTCCCCGACAACGCACCGCTCGACTACCGTTTCCTGCGCGAGCGTTTTGCCGGTTTCCTTGAGCGAGTATAGCAGAGCGCACGAGACGCACAATCACAGGAAGAGGTGATTGTTCTTCAGCAGCGGTGGTGAGGTGGATGGTGAGGGGATGGGGTAGGATGGGGAAAACTCGTGGTACACCAGTTGTATTAGTGCGTCACAAAGGTGTATTGCGAAACCTTGCTGAGAAAGAGGGGAGCGGGGAGATGACCACACGACTGACGAAACAATGCTTGAAAGAACGTACACAAGAGTACTGGAAGGAGAAACCAGGATTTGAAGTCTATATAAACGAGTTGTTGGGGAGAGAACTTAAGAAAGCTATCTCACAACCAAGAGGAGCAGGCAAGCCGGTGCATACGCTTGCGCTCACTGTCGGCGAGTCGTTTGAACCGCTACTTCAGGTTATCTGTGTGCTACGCCCCAGGCGTGTCGTGTTGATCCTGAACCAGTTCTACAGCGGAACTCCTGGCTACGATCATGGTCGTGAGTTGCAAGATTTGATCGAGAAACTCCCTCATGTTCCCGATCTGCCTCAGGATGTGCGCCCTGAAGTGCAGGACGTTGAGCTTATCGAGCTCAAGAATGACTCTCCCACCCAAGTGTTCCGTGCGCTACTTGATACAATGCGGAAGCCTGAGGCTCAGCCGCCGGATGGTTATGTCAATGTGGTAGACATTACCGGAGCCAAGAAGAGCATGGTGGTGGGTGCGTTCCTGTATGCAGCCCATTCGGGGTTGCCCATTACCTATGTGGACTTTGATGAGTACGACAAAGATTGGGGCAAACCTTACGGCTATACCTGTCGGATCGGCGAGATTGCCAACCCATATGAAGCGTTCCGCCTGCGTGACTGGGAACAGGTACGGCGATTGTATGCGAGTTACAACTTTCGCAGTGCACGTGCGTTGTTGGGTCAGGCTGGCAATAGTGGAACGTCAGGTTCTGGCATTCTTGGCGCAATGTCGCAAACTATCGACAACGCCAGCAGCGGAGAAACGCTATACGATCCGCGGGATATTAACAAGGTACAACGTCTGGCAACCCTCTTTGAGATGTACGAGGCATGGGAGAATGGCGATTATACCCACGCCAAAGCGATTGCCGATGGACTTAACCCGCCACTACCTGACGATGCTATCCCGTGGAGTATCGTTGAATTGGGCGATGTCTGGCCAAGCGCGGCACATATCTCTAATGCTCGATCTGCCGCTGATAGCTTGCTGAAGGCGCATATGGCGCTCAAGCAGGGAACCTCGCATCCGTCCGACTCACTATTCACACATCCCACGAAGCTGCTGGCATATGTGCGTGATGAACTGGCGAAAATCGAACGCCTCATCGACAAGAACGAGGACTATCGTTCGGCTTATTTGCGGGCAGCCGGACTTCACGAGTTTCTGCTCAAAGCACGCCTTGCGCTATGCTGGCTACATAATGCCCTTGAGGCAAAGCCCAAAGGCGGATCGACGTGGCAGTCGGTGGCTACTGCGTTTGGTAATACGGAAAGGGATGCCTTCGCCTCTCTGATGGACGAGTCGAGCGAATGGAAGTTCAGAAGGGCATTGCAGAACCAGGAAGGGATGAATGTTAAGGGAGGTAACGTCCGCCGCTCCAGCACAGCACCCTTATTGCAGCCCTATTACAACAACTTGTCACTGGATCTGGAAGGAGCGGTCTATACCGATGCCAGCGGCAACACGACACCGCTCTTTGTAAAACTCCGAGGTGAAGCCATCCACACTCATCTGTACATCCCCAGAAATGTAGCAGAGGCGGCGTTGGAATTGGTGCAGGCTGCCGTCAAAGAGTTCGAGACCAACTGGCTGGACCATTTCCATCCAGGCATCTACGCTCAGGCTGAGGGCAAGCGGGTGGAAGCGCCATCCTGGTCTCGTCTGTGCGAAATCTGTGAACTCGATTTTCTGCCGCCCAGGTTGCGCGAATGACATAACTCAGGAGGTCCGACCATGCCCTATCTGCTGGCTGCTGAAGCCGACAAAATTCAGGATTTCATCTTCCGCTCCTCTCGTCTGCGCGAAGTGGTGGGCGCCAGCCAGTTGTTAACACGCTTTTGTCGCAGTATTGACGATACACTGGCAAAGAAACACGGTGGTCAGGTTGTGGTCAACGACGGCGGCAGTTTTCGCGTGATCTTCGATGACCTGGCGAAGGCGCGCGCCTTTGGCGCCGATCTGGCTGAGCTCTATCGCCTGGCATTAGGTGGAAGCCTGACTGTAGCCGAGCCGGTCAGGCTAGACGGCGACTTTCGCAAAGCCAACGAGCAGGCAGGGGAAAGGCTGCGCTGGGCAAAAAGCCGCCGACAGGGCGCAATCGCCGAAGTGCATATGCCGTATGTGGCGTTCTGTGCATCGTGTGGAGTGGCGCTTGCCAGGAAGCGTGAACGACTAACAGGAAGGCGCGCTACAAACCGGTCTTCCTACATATGTGAGACATGCCGGGCCAAGGCTGCGGAGCGTGATCGGAAACCACGCGCAATCCTCGATGAGTTGTATGAAGCATATTGCACGTCGCTCGGAACTCAACCAACAATAGATCTCGATTGGCCCGACGATGCCGATGATATTGCCAGGTTAGACTTACGCCAGCGCAATTATGTCGCCTATCTCGTCGCCGACGGTAATGGCATGGGGCGCACGTTCGGCATGTGTGGTCAGGAGCAGCTTACAAAGCTTTCCGAAGAGTTATCGCCCATTCTGCAGGACAGCCTGGCAGCGGCAGCAGCCAGTTTTCGGAACGTGGTTCCAGGACAGGCGCATATAATCCCAATGATCCCACTTATCCTTGGCGGTGATGACCTCTTCGCACTTATCCCTGCGCCGTATGCCCTCGACTTCGCTCGATGGTTCTGTCTGGAGTGGGAACAGCGTATGAAGCAACTGGTGGATAAGATTGGACTGACTGACCTTCCACGCCCCACTGTGGCTGCCGCTGTCGTCATCTGCAAGGGAACATACCCATATGCGCTGGCGCATCGTCGGGCTGAAGCGTTGCTTAAGGAGGCGAAACGCCAGAGCAAGCTGCTGGCTGCAGAGACGGGTGAGCATCTTTCCGCTGTCAACTTTGAAGTCATCCTGGGGAATCGCCTGGCTGGTCAGGAAGATGACGACGCTAAAAACTCCAGGGTCGTCTGTCTCACGCTGCGACCGTACTGGGTGTGCGACGGCGACCTTTCTCAAAACGCAAAAGAACGAGGGTTTGAGATCAAAACCCTTCTCGATCAACGTCTGACGCTCAAGGATATTCCGAACAAGCGTCTGGCGGAACTGCGGCGCTGCTTTGAGGATGTGCCGACGTCGATAACCACTCGAGATCGCAATCAGACAATGCAAACCTGGACGAACCGCCAATTGGACAAAGTGCTACACCGGCTCAGTACAACATCGAGAGCAAAACTGGAGACAGCGCTGACAGCGCTGGGCAAGCCTAGAAACGACAGCAACGGTGACCATCACTGGCGAGAAATCCGTCGGGGTGACGCCACGCCGTTCGCACATGGCATGCTGGATCTCCTGGAAGTCTGGGATTTTGCCCAACGCCTGGATCGTCGTCCAGACGATTACGAGCCGCAGGAGGAAGAAGCATGAGCATCCGCCTCGAATTCGACATTGCATTCAAGAGCGACTACCACGTTAGTGCCGGGCATGGGCTCGGATTGCAGGTGGACTCGGCACTATTGCGCGACCCCGACAATGTGCCGGTGATCCGTGGCACGGTGCTGGCTGGTCTCCTGCGTGAAAGTCTGGCGAACCTGTTGTCACTCGATCCCTTCGCTGGCGAACGACGCTGTCAGGCTTCCGGCGGCCACGCATTAAAGCCCGTGTACTGTGGCCAGTTTGCAACAAACCATGATACCGAATGCCCGGTCTGTGCTATCTTTGGTTCTGCTGGGCACCGAAAGCGCTGGCGCATTGCGTCGGCGAGACCAGCGGAACTGACAACACCCCAGACATCGTCTCGTGAGTGGCGGGCAGGCGAAACGGCTGCACAGATCACAACACGCGTGCGCGTTAACCCCCGTACACGCCGCGCTGAAGAGAACAAACTCTTTACCCGTGAAGAAGGAGACGGTAGCCTCCATTTTCGCTTCATCGCCGAATGTATGGATGAGAGCGAGTACGCCTGGCGTGAGGCCGAGTGGCTGGTGGCGGCGGCACGGCTGCTGCGCAACCTGGGCGCAGGCAAACGTCGGGGCTATGGTGAATGTGAGATCCGCCTGGTTAACCGCTCGCTAGAGAACAAACTGCTTCAGCGACTGGAACAGCGATTGAAGAATGAGCCGGTCGCGCCTATAGGCACTTCTCAGAGAGCAAACATTCAGCCACTGACGCTTCCAGTAAATCCAGGCCAGCACACCTATCGCCTTCAGATGCTTGTACGCCTCGACGAACCGCTGCTCGTCGCCCGTCGCGCTGAGGCGGGCAACCAGTTCGAGACACTTGAAACCATCCCCGGCGCTGTACTACGTGGCGCGCTGGCATGGCGCATTGCTCAGCATCTGGGCGCCCAACTCGAAGATCACAGCAGCACAGCGTATAGGAACTTTGTCAACGTGTTCTTTCACGATACTGTGCGCTTTTCGATGCTCATGCCTGTGGAAGTACAGCGAGAGAAGTCTGGCTATCCAACCATTGTTGCCCCGCGCGACCTTTTTACCTGCGAATTGTATCGCGGTTATGGGGTGCAGAGCCAGGATCAAGGGCGGGCACAGAGCAAAGAAGGGCATGGCGTATGGAGTCTCCTCCAGGACAACGCGCCGCAGGAATGTCCAATCTGTGCCCAGCCTGATGCCGTCAGCGGAAGACAGGCCGCGTCGGTGAAGCTGGAGACGTTGAGTGGGTTTATCTCGTTAGTGAAGGACGCACCACGGTCGAAGCACAAGCCGAAGCAGACTGTAGAAATGCACATCCGCATCGATCCGAAGAGCGGCCGCGTGCGCACTGGCGACCTGTTCGGTTATGTGGCGCTGGAACCAGGTCAATATTTCCTGGGTGAGATCACGTGCAGCAATGAGCAAACCTGGAAGACGTTACAGACAATGGCCAATCTTCGTCCAAACGGCGATGTAAACGAACTGACGCTCGGTAAGGCGGGTCAGCGCGGCTATGGCAAAGTCAGTGCCGTCTTTCGACCGCAGTCAATGTCGCACCTGCATTTCAGCAGCGTGCAGAAGCGGGTTTCAACAACAGAACGAATCACGCTGCTGCTGCTGAGCGATGCCATTGTGCCGGATCCGTGGGGCCGTTTCTGGCGTGGGTTCGATGCCGACTGGCTGAAGCAGGAACTGAAGTTGCCGAAAGGCGCCAATGTAGCCATTGATCGCAACCAGCATGGCGAGCTTTTGGCTTTCTCGACAACGCGGGCGGTGGATGCCTTCAATGCAAAGCTGGGGTTGCCACGAGCGCGCGACATCGCCATTGTGGCCGGCTCCAGTGTGCGCCTGACCTTCACCGGCATTGCGTTGCGAGACCTGTTGTCGCTGCTGGAGGCCGCAGAAGCGCAGGGTATTGGTCTACGTCGTGATGAAGGGTTCGGTCGCGTGGCATTCAACCATCCGATCTATCAACAGCTTGACCGACAACTGCTTGATGTGCAAACCACCGCTGCCGAACTGGCGCCGCTTGCCTTGAGTAACGCGCATACCGCACACTTCTCTGCCCGCGTGTTGCAATTCTGGTTAGAATGGGCCAGGAAACTTGACGAAGAGTTCCAGACAGAACTGATAAGAGACGGACGCTTCGAGGCAGTTGCTCGCCTGCTCTTCACATCGCAGCAGACCTCGCTGGAAGCCATCAAGAGCGATCTGCAACGGATGGGACGGCAAGATACATTGCTTAGCGCGCCATTGTCGGGCCGCGATAAGCCAAACTTCTTCGAAACCGATGGAAAGCAGGGCCTGGAGATGATTCAGCGCATGCTCGATGCCCTGGCAACGTTGCTCAAGGAGAACGAGCTAGAGCAGGAAGCACAAGCGTGGTGTGTCGGGCTGCGATTGCTGGCTGATCGCATCGCCGGTCCCGCCCGTCAGAAAGCCATGGAACGGAGGTAGTCATGACATTTCGAGCAGTTACGGCCACTCTGAGGCTGCGCACGGCGCTGCACATTGGCACGGGTCAGGACAGCGAAACCACTGATGACCTGCTGCGCCGCGATGCACGTGGTCGCCTTCTCATCCCTGGCACGGCTATTGCCGGTGCACTGCGTAGCCTCGCTACCCGTCTGGCGCCACGTTTTAGGGGCGAGCAGCTTTGCCAGGCGCTGAAAGGCCCAATGACAAACCAAGCATGTCAGTGCCTTGTCTGCCGACTGTTTGGTGATGTGAACCCCAGCGAGGAGAACGAAGAAGCCAGCGCTGCCCGCGTTCTTGTGTACGACGCAGTTCTGGCGGATGTCCCCGGACTGCAGATCCGCGACGGCGTTGGGATAGACCGCGTTACCGGCGCGGCAGCGCGACGAGAGCGTATTAAGTTTGATTATGAGGTGTTGCCGGCGGGAACGATCTTCAAACTGCGTCTGGAGATTGACCCTCGACTGCCTGATGAAGAGAAGACATTGCCGCTCCTTGCATCTGTTCTTGCCGAGTGGGAACAGGGGCGTGGCGTGGTTGGCGGACGTGTCGGTAGAGGATTGGGCGCGTTTGATTTGACCGACGTGCAATGGATCGAACGCGATCTCAATCAGCCCAACGTGCTGATCGATTTCCTGCGCAATGGACCACCCTGGGACACAACGGACGGCGACCGCAACTGGCTTCATAAACAGGTCGAGGATGCACGACAGCGTGTGACCACAAACCATCGAGACCTGTCAGCAGTTGCACGCTCCTGGGCGCTGGCTGAGTTCACTCTAGCTGCGACCGGACCCTTCCTCACCCACGACCTGATGCAGGCGGGACGCAGCGGCTTCGACCATGCGCCGCTGCTGGCAACCTATGACAGGGGCGCAAAACCGGTGCTGTCCGGCTCCAGCCTGCGCGGCGTGCTGCGCAGTCAGGCTGAGCGCATTGCTCGCACACTGGCGACGCTCAAGGCGTGGGATGACGGTCATGATAGCCAGACCAGGAAGGAGAAGTTTCTTACTACATGCCCTGCCTGCAATCCATTGACAACCAGAACCGATGATCCAGTGGCAAGTTGCAATAGCTTTATCAAGACACTTCCCCGCGCTGAGCGCACGACACTCGAGCATGAAGGCGCCGACGACAAACTGTGTCTTGCCTGCCGGCTTTTCGGCAGCCCGTGGAACGGAAGCCGATTGCGGGTTGAAGATGCACCCTTTGTCGGTGAGAAGGTCGAACTCAAAGCACTCGACTTCCTTGCTATTGACCGCTTCACCGGCGGTGGCCGCGATACCGCCAAGTTCGACGCCGTGGTGCTATGGAAGCCGAAATTCCGTGTGCGACTGTTTCTGGAAAACCCCGAACCATGGGAGTTGGGCTGGCTGGCGCTGGTGCTGCGTGATCTGCACGATGGACTGACGACCGTGGGATTCGGTGCCGCGAAAGGTTTCGGGCGGTGTGTTATCGAGAGTCCCAGATTAACCTTCGGTATCCTGCACGACGACGACTTTCCTCTGCCCGATAGCAATACTCACAACCAGGCTGTCGTCGCCGGACGACGATTGTTACAATCCAAAAACGGTTTCAGCGGCATCTACCATACGTTAGTTTACGAACAGGCTACCAATGAATTGAAAACCCTGGCTGAGGGTTGGGTGAGAGCGTTCAACAATCTCGTTGATGAGCACCGGCATCACTTCACGTTGCAACGCGATAGTTACTTCGAGCAGGTCAACGGTTCCTGGCTATCTGATCTGTATCCTGCGAGGGTCTCATGAGCGACAACAGCATAAACTTCGACCATCTGATTGAGAAGATGCAGAAGGCACAGGTGACCGACGCTGACCGACCTACAATTCTGGGCGGGCAATTCGCCATCGACCGTTTGGAGGACTTTCTGAAAATCTGGCAGAACCGATGGAGCCAGATGCCATTTCGCCTGTGGGAACACGTCAGCCATATTGAGTTCGCCGATGCGCCTGGTGAGCCAGAGTTTCTCCAACGCGCCGAGATCTTCGGCAAGGGCGGACATCTCTCGCTGCGTCGTGACGCTGGACGCTGGTTGTGGCATTACGTGGGTGAGAAGATTGATGCGTCGATGAATGATTTTGGCGCAAAGGACTTCTGGGCAGCTCATCCTGGCTGCACGCTACGGCGCTATGAGGAATCGGTAATTCTGTGGGGTGAGCGCAAGGAGGGTCACAAACTCTGGTTTGATGACCGCGTCGCAGCCGCCCGACTGGACTATCCCGTCAATGCTCATGGTCGCGTCTACCTCCATTTCTGGCGCTACACCGAAAACGGGCAGACGGCGTTTGTCTGGTATCGCGAGTTGAGCAATCAACCGTTGCAGGAGCATTAAGATGGGCAAAGCAAAACCCAAACGCAAGATGGCGTCACACTCATCACAGAGAGGGTATCGCTTCCTCAACCCCTATAACTTTGTGCGCACGCTGGAAGTCCGTCACCTCCACGCCGCACCGTTGCTGGGCCGTTGTGCACCGCCGCCGCACGACCGTTATGTGGGATTGACGGGACGCATTCGCTGTTGTCTCACAGCGACGACACCGATCTTCGTTTCGGATAGCGAAGGGATTAAAGAGGATACAGTCAACAGCAAGGTTCATCGCCACTATCGCTTCTTCCGCGACCCCAACGGCAATGTCGCCATTCCTGGTACAAGCCTGCGCGGAGCAGTGCGCTCAATCTTCGAGGCGGTGACCAACTCGTGTTTTGCCCATTTCGCAGGTGAGAAACGATTGAGTTATCACCTGCCAGCAGGAGACGCCAGCAAGTTAATCCCCGCCCGCGTTCGCATAACTGAACAACAGGAGTGGGTGCTTGACTTGCTTCCAGGCACCAAGAAGAACCCTTTAGACGGTCTGGAACCTGATGATCGAATGTATGCAGCCTGGATCAAGCGATATGCCCCATTGCGTTCAAGCCCTACCGAACAAGCAAATCCTGGCTCTCCATACGCCCGACGAACGAAGGTTTCTTTGCCCCAGTCGAAAGGGCATGGAGATAAATGCTGGGCTCTTATCGAGGAGATGGAACATCCTCCTCGCAGGGTTCGAGGACGTGAACAAGGGTATTTCCTCTTTTGGAATGTGATTCAACTCGCCTCACAGAAAGATGACCTGCCATCTCCTAAAAAGGGACAAAAGATAGTAGAGGGCTATCTATGCTTGACTAATCAAAACATCGAAAACAAGCACGACGAGCGCTTTTTCTTTGCTGAGCATCAGGTAACGTCAATTCAGTTACCAGCGGATGTTCGTAAGCATTACGAAGAACTGATCGCCGACTACCAGGAGCGCCACAGCGACGCGGTGCGCAAGCGCCAGCATCCTGATCAACCCCAGGGTGGAGAACCTGCCTTCAGTCGCTTTATCCTGGAGCGCACTGGCCGCAACGAGGCAAAACTGCGGGATGGCGATCTGGTGTATGCGATGTTGGAAAGCGCTTCTGGAGGCTACCGCGTCAAATTTATCGTGCCGGTCTCTGTTCCGCGTGTAGGCTTTGAGCGCAAGATCGGCGACCTGCTGCATCCGTATGAGCTGGCAAAATGTGAGGACTACGACAGGCTCTGCCCCGCCTGTCGCACCTTCGGTTGGGTGTGGGGCGATGATCCAGAGCAACAGCGTCCTGAGATATCCAAACCCACTGCCTGCGCCGGCCGCGTGATTTTCAGTCATGCCCGATTGACACACAATGCAGGCACGTTCGACGCCACGCTGGCGATCCTGTCTACACCCAAGCCAACGACCTATCGCTTCTACCTGCGACCTCGTAACGGCAAACCTCAGGATGGATTGTGCGATCAGCAGGTAGGCTACGACAACCCCGCACAAATCTTGCGTGGTCGCAAAGTCTATCGGCATCACGGCAGCCGTCTCGATCCGCAGGAATACCAGAGTGTAAACGGGAACAAGAGTGACCAGAACCGAACTGTGCACGGCGTCCAAAAGGCAGGCAGCCGCTTTGAATTTACCGTAGAATTTGAGAACCTGGCGCCGGTGGAGTTAGGTGCGCTGCTGTGGAGTCTGCGCCTGGAGGGATGGCATCATCGTATCGGCTATGCCAAACCCCTGGGCTTCGGCTCTGCCCGGATCGAAGTTCTGTCGGTCAGCATCCTCAACCCTGAGGTGCGCTACGCCTCGTTGTCTGATACAGCCGATGGCTGGATTGATCGAACCGACCAGATAGATGTCTGGATCGATAATTTCAAACGGGCAATGGCAGCGCGCTACGGCGCCGCGTTTGATCAACTGGCAAACATCCGCGACCTGAAAGCGCTGCTGGCTGATACGCCGCCCCTGCCTGTCCACTACCCACGTCCAACACGACAACCACAGGCACAAGGAAAGCAGTACGAGTGGTTTGTCGGCAACAAGCGCGGCGGTCAGAATCCAGGACCAAGGCTCGCCCTGCCTCTTGCCGACGACGATCAGGCAGGTCTACCGTTGATTGACAAAGATGGCAACGTCACGGAGTAAAGCAATGGCGAAGCACAAAGGCAAACCCAACAACCAGAATCGTCAGCGCCAGAAAGAAGCGGCTCAGAAATTCAGACTTCCAGAGGTGGCGAAATCCGGACACACCAGAGAACATCAACGCCAGGAGGCAGTGTCCAAACAGGCTCAGGCCGTCAAAGCACAGAAAACGCTAAAGATTCCCTGGCCCGCGCCCCGGCAACCGACTGAGACAAGAGAGAACTATCGCTTTCTCAACCCGTACAACTTCGTGCGTTACCTGCCCGAACCAGCTATCCCCCCTGGCGATGTCGATGCTCAGTTGCTCGGTCGCTGTGCACCACCGCCCCATGATCGCTATATTGGCTTAACGGGGCGCATCGTTTGCACACTGGAGGCGGTGACACCGCTGTTTATCTCTGATAGTCACGGTGTGAACGTGACCACCGTTCTCCTACCCGATGGCAGAGAAGTACAGCACAAAAGCTACCGCTTCTTCCAGTACGAAGGTCGGGACGCAATCCCGGCCACCAGTCTGCGCGGGATGATCCGCTCCCTCTTCGAGGCTGTCACCAACTCACCTTTCAGTGTCTTCAACGGTGACGAGCGCCTGGAGTATCGCATCGACCCAGCCGAAGCACGCCGCTTCAAGCCAGGAATTGTGGAGAGTCTGCCGGATGGTGATCAGCCGGGCGTCATTCTGCTCTGTGAAGAGGCAAAAATCGGTGCGTATTACGAGGACAGAAAGCTCAATGTTCTCAAAGGAAACTGGAAGTGCGGCGAGGAAGCGTATGCGATCGTTGGCAAAACAAAGAACAATACAGCAAAGGTTAAAGCGCTCGCCCGTCGACCCGAAGATTTGCCTGCTGATGGAGAAAGTCGTATATATCGCGGCTGGGTTAAAGTCACCGGTCAGACCATTGAAACGAAGCGCAATGAAAGTTTCTTTTACTTCAAACACGGCGACCGCACGAAAGCGCAGAGAGTTTACTTCGACGTTGAACGGGAAGCCGACTTCAATGCTGTGCTTCACGCCCAACTGCACGAACGCAAAGAGGATTTCCACAGTCAGGTGCAGAGCGAAAGACTGGAACCGAACAATCTGGTCTACGTCGAGCTTGAGCCAGTGGATACCGGTCGCGTGCGCAATATCGCGCTGGCACGGGTAGCACGGCTGCGCTACCGTAACGCTATCGGCAATTTGCTGCCCAGTCACCTGAAGCCTGGTGAGAACTATGAACACCTGGATATTGCCTCGCGCGTCTTTGGCTGGGTCAAGGCGACACCAACCGAAGACTACAAGGTACGCATTGCTTACGCCGGTCGGGTGCGCTTCAGTCATGCCGTGCTGACTGAGGATGGTGATAAGGGCGTCTATGATGGTGAGATACCACTGGCAATCCTGGGCTCTCCCAAGCCGACGACAACCCTCTTCTACCTGCGCAAGCACAAAGGCGAATGGAGCGAAGAGGAACGCAAGCAACCCGGCGCTGCTACCACAATCGGCTATGATGGTCCCAACATGCTGCGCGGGCGCAAGTTCTACCGCCACCACGGAAAAGCCCTCAACCGTCTGGAGTACGAGCGTGCCGGACGTCAGCAGGATCACCAAAACCGCACGGTACGCGGAGTGCGGGCGCCGGGAAACGTCTTCGAGTTCACCATTGACTTCCACAACCTGGCGCCGGTGGAGCTGGGAGCACTGCTATGGACACTCAATCTGAGCGACGACGAACAATGTTTCTTCCGGTTAGGATACGCCAAACCGTTGGGATTTGGCAGCGTCAGGCTTTCCGTGGTTCAGGTTGAACTGCTCGATCCAGATGCTCGCTACCGATCATTGCAAACATCTGGCTGGCGTACTGCTACATTCTCAGAGCGTAGTCGGTGGCTGGAGCGTTTCGCAATGGCAATGCGACGTTGCTACGGGAAACCACTCTATGAATTGCCCAATATCGTCGACCTGATCAAACTGCTCAGGGGTCCTGAAAAGGGTCAACCGCAGCACATCCACTATCCACGAACCAATCCGCAACCTGATCCAGAGGGAAAGAACTTCGAGTGGTTTGTGGCGAATAAAGCCAAATCGACCAAAGTGGATCAGGCCGGGCCAAACTTAACGCTGGAAATGCCGGATGAGGAAAAAGGACTGGTATTGCTGGAAAAGGACAGACAGGCGTGATAGAGACGACAAAAGCGATTACCTTCCTCGGAACAAAACCAATCGATACAAACTACATCTTCCCTGATGGACGCGAGTATGTAGCTCCTTTCTTTGGCATTGCACTGGCGAATTTTGTTCCGGGTCTGCGGATGCGCGTCTTTGTAACTGCGACTACAAAGGAGCAATCTTTACCGATGTTTCAAAACGCCGTTGCCAAATCTGTTACCGACATGCAATCAGTGGATATCCCAGATGGCCGCAATGACGAGGAACTGTGGACAATTTTTCAATCTGTCGTTGATGCAGTCGAGCCTGAAGAGCAACTGATCTTCGACATCACCCATGGGTTTCGTTCATTACCATTTCTCTCTTTTCTTGCCGTAACATATTTACGTGTCGTTAAGCATATCCAGCTCAAGGGGGTCTATTACGGCAACTTCGAGGCACGCGATCAGTCGGTAACTCCGAATCGAACACCGGTTATCGATCTGACGCCCTTTGTTGATCTCCTGGACTGGACTGCAGGTGCCGATCACTTTGTGCGCTTTGGAGATGCAAGCGAATTGGCACGGTTGTTGCGGACACAGCATGAACGTGTAAAACCTGACTTGAATAATAAGGTAGCGATGTCCGAATGGGGCAATTCCCCAGTCAAAAAGACGGCAGCCTATCTTGAGCGCGCTTCACGTGCGCTTCGTGTCTTGCGACCTAACGAAGCAATGGACGCCAGCGCACAGATTTGTGCACAGTTACCTGAGGCTCTCAAGGCGAGCCAAGAACTTGCGCGTCCACTCCTGCCGCTCGGTGAGCACGTGCGCAACAGTTTCACCCCAATCGCACGTAGTGAGAACGAGCAATCCGAGAATCCTGCGGAAACGCTGAAGATCGAGCGTCAGCTGATCAAATGGTACCTGGATCGCAATCAAATCTTTCTGGCGGTAGCGTTGGCGCGTGAATGGCTGGTTTCATGGGTAATGGTGCAGATGGGGATGGGTAACAACCTGTTGGAGAAATCTGAGCGCGAGAAGATTGAGCGTGCGCTTGGACAGAAATCCCAACAAATGATTGGCAAGTCGCCCGTGAATAATAACGATACAGCGCTGCCTGATCTTGAAAAGCTTCATAACCTTAATACGATTGTGCAGTGCTACAATCAACTAGGTGACCTGCGCAACGACCTGATGCATGCAGGCAAACGCAAGAGTCCGCGGGCAGCGGAAAGGGTTGAGGAACAGGCGAAAGAACTGGTCAAGAAGCTGGAAAAATTCTGAACAGAAGCGACTACGATTGATGCCATTGACGGTGTAGCCTGCGCTATGCAACCGACATGTTCCTATCGCCGCTAGCCGCAGCATCGCAACTTCCTCCTTTGGAGTGAAGAGATGAAGAGATCCGGTAGGGGAGAGCTTATCATCAGGAAAAGATCTGGGTTGCCAGCATCTTGGTCGTCCTGACGCCCAAACTCCCCCTTCTCCCCTTGTGGGAGAAGGGCGCAGGGGAGATGCTCACAGGGGTAGATTTTGCCGGCAAGCCCCTGTATGCCATCTCCCGTTCCAGCCATCAGGACGCCCAAACTCCCCCTTCTCCCCTTGTGGGAGAAGGGGGCAGGGGGGATGAGGGGGCAAAGGGCAGGTTCTCCCCTTGTGGGAGAAGGGGGCAGGGGGATGAGGAGCAACAGCGCGTCAGAACACACCAGGGGGAGCAGCACGAGCATCACCCCCCCACCTACTCCTCCTCTTCCTCCTCGCGCTCCGCCAGGCGTCGGTCGAGCGCCAGCAAACCAGGACCGTCGTCGCCGATGAGTTTCAGGTGCTGGATGATCTCCTGGGCGCTCTTCTCCTCTT
>Ga0308399_1000342_pt1 | contig 16527 bp, 13 predicted proteins | sample HotsprSampOS1260_FD_202367 | JGI IMG/M metagenome (GOLD analysis project Ga0308399, IMG submission 202367) | Hot spring phototrophic mat microbial communities from Octopus Spring, Yellowstone National Park, Wyoming, United States - 20060914_OS12-60 ... | reverse complement strand
AAGGCCGCGCAGCCTTCAGCCAACACGACTGCCTAGACGCTGCGCTAGTTGGTGGAGTTAGCGGACACGGCATGCCGCGCTTGCGCTATTGAGAGTTACCAAAGTTGGTTGACGGATAAACCGGCATGCCGAAAGAAACTCAGCAGCAGGTCATCGTAAACGGGCAAACCCATTGTCAATTCCACGTCGGATTCGCTCGGGTGTCCAGTTCTTTAGACGCTGTTTTGACAGTATTCCTCCGGGTTGAGATCCGGGGCGTATGGTGGCAGCCATTCAACGATAACTGAGTTGCCAGGTAATCTTGCACTCGTTTCGCCCGATGGGCCGGCGACCGATCCCAAACCAGGATGCAGCGACGTCGCAGGTGACGGCGAGAGCCCGACGATCAGGTCGTCGGCGCGCACGGCCCGCCCAAAATGGCGCTTGTAAATCTTCCCTGAAATAGTTGAGACTTCACGCCGATATTTGCCGACCCCTTTCGTCTGGCCGCGGGGCGCCCAAGTAAACGAGAAGCCAAACTCGTCTTCAAACATTATGTCTGCGCCTAGTCGCCGCGCTTTTTTTATCCGTGGCCAGTCCCGGCTGAACCAGGCACGTATCAGCTCCTCGTCACGCTCACGAGCGCGTCGCTTGCACACTCCAGTCCAACGCCTTCATCAATCGCCCGACATATTTGGGATGGTAGGTGACGCCAAACTCGCGGGCAATCACCTGTTGAATCCGCCGCTGCGTCCAGCGGTCAGTGGCAAACCCATGGGCACGCGCGCCTTGTTTGAGCATGCTAACCAAGCGCTGACATTGATTGGCCGACAGCTTGCGAGGCGGCCGGCGAGCCTTGAGACCTCGCAATCCCGACTCGGTCAGTTGCTTCTTCCATTTCGTCACTGCCGTCCTACTAGCTGGCGAGCAATGGCTGCCTGGCTCAAGCGCCCAGCTTTCAACAAGCGTGCCCCTTCTAGTCGGCGCTCTTCCATTTGCTGTCGTGTCAATACTTTCGGTCGCCATGTCATGCATATAGTGTAAACTAGTCTCAGTTTATCTCAGTAGTATGGCAAGGTGCTCGGACCCTGTGCACTCGCCACCGGTCATGCCAACCACCAAGCGATGCTGCCAGCGAAGGGTAATCTATAGAGGGTGGGCGACGGCAGTGCCGTCGCCCACCCAAGAGCGTTCTGCCCCTGTCCATGAATGCACCCCACCACGTCCTCATGCCTCCGTGCGGATATAATTCCACCACCTCGCAGCGGATTTAAACCCCAGCGTCCATACACGACGCATACGTATCCGCGAGCCAAATCAAAAGGGTGGGCATCTCGATCAGCGGTCCTGGATGGCAAGCGCCAGGCCGGCGAAGCAACAAGCGATGAGGTCAGCACCGATTAAGATACTTCTGGTCCAGGGTGGCCTTGGCGACTCCGTCGGCCCGCTGCTGGAGCGGCATGGCTACCGGGTGATGTGGGCACAAACGGCCAAGCAGGCGCTGGAGCGCGTGACGAGCGAAAAGCCGGCGCTGGTGATCATTGACGCGCCGTCGCTCATCGCCAACGCAGAGAGGCTATGCCAAGACGTCAAGCGCCTGAAGGACCTGCCCGTGCTTATGCTCGGCGAGCAGGCCGGTGAAGAGAACGGCAAGCAGGCGGAGCGCGCCTACGCCGGCTGCGCCGATGAGTTCGTGCCGCGGCCGCTGCGGGCGCGCCGGCTGCTGCTGCGCATTGCCAAGCTCCTCCCAGAGGGGCTGACCACCGAGCTGCGCTGCGGCGACCTGGTGTTCCGGCCGGCGGATGGCATCCTGCGCAAGCGCGACAAAGAGATCTACCTTAACCCGAAGCTCTCTCGCCTGCTCCAGGTCTTCATGCAACACCCCGGCGAGGTGCTCACGCGCCGCATGCTGATGCAGCAGGTCTGGGACACCGATTACATCGGCGACACGCGCACCCTCGATGTACACATCCGCTGGCTGCGCCTGGCCATCGAGGATAACCCCACGATGCCGGTATACTTGCGCACCGTGCGCGGCCAAGGCTACTGCTTCCAGAACCCGAAGAAGAAATAGCCTCGCTTCGGCGCGAGTCATCGGCCTATGGAGATCGTCGTCACCGGCTCGATCGCGTATGACTATTTGATGACCTTCCCCGGGTCATTCAGCGAACATCTGCTCTCCGAGCACCTGGCGCGTCTGAGCGTGAGCTTTCTGGTGGATTCGATGGAGCGCCGGCGCGGCGGCTGTGCGCCGAACATCGCCTATACGCTGGCGCTGCTGGGCGAGCGCCCGCGCCTGATGGGGGCTGCCGGCCAGGACTTCGAGGAGTATCGCGCCTGGCTCGAATCCGTCGGTGTGGATACCTCGCTCACGCGCGTGGTCGCCCACAAGTTCACCGCCTCGTTCTTCTGTAGCACCGACCAGCATAACAACCAAATCGCCTCGTTCTACGCCGGCGCGATGACCGATGCGCGCGACCTCTCGCTGCACGACCTGCCGTTCCGGCCCGACTGGGTGATCATCTCGCCGAACGACCCGCAGGCGATGCTGCGCTACGCGCGGGAGTGCCGCGCGCTGGGCATTCGCCACATCTTCGACCCCGGCCAGCAGGTGGCGCGCTCGTCAGGCGATGAACTGGCAGCCGGCATCGTCGGCGCAGATATTCTGATCTGCAACGACTACGAGTTCGAGATCATCCGGCAGAAGACGGGGCTGACCGAAGCGGATGTGCTCTATCACTCCGAGGCGCTGGTCATCACCCGCGGGGAGAAAGGGTCAACCATCCTGCTGCGCGATCACCGCGTTGACATCCCCGCGGTGCATACCGACCGCATCGCTGACCCGACCGGGGTGGGAGATGCCTATCGCGGTGGTTTCCTAAAGGGGCTGGCCGCCGGCGCGGACTGGGAGACCTGTGGCCGGCTGGGCAGCGTCGCGGCCACCTTCGCCCTCGAACACGTCGGCGGGCAAAGCCATAGTTACACCTGGGAGGAGTTCAAGGCGCGCTATGAGGCGCACTTTGGACCACTCTCTATCTCAGCAAACGGCAAAACGACAGGAGTTTCATGAACTATCACGTAAAAGACCTCAACCTGGCGACCGCTGGTCGCCAAAAGATCGCTTGGGCGGAGCAGGAGATGCCCGTGCTCAGGTTGATCCGCGAGCGCTTCGTCAAGGAACAGCCGCTGAAAGGGGTGCGCGTCTCGGCGTGCTTGCACATCACGAGCGAGACGGCGGCGCTGGCGCGCACCTTACAGGCCGGCGGGGCCGACATCGTGTTGTGCGCCAGCAACCCGCTGAGCACGCAGGACGACGTCGCCGCCGCGCTGGTGGCCTACGACGAAATCCCCGTCTTCGCGATCAAAGGGGAGGACAACGCGACCTATTACCAGCACCTGCACGCTGCGTTGGACCATCGCCCGCACATGACGATGGACGACGGCTGTGACCTGGTCAGCGTGTTGCACAAGGAGCGCCCGCAGCAGGTCGGTGAGGTGCGCGCCGGCACCGAGGAGACCACCACCGGCGTGATCCGACTGCGGGCGATGGCCAAGGATGGAGCGCTCAGGTATCCGGTGTTGGCGGTGAACGACAGCATGACCAAGCACTACTTCGACAACCGCTACGGCACCGGCCAGAGCACGATTGACGGCCTGTTGCGCGCCACAAACATCCTCTTGGCCGGCCGCACGGTGGTGGTGAGCGGCTATGGCTGGTGTGGGCGCGGCGTGGCCGCCCGCGCGCGCGGCATGGGCGCGCATGTGATCATCACTGAAGTTGACCCCCTGAAGGCGCTGGAGGCGCTGATGGACGGCTATCAGGTGATGCCGCTGATCGAAGCGGCCCGGCGCGGCGACGTGTTCATCACCGTCACCGGCGACAAGAACGTGATAGACGAGCCGCACCTGACGGTAATGAAAGACGGCGCGATCCTGGCCAACGCCGGCCACTTCAACGCGGAGATCAATATCCCCGCTTTGCGCAAGCTGAGCGACGGACGACCGCCGGAGCTAGTGCGGCCGTTCGTGGAGCAATACACGCTCAAGGATGGCCGCCGGATCAACCTGCTGGGCGATGGCCGGCTGATCAACCTGGCCGCTGCCGAGGGTCACCCCGCAGCCGTAATGGACATGAGCTTCGCCAATCAGGCCCTGGGCGCGGAGTACATGCTCAAACACGGCGCGACCCTCAAGCCAGACGTATATACGATCCCCGCCGAGATTGACCGCGAGATCGCGCGCCTGAAGCTCCAAAGCATGGGCGTGGAGATTGACACGCTCACCGAGGAGCAGGCACGCTACCTGGCCAGTTGGGAAGAGGGGACGTAGCGCTTGACCCTCGCCCGTCGCCCTGGCTACGATCAGCCCGAATATGCCTGATCCGACTGTCGCGCTGCCTGCGCTCAGACAGCAGACCTATGCGCGCCGCGACGATATTGTGCGCTTCATGCGCGCGATTTGCGCCATTCCCAGCACGGACTCGCAGATCGAAGCCGTGGGCCGGCGAGTTGGCGAGGAGATGGCAAGCCTGGGCTTTGATGAAGTGCGCTTTGATCGGATGGGCAATATCCTGGGGCGGATCGGCCCAGCACCGGGCCAGGGCCGGCGCGTGATCGTGTTCGATTCTCATTTAGATACGGTGGGCATCGGCGATCCCACCCAGTGGGGTTGGGATCCTTTTGAGGGCAAGGTCGAAGAGGGCGTGCTTTACGCGCGCGGCGCATGTGACGAGAAAGGCAGCACGCCCGGCATGGTGTATGGCATGGCCTTAGCGCGTGATTTGGGGCTGTTGGAGGGCTGGACGGCCTACTACTTCGGCAACATGGAAGAGGCCTGTGACGGCATCGCCCCACGCGCTTTTGTTGAACACGACCCTGGGGTGCGGCCGGATGTGGTGGTGATCGGCGAACCAACGCGCATGCAGGTCTATCGCGGCCATAAGGGAAGGGTGGAAATGGCGGTGACGGCTCGCGGGCGCAGCGCGCACGCCGCCAGCAACTGGCTGGGCGATAACGCGATCTACAAGCTGTTGCCGGTCATCGCCGGCATCCGTGATCTGGACCCGCATCTGCGCGCAGACGATTTCCTCGGCAAGGGCAGCATCACCGTCAGCGACATGCGCGTCAGCACCCCCAGCATCAATGCCGTGCCAGATGAGGCAACGATCTACATAGATCGTCGGCTGACCTTTGGTGACACGATGGAAAGCGCGCTGGCCGAGGTAAGCGCGATCATCGCAGCCCACACCAGCGCGGCCACTCGCAACGATTTCGCGCTGCGCCTGCTGACCTACGATGCGCCCAGCTATACCGGTTTCCGACTGGTCCTGGATAAATACTTCCCGCCCTGGCTACTGGAAGAGGAACACCCGCTCGTCCAGGCCGCGCTGCGCGCCACCGAGCTGGCTTTTGGCCGGCGCGCGACGACCGGCCGTTGGGACTTCAGCACCAACGGCACGTATTGGGTTGGTCAAGCCGGCATCCCAGCGATCGGCTTCGGCCCCGGCGATGAGGCCCACGCCCACACTGCGCAGGAACAGGTGCGGCTGGATGATGTGGTCGCGGCAACGCTCTTCTACGCGCTGCTGCCCGCGCTAATTGGACCCGACTTCGACAAGCAAGGGCGGCAAAGCGCTTAGAGGCCGGGCACGCCTTCGCCCGGCCAGGATTCTGCCTCTTGGTTGAGAATACCCCCGCGAATGGGTGCGTTCACGGCCAGGGGCGCAGGCTACGCGCTAGCCTGGGGGTGCGCTTCAAGGTCAACTATAGAGGGTGGGCGACGGCGTTGCCGGCGCGGGAGTGCGCCGCTTGAACATGCACCGCAGAGACGCCGAGGACACAAAGGTTATTTCTCTGCGCCTCAGCGGTTTAATGTAACGCGAGTTTGGAGTTTACACGCTTGGCGTGACCAGCATGAAGCGCACAAAAGGGACACCAGCATCCTGCCCCACCCTGTCATTCTGAACGAAAGCGCAGCAGGGGCGGTCCGCAAACCGCCCTTGCGCGCGCCGGCTGAAGCGCTGCGGGGTTGTTGCGGCAGGGCGTTTGCTGGCTTCGCGGGGCTTTGGTCAGTTAGGATTTCAGATGCTTCGCTGCGCGCGCTCAGCATGACACTCCCTTTCTTTCCCCCACACGCGGGGGAATGAAAGGGGGCTATGATAACGCCGGCCTGCTGCCTCGGCCACCCTTCGGTTGGCTGCGAGCTTAGATTGGCTCAGAATAACGGGGGGCAGGGCTCCTGTGCGATGGCCACCGGTCACGCCGAGAACATTCGTCCCAAGTCGTGGATGCACCCCGAGTGGCTACGTAAATCAACTTTTGCTAGTTATCAGCCCGCGAGCGGTTGCCCCTATTGGTGAACACGCCCTCCATCTCCAAATGAACGATAATCCGTGCCCGTAGGAGAATCAGTCATCCATGCTCCATAGCGCGCGTATTGCCTTCATCGGCGGCGGCGTGATGGGCGAAGCCATCATCAAGAGCCTGCTGCGCTCCGCCATCCTTCAACCCCACCAAATTGCTCTCTCCGAGCCAAACCCTGAGCGGCGCGGCTTCCTGAGCGACCGCTACCAAGTACATGCCTTTGCCGACAACGCCAGCGCCGCGGCCCACGCCGACGTGATCGTGCTGGCGATTAAGCCGCAGGTGATGGATAAGGTGCTGGCCGAACTGAAGGGCGTCGTCAGGCCAGACGCGCTGGTCTTCTCGATCGCCGCCGGCATCGCCATCGCCACCCTGCGCGAAGGGCTGGCCGGCCATTCGCAGATCGTGCGGGCGATGCCCAACACGCCGGCGCAGATCGGCCAGGGCATCTCGGTATGGACGTGCACCGAGGCAGTGACCGACGTCCAGCGCAAGCAAGCGGTGCAGATCCTCGAAGCGATGGGCGAGGAGGTGTTCGTGGAGGACGAACAGTATCTGGACATGGCCACTGCGCTCAGCGGCACCGGCCCGGCGTATGTCTTCCTCTTCATGGAAGCGCTGATTGACGCAGGCGTCCACATGGGGTTCTCGCGACCGATCGCCGAGAAGTTGGTGATTCAGACACTGCGCGGCAGCGTAGAATATGCCGCTGCGTCTAAGCTGCATGTCGCTGAGTTGCGCAACCAGGTCACTTCTCCCGGCGGCACCACCGCCGCTGCGCTCTACCAGCTCGAGAAAGGCGCCTTCCGCACCGTGATCTCGCGGGCGGTGTGGGCCGCCTATGAACGCAGCCTACAGTTGGGCAAGAAAAAGGCAGGGTCCCCGCTTCATGAATGAGATGCTGTATCAAGATCAACCAGTCGTTGCGCCGGAGGTGCTCGAGGCGCTCGCTCAAAAGACCGACGTCAACCGCCTGCTTGCCGCGTTGAGCGACCTAGACGCGGATGAGCTGCGGCGCATGTTGCGCGCGCTCGACCGCTCGCGCGCGCCTGTTCAGCCGCCGCCGATCAACAGCGACCTCTACGAGATTGAGACAGAACTGTCGCCAGACGAGCGCGAGATCGTGCTGCGCTGGCGCAGCTTCCTGCGGGCCGAGGTCGCCCCAATCGCCAACACCTACTGGGAACGCGGCGAATTCCCGATGCAGATCATCCCAAAGCTCGGTGCGCTGGTGATGGAGACCATCGGGAAGGGCCAAACCCACTATCCGCGCATGTCCCCCTTGCTCGCCGGCATGCTCACCTGCGAGGTCGCGCGCGTTGACCCATCGTTGTGCTCCTTCCTCGGCGTGCATCGGCGGCTGTGCATGACGTCAATTTGGTTATTCGGCTCTCAAGCCCAAAAAGACCGCTGGCTGCCGGCGATGTTGCGTTTTGAGAAGATCGGCTCCTGGGTGTTGAGCGAGCCGCTGGTGGGCAGCGGCGCGGCGCGCGGCCTGCTCACCACCGCGCGCCGCGACGGCGATACCTGGGTGCTCAACGGCCAGAAGAAATGGAGCGGCAATGCCACCTTCGCCGACGTCAACTGCATCTGGGCCAAGAACCTGGAAACCGGTCAGGTGAACGGCTTTCTGGTCGAGCGCGGCACGCCCGGCTATCACGTTGAGAAGATCCACGACAAGATCAGCAAGCGGATCGTCCAAAACGTGGTGATCACGCTGGAGGATTGCCGCGTGCCGGAAGCCAATCGGTTGCCCGGCGCACAGTCGTTCGACGACGTGGCCCGCCAGCTCACCAACGCGCGCGCGGACGTGGCCTGGGAGGCGCTGGGGATCGCCCGCGGCGCTTATGAACACGCCCTGGCCTACGCGCTCCAGCGCGAACAATTCGGGCGCAAGATCGCGGCCTTCCAAGTGCAGCAGATCAACCTGGCCAGGATGCTGGGCAACGTCACCGCCATGCAAGGCATGTTGGTCCAACTGGCCCGCCTGATGGAGCGCAACGGCGGCCAGATCGCCCCAGAGCAGGCCTCGCTGGCCAAAGCCTGGTGCACCGAGCGCATGCGCGAGACGGTGGCCATCGCGCGGGCGATGCTGGGCGGCAACGGCATCTTGCTCGAGCACAACGTCGCCCGGCTGTTCGCCGATGCGGAGTCGGTGTATTCCTACGAAGGGTCGTTCGAGATCAATAGCTTGATCGTCGGCAAGGCGATCACGGGCTATTCAGCGTTCGTGTAGCCTGCGCCGACCGAGCGCACCTTCCCAGAAGTCGGCGACGGACGATGTCAGGCCCACAATCGGCTTCCACGCGATGCGGGCGCGTCTCGCGACTGCTCATCGGCGTTGTGCTGCTCACATCGTGGGTAGCGACCGCTGGACCGGCTCGCGCACAAAACGGCACGGAGGATGCGACACAGCCCACCCCCGCTGACCCGGAATCGGTCATCGAGGTGGTGGCTACGCCCGCGCCGGTCATCGTGCCTACACCTGGCCGGCCGGATGATCCGCTTGTCCACGTCACCCAGGTCGGCGAGACGCTCTACACGCTGGCAGCTCGATCCGGCTTTGCCGCGAGCGAACTGGCCAAGCGCAATCGGCTGACCAATCCCTACCTGTTGCTGGCCGGCCAGACCATCCGTCTGCCTCAGCCGCTCTCTACGAATATCCACTTGCACCGAGTGGGCGCAGGGGATACGTTAATCGGCCTGGCAGCCCGTTATGGCGTCACGCCGCAGCACATCCGCCGCGCCAACGCGCTGACATGTCAGACGTGTCTGGTCTTTGGGCAGTTGATCCGGATCGCCACCGCCGGCTCGGCTGGCGGCCTGCCAGAGCCGTTCCAGTTTATTGAAGTCTGGCCATCGGTACCACAGCAAGGGCAGGTGGTCACTGTGCGAATCTCAACCACCCTTCCGCTTGAGAGCATCGTTGGCGAGCTGGCCGGACGACCGCTGCGCTTTGCCCAGGATCAAGACGCATACATCGCGCTCGGTGGCGTGCCGGCTTTGCTCTCCCCCGGTGTGTATTCCGTCACCATCCAGGCGGTGCCAAAAGACGGACAAGCCAGCGCGATTCAGGGTCAGGTTCAGATCGCCGCCGGGCGCTTTGGCTATGAACGGCTCAACATCGGCGCGAAGCTCTCTGCGCTGCTCGATCCGCAGGTCAACCAGGCGGAACAGGAGACGATAGAGGCCGTCATCAGCCAGTTCAGCGCTACCCAGCGGTGGCAGGGGCCGCTGCGCTGGCCGATCAAGAGCAAAATCCTCTCATACTTTGGCGCGCGACGAGACTTTAACGGCGGCACGCTCTACACTTATCACAGCGGCATAGACCTGACTGCTCGAAGCGGCACTCCCGTTCGGGCTGCTGCCGATGGCCGGGTCGCTGCGCTGCTCGATTTGCCCATCCGGGGCAAGACGGTGATCCTTGACCATGGCCGCGGCGTGTTTACGTTGTATTGTCACCTCTCTGAATTCGCGGTTGAACTGGAGCAGATCGTCGCGGCTGACGAGGTGATCGGCTATAGCGGGAACACCGGTCGCAGCCTGGGGCCGCATTTGCACTTTGAGCTGGCCGTAGGCGGCGTGCAAGTTGACCCATTGGCCTGGCTTGAACAAGCGTTGCCATAGCTGTGCGCCTCTCTAAGCTTTTTGCCGCGACGATGCGCGACGCGCCCGCCGGCGTGCTACACGCGGCCAGCCAGCGGCTGCTGCGCGCCGGCTTTGTGCATCTGGTGGAGGGCGATCACTTTGCCTATTCGCCGCTTGGCCAGCGGACGATCAAGCGCATTACGGCCCTGGCCTGCCAGACGCTGGAAGCGCTCGGCAGCCAGGAGATCAGCCTGCCAGCAGCGAGTCACATTGGGGACGTGGCCAAGGGCGTGATACGTTCGCAGCGCCAATTGCCGCGCAGCGCTTTTGAATTTCAGGTCGAACCCCAAGCGGGCGGGCGGTTGCGGGATGGGTTGCTGGGGGCGCGCCAATCGCCGGTGCTGCGCGTCTTCGTCTTGGCCGGCGACCAGGCTGAGCTTGCCCAGCAGCTCGATGCGCACGAAGCGGCGCTCCAGCGCTGGCTGCGCGCGTGTGGCCTGCCGACCAGGCTGGTGCTTGGGCTATCGCCACAAGGGAAGATCGTGCAGGGGCTGGGGTATCTCACGCCGGAGGGCGGCGCACCGTTCTTGTGTTGCGATGCGTGTGGCTACGCTGCGGCGCAACCAATCGCCAGCTTCCGCAAGCCGCCCGCGCCCGACGAGCCGGCGCAGCCCCTGGTCGAGGTGGCCACGCCCGGCGCCAACACCATCGAGGCCTTGGCCCGCTTCCTCGACGCGCCCAAGGCAAAGACGGCCAAGGCGGTCTTTCTCAGCGCGCAGATGGACGATGGCGAAGAACGGTTGATCTTTGCCGTCATCCGCGGGGATATGGACGTGAGCGAGGCCAAGCTGCGGATCGCGCTGGGCGCGCGCCATCTGCGGCCGGCCAGCGAAGCTGCCATCCGCGCCGCCGGCGCCGAGCCGGGGTATGCCTCACCCATCGGCCTGGGCGCCGACAGAGTCCTCATCGTCGCCGACGACGCGATCCCGAACTCGCCCAATCTGGTGGCCGGCGCGAATCGGCCTGGGTATCACCTGCGCAACACCAACTATGGCCGCGACTACACAGCACACCTGGTCACCGACATCGCCCTGGCGCGAGTGGGCGACACCTGTCCACGCTGCGGCGCGCCGATGCGCGCGGCGGAGGCCGTCCAGCTCCTCTGGCGGGCCTCCTTCGACCTCGAGGATGCGATGTATTCAGCGTCTGACGGCGCGGCGCGCAAGCTGGCGCTCGGCCTCATCCAGGTCAACCTGGGTCACGTCCTGGTTTGCATCGCCGATGCGCATCACGACGAACATGGGCTGCGCTGGCCGGTCGAGGTCGCGCCGTATGCCGTCCATCTGGTGAGGCTTGGGGGTGCCAACGAAGAAGCGGCGGCCAGCGCAGACGCGCTCTACGACGCGCTGTGGGCCGCGGGGGTTGAGACGCTCTATGATGACCGCGCTGAATCCCCTGGGGTGAAGTTCGCCGATGCCGACCTCATCGGGCTTCCCTTGCGCATCACCGTGGCGCCGCGCGCCCTGGCCGCCGGCGGGGTGGAGTTCAAGCGCCGCGACGAGGCGCAGAAGGCGATCGTGCCGCTGGCGGAGGCGGCAGTGCGCGCTCGCCAAGTGTTAGACGAGCTGCGCGCAGCCCAGCGCTGCGCCACAGCGCGCTAGCCTTTCACCGCTCCCACCAACAGCCCGCGCGCGATGTAGCGCTCAAGCGCGATCGCCATGGCGATCACCGGCACGATCATGATCAGCACCAGCACCGACATGTACCACCACTGCGGGCCGCGGGTGGCGTTCTGCGCCACCACGGCCAGCGGCATCGTCTGGGCGCGCGCGTTGGTCAGGAAAAGAGCGAGCAGATATTCATTCCAGCAGAAGACGAGGACGAAGAGGAAGGTCGCCACCAGGCCAGGCAACGAGAGCGGCAACACGATTTGGTTAAAGATGCGAAAGCGCGATGCACCGTCTATCTGCGCGCTTTCCTCTAACTCGTATGGGATGCTGGCGAAGTAGTCGCGCATCAGCCAGACCACGATCGGCAGGTTGGTCGCCACGTAAGTGATGATCAGCGCCACCCACGTGTCCAGCAGGCGCAGTTGTTGGAAGACGACGTAGATAGGGATGACCACCGCCACCGGCGGCAAAATGCGCTGGGAGATCAGCCAGAAGGCGATGTCGTTGTTGCTGAGCGCGCGCTTAAAGCGCCGGGCGATGGTAAAGAGGCTGAGGATAAACAGGGCGATCGCAACGGCCACGGCCAGCGGCCACGGCACCCCCAGGACGGTGAATACGACCGCCAACAGGACGCACCCCAGAAAGACCAGCACCGTGCCCACTTTTGGCCGATATTGAAAGCGGGTGAGGGCGTAGGCAGCCCCTGACCCCACCACCAGGGCGAGGCTGGCGCTGATCAACGACACCCCGACCGTGTTGGTGAACAGCCGGACGGTGTCATTGCCGATCTCGACCAGGACGTACTCCCAGGCATGAAGCGAGGGCTGAAAATCAACGAACGGTATGTAGAACGGGCCGTTGTTCACCGCCGCCGGCAGCTTGAACGCGGTGATGAACAGCCAATAGAGCGGGAAGAGGATGAGAAAAGCCCAGAAGCCCAGGATGAGGTACGAGACCAGCATCCTAAACGGCGAGAGTCTGAAGGGTGAGCTGCTGCGAAAGAAAGACCGCATCATGTCGTCCCCAGCCGGCTGCGCAACGCGCGCACATAAAGCGTGGCGATGAAGGTGACCAGGAAGAGCAGGATATAGGCGATGGCTGCCGATCCGCCGATGTCGAGGGCGCGCCAAATTCGGTAGGCATAGAGCGTGAGCGTCTCGGTCGCGGTGCCCGGCCCGCCATTGGTCAGGATGTTGGGCAAGTCAATAATCTTGAATGCTTCGATCATGCGAATAAGGATCAGGGTGGTGCTGACGGGCAAGATCGCCGGCAGCGTGATGTGGCGAAAGATGTCGAAGCTGCTCGCGCCGTCCACGATCGCCGCTTCCACAGGCTCGATCTCTTGCGCCTCTATGGCAGCCAGGAGCACGATGAACATGAAAGGCGTCCACTGCCAGATGTCACCGATCATCACGGCGATCCGCGCCCCCCAAGCGTTGTTGGACCAGGCAAAGTCCTGCATCCCCAGCGCGATCCACAAAGGCTCCAGCGGCCCTTTGTTGGTATCGGCCAGCATGCGGAAGAGATAGCCCACGCCCACCGGCGTGATCATCATCGGCAGGAGGAAGACCACGCGGAAGAAGCGCCGACCGGGCAGCGGCTGGGCGCACAGCAGGGCCAGACCCAGACCAATAAGGTATTGACATGCGACGCCGACGACGACGTAGAGCATCGTCACCACCAGCGTGCCTGGCCGGCCCGCTGGCGCAAACAGAGTCGCAACGACGAGATAAGTCAACCCCAGCAGCACTGCTGCGGCAAACAGCCAGCCGATGGCTGCCCTGAACGCCCGACGCCGAACCGCGCGATAGACGGTCAGCCCCAGCATCGCTGCGACGAACGCCAGAATCGCCCAACCGAAGAGCGATGGCTCGCTCAGCGTGCCGAAGAGCACCTTCTGCTCATTGCCGAGCAACAGTTTGCGATAGTTATCCAGCCCGACGAATTGCAGCTCCAGCCCGCCGGCCTGAAAGCGCAGCCGCGAAAGTGAGAGGAACAGCGAGAGGATGAGCGGGAAGATGGAGATGAACAGCACCACCAGCACCGCCGGCAGGATGAATGCCGCGGGCGCGAGCTGCTCGCTGCGCGAGATGCGCATGCGCGTTGTCGGCGCGCTGATTGTAGATGTGATCGTCGCCATCATTCACCCTAAGGGACTGGGAGGGCGAGTTCGCCCTCCCAGTTTCAAAGCGGCCTACTTTTGCACACCGAGCGTAGCGCGGTAGGCTGCCAGTTGCTTCTCGCGGCCCAGCTCCTCTGTCTTCTGCTCCCAGCCTTCCTCGATTTCCTTCATGGTAGCGGCGATGTCCTGCTCGCCGGCCAGGAACTTCGCGATCGCCCCGTCCAGCACAATGCCCTGATAGTACTGGTTCTGCGGAATGCGCAGGTCCAGCACCATGTTCGGGCTGTTCAAGCTGGCCTCAATCGCGCCCAGGTAGTCCTTGGCCGCCTGCTCGCTCATGCCGGCCTTGATCCAGTTATCCAGGTTCTTGAACTGGGAGACGCGATAGGGGTTGAAGCCGGTCTTGCCGATCGTCACGTCCACGTTGCTCTGGGCCGGCTGGTTCATGTAGGAGAGATAAGCGAAGGCGGCGTCCTTCACCTCCGGCCTGCTGGCCTTGTTGATCGCGCCCGACCAGCCGCCGAACGCGGCGAACGGCGCGTGGTTCACGCCGTCAATCGCATGTGGGCAAAGCTCCGGCGTGCAATCCACCAACTTGCCGGTCTTGCGGTCGAGCACCTGCTTGCTGCCCGGCAGGATGACCGCGCCCGTCTTGTCCTTGGCCTTGCTGCCCTCCTCGATGGCCAGCGTGCCGATGTCGCCCCAGTCAATGGTCAGCGCGCACTGGCCGGCGGTCCACAGGCCGCGCGTGTCGCCCACGTCCAAGTTGATCTCATCCGGCGGCCCGTATTGGGTGGTCTCCTTGTAAATCTCCAGCGCGCGGGCGAAGGCCTCGTTGTTGTAGAGCGGCTTAAAGGTCTCCAGGTCGAAGAACGCGCCTTGGCCAGTGCCCTGGCTTTGGATGAACGCCGAAGCGACCGAGGTGACCATCCAGTAGGACTGGGCCGCCTTCTTCTTGGCGATGCACGAGCCATAGACCGGCTTGCCGTCGTCGGTGGTGAGCTTCTTCTCACTGACCGCCTTGGCAAAGGCAAGGTAGTCTTCCCAGGTCTTGGGCGGTTGCAGGCCCAGCTCCTTGGCGATGTCGGTGCGGTAATACACCATCTGGAAGTCGCCATCCAAGGGGATGGTGTAAATGCGCCCGTTGTAGGTGGCCGAGAAGTCGCGGAAGAACAAGCCAACGTCCTCCCACTGCAAGTCTGGATCGGCCTTCACGCGGTCGGTGAGATCCTCTAGATAGCCTGGCTCGATGTAGTCCACCATCCACTGTGGGGCGAAGACGATCACATCGTAGCTGTTGGTGCCGGTAGCGAAGTCGTTGAGGATCTTCTGGTAGAGGTCGGCGAACGGCACGGTGACCACGTTGATCGTGGCGCCGGTCAGCTCGCTGAACTCCTTGCCGCGCCGCTGCATCGGCTCGGCGATCTGCGGGCCGGAGAAGGTGATGGCGTTCACGGTGATGCCGGCGAATTTCTTGGCCGGCTGTTGTTGGGCCGGCTGCTGGGCTGCCGGCTGGGCGGTCGGCGGCGCAGCGCAGGCGGCCAGGACGAGTGCACCAAGTGCGGTCAAGCTAGCGATCTTCTTTGGATTCATGGTTATTTCCTCCTCTTGGAAGGTTATCGGGCGGTTGGTCAATCAAGACGATAAACAACTGAGGTCAGGGCTTTGCTGGGTCTCCGTCTATGCGCATCACCTCCTCGCCTCTCCACAGGCAGCAGCCTTTGCTGTGGCGTTCAGTTGTTGATGGACAACCAGCCGCGGCGGGAGCTTGACCTCGCGCGGCGGCTGCGCATCACCGTTCATGCGGGCCAGCAGCAGGTCCATCGCTCGCTGGCCCATCTCGCGGATGGGCTGGGCGGCCACGATGATCGGTTTGGCCAACAGCGACATCCACGGCATCTCATCATGGCCGGCGACATCTATGTCCTCTGCCATGCGCAGGCCGTGTTCCTGGAGCGCCTTTAGGACGCCGAGGGTGATCAGGTTATTGCCGGCGAAGATCGCCGTCGGCGGATCGGATAACCCCAACAGGTGGCGCATGGCTTGCATGCCGAAGGCCTCAAAGCCTTTACCCTCACAGATGAGCGCCGGATCCACCGGCAACCCCGCCTCTTGCATGGCTTGGACGAACCCGGCCAGCCGTTCACGCCCAGAGGTAATGCTGACGTTGGGCAAGATGGCCGCGATGCGGCGATGGCCGCGCGCGATGAGATAGCGAGTGAGGTCACGCGCTGAGGCCAAGTTATCCAGCAGCACGGTGTCCACAGGTGTGCGCAGCGAGCGGCGGTCGACAGACACCACCGGAATGCCGGCATCGAATAGAGGGGCGAAGGAGGTCTCTTGTTCAGAGGCTGGCGAGCCGATCACGCCGGCCACGCGCTCATCGGCCATGAACTGGATGTAGGCTCGTTCCTTCTCCACATCCTCATCAGAGTTGCACAGCAGCAGGCTATACCCCTGAGCGTAAGCTGTATCTTCCACGGCCCGCACCAGGCTGGTGTAGAACGGGTTCTCCACGTCAGAGATGATCAGGCCGATGAAGTTGCTGCGTTGTGTGCGGAAGCTGCGCGCAATGCGATTAGGACGATAGCCAAGCGCATCAATGGCCTGCTGCACGCGCATCCGCACATCCTCGCTCACTGGTCCATGATTCGAGAGCACCCGCGATACGGTGGCTGCGGACACGCCAGCTCGGCAGGCGACATCTCGGATCGTGGCTTTTCCTCTGGCCGGCATGGGCTGAAATCGTTATCAGTAGAAGGGATGGGCGTAGTGTAATCGTTACCAGCCACTTGTCAAATCGCGG
>Ga0308399_1000341_pt1 | contig 16539 bp, 10 predicted proteins | sample HotsprSampOS1260_FD_202367 | JGI IMG/M metagenome (GOLD analysis project Ga0308399, IMG submission 202367) | Hot spring phototrophic mat microbial communities from Octopus Spring, Yellowstone National Park, Wyoming, United States - 20060914_OS12-60 ... | reverse complement strand
ATGACTCTAAAAAAAAGACCTACCGCAGTGCAAAAGTCAAAGAAGAGGAGGTGCAAAGGGAACGACTAGCTTATAGTCAAGAAGTCAGGGATATTCCAGCAGAGGATTTGATTGCCATCGACCAGACAGGGGTCTGGGAGGGAATGGAGCGGGGAGTATCTCGGAGTTTACGTGGTCAACGGGCTTATCATTACCGTCAAAGATACAAGGGGGAAAAGTATACGGTTATTGGAGCTATTTCCTTGAGAGGTGTAGTTGGCTGTCGTGTCATCAAGGGTGGGATGAAGAAAGGAGACTTTTTGGAGTTTTTGAGAAGCGAGTTATGTCCGAAGCTAGATGCGAGGAAGGTTGTGATTATGGACAATTTGAATATCCACAAGAGTCGGGAAGTTGAGGAATTGATTAGGGGGACAGGAGCACGAATCCTATACCTGCCTGTGTATGCGCCGGAGTTGAATCCCATTGAGATGATGTGGTCGGTGTTGAAGCATTTTATTCGGCAGCTTTGCAGAATTGGGAAGTATAGCATGGAGCAGATAGTGAAGACTTCTTTACTACTGATCAATCCATCCTCCTTCCGAAGTTGGTTTGCTAAGTGCTGCTATTGTACCCCTTGAGCCCTTAACAGGCTGTACCATAAACCGCTTAGCTACCTCCCGGATTGTTCTCCCGCTTGGTATGCAGCTACAATTCTTTGCCGTAAATCTAAGGAATGTGTAGGCATCTCTTTGTCCTCTCATTTTTATGGTTTGTATCCCATAATAGCACAAAAGACTGTAATTTGGTATTGTACATCAATCAAACTACAATTGGGTCATGTCTTTGCCCCCTTGGTTGCATTGGCTGGATGAGTGTCCGAGTACCAACACTTGGGCATTACAATCGCTGGACAGATTAACTCAAGGGGATGTGGTTTTTACCCCCCGACAGACGGCAGGGCGAGGACAGCAAGGGCGTTCTTGGTATGCGCCAGCAGGCGTTTTAACCGCTTCGTTTGTACTGCAACCGCTTGCCCCCCCGGAATTGCCCTGGTTGAGTTTGGCAGCAGGCTTGGCGGTGATCTATGCGGTGGAAGATTTGATGACTTTGCCTGCCCTGGCTCTGGGCATCAAATGGCCAAATGATGTGCTGCTTTGGGGGCGAAAGGTGGCAGGGGTGCTGTGTGAAGCCCGGTTTCCTCAGGCGGTGGTTGGGGTGGGGCTGAATCGGCAGGTAGATTGGCCACAGGTGTTGGCAACGGAATCCATCCATTTATCCCCGGCACAGGTGGCGAGTCTGTCGGAAGTGAACGATGCGCCGCCGGAAGTGATGCCCTTGTTGACCAAATTGCGGGATTACCTTTTGCAAGCGCATGGGGTGATCCGGCAGAAGGGTTTGACCGGGCTTTTGCCCCAACTGCGCCAGCGGGATGTGCTGTACAGTTGTCCTTTGGTTGTCCATACGCCCGATGGGATGATCAGCGGGATGGGAATGGGGATTGACGCCTGGGGACGCTTGCAGGTGCAACGAGCAGATGGAACGATGCAAGCCTTGGCCGCCGGGCGGGTGGTGCGCTGGGAACCCTCACGTCGCCGGGATGAGTAAAAGAATTATTTGCCCTGCCGTAACCGCTTGCCCCGGCTGACAGAGAATCTGGGCGACAGTGCCATCTGTGGGGCTAAGTACCTCAATTTCGGTTTTCATCGCTTCAAGAATGACCAACTTTTCCCCGGCACGAACCACTGCTTGCAGGTGTACCACCACTTGCCAAACCGTACCGCTGACTTCCGCCCGCACTGCCACCTGCCCTGGGGGAATGGGAATTTCCGTCGGCTCTAGCGGGACTGTCACCGCTTCCGTATCGGGGCGGTCAAATTCCCCAGCCGCTACCCACCGCTCTCGCTCTGCTTGAAAGGCGTTTTGCTGTTGGGTTTTGAAGGCACGAATGGCATCCGCATTTTCTTGGAGAAAGCGTTGATATTCCCCCAGATGAAACGTTTCCTCGTGGATGTCCAGTTTCACCCGTCCATAGATCACATCCTCTCGGTAGCGCTGGAGTTCCGCCGCAGTGACCGGGAAAAAGCGAATCTGGTCAAAAAACCGCAGCAACCAGGGCTGGGTAAAATCGGCAGTCCGGTAATAGCGATTCCACACAGGCACGGTACGCCCCACCAACTGATACCCCCCCGGCCCTTCCATGCCGTAAATGCACAGGTACGCCCCGCCAATCCCTACCGCATTCTCCGGTGTCCAGGTGCGAGCCGGATTGTATTTGGTTGTGACCAGCCGATGCCGGGGATCAAGGGGTGTAGCCACCGGTGACCCCAGATACACATCCCCCAGCCCCAGCACCAAATAACTCGCCCCGAACACAATGTCATACACCTGCTGTACGTCCGCCAACCCGTTCACCCGCCGGATAAATTCCAAATTGCTCGGACACCAGGGGGCATCCGGTCGCACCGACTGCATGTATTTAGCAATAGCAAGCTGGATGGATTCATCATTCCAAGACAGGGGCAAATGCACGATGCGGGTGGGTACGACCATCTGATCCACAGCCGGTAGTTCCGCCTCTGCCGCTGCTAGGATATGTAAAAGTTCAGAACGGGGTAACTGTTGGTTGTCGTAATGCACTTGTAGCGAACGAATGCCGGGGGTCAAGTCAATAATGCCGGGGATGTTTTGCGCTTGTAGCCAGGTCATCAACCCATGCACCCGGAACCGTAAGGTCAAATCCAGAGTTAATGGCCCGTATTCAACCAATACATATTTGTCCCCCGCTTGCCGGTAGGTAACCCCCACAGGATGGGCATCCGTCATCTGCTGCAAGATGGGTTCTGTGGCCACCGGTACGGCTGGGATCGGGGGTAGGGGTTCCAGGCGAGCTAATTCCTGTTCCTGTCGCTGTTCCCAGGCACGGGCCGTCGGTTCATCAATGGGAAAAAACCGCACCCGGTCTCCCGGTTTCAACTGCCCTACTTTCCACAATTCCGCCTGCACAATCGTCGCCGGACAGACAAACCCCCCCAAGCTCGGCCCATCACACCCCAAGAGGATCGGCATATCGCCGGTAAAGTTAATCGTGCCAATGGCATAGGCGTTGTCGTGGATGTTGGAAGGATGTAATCCTGCTTCTCCCCCATCGGGTCTGGCCCAAGTTGGCGCTGGCCCTATCAGCCGAATCCCCGTGCGGGCCGAATTGTGATGCACCACCCAGGCGTGGCTCAACAGCATCTCCATATCCTGCGGGGTAAAAAAATCCGGTGCCCCGTGCGGACCCACCATGACCCCGATATCCCAGGTATCAGTGTATTGAGGAATGAGTTCGGGGGGCAAAGCTGCGGGTTGATCTTGTCCATCCCAGGGCGCCAGCGGCAACACATCCCCCGCCCGCAACGCTCTACCGCCATGCCCGCCAAACTGCCCCAGGGGAAAGGTTGCCCGACTGCCCAAGTACTCCGGCACCGGTAGCCCCCCCTGCACCGTGATATAGGTGCGACACCCAGGCCCCTGCACGGCCTTCAGCGTCAACACGCTCCCTGCCCGTACCGTCACCGTCTGCCAGTAGGGAACCGGTTGGTCATCTAAAGTTGCTGGCATCATGGCCCCGGTCAAACAAATCCGGGTAGGCGCATTAAACCGCAACGTCGGCCCTGTCATCGTACATTCCAGCCCAGCCGCCCCCAGGGGATTGCCCAGCAACCGATTGCCCCAGCGAAAGGCCAGGTGATCCATCGGCCCGGAAGGCGGCACCCCCACATTCCAATATCCCAACCGCCCCGGATAGTCCTGCACGGTGGTAAAGGTACCGGGTGCCAACACGTCGATTGTCTGAGGCTGATAGGTGAATTGGGCAAGAAACTGGGTACTCACTTCGCCCCGCTGAAACTCCGGGGTCGCCACCACCTGTTGCAGGTACTCCAGATTGGTTGCAATCCCTGCCAGAGTCGTCTGCGCCAACACCGTTTGCAACTTTTGGATCGCCGCTGCCCGGTTCTCCCCATGCACCATCGCTTTCGCCAACAGGGGGTCGTAGAACGGGGTCACCTCACTCCCACTGCGAATCCAGGCATCCCACCGGGCACCCTCAGCCAAATGCACGTGGGTCAGCACCCCACTACTGGGTTGGTAATTTTTGTGGGGGTCTTCGGCGTAAATCCGGACCTGGATGGCATGACCCTGAGGCCGGTGGCAATAGCGGTCGAAAAAATCCCGTTCCCCAGCAGCCAAACGTACCATCCATTCCACCAAGTCAATGCCGCAGACCAATTCGGTAACCCCATGCTCTACCTGCAACCGGGTATTGACCTCCAGGAAATAAAACTCCCCCGTTGTCCCATCCACAATAAATTCCACCGTGCCCGCCGACTGGTACTGCACCGCTTCCCCCAACCGTTGCGCCGCCTGGTATAGTCCTTGCCGCACCGATTCCGCTAACCCCGGCGCTGGCGTTTCCTCGATCACCTTTTGGTTACGTCGTTGGCTCGAACAATCCCGTTCCCCCAGGGTCAACACCCGTCCCTGACCATCCCCAAAAATTTGCACCTCCACATGGCGGGCCACAGAAATATATTTCTCCAGAAACACCCCCCCGTCCCGGAAATTGGCCTGGCTCAGCCGTTGCACCTGGTCGTAGGCCGTTGCCAATTCCGCCGCATTCTCGCACCGACGCATCCCAATCCCCCCACCCCCTGCCGTACTTTTGAGCATCACCGGGTAACCGATCTGCTCTGCCGCCGCCTGCGCCTCTTCCAGACTATTTAATAAAGGCGTGCCGGGAACCAGGGGAATGCCTTGACGGGCAGCCAGATCACGGGCAAGGTGCTTGCGACCAAACTGGCGAATGTGCTCTGGCTTAGGTCCAATAAACACCAGCCCCCGTTGCAGACAGGCAGTGGCAAAATCCGCATTTTCGCTAAGAAACCCGTACCCCGGATGAATCGCCGCCGCCCCCGCCTGCACCGCCAAATCCAACACCCGGTCCCCTTGCAGATAACTTTCGCTGGCCAGTGTCCCTCCCAACGCCAGAGCCTCCGTCGCCGCGTCCACGTGGGGACTATGGCGATCCGGTTCCGAGTAGATGGCAACACTGGCAATCCCCAACCGGTTTAACGTGCGGATGATCCGTAGGGCAATTTCCCCCCGATTGGCGACCAATACTTTGGCAAACATCAGCCCTCCGCATCCCAAATTAGCAATCGCACCGGCGTGGGGTGGTAGGCATTACAGGGGTTGTTGATCTGGGGGCAATTAGAAATCAACACCAGCACATCCATTTCCGCCCGCAAATCCACGTACTTCCCTGGCTCAGAAATTCCATCTACGATTTCCAAGCGGCCATCTGGGCCCACTGGCACATTCATAAAGAAATTGATATTGCTCACCAAATCCCGCTTGTTCATCCCGTACTGGCTCAACTCCAGCAGGTAATTCTCCACACAGGCGTGCAGATGCTTCTTATGCAACCCGTAGCGCACCGAATTGCTCTCCATACTGCACGCACCCCCCAAAGTATCGTGACGGCCACAGGTATCATTGAGCACCGTCATTAGCACATTGCCCGCATTGGACATCAACTGCGTCCCCGCCGTGATAAAGATATTCCTCTGACGCACCACCGTATCCGGCGCACTGTAGCGCTCTGAAGTATCGGCGGCATTGTAAATCAGGGTGTCCACCGCCTGATTCCCCTCTAAATCCACAATCCGTAAAATCTGCCCCTTGTACACCACCTTCGACCAGGGCTGGCGGGCAGGCAATTCGTAGTCATAAATCGCCTTGGCCGGGTCCAGCGTCGGGGTCGCCATTGCCATCGTCGCCATACCGTTTGTACCTCCTGAAAAGAAGTTAATGCAGAAATTAGTACAAAACAATTACATTCCCTAGAGAGCGTAATGGGGAGCTAGCGGTCGTTGCCGCCACCAGGTGTCCGTGTTGATGAATCCCCGCACTACTTCTTCGTTGGCTGTGCGGCAAGGGTCATCGGGGCCAGGCTCCGGGGAACGCCACACCGTCAGTTGGATAGGCTGCGGTCGGTACACCGTATCCGGGTGCAGGACATGGGGACAGTTGGCAATCACCACCAGCACATTCATTTCCGCCCGCAAATCCACGTAAGCACCGGGTTTAGCCGCTCCGGCATCGTACTGTAAATCCCCTGTTGGTGTCACCGTTACCCGGCTAAAGAAATTCACATTCGGCATCAAATCCCGGCGGGACATCCCCCACTTGCCCAACGCCCGCAGAAACTGATCCTGGGCATTGTGAAAATCCTGGCGACCGTGAATGTCCGTGCCGATGCCCCCATGCCCGTACTTGGCCCGATTGCTCGCTGCCGTACTGCACCCGCAGATTAGGTCATGGCCGTTGGACGTATCCGCCGTGATGGAAAACAAAATCCGTCCCATATCCGAGTACAGCACCATCCCCTGGCGCAAAAAGGCACTGAACTGGATTTTGGCCGTATCCGCCACATTCAGCCGCTCCATTGGACGGTCCGCGTTGTAGCAAATCATCGCTACCCCCTGGGACCCCCCCAAATCCGTAATCCGTAGGGTCTGCCAGCGGGGAATCACCCCGTGCCAATAGCCTCCCCCCGGCACCTTCTCCGACCAAACCACCAATTCTGCGGGAATATCTGTCTCGCACACCGTTGCCACCATACCTGTACCTCCTGCGTGGGTTACCAAACGACACAGCCCAGGAGATGATGCGACCTAGCCTGCCTTTCAGACTAACCGCACGACCTCCCGGGCTTTTATCCCGCCGTGTAACCGCACCCGCTAGGGCAACGGCCTGCTTCTCTTGGACCAGCCGCAGCAGTCACCACCGCTGCCGGAACCCTAGAAGCTCTCCTGCTGGCTGCTAAACCCATCCTAACCCACTCCCTACAAAAAACAGTTACTTTTGTTACTTTTTACAAAAATTTACAACCTGTTCGTTTGGTTTTTTTCCTATATATGCCCAGCAAATTTTAAAAAGTGTATCCCAAGATACTGTTTTTCCCAATTTGGTTTGGGGATGCTTAAGCCGTACAGGGAGCATTGGTCTTGGGGGGTGAAGTCCTCACGATTTCTCACTCCTTTCCCTGGTGAGGAACAGTTCGGTTCCGGTTCATTTTTTGGAGTTTACGGGTGGCATGAGATGGCAATCCCACGCCTGGAAAGGGCTGTTGTTTGTGTTGGCAATAGTATTTACCGTCAGTTGTGTCCGTCCTGGGGCAGAGGATCAAACTCCCACGGTACGCCTGGGTTTTAGTGCGTGGCCGGGTTGGTTTCCCTGGCAGGTCGCTCAGGAGAAAGGGATTTTTGCCGCCAAAAATGTGCAGGTGGATTTGAAGTGGTTTGACAGCTATTTGGACTCCATTAATGCCCTGACGGCCCAACAGTTAGATGCCAATTCTCAGACCCTTAATGACACCATTAGTGCCGTAGCTGGTGGTGCGGATCAGGTGATTGTTTTGGTGAATGATAATTCGACAGGAAATGACAAAATTATTGTCCGGGAAGGCATTAATACCATTGCAGATTTGAAGGGGAAAAAAGTAGCTGCCGAAGAGGGCACAGTGGATCATTTTCTCCTGCTTTTGGGGATGGAAAAAGCGGGATTGAAACCTTCAGATATTACGTTTGTGCCTATGGAAACAGGGAAAGCAGCAGCAGCATTTGTTGCCGGACAAGTAGATGCGGTGGGAGTGTTTGCACCTTTTACTACCCAAGCCCTCAAACGTCCGGGCAGTAAGGAATTATTTAGTTCCAAGGATTTTCCGGGAGCAATTTCGGATCATTTGGTGTTTACCCGTAGCTTTGTAAATGAGCATCCCGAACAGGTACAGGCAGTAGTAGATGCCTGGTTTGCAACGACGAAATTTCTGGAAACCAATCCCGATGAAGCCATTGCCATTATGGCCAAAAAAGCTAATGTTTCCGTGGAAGAATACAAGCAATATGCAGGCGGCACTCGCATTTTTACAGTACAGGAAAATATCACTGCTTTTCAACCTGGCAATGATATGTCCTCGTTGCCCTTTGCCGCTAAAAAAATCAGTGCCTTTTTGACGCAAGTTGGTTTAGCGAAAACGCAGCCGGATTTGAGCAAATTGTTCGACGACCGGTTTGTGAGAGCTTATGCCGCCCGTGTCCAAACCCAAACGTCCCCCAGTACAAGGAACGCCCATGATCGACCCTGACCGTTCCCAGCGCATTCGTGACCAGTTGCAGCCCCGGCGGTTGCGCCCGTCCGTGTTTTGGCGGCTGGCTGAGGACATTCCCCCCCGGTTGTACTGGCGGTTGGCGGCGCTCTCTATCCTGTTCCCTCTGCTGGTGTGGGGGTTGGTGACCTGGGTGGGGGCCGTGGACCCAAAGTTTTTGCCCTCGCCGGGACAGGTGGTACAGGCGGCGATGCGTCTGGGGCGTTCGGGAGAGTTGTGGCAGGATACCTGGGCGAGTGTGGGGCGGATCGGGGCCGGGTTTACCCTCTCGGCGTTGGTGGCAATTCCGGTGGGATTGGTGATGGGAAGTTTTGCCAGTGTGCGGGCGTTGCTAGAACCTTTGTTTGGGCTGATGCGCTATATGCCTGCTCCGGCATTTATTCCCCTGTTGATCTTGTATCAGGGGGTGGGAGAAGCACCTAAGGTGACGCTGATTTTTATTGGCACGTTTTTTTTCAATGCGCTGATGGTGATGGATACGGTGAAATTTGTGCCCAAAGAGTTAATTGAAACCACTTATATGCTAGGCGGAAATCGAGTAGCGACGGTGATGCAAGTGATTTTTCCCCACGTGCTGCCGGGGATTTTGGATGCCTGTCGGATCAATTTGGCGGCGGCTTGGCAGTTGGTGATTGTGGCGGAATTAGTAGCGGCAACCGAGGGGTTGGGGCGACGGATTAGTTTGGCAGGCAGATTTTTACGGACGGATGAAATTTTTGTGGGCCTTATCGTGATTGGCCTGATTGGATTGGTGTTGGATTTGTTGTTTCAATATTTGGTGCGCTTGACCTGTCCTTGGGCGGATACCAAATGAGTTTTTCTATTGCTAATTTGGAGGTTCATTCATGTTTTTACAGGTGCGACAGTTGAGCAAGCATTTCCCGACCAAGCGGGGTACGTTGGTAGCCCTGGAAGATATTAATTTCTCAGTGGCTGCCGGGGAGTTTGTCTGTGCGGTGGGGGCTTCGGGTTCGGGTAAGTCCACTCTGTTGCGGCAGATTGCCGGGTTGGATCAGCCGACGCGTGGTGGGGTGTGGATTGATGGGCAGCGGGTGACCGGGCCGGGGGCAGACCGGGGGATCGTTTTTCAGCATTACTCTCTGTACCCCTGGATGACGGTGCAGGAGAATGTGGAGTTTGGCCTGAAATTGCACGGGATTTCCCCCCGGGTGCGGCGGGAACAGGCGCAGTATTACCTGGAGGTGGTGGGGTTGACGGCGTTTGCCCAAGCGTTGCCCCGGCAGTTGTCTGGGGGGATGAAACAGCGGGTGGCGATTGCTCGAGCATTGGCAACCGAACCACGAATTCTGTTGCTGGATGAGCCGTTTGGGGCGTTGGATTTGCACACCCGGGAAACCATGTATGAATTTATGGTGCAACTGTGGCAGCGTACCCGTCTCACGGTGTTCATGATCACCCACGATGTGGAAGAGGCGGTATTTTTGGCCAACCGGATTTTGGCGTTGAGTGCTCGTCCAGGGCGCATTTGTCGGGAGATACATGTGGAATTGCCGGATCGGAGTTTGGGGGTGATGGCCATCAAACGCCATCCAGCTTTTCATGACTACCGGGATGAATTGGTGCGCATCCTGCGGCAACAAGGACGGGCGGATGCCCCTGCTCCGGCGTTGGTGGCTTAGGCAGCGGTGCTTGTCTAGGCGTTCCGGTTTCTTCATGCCCTTCCAGTCCTGAGACGGTTGGGTTAGGGCCTACGTTGACTACCCTGCCGCTTTGGTAACTTTTGGGGACGATGGATGATCCTGAGCCTTGATTTGCAATCCTTGCGCCAGGCGTACAGCACGGGACAGGTGACCCCGGTGGACGTTGTGGAAACGGTGTATGAACGGATTGAACGCTATGCTGACCCGGCCGTGTGGATTTATTTGGCTCCCAGGGAGGAAAGTTTACGGCGGGCGCAGGCGTTGACCCAAACCGAACCGAGCCAGTTGCCCCTATACGGGGTTCCCTTTGCCATCAAGGACAATGTGGATTGGGCGGGGGTGCCGACGACGGCAGGGTGTCCCAGTTTTGCTTATGTGCCCAAGGAGTCGGCGACGGTGGTGGCAAAATTGCTGGCTGCCGGGGCCATACCCATCGGTAAAACCAATATGGATCAATTTGCGACGGGGTTGGTGGGTACTCGTTCGCCCTATGGTATTTGCCGCAATCCCTTTCACCCGGAGTACATTCCGGGGGGGTCAAGTTCCGGGTCAGCGGTGGCAGTGGCGGCGGGGCTGGTGAGTTTTAGTTTGGGGACGGATACGGCGGGTTCGGGGCGGGTGCCAGCGGCGTTTAACCAAATTGTGGGCTTGAAACCGACCCGGGGTTACCTGAGCACCCAGGGGGTGGTGCCCGCGGTGCGGAGTTTGGATTGTGTGTCCATCTTTGCCCTGACGTGCCGGGATGCCGAGGCGATTCTCCAGGTGGCTGCTGGGTTTGACCTGCTGGACCCGTTTTCTCGCTCGCCCCAGTGGACGGATCAACCGCCGGGGGTGCGGGTGGGAGTGCCGCCTAGGGAGCAGCTGGATTTTTTTGGGAATCAGGCGGCGGCAGACAATTACCAGCAGGCGTTGACTCGGTTGGCAGGGTTGGGCTGTACCTTGGTCACGGTGGATGTCCTGCCGTTTTTGGCGGCGGGTGATTTGTTGTACGAGGGGGCGTGGTTGGCCGAACGCACGGCGGCAGTGGGGGAATTTCTCCGCCAGTCTCAGGTGGGGGTTGACCCGGTGGTGCGGCAAATTATCTTGGCGGGTGAGGCCATTTCTGGGGTGCGGGTGTTCCGGGATATGTACCGTCTGGCGGCGCTGAAACGGGAAACCGAGGCGCAATGGGCGGAGATGGACCTGCTGGTTTTGCCGACTACGGGGACGATTTACCGGGTGGCGGAAGTGCTGGCCGATCCCATCGCCCTGAATCGCAAGTTGGGACGGTACACCAACTTTGTCAATTTACTCGACCTGTGTGCTTTGGCAGTACCAAACGGCAGACAGCCCAACGGTTTACCGACCGGCATCACATTCATTGCACCAGCGGGGCGAGATCAATGGCTGTGCCACTGGGGACAACGGTATCAGGCGGCGCTGGGGGGAACGTTGGGAGCCACAGGGATTGCCTATGACCAGGTGTGCTCCTAACTACACCGATTGGCATGACTAGTGGGAGTTCTGTACTGACACCCCGTCCACGATTTAGGTTTACCTCCAGATTATTGGATGAAAACGGTGGACGTAGGCTGTCCAACCGGCGACGGTATGCCCCCAACAGGGCAGTCCGCAATTCGCTTGAGACCACTTGGTACACCCGCTCTCGCTCGGTTGTCCCCGGGCGGGCAATCGCTTTTGGCTCTAACCCCAGCCGCCGCAATAGTTTGTTGACGATATGCACCCCGGTCTGCTCTGGCTTGATGTGCAGGTGCAGGTAGCGTTCAATTAAACGCCGGTGTTGCAACGCCAGTGCCTTTATCTCCTGCACCAACGGGGTTTGGTTGCTGTAGGTCTTGTCCAGCAGTTCCAAGACCCGTAGTGCCTGGATAAGCACAGCGCAGATGGTGCCCTTGGGCAGTTTGTGGATGCCCTTGAGGGTTTGGTTGTGCAAAATCTCCCGCACTTTGTAAGCATCCTGGAGTTTCACCAGCTCTGGGTTTTCGGCGTGCACCTGCAACTTCACCCCCTTGATAAGGGCACTGTAGTTCTCCACCACCGCTTGCAGGCAGATACCCACATCGTTGAAATCCACCCCGGGAAAGTCCTGTTGCAACAACACCTTTCGGGCACGGTAGCGGTTCGCCAAACTGCACTGGGATTGCAGGGTTTGCTGTGCCCAGTCCACCGTGTGCTCTGGCTCCAGGTGGGCGTTTGCCAGGTTTTCCGCTTCCTGGTACTCGATGGCACGGTGCACGGTTTCCATCAATTCCCTGATTGGGGCATCTGGCACCAGGGCTTGGTAGGTGACTTGATGTCCGTCCTGTTGCAATCGCTGGACTAGGTAGTCCAAACTCGCCCGCCGCATGGCACTGTGAACCGCATAGGATTGGGCGTAAAACTCGAATATCGCCGTTTGGATGCGCTCGGTTGCTTCATCCGGGATGTCCAGTAAATGACTCAACCCCAGCCATTGGGTGAGTGCCTGGGCTTCCTTGCGTAATTCCCGCCCAATCGCCTGGGGATACAAACTACTCTCGTCCGAGTCGGAAAACACCACCGGCGGACAATAGATATGACGGGGCACGGCAGGACGGAATCGCCCCAACAATTGCAGATGAATATCCGTGGTGCCGGAAGGGAAATAACCCCACACGGAATGGAAGTAGGCTTGTTCTGGCGGCAGACCCCCCTGGATGCTCACCCCCGATTTCACCGACGGGGAACAGATGAGTATATCCGGTTGCTGGTCTTGTAGCCATTGGTCGGGGTCCTCAAAAAAGGCGGTGAAGGCACTGCCCTCGTTGGTATCCGAATCAATCCGCACCACCTTTAAGTGGGGGAGCATCGCCTGCACCATCCCCTCAAGCCTCTGCCCCGCAAATTTGGAACTACTGACAAACATCAGCTTGTGACCTGCTGACAACTGGGCAAGCAATTCGGCGAAAAACCCAGACTTGTGCTGGCTACAACCGGTGTACAAGGTGACCTGCCAGGGTTGTTGGTGTTTCCTATGCGTAAACAGCCGCACCGTCTCTTTTTTGCTCAGCACTTTGAGCAGGTCGAGGGCACGGTCGGGCAAATTGGCTTCGGAAGCGACGATGGCTTGGGCACTCTGCGCTAGTTCGACAAACCGACAATTAATCCACGACCAACGCTTGCCCAAGGTTTGCCCCCGCACCAGGTGTTCCAAAACCTGGTTAGCCTCGTCCAGCACCAATAAGATTTGCTGTCGCCAGACCCACTCCGGGAGCCGGTGCAGGGAATCGGGGCACAACACCAACCCCCCTGCATGACGCATACAGGCTTCCAACCCTTTTTGCCCCGCCTCACTGTTGGGAAAGCTGTGGATGTGGGGCAAGCCCCAGTGCTTTGCCGTTTGTTCCCCCAAACTGTTCAAAGGAGTCAGCACAATCACAAAATGCTCCCGTTGGGCTTTCCAGGCGGAGACCCAATCCTGACCAATGCGATAGGTCTTGCCACTATTCATGGGGGCGCATAGCCCGTGAATGGCATGACTCGACAAAGCGGGCAATTCCGGCAGATAGGCACCCTCCGTATGCCGTTCCACCGGATAGGTTAATTTTTGTAAAGATTCCAGGCGGGTCAAAGCTGTTTCCACCGCCTGTTCCCGGTTGAGTTGGCGGATGTTGCGGGTGTTGTCCAACAGGGTGCCCAACCACTCCCAGCGGTGTTCCGGGGCAATCGTGAACAGTACATCATCAATGCCTTTGCCGAGGGTTGGTTCCCAGGTGACGGCACGGAAATCACAACCGTGGCGGGTGAAGGCTTGCCCCAGTTTCACCGCCTGCTTGAACACATTTCTACGGGTCTTGGGGGCGCTGTCCTGGTCAAAAAACAGGAAAATCCGGCGTCCCTTCTGGGCAAAGGGCAATAACTCCGCTGAAAGCTCATCTGTACCTTTTAACCGCCACATGGTCACCCCCCGGATGGCAATGGCAGGCAGACCTTGGGCAATGGCGGTTAGGGCTTTTTTGGGTCCCTCGTGAATGGACAAGAGGATGGCGGGATTGGCTAAAACTGCCTGCCAGAAGGGTATATCCCGGCGAATGCTCACCCCAAATCGCTGTTCAATGAGTTGGATGTATTTTTCTGGGACGACGGGTAGGATGGGCGTGCCTTTGGCACCGACGGGCGTTTCATACTTGATGACCTTCTGTTTTTGGCTAATGCCGGTGCCCTGGGTGACCCTGCGGGGGCGAAAGGGTTTGATGACCGGGATGCTCCCCTTCTCCCCGTCGAGCGTCTGCCCGTAGCAGACCCAAGCACCCCCCGCCGCTACCGTTTCATATTTGGCGAGGATTTTCTTGACTGCCTGGGTGCAATACTGCTGGCTGTGACCGCCCAACTGGCTGAGGGCAGGCCCCGTCAATTCCTCTAATAAAGCTGTCCCGCTGAGTATCTCGATATTGGCGAGGGTCAGGTCATCGGGGATGGCGGATGCCCGAAACTCCCGCAGTACCGGCTCGGGTAGGGCAGGTGCGACAACACTCTCTATGGTTTGGGGAACAGTTCTGGAAGCTAGCATCACTGGTGACTGGTCAGGATTTTTGCCTGCGTCACGTCACCACTGCGAAAAGATGCTTGCTTATGCTATATTTGGGCTAACACCTAAAACCCCCGCTAAGAGGTCGGTGTTTCGTTAGCAAGCCCTTGTCGTAGTGGGCGCGACTTCAGTGGGAGAGAGTGTCTGTACCAGACCTAATCTCTTCCCCCTATTTCAAAGAAATCTTTTCATCGCCTCGCTCCTTGTTGATACGAAATGCTAAATATTCTTTGACAAACATTATCACATCCTCCCGGTTCACCGCAAAAAGACTACCACCTTTTTCATAGCGAGCTGACAAGACCCTCACTGACCCAAAGGTTTCATACAATTCCTCCCGATGTTGTGCTAAACGGCTGGGCTTCCAGATCACCAGGATGCGGGGCAAAGGTCGTTTGGCAGCGCGGGAAGTCCCGCCGAAAAATGGGCGGTAGTGTTTTTGCAACCAGACAACGTGTTGCATTAAAGTGTCAACCGGGTCTAAAAGAATTGAGCGTAAACCCTTGTCATCGGGCTTTTTTTGGAAGAATCTTTGCCGCTTTTCATTAAAAACCACCTCCGCATCCCCATAAGAACGGATGCCAAGCAAAAAGAAGTGCTTGCCGGGAAACCGCAACAAAAGATCCACTGGCTCGTTAGTGGGATGTTCTACCAGGGCAGTCATTTCTAGCCCTTGACCTTTGAACGCCTCATCCAACTCCTTCATCAACTCTACGAGCCGCCGCACCTTCTCATAGCGAACCCCCTGGCGCCAGCCCAACAGCAAAAACAGTAGGGATAGAGGTGTACTAAAGGGGAGGGAGGCTACCCCCGCCGCTTCTAGGACTGCAAAAATGCGTTCCTCTCTGAGTTTGGCATCTTCAATCTCACGGATGGCAAGATGCGTTTCCTTGGGAATGGTAACGTCCCCTATCTGCTCCAAATCCTGCAACGCTTGCTCGAGGGTGCGGATGACCCGCTGGTTATCAATCGGTTCGGGATACTCCCGCCACTCCGTTGGTGCCTTGGTTTTCCCAACCTGCGAAGCGCCCATGGATAATGGTGAAGATAAAGTAATATGCTCCCTATCAATTTTATCGAAAAACTATCATAGACTTGAATAGCAAGGTTACGGCTACGCCACATCAGAGGATGAGATGGGCAACAATATTCGCAGAAAGTATCCAGGTTGTTTCAACTAATTTACAGTCTTTTCAGAGATTTTGGGGTATGGGAGAGTTGTCCATACACCGATGGAAGGGATTCGAGTTGTACCCTGTAATCAACAAAAAGACTGTATGCCAGTGTCCTAGGCGTTGTTCCTGCACAAATTCACTCTTGGCTTTTTCACTGCGGAATGTCTTTTTTTAGAGTGATTTTATGCTTTTTCAAGAAAGAATGCAAGGTGCTAATACTCACATGGATTCCTAGCCTTTCTCCAATAATCTCAACATATTGCCACAAACACTTATCTGGATACTCTTCAACAATGGCTAAAATCTCAACTTTATTTTGTTCTAAAATTCCAACTCGCTTTGTCCCTACTTTTTTAGGTGTTAAGTCTTGAGTCTGTTTATACTGTTGTACGAGGCGATGTACTGTCCTTTTAGTTACAGCCTGTTAAGGGCTCAAGGGGTACAATAGCAGCACTTAGCAAACCAACTTCGGAAGGAGGATGGATTGATCAGTAGTAAAGAAGTCTTCACTATCTGCTCCATGCTATACTTCCCAATTCTGCAAAGCTGCCGAATAAAATGCTTCAATACCGACCACATCATCTCAATGGGATTCAACTCCGGCGCATACACAGGCAGGTATAGGATTCGTGCTCCTGTCCCCCTAATCAATTCCTCAACTTCCCGACTCTTGTGGATATTTAAATTGTCCATAATCACAACCTTCCTCGCATCTAGCTTCGGACATAGCTCGCTTCTCAAAAACTCCAAAAAATCTCCTTTCTTCATCCCACCCTTGATGACACGACAGCCAACTACACCTCTCAAGGAAATAGCTCCAATAACCGTATACTTTTCACTCTTGTATCTCTGACGATAATGATAAGCCCTTTGACCACGTAAACTCCGAGATACTCTCCACTCCATTCCCTCCCAGACTGCCGTCTGGTCGATGGCAATCAAATCCTCCGCTGGAATATTCCTGAC
>Ga0308399_1000336_pt1 | contig 16644 bp, 3 predicted proteins | sample HotsprSampOS1260_FD_202367 | JGI IMG/M metagenome (GOLD analysis project Ga0308399, IMG submission 202367) | Hot spring phototrophic mat microbial communities from Octopus Spring, Yellowstone National Park, Wyoming, United States - 20060914_OS12-60 ... | reverse complement strand
CTGCTGGGACCGGGGCCAGCAGGCCAACCTACAGCTTGGATCAGACACAATCGGATGAAAAATCAGCCCCCTGAAAGGCACCCTTGGAAAAACAGCCCCTTTTTTCAACAGCCTGCTAGGCCGCGGAGCAAGCCCTGGCCCGTCCAACCGGTCAAGGTGAAGATATTATGGCCAGGGCCACCGGTCAGGACGGCAACTTCGATGCTGTCGAGCATGTCCACTTCACCTGTCCCACGGCTCAGACTCCAATCGGTCAGCAGGAAATCAGTATCGGCAGCCTCTGCGATACGATCCAGCCCTTCCCCTCCCCACAGAATGTCATTGCCCGGACCGCCGTCCAACAGGTCATTTCCTCCTTTGCCATCCAAGAGATCATTCCCCGGTCCCCCGCGCAGGACATTATGGTTTCCATTGCCCCGCAGGACATCGTCCAAGCTGCCGCCACGCACCTCCTCGATCCCTTCGCCAATCAGGCGAAGCGTCAAATTCGCATTTACGGTCTGGAAGGTATCTAGCAGGCCCATGTTAAGGTGGATGGACAAAGTGGTGGTACCCGAGAAATCGAGGATGTCATGTCCGGGATCGCTCATGTGCTCCACCACCGTCTCCATGCCCCATGGGTCGTCGGTATCAAAGACGTAAACCTCGCTCCCGGCTCGTCCTTCCAGCCAGTCATTGCCGAAGCCTCCTATGAGGACATTGTCCAACTCATTACCATACAGGAAATCGTCGCCACGCCCGCCCGTGGCGTTCTCCAGCAGATCCTTCAGCACCAGTCTCAGATTGGAATTGACCGTTTGGGGGACGTGAAGCTGTGCGAGGTCCACCACCACGCCCATGGTCGTGGAAGAGAAGTCAAGGGTGTCCCGCCCCCCGTTCCCGGTGATCGTGATGGTATCCAGCGGCGTGTCGGCGGTGAATTGGAAGAGATCGTCTGCCGAACCACCGAGGTAGGTATCATTGCCTGACGTGGCAATGAAGGTGACAGGCCGGGAGTAACCGGCTGCGTTGAGTACGTTCGCACCCGGACCGCCACGCAGTGTCACGTTTTCCAGAGAGGCCAAGTGATAGGTGGCCCCGGTGGGCAGACTCAAACTGGCGTCCTTGGGGAACCCGATCCATAGGGTCCAAAGCAGGCGCTCCAGGCTGCTGGCATCCCTAAGCACCATGTCCGTGTCGTTGGTCACCAGCAACGTGTCAGAACCCCCTCCGCCCTGGACGAAGGCATTCCGGCTCCAGCCATTCAGATCGAACCGGTTGGCCCCGGCATCCCCGATCAGTCGGGCGGTCTCGAAGACATCGTGCATGGTGTGCACGTTCAGCGGCACATAGATCCCTAGTTGAAGCTGCTGATGCACCAACTGGCTGGGAGTCAGCACGATCCCAGGCACGGGCCGGACAGAAAGTACAGTATCGTCGCCATGACCTCCGTGGATGTCGTCGTCGCCCTCACCTACGGTGATCTGATCGTCCCCCAAACCGCCCAACACAATGTCCACACCGTCGCCGCCGGCCAGGATGTCATCGCCAAGCTGACCATCCACAAAATCCGCGCCTGGGCCGCCATCCACAAAGTCCCGCCCCGGCCCACCGAACCGCAGGATGTTACCGAGCTTTTGCGGCAGGTGCATGTTCACCCAGGTATCCGTCACCGCGTAAGCCGGGATATGGCCCGAATCCCCCAAGAGCACGTCCCAGTCCAGTCCACCCAGGATCACATCGTCATCGGTGATGGTCGGATTGCCCTCGCCCACAATGTAGACCGTGGCCGTGTCATAGGGCCGGCCCGTGGCCTCCTGCAGGATCACGTTGAAATACCTGAACTCCGTGAAGCCCAGGTTCCGGTTATGCACCGGGATCTGCACGGTCTTGCGCGTCTCCCCCACATCGAACGTTACTGCCGTTGTGGTCGCCGTGTAGTTGCGCGTGGCCGGCGGGCTCGATTTGGCCCCGTTGGGACCGACGCCATCGACCGTCTTGACCACCACAACCGCCGCAGAGGTGGAAAGCCCCCGCAGGACGACCACCTCGACGTAGCCCGGTTGCACTTCGGAAACACTGTAAGCACCACGGCTGAACTTGAAGCTGCCGACCGCGGCATATTGACCGGCGGGAACCACGCCGGCGTCGATACCATTCCGGACGGGTGCTGCGGCCGTCAGGGTGACAATCCGGGTGCGGTTCACAAATTCCGCATCGCTATCCACCGAGGATCCGTCTGCGATGGGATTCGCGTCCCCTACATTGGGCTGAACAAACGTGTAGCCCTGGGGCAGCTCGAACTGGACCACATATTGGCTGGGCTGCACCGGATCAATGTACAGGTTTTCAAAGCTGTAGGTGCCTGTCGTGGTAAATACCGCATTGACCGGATTACCGGCCGCATCCAGCAACGTCACCAACACACCTTCCGTAAACAAAGGCTCCGAGACATCCTGCCGGTCGTTTAAATTCAGATCGAGCCAGATTTCTCCACGGATCTGGCCAGGGAACAGCTCCGGCGCAACAGCAAACACAGGACCCCCATCATAAATCGGGTGCAACGTCACTCCCGGCGGCAAACCATACTCGGCTTGCAAGTTCGTGCTGGAGGTCACCACTACCACGGTAGCGTTGTACACCGAGCGGTTGACCGGCATGTTGGCGTCCGTGGCCGTCTGCCAGTGTCCACCCACTACGTGATCATCGCCTCCGCCAGCGTCAACCCGGTCGTTCCCCGGTCCTCCAAAGATGGTGTCATCGGTCCCGCCGCGCCTCACCTCCTTTGTTTCCGCGGGTAAGCTGAAACTGAAGCTGTTGCGGTAACCCACAGGGCTGAAGGGCGAAATTCCCACCACACCGTCGAACGATTCCGACTGGTTTTCATTCCCCGTAGTCACGCTCCATGTCCCGGACCACTTCATGAGCAGATAAGGGCCAAAAGCCTTCTGGTAGGCTGATTTAACGGTTGAGCCATCCACACTGATGGACACCGGTCCCAAGGTCACCGGCTGGACGTATCTGCCGGTGTTGTCGGTGGTCACGGTGGCGGTCTGCTGAGTGCCGCCCTGCATCCACGTAACCTTCACGGAGACATTGGCAATGCCGGACTCTCCAATGTCCCAGAATCCATTGCCATTGGCGTCGTGGAAGACAAAACCCTCCACCGGCACCAGGTCGTCGTCATAAATGGTCCCCACCCCCAGAGCAGAGGCAGTAGCCAGGGTGGCACGCACCGGATTGGAAAGGCGCACACCAAAACGCTCGGTCACTTCTGGTTGGGAATCCCGCAAGATGGTCACCGTGATGGAAGCGGTCGTGTTCCCCTGAGGCACAAAGACCGTGCCCGAGCCGGCCACAAAATCCTGCCCCGCTCGGGCTGTGCCGTTTACCGTGGTCCAGCTCACAAAGACACCGCCCGGCGGTGCCGGCTTGCTGAGCTGAACCACAAAGGTAGCCGTAGTCGAGCCGGCCCCGGTACCCTCGACAACGGAAGTCGAACCGATCGAGACAATCGGCAGGTCAGCATCGCGAATGATCAACGTCGCGGTGTCTGGGCTACCTCTGACCGGCCCACCGGTGGGATTGCGGAGGTACAACTGAACCGTTTCATCACCTTCGGCGATGCCATCGGCAAAGATCGGGATCCGCACCACCTTGGTAGACTCGTTTCCTTGGAAATACACCACCTGGCGGGAAGCCGGTGCATAGTCGCTGCCTGCCGTTGCCGTGCCCCCTCCCGTATAGAACACCACCACGGGCTGTGAGCTGCCCGGCGTGCGGTGCAAGGTGATGAGGGCATAGGTCATCCCTGAGGCCGGTTCCTGCACGGTAAAGGTGGTGCTCCCAAAATACACACTCCAGGGCCCGGCATCCGTGGAGCCTGCGCCGTCATTGTCCACAATCCGGATGGTGAAGTGGTTGCTCTCCAGGGGCCTGGCTGCGATGTCTGCATTCTCCGCACTGAGCACATTGACGAAGAACATCTCGTCCGGCTCGGCCCGCACATCGCCCAAGACCTTGATCCATAGAATCTTGGAGGTTTCGCCCGGCTCGAACACCAGCGTCTGAGCGGAAACTGGCATGGTATCGTTCGGCTGGGCCTCGTAATCCGGACCCTCGCCTGGCAGGCCGGAGAATACCGATTCCACAGCGGTGCCCGGGCTTGTGGCATAGGTCACGGTCACCCGTTTTCCGCTAACCGCTGAAAGACTGACCTGGACCGGCACCAACATGTAACCGGCATCCGGCTCGAACACGTGAGTATGGAACGTCCCTGGCGCTCCCAAAGCATGGATGGACACGCTGACCGGGCCGTCGTCATCCGGGATGATCCCGTAGCCGCGGTGATCCGCGATCCGAGCATAGGTGGGGTTGAACAGCTCCACGTAGAAGCTTTCATCCGGTTCGTCCAACGTGTCCTGGCGGAGTTGCACCGTGATCTTCTTGGCGGTTTCCCCGGGTTGGAAGGTCAGCGTACCGGGCGGCGGTTGTACAAAATCACCATCCAGATACAGCGGGAACGGTTTGGCGGGGTTGGGACCGCAGCCACAATCGTAAGCCGAATCCACTAAATACTGCACCGTGATGGTGTATTCGCTGGGATTGGACAGGGTCACGATGAATTCGGCCACAGTATCCTCGGGCACCGTATAGATGCGTGTGCCGTCCGGTAGCAAGGTCGAAGGTGGCACATAGTCCCCGATGCTGAGGGTAGGCACCGGATCGTCGTTCAAAATGGTGATCACCACCTCGGAGGCGGCGGCCGGCAATTGCACACCAGGGGAAGGATTGGAGAACAAGACCCGGAACTGCTGATGCTCCTCATAGGTGAGGTCGCCCAACACCACCACGCTCACCGTGCGAACGGTTTCTCCGGGACCGAAGGTCAAGGTGCCGGAAACCGGCAGGTAATCCCCTGAAGCAGCCGTCGCGTTTCGTCTGGGATCGGGCCCGTTCCCGTCAGCGGTCGTGTAATCCAAGGTCACGGGCGTCCGCTGGGGTCCGGAGAGGGTCACGGTCAGCGTAACCAGCGTTTGGCCGCTTTGGCCTTCCAGAACCGAGACAGGGTTGACCGAGATTACCGGATCCCCCTCGTATCCTGCGGCAATGTTGCGCTCGGTCTCATCGAAGGTGAGCTGGAAATCGGGAGTGCGGCCCTGCAAGGGACCCGTTGGATACACATCGCTGTCGTTGGACGCAGCCTCTGCATTGGCTGCCCCGCCTCCGAACTGCGGCACAAAGCTCAGCCCCGCAGGCAGGCTGAAGGTCAGGTAATAACGGTCCGGATCCAGCCCCGTAAACTTGAAGGAACCGTCCACCTCCGTGCGAGTCGAACCGATTAGCAACCCGTCATTGCGATACAAGGTTATGGTCACGCCGCCGAAGCCCGTTTCATCCGCATCCCTGATCCCGTTCCTGTTCAGATCGAAGAAAATGGCCGATCGAATGGCAATGCCCGTGTCGCGGTCGCCGGTGCGCCCCATGGAATCGTCCCCAAAGATCACATCGTCGCCCGGGCCACCGTCGATGAAGTCATTGGCATCCTCCTCGATGACACTGGTTTCGCCGTGGTTCATGAAGTTGCCGCCGTAGAGGTAATCGTTGCCGGGCCCACCGAACAGCACGTCCACGTTGCCGCCGCCGATTAGAATGTCGTTGCCCGTGGCTGTACTGCCAGCGCCGGGGATGTTGCGCACTGTGATGCCGGCGGTGGGGATGGCTGCAATCGCAGCTCGGATGGCAGCGAGGTTGGTCTGGGTAATGGGCAGGCCGTTGATGGTAATCGGCTGCGCAGGTTCATCGTCGCCAATCAACAGGTCAATGCCTCCATGACCGTTGGCCCAATCGCTACCCGGGCCGCCCAGGAGCAGATCGTTACCGGCGCCTCCGTAAAGCCTGTCGTCCCCCGCATTCCCTTCCAGCACATCATCGCCCGGCCCTCCGTAAAGAATGTCATTGCCGCCATCGCCGCGAATCCAGTCGTCGCCCTCCTCACCGTGGAGGATGTCATTGCCCTGACCGCCGCGGATCCGATCATTTCCGGCGCGCCCGTAGATGACATCGTTGCCATCCGGCGAGGTGCCGGAGCCGTCGTCTCCGTAGAGCTCATCGGCCTCGGGGCTGCCATAGATCGTGTCGTTGCCAGCATCGCCGTAAATCGTGATAGCGCTGGCCCCGGCATGGAGCGTATCGTTACCCGGTCCTCCGTAGAGGATTACGCCAGTGACGCCGCTATTGGAGCTGGCATAGATGGTGTCGTTGCCCTCATCGCCCCAGGCGCGGGAGTTAGGTCCGTCCCCAAGGTAAATGGTGTCGTTGCCCGGCCCGCCGCGGACCTCCACCGTGGAAAGCACGCCTCGGAAGTCCAGGTAATCATCTCCCTGCCCGGCATCTTGGACAATGATCCTGCCCACATTGGCAAAGGTCTGCTTCCAGTTACCCCACTGCACCTCCACGGTTTCGGCGCCGGCGGACCCCTGCACGTGACGAACAATGAACGTTTCACTGCCGTCGATGGTGTCAATTTCCAGCCGGTTGGCCGCGCGGGAGCCAATGTTCAACAGCAGATCGCTCCCGGACAGTTCCGCCAACACCGGCTCCGGACAGGTGATTTCGAAGCTGAACAGAGTGATCTCCGCAAAGCGCCAGGTCTTGTCGATGCTGAAGAAGAACAGATCCACCTTCAAGAATGCCTCGAGAAAGAGATAAATCCGGCCCTCGATGTCGAAGATACAGCGCGGGTCCTGCTGGGCGTTGGCCACGATCTCGCTGACGCGCACCCTGCCGTCGTCGTTGATGTCGTTGAGATCGAAAATCACCTCGAAGCCGAGCCCGCCCTGCACCCCTGCCTTGGCGATCAGCAGATTGACCTCGGCGCCAGCGAACAGCTCGCCATAGAGGCGGACCTCGGGCTGTTCGTTCCCGCTGGCATCGAAGTCGAGCACATAAAAGCCGTCGAGGATGTCGAGGGCATTCTTGTCCTCGGAACTGATAAACTTCTGGATCCCGTACGTGTCGTAACCGAACCCGATGTTGATATCGGCCCCGATGGTGCCGCCAAACTTGGCGAATAGCGGGCCCCAAATGGGGATCGACTGCGTGTAGGTGAACCGGAAGCGGAAGGTGGGCATCCGCCATTCCACCAGTCGCACCGGTTGGCCGGTGAACAGGTTGAACAGCTCGGACGGGTTCTCAAAGATCGGAATCTTGAAATTGTCCAGGCTCCCCACGTCCCGCGCGAAGCCGGCCACTGCAGACGTGTAACTGCTGCTGGCACCGGAACCTGTGGCGGCGTGGGCGGCAGCCGCGATTTCGTCCATCGTCCGACTGGCAATGGCTTCCAGAGCCTGGATTTGGGAACGCCGACCATCGGCTCCCTCGAGTAATCGGAAGGAACCAAAGGGAATCAGGATCGTGCCCTCACCCAATCCATCCAAGCGGTTGATCAGGTTCACCACCTGGATCACGCCTTCGATGAAGTCCACCGTGGAGGGTTCCAACAGGCCGAAGGTGGCGGCCAGATCCAGCAGGGTGATCTTCTGCCCGGCCAAATCCGACAGCACCGGCAGCCGCATCGTCACGATGTCCAGCAGCGGCTGAATGGGCTCGGTCACCTTGCGGATCTCCTTGAGGATGGGGCCAAGGAAATCGCTGATGAAGGTCCCCAGATCGAGCTGCAGATTGGTAAAGTCGATCTGAGGAGCCGTCATTCCCTGATCCGTGTTGGCCACCCAGCGCAGCCGGAAATCGGCCAGCACGCGCGGGAAGGCGGTGTTGCCGCCGAAGCTGGCGATGAGCTTGAGATTGACCTGGGCCTCAGCGCCAAGGACGGCCTGCAAAATGTCGTGGAACCGGGTGCCGCTGGAGAACAGCTCCGCCACGGTCAGTTTGCCATCCCGGTTGGGATCCTTCAGGTCGACGCGGAAGAAGCCCTCGAAGTAACTGGGCGCGGCTAGGTCGTCCATCACATCCAGTTGCAGGAAAAACAACTGGCCGGCGGCATGAAGTCCGGGAATTTCGGCCCGGAAGAAGATCTGGAGTTCCGGTGCGCTGGCCGGGGCCGAGGTGTTGAAGTAGAACCCGTGGGTCAGGTCCACCCCAAAGCCGAACTTCCAGTCGAAGCCCAGGGACAGGACCACGTTGCCATCTACCTGCAGGCCGAAGCCGGGTACGCCGATTTGGAATGCGATCGGGTTCTGGGAGGTATCCAACAGGGCCAGCGTCCGGGCCAGGCGGATATTCACCGTCAGACCTGTCTCACAATCCAGCGTAACATCCAGTTGGCTGAACCCGGCAGCCACGTTCAGCGGATCCCCCGTGGTGTAGTCCACCAAAAGATTCAGTCCGCCCGGCCCTAGCGAATTCCAGAGCGCCTTCTTGATGGCGTTTTCCACGGCCGTCAGGCCGTTTCCGCCCGCGGCCGCCACCTCTTCCCGCAGCTCCCGCAGCAGGCCACTGCGAAATTGTCCGATGAAATTGGCAGCCTCCTGCAATCCGTTGCCCACCAGCGGCAGTGGGGTGTTGTAGACAATGCTGTTCAGACCGTCTTCGACCCAGCCCAGGAACTTGTCGAGTCCGGCCAGGATCTCGTCGATGCTGTTGGCGATGACATCGCACAGCTCCAGGCCGCGGAACAACTGACTGAAGTCCGGAGCAATGAGCAGCACGTTTTCGAGGATGCCGGTCCCCAGATTGGTGCTCGTGGACGGGTTGCCATCGTCGTCGGTCGTAAGGGCACTGGAAGCGAACGCGCCGCCCGCGCCGGAAGCGCTCTGAATGGCTGCCAGGGCCACGTTGGCCGCGGTGGTGCCCAGGTCCACCTGCACGATCAGCGTCTTGCTGCCGGCATCATAGCTGGCCTGCGCCGTGTTACCGCTGAGGGTGTCGCGGAACACCACGCGGTAGTTGGTGACGGATCCGTTGGACTGAATTCGCAGGTCGTTATGCAGCCCGGCAAAGCGAACCACAGCCGTGGTGCCGCTGGCCACCGTGGAAACCGCCTCGCTGAGGAACAGCCGCACCACGTCCGGGATCTCCACCACCAGGTAGTGGTCGGGATACCCGTCCCCGTTGGTGTCGGCTGAGCCGCCAAGGGGCGTGCTTTCCAGAGGCGCAAAGACCGGTAGCCTTGCACTGACACCGCCCTCCACCCGCAGGTCGATGCTGTCGGTGCTCAGCCAGTTTTCGTCGAAGTACAGCCGGCCATCGCCATCGGTGTCCTTCAGGCCGAGTCGAAACACCGCGCCCCGATCGTTTTGGGTCGGGCCTGTATCAGGATCGCCGTCTTGATCCAGGGTGACGGCGCCTTGCTTGATAAAGATGCCAAACACGGCGCCCAAGGACGCCTCCAGGTTCAAATCGGTGCCCGCCACGCGGGCCAGCAAGGTTACGCCGGTGGTGTCGTAAAAGAAGGGTCGGATGCCGAGCGGGTTGGTGACATCCAAACCGAAGTCCAACCGCAGATCAGCACTGGCACTGACGGTTAGACGGCCTTCGCCGCGGATTTGGACCAGGGTGGTAGCGAACTGGAGGAAGGATCGAAGGGCGGGATTATCTCCGGCGACCTGACCGAGGAGCTGTTGCAAGTCGAGCTGGAAGGGCAGGGCATTGGCATAGGCCACGGAGAAACGCAGCGAAAACTTGAGGGCTGCCGTAGTGATTGTGCCCGTGCCCGTGTTCCCGGAGACCGGGTTGTCCGGGGGCGCCAGCGAGGCGTTCCAGGGCGAGTTAAGCGCATTGATCGCCGACACGATCGCCGAAGCAGTGGTCTTGCCGGGGTTGATGCGCAGGATCAGTAACTTGTTGGCCGAATCCCACTGGGCTCGTGCGCTCGTTCCTGAGAGGGTGCTGTCGCCCACAATCCGGACCACCGAGCCGTTGAGAGCGGCTCCGTTGGTGTTGGCAGTAATCCGGAAGGCATTGTTCGGACCGTTCGGATTGATCAAAAGGGTGCTGGGCGTGGAGGCTGTGCCCCCGGCAGTCACGAGACCGGCAGCAGGAATGCCATTCTCGTCCAGGGTAATGGTCAGCACGCCTGGATCCAGGTGGAACAACTGATCGATCTGGCGCTTCATTTCCGCCAGCGTGCTCTGCAGGCTTCTTTGAGCTCCGGCCCCTGCTAAACCGTCCAACCACTCTGCAAACCGCCCCGCATAATCCAGCATGTCGTGGACACTGAGGTTTACAAAGGGCAGCGGTTCGTCCAGGAAAGAGAATGCGCTGAGCCGGCTCAGGCTGTCGGCAATGCCCCGCAACGCCTGCACGATCTGCGCAAAGTTCAGTTGGGCGAAGTTTTCCAGGCTGCCCAAACTGGGGTACGTGAGGAAAATGCCGCGGTTATTGGTCACCGGGTCGTAGGACCCCGGGTTATATTGCAACTGGGTAATGTCCGGGATCCAGACCGAGACCCGCGGATTGTTCAGCGGCACCGAGAACCCCAGGCCGCCCACGGAGATGTTGTCCAGCCGCGCCAGTAGACTGCCAGTAAACTGGAAGGCCGGCACCAGGTTAGAGATCCGGTTCGATGCGGTGTTGGTAAACAGTTCGGTGATGTAGAAGCGGCGCTCGCCGGTGGTCTGGTTCTGCAGCGTGAGGCTCGCGGTGATGGGCGCCGGCGTCACCCCATCATAGGCCAAGGTGCCAAACGCGCCACCGCTGGTGCTGACCTCCACAAATCCAAAACGCAGGGTGCCGGAGATCCCTGCTGCGGTGGTCGTGACCGTGAGGCTGCCCGACAATTGCGCGTCTTCGATGAAAATCCCTTTCACAGGGCTGGTGGCCAGGCTCATGGCCACCCGATCCGTCGTAGTGGCCGGATTATTGTCCAAATCCAACATCTGGCCTCCGAAGCCCAGTTCGGTCACAAACGGATCCTGCTGCGGGGCCAAGACGATCAGGCGATTGATCAGCCCCAACTGATTGGCTCGGGCCGAGATCACCAGGTTGCCGCCGGCCACCTGAACCACGAGCAGATCCCCCAACGTACCGCTTCCATGGGGTGTGGCCGCCAACACGTTGTTCAAGTCCGCGGCCAGATCAGCCAAGCTGGTATTGTCGGCTGTGGCGTCCGCCGTCAGAGTCAACGGGAACAACTGACTGAAGGTGCCCAACGGGTTGGGCTGGGCTTCGTTCAAATAGATGCCAAAGTGTGCATCGGCACTGATCCGCCCGTTGGAAGGCACCGGCACGGAGCCGGTGGTAAACACGCGCGGCACCTCCGCCGCACCGAGGTCAAACCCGAGCGTAAACCGGAATCCCACCGTGGCGCTGAATTGCAACGCTCCTTGAAGGGCCGCCTCCGCAATAGGGCCCAGCGCCAGGTTGAAATTGAACGGCAAGGTGGGCGAGCCCAAAAGCTGTTGCGTGTTGTAGGTGAAGGATTTGTCAACCACGTAGGTGTAAAGCCGGCGGGCAGGGTCGTAAATCACCCCACCATTGCCATTCAACTGCCCGTCATTCAGGAAATCGGCCAGGGCGGGGAAGAAGTCCTCCGTAGTAAAACGCTCGGTGAGTATCCCCACCTGATCGATGGTGTCCGGATTCCCGTCTCCGGGGCCAAAGCCCAAGCTCGAGGCCGCCGCGTCCGCGTCCACCAAGTGTAACGTGGTTCCTTTGGCGATTTCGTCTTCCTTCAAGGCGATGACCACCTGCCGGTTTTTGTTGATCCGTGCCACCAGGCGTGAGCTCAACCCGGCTGCGTGGATGGCGTTGTTGAGCAACTGCACCAGCTCGGTGCCGGTCCGACTGGTGGGACTTCCGATGGTGTCGGTCACGCTCAGCGTGTACACCGGCCCCTCCCCGAGCCGGAGCTTGAGCTGGGCACCCACCAACGAGCCGGTGTGCACGGTGGTGTCCAACACCGAACGCGACTGCAGCTCCACGCTCACCATGTACTTGTAAAGGGTGTCCATGAAGAGCTGCGACCAATCGAAAGCCTGCCCTAGTTTCACCCCGCCGGTAAACGGAATCTCCAGATTGAACAGGCTGGACCGTGCAAAGGCGTCCAGCCAGTCGCCCAACTGCCGCAGGAACTGAACCCACTCAAAGGGGCTGGCTTGGGCAAAATCGAAATTGGCTAACGACTGCAGCGGGGGGCCCAGCGTGAGGTTGCCCGCGTTGTCGATGCTCACCAGAAGCGCGTTGTCCCCCGCCCGGCGAAACTCCACATTCCCGCCGCTGACCCGCACGACCAACTGGAACGGCAGGGCAAAGGAACCCACCTGCAGATGGCCATTCACGTGCACCTCGAGGTAGTTGCCAGCGGCCAGCGACAGCGTACGCACGCCGGCGGGAAGGGTCAGAGCCGTGTTTACGGCGGCATTGGTCGTGTTAAGCTTCAACACTAACTGGCCGGTCAACCCGACCAAACCAGCCTCAAACTGCAAGTCCGCCTCCCCCGCTAGCCCCGTCGCGCTCAGCACGAACGCCCCTTCACCACGGTCAAACGACACCACCGTCAGGGACCCCGCTTTTAGCGCAAAATGCAGGTCCGAAGCACCGAGCTTGAAGACCGGACTATCCCCCACCACCGCCCGTTCGATCCAAAAGTGACCGCCCAACACCACTGCGTTGGCCAAGCCGGTGATCTCCGCCGTGCCTGCCACCGCCAGGAAATTGCGATAGTACGCCCCGGCAAACCGAAGCGAAACGTTGTCCGCCGGATTGTCGTTGACTGGAATCACGACCGGATCCGGCATCCCCACGTCCGCTCCCGTGTTGTTCAACTGCAGCTCCAGATTCCGAGCCGTAAGCCCGAGCGATCCGGCCCCGCTCAAGCTAGCCGTGGCTACCTTGAGCCGACCGGCAATCCCCGTGCTGTAGATCACAAATGCACCGGTTCCGCCCGACACGCTCAGTCCCACCGGCCCGGCCCCGATCGTGGCATTCACCTGCGACGCCGCCACCGTCAGATAGGGTGAGCTCCCCAGCACCAACCCCACCAGAAACCGGCCCTGCAGACTCTGCGTGGCAGACCCAATGGAAAGCTGCACCGTCACCGGCACGGGACCCGAGTCCAACCGGTGAAACGGCCCGGCCGGCAGGTTCACCGAAGTAGAGTTGCCCACCGTCTCGTTAAAAGCCGACCCCGTGGTGTTGAAGCTCCATTGGAACGTGTGCGAGAACCCTGTGCCGAATGCGTGGATGGCTACGGTGATCTGGCCCAACCCGGCCACCCCCGCATCCGTAATCATGAAAAATCCAGACCCGTTACTGGCCTGCAGCAGACTGGTCCCGAAATTGAAACCCACACCGGAAGCCGTCACCAAAATCACGCGGCTGGCCGACTGCGTGGTCCTCTGCTCGAAGCTAAAGTCGCCCGTCAGCGTGGCCCCCAGGAAGCTCAGCGTCACACCACTGCCTGAAACCCGCAGATACGGCCCCGCTGGCAAATCGAGGGTCACCGGACTTCCCCCCACCGTCACCGTCTCCTGAACCGGCACCCCCGCATCATTGATCCTGACCTCGAAGCTGCCTGCCATTGACACGCCGGTGGCATTCAGTCCCACCGTGGCCGAGGCCGTACCAGCCAGCCCCGCTGAGGTCACCAGAAACGCGCCACTCCCATCCGTAACGGTCAGAAGATTCGACGCAGTCCCGCCCATGCGGAACGACAGATTGATCGCGGCCACGGTTACCACCCATTCCCCGCCCGTAGTGGTTTGACGCCGTTCGAAAACAAAGTTTCCGGCAAGGGCGATGCCCTGAACCGTCAACGTCGCCCCACTACCGGAAACCCTCAGGAAAGGTCCGGCGGGAACGTCCACCGTGACCGCCGTGCCGTTCACAAGCACGGTCTGGTTGTAAGCTACGGAGGTGTTGTTAAGCCCCACCTCAAATCCTCCCGTCAGACCTAAACCGGGAACGGCCAGGCTCGCTTGAGCAGAGAATCGGCCCACCACACCGTTGCCTCGGAACACAAAGGCACCCGTCCCCTCCGTCACTCGCAAGAGCGGACTCGTCCCATCCGTGAAATTGAAACTCAGGCCGGCCACCGCAACAGCCACCTCTTCGTAGCCATTGGCCGGATTGGCATCCGCATCCCGCGGCTCAAAGACAAACCCGCCACTCAAACTCGCTTCAGGGTTCGTCAGCCCCACCGTGCCCGCGCCCGAGACCCGGAAATAAGGACCTGCAGGCAAATTCACCGTCGTCCCCCCGATCCTAGGCACAGCACCAGACGAGGTATTCAAAGTCAAACTCAGGCCGGTGGCAGACAGACTGATCCCCGAGATGGCCGGCCCCAGGTGGAAATCCAGCGTCAAGGTGCCGGCCAGCCCGCTGTCCAATAGGAGGAACACCCCCGAACCGTTCTGTACACCCAGCACACGGTTCCCCCCGCGCCCAATTGGAAGGCCACGTTGTTCGCACGCAGGATCGTTTCCGTGCCGGTGTTCTCGAAGCTGAATGTCCCCGTCAGGGTCTGCCCTAGGACTGTCAAGGTGCTGTTGACGTCCAAACTCAGCCGCGGTGCCTGCGCGAACAGGTCAGGGGACTGGATCCGCACCACATAACTGCCCGTCAAAGAGAACCCGAGGAAATTGAGGCTGCCGGCCAACGGGAAGGCAGCGTCCAGAGTCCCTCTCTTTGCCAGATTGAACGCATTGCCCACGGCAATGCTTCCATTGGCCAGTTGCGTCAGTGTGGCCGGAGCAATCCGCCCCCCGTCAAGATGCTGGCATCGGGGCTGGCCACCACAGACGCACTCAAAGTGACCAACCCGCCACTGCCACTGAGGCCCGCCGCCCCGCCGGGCAGGTTGAACTGGAATCCATAGCCGCTCAGCCCCGTCGCACTCACCCACGCCCGCGCGCCCACCTCGTCGACGCCCAAAATCACGCCGCCAGCCTCCCGACCGATGCTGAAATCCAGCACAGCCGAACTCCGCACAGTCACCACCGGCGCCGACCCGCTGAAGACAGCGCCAAAGACCCCACCCGACACGTTCTGTAGGGCCTGATTGATGGCAGTGGGTTCCAGCTCCAGATTCAGATCCCACCACATCGGATCCGCACTGCTGGCACCAAAGTGTGCCAAAACGCCCCGCACCCGGAACGTCAGACCGTTAAAGGTGGTTTGGTCCCAACCTTCGATGGTCCGGGTGACCGTGGCTGCACTCGGAAGGGTGCTCAGCAGCGTCTGCAGCCGCTGTTTTACACCATTGACCATGGCCGTACCCATATCGGCCAGGTTGCCCAGGCTGGACCCGATCATGGGCAGGCTCTGGGCAAAGCTGCCCAGGCCGTCCAGAAAGTTCCCAACCGTACCAAGCTGATCCAGGGCATTCAGAATGGTCGTGTCCGCCCCAAGAAACAGGGTCGGCGTGGAGACAATCTGAAGTTCAAGACCCGTGGGAGTATAGGTGGGTTTAAGGGCCCAGTGAGGTTGGCCGGGAATGGATGCCGTACCGAGCCAGTTGACGAATTCGCCCGTACGTGCGCCGTTGGGCCAGGTAATGACGGTGAACGTATCCCCTAACGCCGGTATGTAGCCGCCCTTCGGATTGAAAATAATCCGGAGGGTACCGTTGAGAGCCGCCGAGCTCGTTACCTCGATCCAGTCGTAACTGACGCCTTGGGTAAGTCCCTTGATCTCGATTTCGGTTACGGCGTCCGGGCCCGGGTTAAAAACGCCTACCGTCAGCTTGCCCGGTGAATTGCCCGGGCGAATGATCCCATTACCTGCAATCCCGCCGAAAAAAACACCACTACCAGCGAAAACCTGCCCTCTCCCCAGCTCCAAAACAGATCCGCTCAACTCCAAACCGCCATCATGGGCTATGGACACGCCAGCCGACTCAAGAGCCGGAGGACCATGGGCCGCTCGCAACGTCTCGACCAGTTGCGCAGGCCAAAAATCGGAAATCGTCAAACCAGATGCATCACCGGCGGCAAAATCCTCGGCCCCAACAGCCGCAGCTTCCAATCCCTCCGACAGTTCCGATTCGCTTACAACTGCCAGGGCCATCACCTGTCCGGTCCCGTCAGAAGACCCGGTAGGAGGCGGAGCCACCGGAGCTGGATCGAGCCCTTTCGGAAGGCCCACCCACACGCCAACAGCCGCCCCTTCAAACCCATCGCTGTCTGCAGGAACCTCGGCCGCCTGCTCGGGCGGGCCCCACGATTCGTTCACCCCGGAGCAGGGCCCTGGCTGGTGGTGCTTTGTAATTTCTTCGCCGGTCCCAAGCGCGATTTGGGGCTCCTCAGCCGTCTCTGAATTCAGAAGGCACGAATCTAAAACCAAGAAACCAGGTAACGGCGCCGAATCCGGTTCTTGCTGCTCGAACCCCGCCTCCTTGCCCCATCCGGCAGCCGCCATCCACTCCGCCGAAAGCAACAGCCTCGGCTCTAAAGCCTCCAGATCAAATTCCCGATTGTGGCCTGAGAACGCCACGGCGGCTGACCTTTTCACCCAAACCGCACTGCCGTACCACACACCCTGCTCGGGAAACCCGCCCCAACACTTTCCCGGACCCTGCGTCCCAAGCAGACATGGCGATTATTAGCCCGGGTTGCAACCCCGTCAACAGCAACTTGTCAAAAATCCCTCCCCGCGGCGCATTTCAGTTTTTGGACAGGTTGGCAGGGCGGGTGTGCGGGAAGAGCAAATGCCAGCGCTCGTTGCGCCAGAAGGTGTCCAGACACAATAGCGCTTCGTCCCCGGCCG
>Ga0308399_1000334_pt1 | contig 16694 bp, 13 predicted proteins | sample HotsprSampOS1260_FD_202367 | JGI IMG/M metagenome (GOLD analysis project Ga0308399, IMG submission 202367) | Hot spring phototrophic mat microbial communities from Octopus Spring, Yellowstone National Park, Wyoming, United States - 20060914_OS12-60 ... | reverse complement strand
CACACGAACAAACGGGAGCAGACAAGCAGGTTGTTTTCATGTCGTCGTTCTACCACCCACCCCCACTTTCGTCCGCTCAAAAACTGAAATGCGCCGCCCCGTCTTCCGAGCGCCAAAATCCATTTGACTTCAACACAACTCTTCCCATCCTTGTCCACCAAAGTCACCAAGGGAACGCTGGCAATGGCACTCGCCTGCAAAGCCAGAACCGGTGAGGCGACGGGGTCGGCACCTCCGCTTTTGGCGAAACCAGCTGCAAAGGCATGGAACGACAGCCCCCCGGCCACTGCCCCGCCTTCCGGCCGCAGGCCGGCCAGAGCCGCAAGGTCCGTACCGACCCCTGCCCCTCCCACCGTTACTGTCTTGCCTGGCGCCCGGCATACACACCGAGCTTCCCGGGGTCTCCCCCGGACCTCCGCCGACCTCCGAACACTGGCTACCGCCTCGTCCCTTGAACTACAACCATGACTGCCATGACGACATCGCAAAACGCCGAGTTCTGGAAACGCAAACTGGCGGCCTACCTCCACGACCCGCCGGAGAAGTGCTACGACTTCGGCCCGGCCCACCAACAACGCGCCCAAACGCACGCCGAAAGCTTTGGTGTCGCCGAGTTGTGGACGACCCTGGCCCACAACCCGGACTGGTCGGCCGCAGCCGCCGACCGATTTGTGTTCCCCCACGGAGAAAAGCTGCAGCAGAACATCGGAGAGGAGACCTGCCCGTGCTTTGTTCACCCCATGACGGGGCGCTCAGACAATGGCCGTGTCGCCTTTCCGTCAGATGCGCTGCCATATCCTTCAGAAGCCCAGGCCATAGAATGGCTGTCCGACATCCGCCCGGACTGGAAAAGCGACGATCCCGCCACGCTCTTTCTACGCGCCTGGCGTAACTGGTCGGCCCACGCGGCCGCCCATGCCTCCGGTCAAGGCAAGGGTGCGGAGCTGCTGCCCTACCTGCCCGCCGACACCCGGGTCGCGGACGGTTCGATCTGGCATCATTGTGCCGTGGTCAGCGCGCTGGAAGCGACGCGGGCTGGCGACAACCCCAAAGACCCGTTGAGGCCTGCATTCCTGCTGTTCCAGGTCGGCCCGGTGCAGGACTTCATCGCGCAAGCCCGCAGCACCCGGGATCTGTGGAGTGGCAGCTATTTACTTTCTTGGCTCACGATGCACGCCATCATGGCCGTCGCGGACAAATACGGCCCCGACGCCATCATTTTCCCCAGCCTCAAAGGTCAGCCGCTTTACGACTTCCTGGAACGCCGGCTCGGCAAACAACTGCACGACAACGACGTGCTCGTGCCCGGCATTCCTAACCGTTTCCTTGCCCTGGTCCCGGCCAGCTTCAATCCCACCGCGGCCGAGGAAGCGTTCAAAAAGGAGTGGGAAACGATCGCTGCCGCATGCCTTGACTGGCTCAAGCAGCACGGACTGCCGTTTGATCGCGCTCATGAGGACCGCTTCCGTGATCAGGTGAAGCGCCACTGGCACATCGCTTGGCAGCTCTGGCCCTGGCAATCGGTCAACGACGCCCTCACGGCCTTCAAGGCCTTGCCCTTGGGCAGAGAAAACCCGCTTCACTTGGCCAAACTCGTCGCCGAGCATATCCCCGACGCGCACAAGGACGAGCGCTGCTACCGCGGCGGCCAGCTTGATCGCGGCTGGGCCTGGAGCGCCCATTACCAGCTTTGCCAACATGCGCTCGATGCCCGCCGCAGCGTCCGTGACTTTCAGGGGCTGCTGACCGAACCCACCCGCAAACCCGCCCACCGCGACGCCCTCAGCGGCCGGGAGGAGGCCGTGGTCGAATCAGCCGTTTTGGAAAACCTCAACAGCGACGAACTCCGCCACCTCTTCCGTCACGCCGAACCGCTGGGCGCGGCCAACCTCATCAAACGCGTCTGGCACAAGGCCTACCTTGCCCGACTCAATGAAGTCGCAGGGAAACAACACCTGCGCGTCCTCAAGCGCGCCCGCGAGAGTTTCGATTCCGTGCCTGCCGTCGCTGCCCGGCCCTTCGCGGAATGGCTGATGATCCAGACCGCTTCCGGCCTGTTGCGCGAGCCGTTCCTGGCCTTCATGCAAGCCGCCAGCGAAGCGCGGAACGACTTCCCCGATGCCATCGCGCGTTGGGAAAACGACGAGAAGCGTTGGTTCTGGTTCACTGATGCCTCGGTGTTCCACCTCGGCGCCTGGGACCGTGCCATCCAGCACACGCCCGATGAGCAGGCGCGCCAGCGCCTCTCCAAAGCGCGGGATGCGCTGGCACAACTGCTCAAAGCCAGCCCTGCTCAGCCCGCAAAATACTACGCCGTCCTCGCCCTCGATGGCGACCAGATGGGCAAATGGCTTTCCGGTGAGAAATCTCCCGCCGTCCAGGACATCATCAGCCCCAAGGCCGCCGCATACTTCCGCGACCATGTTCAAGACGTGGACGTGAACAAATGGCTCGCCTCCCCGCGCCCCATCAGCCCCTCGTGGCACCTCCAGTTCAGCGAGGCCCTGGCCAACTTCGGCCTCTACTGCGCCCGCCGTATCGTCGAAGACGTCCACCACGGGCAGCTCATCTACTCCGGTGGCGATGACGTGTTGGCCATGCTCCCCGCCGCGGAAGCAATCGCGTGTGCTCGCGACCTGCGAGCGGCCTTCCAGGGCCGTCGGGCCGACATGACGCCGGATTGCCAGAAGCTCTTCCGCGCTGAGGCCCCTGACGGTTTTCTCTGGCTGGCGGAGCCGAAGAAAGAAGAACCCTCGTGGCCGCTCCTAGTGCCCGGGCCGCGCGCCACCGTCTCCGTCGGCCTCGCCATCGGCCACATCAAAGAACCGCTCCAGGACATGATCCGCGAGGCACAGTTTGCCGAGAAACGGGCCAAAGCCGACCCGGAACGAGAAATCTACGACCGCTCAGACCCTGATCCCGCAAAGCACGGTCTCCGCTGGAAATCGCAAGAAGGCTGGGGGCGCGATGCCCTTGCCGTCACGCTCTTCAAACGCAGCGGGGAAACGGTTCAATGGGGCGCCAAGTTCAATTCTGCGGCTTTCCCGCTCTTGGAATTGTTCCAGAAGCACTATCGCCCTCCGCTGGAAAATCCTAGGCTCGAGATGCCCATCTCAAGCAAGTTTCCCTACCGTGTGGCCGAACTGCTCGGCAAATTTGGCCAGCAATCGCCCGTCACCACCGAGCTGGCCGCCATCGCCAAGGCCGAATTCGCCTGGATCACTCAACAACAGATCCGTCCGATCGGCCCGATTCAGTCCGAGCAACAGCTCGACGAGCTCCGCGATCACCTTCGCCAAAAAGCCGCCGCCTACCTGCACGAACTTCGCGATTTCGCGTGGGACCGCCCACTTCCGGATGGCGGCCACCAGCGTGCACAAGCCCCACGCCCCCTGCGCGAGTTCATCAACCTCTTTGCCCTCGAAGCCTTCATCGCTCGAACCGGAGACTAACCTATGCCCGCCTACACCATCACCCCCGAAGACATCCTGTTCTTCCGCGACGGCCGGCCGATGGAAACCGCCGGCGGCCACGGCGCCCGCTGGCCCGAACCGTCCGTCATCTTCGACGCCCTCCACGCCGCACTTCACCGAGCCTTCCCCGACCCTCAAGCCTGGGAGCACTCCCACCGCTACGGCCGCAGCAGCAACCGCGACATGAACCGCGCTCGCACACAGCGCTTCGGCTCCCTCGCTACTGCCGGTCCGTTCCCGGTCTGGAAAGACGGTCGCTGGCTCTTTCCTGCCCCGGCCGATGCCACCCCGTCAACCCAGCAGTCCACATGGCTGCTGCGGCCCATGTTGAAAGATCAGTCAGATCGGTCCGATCAGTCGAATCTTCCCGTCCCCCTTCGCTACCCCGTGGCCAGCTTCGCACCGCCCACCAAAGACACCCTGCCGCCCTGGTGGAGCGCCAAGGCATGGCAGGCCTACCTTGCCGGCACTCTGCCCGACCGAGCCGAGCAGTTCACCGACGACGACCTCTTCGCCCGCGAATGGCACACCGGCATCGCCATTGATCCGGCCACACAAACCACCGGCCACGGCGAAGCCGCCGGCAAAATCTACGCCGCCCAATACCTGCGATTGCGCGACGGCGTCAGCTTGGGCATCTACGCCACCATGCCCATGAAAAACGGCTATCCCGACCAGTGCGAAGAACGCATCACCGAGCTCTTCCCCGCCAATCGCACCCTCATCGTCGGGGGCCAACAACGTGTCTGCCAGGTCGAAGAAATCCTGGACGCTAGGCAACCCGTTCCCTTGGGCAAGCTGCTCCCGGTCTCTCCGCCCATCACCGGCACGCGCGTCAAATGGGTGCTCCTGTCGCCCGCAGTCTTTCCCGCTATCGCCGCCGACACTGCCAAGGGCATCAGGGCCCATCCCGGCGGTTGGCTGCCCAATTGGGTAGCCCCGTGCGACAACTACCCCGTGCGGCGCGGCGACCAAATCGAGCACGTCCAGGCAGGCCGCGTCTTGCTCAAAGCCGAGCCAGCACGCCAACCCGGCGAATCCCGCGAAGCCTGGCGCAAACGCGTCCGCGAGGCGCCTTTCCTCAAGTGCCGCCTCGTTGCCGCCGTCATTCCCAAACCCATCCCCATCACCGGCTGGACCGAACGACTGCACCTGCGCGAACAGGAAAGAGACATATGGGAACGCGACGGTGCTCGTCACGGCCCGCGTCCCACGTTGCTCGCCGTCCCCGCCGGCGCCGTTTACTACTTCGAGGCCGCGTCCGAAACCGAGGCCCAAAACTTGGCCGCAGCTCTTGCTTGGCACGGCCCGCTGACCGATTCGTCGGATCCGTCGCATCCGTCCGATCCGTCGAACTACACCACCATCCGCAACCGCCGCAGCACCCTCTTGGGCGAAAAAGGCTTCGGCTTGGGCGTCTGCGGCACCTGGCAGTTTTATCGGCCTGATCAGTCCGATCAGTCTGATCCGTCTCGTTAACCGCAAACCACCACGTACCATGGAAAAGAAAATCCTCTACATATTCACGCGCACCCCGCTTCATGTGGGGGCCGGCGCCAGCGTCGGCGCCATTGACCAACCCATCATCCGCGAACGCCACACCGGCTTCCCGGTCATCCCAGCCACCAGCCTCAAAGGCACGTTCGCCGACGAGTGGAACGAGGCGGCGAAAGCGAAACGCAAGAAACCAGATGGCACCGAAGAGGAAGTCGAGGTTATTCAGCGTTCAGCCGACGGCAAATGGCTTTTCGGCGAAACCGACGCCGACAACGCCGCCGCCGGCGCCCTGCTCTTCACCGAAGCCCGCCTGCTTGCCTTCCCGGTCCGCTCCGCCAAAGGCAGCTTCGCCTGGATCACCTGTCCGCTAATCCTCCACCGCGCCCAACGCGACGGCGTCCGCCTTGGTCTGCCTGATCTGTCCGATCTGTCCGATCTGTCCGATACCCAAGCCCTCTTCACCGCCAATGGCCCCCTCGCCATCGACGGCAAGGTCGTCCTCGAAGAATACACCTTCGAAGAATACACTTTCACCGGTTCCGGCAACCTGCCCGCCGAGCTCGGCGACAGCCTGGCCAAACTCCTCGACGACCCTGTCTGGAAACAAGTCGCCAACCGCCTTGTCATCCTCAGCGACGGCATGATGAGCTTCTTTGCCCAAAACGCCTGTGAAGTCGCTCAGCACGTCCGCATTGACGACGAAACCGGCACCGCGGCCGGCGGTGCACTCTTCAACCAGGAGAACGTCCCCAGCGAAACCCTCTTCTACAGCGTCCTCCACGCCACAGACGAACGCACGGCCAACAAAGCCAAAGGCCAGCGACGCGAAGCTGCGCAAGCCCTTGAGGAATTCGCCAAAAAGGTGGCCGACCGCCAGGTCTTCCAGTTCGGCGGCGACGCCTCCACCGGCCTCGGCTGGTGCACTGTCAAACTCGCCGATCCCGTCACCAACAGCACCACCCAGAAAGGAGCCTGAGCCATGAAGAACCTCGAACAGATCCGGGCTGCCAACGCACTCGATCCAGCCAAAGAGCTTAGCCGTTCGGCCGTCAATAAGCTACCCGCGATGATCCTTGCGAACGGCTTGTTGGCTACTGCTGCCTTTTGCAATGCTGAGGGCAGCGGCGAAAACCGCCGCGACATGCAAAAGGCGCTCGCGGCCACAGCAAAACACTTAGCCGAGCGCGGTCTCATTTCATCGGCAACCGCTACCGTGGAGAAAATGATCGTGGAGAAAATGATCGACGACCTCAGCAAGCGCACATCTTATGAGCTTCAACGTGCGACTGCTGAGGCTTTGGCTTTCATCGCCTACCTCAAGCGCTTTGCGCCCAAAGACTGAAAGGTCGCCCTATGCCCACCCTCATGCCCACTGACACCGCCGCCGCCCTCGGCCAAAATGCCAAGGAATGCGACAGCCGTTCGCTACTGCTGGAACGGTTTGCGGACCCCACTGCCAAAGAGGATTCGCGCAAAAGCATCTTCACACGCGCGTTCAACAAACCAGTCAACCACGCCAAAAGCACAAGCCACGCAGCCTTGGCAACTTCACTCGCAGGAAACGAAACCATCCACGCCCAGCTCCAATCCCGCCTCATGGTCAACATGGCCGGCGGCGTGATGGAAAATGCCGGCCTATGCCTGGACCGCTTCGGCCTGCCATATATCCCCGGCAGCGCCGTCAAAGGCTGCGCCCGCCGCGCCGCCCTCGCTGCCCTCCACGAATGGTGTGAGACCGGCACCAAACCCACCGGCGCGGACAACCCGCTCGCCCCCTGCTGCGCAGACTTCACCACCCCCGCGGAAATGCTCGCCGCCATCGCCCGCGTCTTCGGCTGGTGCGAACAAGATTGGTCCGATCGGTCCAATCAGTCCGACTTCCTCTGGGCCTGCGGTCAAAACCACCGTGAGATCTGGCACACCGCCGCCCAAGCACTGGCCACCCATTTCGGCTGGAAAATCGCCGATAAACACGGCGACACCCCGTGGAAATCCCTCCCCAACTTTGCCGGCAGCGTCAGTTTCCTGCCCGCCTACCCCGTGGACCTCGGCAAAACCGGCAAAGTGGACGGTCTGCCGATCGAACTGCCTCCGCTTGGTAAACTTGAACTCGACGTCGTCACCTGCCACCACCGCGACTACTACGCTGGCAAATTGCCCATCGCCACCGACACCGAAGAGCCCGTGCCCGTTGTGTTCCCCGCCGTCGCTCCCGGCCACGTCTTCGCCTTCGCGATTGTGCCTCTGCGCGGGGCCGACGCGCGCCTCGTCCAGCACGCGCGCACCTGGCTCGCCACCGGCCTGTCTGCCTTCGGCCTCGGCGCCAAAACCAACGCGGGCTACGGGTGGTTTGATTGCTCGGAGACCATTCACAACACCGTCGAAAGAACCCTTCTCGACCGCGCCGAACGCGAGCGTGCTGAAAAGCAGCGTCTGGCCGAAGAACAGCGTCGCAAGGCCGAAGAAGCAGAACGCCTCCGCCAAAAACAGGAACGCGAGGCCGCCCTGGCCCACCTTTCCGGCGATGAGCGTGCCGACAAGGAAATAGAACTCCTGACCGACCAGCAATTCGACGCCAAGGTCCGCGCGTTCTGCAAAGAACCCAAGAAAGGAGGCCCAACCGAGGAGCAAAAGAGAGCCATCGTCCGCGCCCTCCGCGGCCCTCGCCTCGCATACTGGCAAAACTTTAAGGCTAAGGCCACGAAAGGCGAACTTGCAAAGGTGGTCCAGGAAATCCGAGAACTCTGCAAAGCCATGAACCTTGGGAAAATGCCATGATGATTCGCACCTACCACATCGAGTTTTTGACTCCCTGCTTCTGTGCAGGAGCCGAACAGACCCGAGCGGAACTCCGCCCCGCTGCCATCCGCGGGCAACTCCGGTGGTGGTTCCGTTGTTTGGGCGGGAGCGCCGCCGAAGAGCGGGCCATCTTTGGCGGCGTGCATGGCGACAGCCCAGCCGCCAGCACCTTCACCGTTCGCGTGCGCGAACAGCCTGCTGGCGGGCAAGTTGACTGGCACACGAAAATTCCACAACAGGGCGTGGAGCCGCGCGCCTACTTGCTCGGCTTTTTCTGCGGTCGCACCGGCCGCCTGAATCCCAAGGGCTCGCTCGCCCCGGGCAGCCGGGCTGTCGTTGAAGTGGCTTTCAAGCGTCCACCCATGCAGCGTCTGGAACAGGCCCTCCGCGTCTTCTTTTCCATCGGGGCCTTGGGCTTCCGTGCCACCCGCGCGGCCGGCGCGCTGACTTCGGAAGAACATGCGCTGACTGAAGCAGGCTGGAACACGCTTGCCGGTGAACTCCGCGCCAAAGGTTTCGAAGTCGCCCTCGGGCGTGAAAGCTTCGCCGACTGGGTGCAGTTGATTCGTTTTGCCGGCGAGCTCCTGAAGAACAAGCTTCGCGGGCGGGCGGGACTGGGCATCAGTGCTGGACGCAACGGGAGCAATCCCAACGTCCTTGGCTCCGCTAAACCCAGACAGGCCAGCGTGCTGCACTTACGCCCGGTGCGCATAGACAGCTGCCTGCGCCTCGCCTTCATCGAGGCCCCACACGACCGCATTCTCGGCAGCCCCGCGCACAAAGCCCATGGAGGTCGCCCTTCCATTATCAAGCTTCTGCGGCAACGTGGCATCATCCCTCCATAAAATCCGACCCCCGCCTCCACCCCTTCCCATGAAAACCCCAGAACACGAATTATCCGACCGATCCGACCGATCCGTCCGATCCGTCCGCTCCCCTACCCGCAAGCGCCTCCGCCCGGCTGGCGGCTACCGCACCACCGCCAGCTTCCAAACCGCTACGCTCATCTACGACGCCACCTACTGGTTCTGCGAAAAATTCCTCGACCCCCGCTCGCGCCTCACCGACCAAATGCTCATGGCCGCGCGCAGTGGCCGCCAAAATATTGCCGAAGGTAGCCGGTTTGCCGCCACTTCTTCGCAAACCGAACTGCGCCTGCTCAACACCGCTCGCTCTAGCCTCGAGGAACTCCTCCTCGACTACGAAGACTTCCTGTTCCACCGCCACTTGCCCCAGTGGGCGCCCGAAAGCCCGGAAGCCCGCGCAGTGCGCGCTGTCGCGGCGCAACTGCGCCGCGATCCATCGGATCCGTCAGATCGGTCGGATCCGTCGGATCCCCAGGCCCAGCGCCGCGCGCTGCATGCCCTCTACGCCCGCTGGCTCGAGCACGCCGACCCCGCCGTGCGCGCCAACGCCATCATCTGCCTCATCCACCAAGCCAACTACCTGCTGGACCAGCAAATCACCGCCCTGGAACGGGCCTTCATCGAGGAAGGTGGCTACTCCGAGCAACTGGCCACGGCACGGCTTAAGCAGCGGCAGAGCCGCCGCGATCCGTCCAATCCGTCCGATCCGTCCGATCAATCCGATCAGTCGGATCCCATCCCCCAATGTCCGCGGTGCGGACAGCCCATGGTCCTCCGCACCGCCAAAACCGGCCCGCACGCCGGCCGCCAGTTCTGGGGCTGCCCAGACTACCCAGATTGCAAAGGCCTCGCTGAGCTATGAGCAGCCTCTTCGTAACCTTGGGCACGTCCCCGGCGATCGTACCCGAGGCGTTTCTGTTGCCAGGTGTTCGCTTTGAATCCGTACACGTGTTGACCACCGAGAAGCCGGATGTAAGCTTGCTCCAACGATTCTTCCAAGACCGGGCTCCGGACGTGCACTTGGCCATAAGCCGCGTAGACGGTTTTGTCGATTTTGCCTCTGAAGCCGATCATTTTCACTTCGAAGAAGTACTGTATCGCTGGATCATCGAAGCCAACGTCCCGCGACAGCAGCGCTACATCTGTCTGTCCGGTGGGTTCAAGACCATGTCGGCTGCCATGCAGAAAGCCGCAGCCGTGCTCGGCGCAGCCGAAGTGTTTCATGTGCTTGCCGACAACTGCTCCACCAACGCCAAAGGCGAGCCCTGCCCACCTTCGAGCATCGATGAAATCCTCAAAGCGCGCGATCAAGGTCATCTCCACTGGATCCGTCTCGGACCCGAAGGTGGATGGCCGCAATTCCAGCAGGCAACCTCGGCTGAATTCCCACTCCGTGTCGTCAAACAGGACAATGGAGTCCGCTGGCTACGTGCACCGGACGAGGCCTTTTGTATCCGTTTGCGCGAGATTGTCGAGCGCAGTCACAACATCGCCGGCGCTTGGGACAAGTTGCCTCGACTGCCGTTTCCCGTGCTGGCCACCTGGCCAGGCACAGCACTCGCCTGGCTGGAGCAACCGCTTGACCCCGAAGCCGACCGTGACTGGGTAGCGCGCTTACCCAAGCTGGAGTTGCACTGCCACCTTGGCGGCTTCGCTACCCGCGGCCCACTGCTGGATCAGGTGCGCGCCGCCGCGGCGCAGCCCGACAAGTTGCCGCCGCTCAAAGCTTGTACCCCGCCAGAGGGGTGGCCTCTGCCACATCAACCCATCAAGCTAGCGGATTACATGCGACTCGGGGATAACGGTGGCTCTGCCGTCCTCAAGGATGCTGGGTGTCTGCGCCGGCACTGCGAACTGCTTTACCATCACCTGCTAGATCAAAACGTCATCTACGCTGAAATCCGGTGTTCCCCCGCCAACTACGCCAACCCACACCGCTCCCCATGGCAGGTGCTGTGCGGCATTCGCCAGCATTTCCAAGACTGCATGGACTGGGCGCGCTCAGCCAGCAACGGCCCCTTTTGCCATGTGAATCTCATCTTGATCGCCACCCGCAGAACCGAAGGCGACTACCGCGCCCAAATCGCTCGCCACCTAGCCCTAGCCGTGGCCGCTGCAGAACATTGGACTAACGACGCTGACTGCCGCGTTGTCGGCGTGGACCTGGCCGGCTATGAAGACGTCAACACCCGAGCGCACTATTTTCGGGATGAATTCACCGGCGTTCACCGCTGTGGTCTTGCTGTAACTGTTCATGCCGGCGAAAACGACGAGGCCGAAGGCATCTGGCGCGCTGTGTTCGACCTCAATGCGCGTCGGCTCGGCCACGCGCTCCATCTGGCCCAATCCCCGGATCTAATGCGCTCCGTGGCTGCACGCGGCATTGGCGTGGAAATGTGCCCCTACGCCAATTACCAAATTAAAGGATATCCACTGGATCCGCAGAAGCCGTCGGCTCCGTCGGATCAACCGCGCCCCTACCCCCTGCTGAGTTACCTGCGCGCAGGCCTCCGGGTCACAGTGAACACCGACAACATTGGCATCTCTGCAGCCTCGCTGACTGACAACCTGCTGTTGGCTGCCCGGCTTTGCCCCGGGCTGACTCGACTGGACCTCCTGTGGCTCCAGCGCCATGCCATGGACACCGCCTTTGTCTCTCCGCGCCAACGCGACAGTTTGCTGACCGCATTCGCACAAAAGCTCGCTCAACCATGACGCCCAGCAACTCAGAACTCGTCTTATGTTCACGAACAGAAGAACTCCCCGCTGCCTGGCTACCTCAAGCCGGCGCATTGCCGATGTCGGAAGCTGCGCTGTGTGAAAGCTTAGCTGGGCTGCCGCCTCGGTGGCTGCCCCGCACCGTGGCGGAGCAGGACCCGCAGCATAAGCAGTGGATCCCCTACATCCTGGTCCGGAATCCCACAGGCATGCTGGCGGCTTATCCGCGGCAAGGCACAGAAGCCCGCCTGCACGGATTGTGGTCCCTTGGGTTGGGTGGCCATATCAATCCTGCGGATGTGCCACCCCACAACGGTAGCTTCCCGTGGTTCGAGACCTTTCAGGCAGGCCTGCACCGGGAGCTCTGGGAAGAGTTTCCTGCTGCGCTGCAGGGCCGTACCACGTTCCTGGGCCTTATCCATGAGCAAGTAACCCAAGTCGGCCGTGTGCATTTGGGCGCTGTTTTCCTTCATGAAACGGAACATCTTGAGACTTCGCCCGGCGAGGAGTTGACCGGGCTGCGCTGGATTTTCCCATCCGATCTTAACTCCCCCCGCACATTGGCCAGCTTCGAGCTGTGGTCTCAATTGGCTCTGCGCCTTGTGCCGATGTGACCCATGATCCTCCTGTCTCTTGCCTCCAAGCAAATCTGGCCTCAGGTCCTCTCTGTAGCACATCTTAGGCCCGATCAGGTCTTTCTCCTCCACAGCCAGGACAAGGCAGAATCGCAGAGCCCAGCCCAGCGCCTCAAGCGCTTCTTCGACCACACAGGCTTGGTAGCGGCGGGCAAAACCCGGCTTACCTGTTTGCCCCATGACGATTTCAACGGCGTTGAACGCTCCCTGGACGAGCTCGTCGCTAGCCAGCAACTGGACCTCGGACGATCAGTGCTCAATTTCACTGGCGGAAACAAACTCATGGCTACAGCCGCTTTCCGGTGGGCAACCAGACGAGGCTTGAAGTCCTTCTACTTGGAACGGGCTCTGCAATTGACCTGGTTCGAGCCACGGGACGGAACACTGCTCACCCGCACCGACAAATTGGATGCCCACCTGACCGACGACCTCGACCCTGTGGCGCTGTTGCGTTGCCAACTGGACGCCTCCGAGATTGAACGTCCGGGCCAGGCGATTCTGCTCAACAACGCAGGCCAGCAACTCAACCCGCAAGACTTCTTCCGCCGCATCCAGTCTGGTAATGACGCTCGCCCTTGGCTCCAGATCACCGGCAACGCGGATCCGGAGGTGAAGGACGGCGACGCGCTGGAGTTCGCCACTGCCGCAGTGCTGTTAAAGCTGGGCGTCAAGCGCGTCCAACGCAGCCTGCGCCTCAAGGTCAAGTCCGCCCCCCATGTCCGCACCCGCCTGCCCCACGCCGAGATTGATCTGCTTTTCACCTGGGGCGGCCGCTTGTGGCTGGTGGACTGCAAGGACCGAATCCCCACCGAAGACCTCGTGGCAAACCTGCGCCGCCACTTGCCTCGCCCCTTGCCTTCAGAGGCCGAACAAATCCTCACACGCATCAGCGACGAACTTGCCATTGGCCAAACCAAGGTGATGAAGGAAGATCTCGTCGCTGTTCGCGAGGCCGGCGGCCTGTTGGGCAACGTCGTCTGCATCCGTAAAGCCAGATTACCGGAAGAAGTCGTTCAGTTTGCCCGTCACCATGGCATCCCAATTATTCGCAAAGAGCATCTCGTAAGTGGGCTTCGGAATCTCTTGTTTCCTGACCAGTCACCTGGCTGCGAGACACTGGACGAGCTCCAAAAGCATTTCCGACCATGAACCCAAGTCTGCGATTCTGGCCCCACGGGACCTCCCCCGACCTCCAAACGTTGGTCCCCTGCCTGCTTTTCCGGCACAGTAAATTTGATGATTGGCCAACCGAGCTGTTCAGTGCAACCCATTGATACCGGAGAACTCCTTGATCTGCCGTGAAAACCCGTCGCACTCGAAAAACCACCCCTAAACCTGCTCACCTGCAAGCTGGGCCCCAACCCGAACGCACCCCTCGGGAGGAAAACGTCCGTTCCTCTCCCGAGGTGATCCTCTTGGCCGTCACCGGTATGTCCCCGGCCATTCTCACCGAAACCCTCTGGGCACTGGCCAACCCCGCCGACAACGCTGAACCGGTCATCCCCCACCGCATCATCGCCGTCACCACCACTCAAGGCCGTGCTAGGCTCGAACAACTCTTCCAGCCTTCAGCCCAGCTCGGCGACGTCACCCCTTGGGACGCCCTACGCGACGCCCTCGCTTTCCGCGGCCACAACCTCAAAGGCCAACTCCGATTCGGCGTCACCGGCGACGACATCCGCGTCATCACCGCCGCCGACCCCGCCACCGGCCGCACCTGCGAGTTGCCCGACATCCGCGACCGCGCCGACAACGAGGCCGCCGCCGACTTCCTCCTCGAACAAGTCCGCGCCATCGTCGAGAACCCCGACACCCAGCTCATCGCCTCCATTGCCGGCGGCCGCAAAACCATGAGCGCCCTGCTCTACGCCTGCCTCACCTTGGTCGGCCGCGAAACCGACCGCCTCACCCACGTCCTCGTCAACGAGCGTTTCGAGACCCTGCGCGACTTCTGGTTCCCCGCCCAACCCGGCGGCCCTATTCGCGACCGCGACGGCCGTCAGCACGACCCGCAGGAAGCCGTGGTGGACTTGGCCGACGTGCCCTTCGTGTCCCTGCGCAACCTTTTCCAGCGCGAACTCGGCGCCAAACCCGGTTCGTTCCTGCGCCTGGTGGAAAACTGCCGCGCCGGCGTCCGCCGTCGTGCTGCCGAAAACCTGAACGTCATTCTCGACTCCACGCGCGCCGAGCTGCAAGTCAACAGCCAAACCTTCAAACTCGCGCCCACTGAAATGCTCACGCTCCTTTTCCTTGCCCGCCGCGCCAAACATAACGAACCCGCCTACCCCGCCTACAAGTCCGCAACCGACGACCTCAACGCCTTCCGCCAGGAGCAAATCGCCGCCGCCAAAGATGCCAACGACTGGCGCCGCGCCGACTCCCTGAAAGCCGAGTTGAAAGACCCGGAACAAGCCGAACGCTTTCTCGTCAAAGCTATCTCCAACCTCCGCGACAAACTCCGTCAACGCGGCGGCGACGCGGCCACTTTCGCTGCCTGCCTGCCTGAAAAGGGCCGCTGCTCCCTGGAAGTCCCCGGCCCCCTCATTTTCATCAAATAACCCCGACGTCCATGGACCTCCGCCCCCTGGCACATCCGCCTCCACACCGCCACACTGCTTCCGTGCTGAAGGCCACTTCAGTCACCTTGGCGGGCCACCCGCGATTCCCCTGCGCCGCGGGCACGGGCGCCTCACCCACGCACGCGCCCGGGAGGCGGATCCAAGGAGCCGCCTCCGGCCCTTCCCCATTGCCATTGGACCAGCCTTGGGTGCATACCACAGCCCTCTACCGAATCACCCGCCATGCCCACAGCCATCTTCAACCAGAATCGTTGCCGTGTGACTTTGGTGAGTGAGCGCCTCGAAGTCTACGGCCCTGCCCCCGACGACCCTGAGCGCGAAGAACTCTTGCGCACCATTCCCCTGCATGACATCGACCGCATCATCGCCGGCGAAAACTGTCACTTCACAGCACCCGCCTTGGCGGAGATCATGCGCCGTCAGATTCCTATCCAGTTCTTTTCCTGGAAAGGACAGTTCCTCGGCAGCTTCTTACCGGCCATCAATCATCACGGACTTACCCGTCTCCGCCAATACCAACGCACCCTGGACTCCGCCTTTGCCCTCCAGATGGCCGGTCGCATCGTCGCCGCCAAGCTCTATAACCAGCGCCGGGTTCTCCAACGCCTGACTGCTTCCCGCGCCGTTACAACGCCGGAGCCGTCCTCTCCAGACCCGCAGTCTTCCCCGGTCGCCCCTTGCGGCGCGGACGTGCAAGAAACTCTCGCCTGGCTAGACTCACTCTTTGCCTCCATCCGTACCAGCCAAACCTTGGATGAGCTCCGCGGCTATGAAGGCGCCGCCACCGCACGCTACTTCACCGCCTGGGCTACCTTCCTGCCACCCGACTTTCCCTTCCAACGCCGCAGTACCCGTCCGCCCCTCAACCCCGTCAATGCCTGCATCTCCTTCGGCGCCACCCTCCTTTACCACGAAGCGATCGCATTTTGCCATGCCCATGGACTCGACCCGGCCCTAGGCACACTTCATGCCACCGAAGACGGCCGCTGGTCACTCGCCCTGGACCTTATCGAACCCTTCCGCCCGGTCCTCGTCGAGGCCCTGGCCTTGGACCTCTTTAGCCACCAAATCCTCAACAAAAAGCATTTCGACTACCGGGACGGCGGCTGCTTCCTCAACGACGAGGGCCGACGCAAATTCTTTCTCCAGTACGAACGCCGTATGGAACGGCAATTCCTCTCAGAAGCCGTCGGTCACCGAACCACACTCCGGGCTCAACTCGAGCACCAGGCCGTGATGTTTAAAGCTGCCCTCGACAACCCCGCCCAATTCGAGCCGTTCCTCATGAACTGACTCCGCTTGATCCATACGATCGCGTCCCATGAACGACTGGTGGTTCCAAGCCTTTCCGCAGATCCCGTACCAGAAACCCCCTCCCGCTGCCGATCAAATGCTCATTCTTATCGCCTACGACATCGCTGACCCCAAGCGACTGGCCCGCGTCGCCAAAACGTGTGAGGACTACGGCGTCCGCGTCCAATACTCCGTTTTCGAATGCCAACTCGAACCGGACGACTTTGAAACCTTGTGGTTGACCCTGCTTGATCTCATCAACGAGAAAGAAGACCGCTTGGTCGCATACAAACTGGATGCGCGCTGTGCCAAGCTGACCGAAACGGCCGGCATCATGACCTGCTCCGAACGAGTCATCTGCTACCTGGTATGATACCCAGCAGGCCAACGGCAGCCTCCTTGCTAGCATGCCAAAAGGAACTCCAAGCACCAGCCAGCATCGCCCATCGCCCAGGTCAGGAGCCCAGGAGCCCTGCAAACTCCCATCTCGCTACCCAAACCAGAACCCGTTGGCTCCCAAGGCGTTGCCGTCATGCGAACCTCCTCTATTCCCCGCAAAATCAAAATCCGTGCCAACAAATTCACAAGGTTCTGACCTGTGCTGCCTCTGGACACTTGGGCATCAACACGTTACAAAGGCGCAGTGACGACTGAACCAAACGCCGAAAGGCAATGGAGACCCGGCAGTCGGGGATCGAGATTGATCCGATACCCCGACTTGTGACGACTGAACCAAACGCCGAAAGGCAATGGAGACATCACTTCGGGCCGCGGCTTGTCCAGTTCGTCCAGAAGTGACGACTGAACCAAACGCCGAAAGGCAATGGAGACCAT
>Ga0308399_1000329_pt1 | contig 16793 bp, 19 predicted proteins | sample HotsprSampOS1260_FD_202367 | JGI IMG/M metagenome (GOLD analysis project Ga0308399, IMG submission 202367) | Hot spring phototrophic mat microbial communities from Octopus Spring, Yellowstone National Park, Wyoming, United States - 20060914_OS12-60 ... | reverse complement strand
GGTCCTGCAGTAAGGAAAACCCTCCTCCTCCGCCTCTTTCCGGGGCGGGGGTTTCCTTTTATGATGCCTCCATGCGCCGCGTGCTGGTGGCAGGAAACTGGAAAATGCACAAGGTGCCTTCCGAGGCTCGGGTCTGGTTCGCTGAGCTGAAGAGGTTCCTTCCCCCTTTAGAGTCGGAGGTGGCGGTCCTGCCCGCCTTTCCCATGCTTCCTGCGGCCAAGGAGGTCTTCTCCGGTACCCAGGTAGCCTACGGGGCCCAGGACGTCTCCGCCCACCGGGAAGGGGCCTACACCGGGGAGGTCTCGGCGCGGATGCTCGCCGATCTGGGGTGCCGCTACGCTATCGTGGGCCACTCGGAGAGGAGGCGGTACCACCAGGAGACGGACGCCCTGGTGGCGGAGAAGGCTAAGAGGCTTCTGGAAGAGGGCATCACCCCCATCCTCTGCGTGGGGGAGCCCCTGGAGGTGCGGGAGAGAGGGGAGGCCGTCCCTTACACCCTGGCGCAACTCCAGGGGAGTTTGAAGGGGGTGGAACCGGAAGGCCCGGAAAAGCTCGTCATCGCCTACGAGCCCGTCTGGGCCATCGGCACTGGGAAGAACGCCACCCCGGAGGATGCGGAAGAGATGCATAAGGCCATCCGCCGGGCCCTGGCCGAGCGGTACGGGGAGGCCTTCGCCGCGAGGGTGCGCATCCTCTACGGGGGGAGCGTGAACCCGGGGAACTTCGCCGCTCTCCTCTCCATGCCCAACGTGGACGGGGGGCTGGTGGGCGGGGCGAGCTTGGAGCTTGAGAGCTTTCTCGCCCTCTTGCGCCTGGCGGGTTAGGGGGCTACCCTCATATTTATGCGCCTCCATCCCCGCACGCAGGCGGCCAAGGAGAGCATTTTCCCCAAGATGAGCCAGCTGGCCCAGAAGCTTGGGGCGGTCAATCTGGGCCAGGGCTTTCCCTCCGATCCCCCGCCCCCTTTTCTTCTAGAGGCCGTCCGCCGGGCGGTGGGCCGGTACGACCAGTACGCTCCTCCCGCAGGCCTTCCCCTTTTAAGGGAGGCCTTGGCGGAGGAGTTCGGGGTGGAACCGGAAAACGTGGTAGTCACCTCGGGGGCTACGGAGGCCCTTTACGTCCTCCTCCAGAGCCTAGTGGGGCCGGGGGAGGAGGTGGTGGTCCTGGAGCCCTTCTTTGACGTCTACCTGCCGGACGCCTTCCTGGCGGGGGCCGAAGCCAGGCTCGTGCGCCTAGACCTCACCAAGGAGGGGTTCCGCCTGGACCTCGAGGCCTTGGAGAGGGCCGTCACCCCCAGGACCCGCTTTCTCCTCCTGAATACCCCCATGAACCCCACGGGGCTCGTCTTTGGGGAAGCGGAGCTTAGGGCCATGGCCGAACTTGCCCGGAGGCACGACCTCTTTCTCATCTCCGATGAGGTCTACGATGAGCTCTATTACGGGGAAAGGCCAAAGCGCCTCATGGCCTTCGCCCCCGAGCGCACCTTCACCGTGGGGAGCGTGGGGAAGCGCCTCGAGGCCACCGGCTACCGGGTGGGCTGGATCGTGGGTCCCAAAGCCTTCATGCCCACCCTGGCGGGGATGCGCCAGTGGACGAGCTTTTCCGCTCCCACACCCCTACAAGCCGGGGTGGCGGAGGCCTTAAGGGTGGCGAGGCGGGAGGGCTTTTACGAGGCCCAGAGGGAAAGCTACCGGAAAAGGCGGGACCTCCTGGCCCAGGGGCTTAGGGACTTAGGCCTCCATGTCTTCGTGCCCGAAGGCACCTACTTTCTCATGGCCGAGATCCCTGGCTTTGACGCCTTTAGGCTTTTGGAGGAGGCCCGGGTGGCCCTGATCCCCGCCGCCGCCTTCTACCTGAAAGACCCCCCGGAGGGGCTTTTCCGCTTCGCCTTCTGCAAGAGGGAGGAGGAGTTGGCTCTGGCCCTGGAGCGCCTGGCTCCTGTGGTAAACTCCCTGGCGTGAAGCTAAAGCCTGTGGCGTACCTGGAAAAGGGCGAGTTTCCCCTGGAAGAGGGGGAGGCCCTGAGGCTCTACCGGGCCATGCGCCGGGCCCGGCTTTTTGACGAGAAGGCCGTCACCCTCCAGCGCCAGGGGCGGCTTGGGGTCTACCCCCCCTTCATGGGCCAGGAGGCGGCCCAGGTGGGGGTGGCCCTGGCCCTAGGGGAGGGGGACTGGGTGGTCCCCTCCTACCGGGAGAGCGCCATGCTCCTCGCCCGGGGCCTCCCCATCCACGTCCTCATCCTCTACTGGCGGGCCCACCCCGCGGGCTGGGGCTTTCCCGAGGGCTTCCGGGGGGTAAACCCCTACATCCCCATCGCCACCCAGATCCCCCAGGCGGTGGGCCTGGCCCTGGCGGGGCGGTATAGGGGGGAGGACTGGGTGGTGGCCACCTCCATCGGGGACGGGGGCACCAGCGAGGGGGACTTTCACGAGGGCCTGAACTTCGCCGCCGTCTTCCAGGCCCCGGTGGTCTTCCTGGTGCAGAACAACGGCTACGCCATCAGCGTTCCCCGCGCCAAGCAGATGCGGGTGGACTACATCGCCCGTAGGGCCGAGGGGTACGGGATGCCCGGGGTGGTGGTGGACGGGAACGACGCCTTCGCCGTCTACCTGGAGGCCAAAAAGGCGGTGGAAAGGGCGAGGCGGGGAGAAGGCCCCACCCTCCTCGAGGCCCTCACCTACCGCCTCGCTCCCCACACCACCTCCGACGACCCGAGCCGCTACCGCGCCCGGGAAGAGGAGGAGGCCTGGCGGCGGAAGGACCCCATCCTGCGCCTTAGGAAGGCCCTGGAGGAAAAGGGCCTCTGGGACGAGGATAGGGAAAGGGCTCTTCTGGAGGAGCTGGAGGAGGAGTTCGCTCGGGAGCTTGCCCTCGCCGATGCCGCCCCGGAGCCCCGGCCCGAGGAGATCGTGGAGCACGTCTACCAGGAGATGGGCCCCGACCAGAGGCGGGCTTACGAGGCCCTGCGGCGGGGCCTCCACGTGGAGGAAGCATGGTAGCCGAGAAGACGCGCCTTCTCAACATGGTCCAGGCCATCAACGAGGCCCTGGACCTGGCCCTTTCCCGGGACGGGAGGGTCTTGGTCTTCGGGGAGGACGTGGGGCGGCTTGGTGGCGTCTTCCGGGTGACGGAGGGATTGCAGGAGAGGTTCGGGGAGAACAGGGTGTTTGACACCCCCCTGGCGGAAAGCGGCATCCTGGGCCTGGCCATCGGCCTGGCCATGGGGGGAATGCGGCCCGTGGCCGAGATCCAGTTCGCCGGCTTCCTCTACCCCGCCTTGGACCAGATCCTCTCCCACCTGGGGCGGTGGCGGCACCGCTCCCGGGGGCGGGTGGGCCTTCCCGTGGTGGTGCGGGCCCCCTATGGGGGCGGGGTCCACACCCCGGAGCAGCACGCCGACTCCCCCGAGGCCATCCTCGCCCACGCCCCGGGGGTCAAGGTGGTGATTCCCGCAAGCCCGGAAAGGGCCAAGGGGCTTCTCCTTTCCGCCATAGAGGACGAGGACCCTGTCTTCTTCCTGGAGGCCATCAAGCTCTACCGAGGGGTGAGGTCCCAGGTGCCCGAGGGCTACTACACCCTGCCCTTGGGGAAGGCCCGGGTGGTGCGCCAGGGGAAGGCGGCCACCCTCATCGGCTACGGGGGGATGGTGGAGGTGATGCTGGAGGCGGCGGAGGTGGCGGCCCGGGAAGGGGTGGAGGTCATGGTGGTGGACCTGGAGACCCTGGTGCCCCTGGACGAGGACACCCTCCTGGAGGCGGTGCGGGAGACGGGCCGGGCGGTGGTGGTCTACGAGGCCATGCGCACCGGGGGCTTTGGGGCCGAGGTGGCCGCCCGCATCGCCGAGGGGGCCATAGACCACCTGCAGGCCCCCGTCCTCCGGGTGGCGGGGTACGACGCCCCCTACCCGCCCTTCAGCGCCATTGAGGACCTCTACCGCCCCAGCGCCAGGAGGGTCCTGGCCGCCCTCAGGAAGGTGCTAACCTATTAGCAAGGAGGTTCCATGGTCAAGACCCGCCTCAAAGCCGAGGAGTTCTTCGCCCTGCCCCTAGAGCGGGGGGAGCTTGTGGACGGGGAGGTCCATGAGGAGATGCCGCCCAAGCCGGAGCACGGAAGGGTCGCCGGGGAGGTTTTTTTCCGCATTCGCCTTTGGCTGGAAGAAACAGGGCTCGGCGTAGCCGGGGTGGAGGGAGGCTTCATCCTCCGGCGGGATCCCGACCAGGTGCGAAGCCCCGATGTCTGGTTCCTCTCCCACGGGAGGCTTAAGGAGGTGGCCCGGGAAGGGTTTTACGAGGGGGCCCCGGATCTGGCGGTGGAAGTGGTCTCACCGGGGGAGGAGGCGGAAGCGGTGCTGGCCAAGGTGCTGGACTATCTGGGGGCGGGGGCCAGGGCGGTGTGGCTGGTCTACCCCGAGCTCCAGGCGGTGGAGGTCTACGGGCGGGGCGGGGAGGGGCGGCTTTTGCGGCCCGGGGAGGCGCTGGATGGGGGGGAAGCCCTTCCCGGCTTCCGCCTTCCCCTAAAGGCCCTCTTTGGCGCTTAGGGCTTCTTCTGGGCCCCGCCAAAGGGCTGCCCGTCAAGAAAGCCTTTGGGGCCCCCGCCGTGGTAAAGCCACGGCGGGGCGCTTAGAGTGGAGGGCATGGAGCGGCCCATTTCCGAGGCGTACTTCCAGGAGGCAGGGAGGCACATCCCGGGCGGGGTGAGCAGCCCGGTCAGGGCCTTCAAGGCGGTGGGGGGGACCCCCCCGTACCTGGTGCGGGGCGAGGGGGCCTACGTCTGGGACGTGGACGGGAACCGCTACCTGGACTACGTCCTGAGCTGGGGGCCCCTCATCCTGGGCCACGCCCACCCCAAAGTCCTTTCCCGGGTGCGGGAGGTCATGGAGGGGGGGCTCACCTTCGGGGCGCCCCACCCCCTCGAGGTGGCCCTGGCCAAAAAGGTCAAGGCGGCCTACCCGGGTGTGGAGCTGGTGCGCTTCGTGAGCTCGGGGACGGAGGCCACCATGAGCGCCCTGAGGCTCGCCCGGGGGTACACGGGCCGGGACCTGATCGTCAAGTTCCGGGGGAACTATCACGGCCACGCCGACGGCCTTCTGGTGGAGGCGGGAAGCGGGGCCCTCACCCTGGGGGTGCCCTCCTCGGCCGGGGTGCCCGAGGCCTACGCCCGGCTCACCCTGGTCCTGGAGTACAACGACGCCGAGGGGCTCAGGGAGGTCCTGAGGCGCCGGGGGGAGGAGATCGCCGCCATCATCTTTGAACCGGTGGTGGGGAACGCCGGGGTTCTGGTCCCCACCGAGGACTTCCTGAAGGCCCTCCACGAGGCCAGGGAGTTTGGCGTCCTCCTCATCGCCGACGAGGTGATGACGGGCTTCCGCCTGGCCTTTGGCGGGGCCACGGAGCGTTTGGGCCTGAAGCCCGACCTCGTCACCCTGGGCAAGGTCCTGGGCGGGGGGCTTCCCGCCGCCGCCTACGGGGGGAGGCGGGAGGTCATGGAGCGGGTGGCCCCCCTGGGGCCCGTCTACCAGGCGGGGACCCTGTCTGGGAACCCGCTGGCCATGGCCTCGGGGTTAGCCACCCTGGAGATCCTGGAGGCCAACCCCGGCCTCTACGCCCACTTGGAGGCTGTGGGGGCCAGGCTGGAGGCGGGGCTTAGGGAGGTCTTGACCAGGAAGGGCGTGCCCCACACCATAAACCGGGTGGGGTCCATGCTGACCGTCTTCTTTACCGAAGGCCCGGTGCGCACCTTCGCCGAGGCCAGGCGCACCGATACCGAGCTCTTCAAGCGCTTCTTCCACGGCCTCCTGGCCCGGGGGGTGTACTGGCCTCCTTCCAACTTTGAGGCGGCCTTCCTCTCCACCGCCCACGGCGAGGAGGAGGTGGCGAGGACCCTCGAGGCCCTGGACGGGGCCCTATAATGGAGGGGATGCGCTACACCGTGCTCCTTCGTCCCGACCCGGAGACCCCCGGGGTGTGGCTGGCCGAGGTGCCCGCTATCCCCTGGTGCGTCACCTTCGGGCGCTCCCCGGAAGAGGCTCTGGAAAACGTCAAGGACGCGCTTTTGGCCGCTCTGGAGGCCCTCGAGGCCCTGGGGGAGGCGCCGCCTCCCGATGTGGCGGTGGCCCAAGTCTCCCTAGATGCCGCCTAAGACTTCCGAGGTGGCCCGCAAGCTGGAGCGGCTGGGCTTCCAACCCCTTCCCAGGAGGGGTAAGGGCGGGCACAGGGTCTACGTGCACCCGGACGGCCGAAGGGTGGTGCTGCCCATGCACTCGGGGGAGATTCCCTGGGGGCTTTTCCGGGCCATCTTGAAGCAAGCGGGCATCACCGAGGAGGAGTTTCGCCAAGCGTGACCCTCAAGGACCCCATCTGCGCCATCGCCACGCCCCCCGGCAAGGGGGCCATCGGGGTGGTGCGGCTTTCCGGGGAGGGCGCCCTGGAGCTGGCCGCCCGGGCCTTCCGGGGCAAGGACCCGAGGCGCCTCAAGGGCGGCCGCTTCACCCTGGGGGAGGTGGTGGACCCCGCCACGGGGGAGGTCATTGACCAGGCCCTACTTTTGGTCTTCCGGGCGCCCCACTCCTACACCGGGGAGGACCTGGTGGAGTTCCAGACCCACGGCTCCCCAGCGGTCTTGAGGCGGGTGATGGAGGTCCTGGTCTCCTTGGGGGCGAGGCCTGCCGGGCGGGGAGAGTTCACCCTGAGGGCCTACCTCAACGGCAAGCTGGACCTGGCCCAGGCGGAGGCCGTGTTGGCCCTCATAGAGGCGGAAGGGGAGCTGGCCAGGAGGCAGGCCCTGAGGGCCTTGGAGGGGGCTCTTTCCCGCAGGATCGCCGCCTTGGAGGAGAAGCTCCTTGGGCTTTTGGCCCACATCCAGGCCCTTTTGGACTACCCCGAGGAGGGGGTGGAGCCCCACCGGGCGGAAGGGGTGATCCGGGAGGCCTTGGCGGAGGTGGAGGGCCTTCTGGGCCAGGCCAAGGCCTCCCGCCTGGCCCAGAAGGGAGCCCGCCTGGCCCTGGTGGGAGCGCCCAACGCCGGGAAGAGCTCCCTCTTGAACGCCCTTTTGGGCTACGAGCGCGCCCTCGTCTCCCCCATCCCCGGCACCACCCGGGACTACCTGGAGGCCCCCCTGGAGCTTTTCGGCATCCCCCTCATCGCCGTGGACACCGCCGGGGTGCGGGAGACGGAGGACCCCCTGGAGCGGGCGGGGGTGGAGCGGGCCCTCAGGATCGCCGAGGAGGCGGATCTGGTCCTCTACGTGGCCGACCGCTCGGCCCCCCGGCCCCCGCCGCCCCCCCTTCCCTGGGAGAGGGTCGTCCGGGTGGCCACCAAGGCCGACCTGCCCCCGGCCTGGGAGGACCCGGCCTTTCTGCCCGTTTCCAGTCTGACGGGGGAGGGGATGGAGAGGCTCAAGGAGGCCCTGAAGGAGGCCCTTCTGGGCCGGGAGGGCGGGGAGTTCCTCCTCACCGAGCGCCAGGTGGAGGCCCTCCTTAGGGCCAAAGAGAGGCTAGGAGAGGCCCTCGCGCTCCCCGAGGACCTCATGGGCCTGGCCCTGGAGGAGGCCCTAAGGGCCCTTGCCGCCCTTACGGGGCGGGAGGTGGCCGAGGAGGTGGTGGCCCGGGTCTTCCAAAACTTCTGCGTGGGCAAGTAGGCCGGACCTTAGGGGAGGAAGGCCTCGAGGATCTCCTCCACCTGGTCGGTCTCTATGAGGAAGGCGTCGTGGCCGTGGGGGCTCTTGATCTCCCGGTAGCGGGCCCCGGCCAGGCGGGCCGCCTCCCGCACCTCCCAGGCGGGGTAGAGGAGGTCGGTGTCAATGCCCACGAAGAGGGTGGGGAGGCCCCGTAGCCGCTTCAGGGCCTCCTCCACTCCACCCCGGCCCCGGCCCACGTCGTGGGTGTCCATGGCCCGGGAGAGGACCAGGTAGCTTTCCGCGTGGAAGCGCCTTAAGAACTTCTCCCCCTGGTGGTCCAGGTAGGCTTCCCCCAGCTCTGGGGCCTCCTGCCAGCGGGCGGCGAACCCCTCAGGGGCCCGGTAGCTCATCATGGCGATGCCCCGGGCCAGGGCCATGCCCCTGGGGGCGGGGTGGCCCTCTTGGTACTCGGGGTCCAGGAGGATGGCCTGGCGGGCGAGGTGGTTGAAGGCCCGGGCCCAGGGGCCGTGGCGGGGCGGGGCCGCCAGGACCACCAGCTTCCTAACCCGCTCCGGGTACATGAGGGCGAACTCCAAGGCCACCATCCCCCCCAGGCTCCCGCCGATCACCGTCACCTTCTCCACCCCCAGGTGGTCCAGAAGCCTGGCCTGGGCCCGGGCCAGGTCCCGGATGGTGAGGGGCGGAAAGTCTTTGCCGTAGGGCTTCCCCGTCCTGGGGTCTAAGGAGAGGGGCCCGGTGGAGCCGTAGCAGCTTCCCAGGTGGTTGGCGGAGATGACGTAGTAGAGGCTTGGGTCCAGGATCCTCCCCGGCCCCACCAGGCTGTCCCACCAGCCTTCCTTCCCAAAGGCCCTTTCCAGGGGGGAGAGGCTTTGGAAGGTGGCCTCGTCGTAGACCCCCGCCAGGTGGGCGCTCCCCGTGAGGGCGTGGAAGACCAGGACGGCGTTATCCCGCTTGCGGGAAAGCCCCCCGTAGGTCTCAAAGCGGAGGCGCACCTCGGGCAAAACCCCTCCCAGCTCGGTGTAAAACCCCTCCCGCCTGGGGAAGAGGACGGCGGTGCGGGGCCTAGGCGGGGGGATGGAGAGGGGGGAGCGGGGGGGCTTGAGGATCAGCGCCTCGTGCTCCCCCCAGGCCTCCAGGGCGATCTCGCTCATCCCAGGGCCTCCAGGAGCTCCGCCTTCAGGTCCTCCACGTGCTCCAGGCCCACGGAGAGGCGGACCATCTCCGGCGCCACCCCGGCCAGGGCCTGCTCCTCGGGGGAGAGCTGGGCGTGGGTGGTGGAGGCGGGGTGGATGGCCAGGGTCCGGGTGTCCCCCACGTTGGCCAGGTGGGAGATGAGCTTGAGGCGGGAGATGAAGGCCTTGGCCGCCTCGTACCCGCCTTTGAGGCCGAAGGTGAGGACGGCCCCTGGCTTGCCCCGGAAGTACTTCTGGGCCCTTGCGTGGTGGGGGTGGTCTTTCAGCCCCGGGTAGTTCACCCAGGCCACCTCGGGCTGCTCCCTGAGCCAGTGGGCCAGGTGCAGGGTGTTTTCCACGTGGCGCTCGGCCCTCAAGGAGAGGGTTTCCATCCCCAGGAGGACCACCCAGGCCTCAAAGGGCCCCAGGGCCTGTCCCTGGTCGCGGAGGCCGTCCACCCGGGCCTTGACGAGGAAGGCCAGGTTGCCGAAGGCCTCCGTGAGCCGGAGGCCGTGGTAGCCGGGCTGGGGCTCGGTGATGAGGGGGTAGCGGCCGTTGTCCCAGGGGAACTGGCCCCCGTCCACGATGGCCCCGGCGATCACCGCTCCGTGCCCCCCCACCCACTTGGTGAGGGAGTGGGTGACCACGGCGGCCCCCCACTCCAGGGGTCTTAGGAGGTAGCCCCCCATGCCGAAGGTGTTGTCCACAAAAAGGGCCACGCCCCGCTCCCGGGCCGCCTGGGCCAGGGCCTCGAGGTCGGGGATGTTGAGGGCGGGGTTGCCGATGGACTCCACCCACCAGGCCCGGGTGTTGGCATCGGTGAGGGCCAGGAACTCCTCCGGGCGCTCCTCCCTGGAGGTGAAGCGCACCTCAATGCCCAGGCGCTTCAGGGTCACCTTGAACTGGTTGAAGGTGCCCCCATAGAGGTTGGGCGTGGAGACGAGGTTGTCCCCAGCCTGGGCGAGGGTGGTGAGGGCCAGGAACTGGGCGGCGTGGCCGCTAGAGGTGGCCAGGGCCGCCTGGCCGCCCTCGAGGGCCGCCAGACGCTTTTCCAGGACGTCCACCGTGGGGTTCATGATGCGGGAGTAGATGTTGCCAAAGGCCTTCAGGGCGAAGAGGTCGGCGGCGTGCTCGGGGCTAGTGAAGACGTAGCTGGTGGTGGGGTAGATGGGCACCTGGCGGCTTAGGGTGGTGGGTTCCGGAGCGTATCCGGCGTGCAGTTGCAGTGTCTCAAAACGCATCTTGGCCTCCTTCCCCGCGGGGGCGCTGGAAGGGGCCATAAAAAGCCCCTTCCCGGCAAGACCGTTCTCTCGCCAAGAAGGGGTTGGGCGTGGCGCTTACCCCCCTCTCTTATCGTCCCCGGGCGTTTCCCCCGCCCGGGCCGGCGTTGGCACCAGCCCCGCCCGCTTCCGGCCATGGAACGGAAGGGGCGGGAGGTTGCCGCGGTTTCACAGGGCCGTACCCTCCACCGCTCTGGATAAGAGAACGGGCTGGTTTTGGCCGCGCCCCGGCGCGGTTAGGCCTCAGTGTAGAAACCCCGGGGTCCTGCGTCAATCCCCTTTGACCTTTTGCCCCTCCTCCCCTATACTGGACTCCGCTACGGGGAGTAGCGCAGCCCGGTAGCGCACCTCGTTCGGGACGAGGGGGTCGCTGGTTCAAATCCAGTCTCCCCGACCATAGGGCCGGCCCTAGAGGCCGGCTTTCTGTATACTGCCCCCGTGCGCTTTCTGGCGGGCCTAGCCCTCTTCTTTTTGGGCCTCCACCTGATCACCGAGTCCTTGGCGGCCTGGAAGGGGCGGCGGCGGCTCCTTGCCCGGGTCCTGGCCTCCTCCTGGGGAAGTCTCTTGTACGGCCTCTTCCTTGGGGCCCTCTCGGGGAGCGGCTCGGGGCTTGGGCTTCTCGCCCTGGCCCTCCTCGAGGTGGGGGTCTTGACCCACCTCCAGGCGGCCCTCCTGGCCCTGGCCGCCACCCTGGGGGCGGGGGTCTGGGTGGGGCTTTTGGCCGTGGCCCCGGGGGAGATACGGGAAGCCTTCCTTCTTTTGGGGCTCCTCCTCTCCCTGGTGCCCGCTTGGCGGCGGTGGGGGCTTTTTTTTCTGGGTGTAGGCCTCCTTTTCTTGGGCTTTGGGGAGATGGGGGCGGGGCTGGCCCCGGTGCTGGCCCTGGCCCGGGAGGTGGAGGACCTTTGGACGGGCTATCTGGCGGGGCTTCTTCTGGGGGGTCTCCTGGGCTCGGCCAACGCCGTGGCCGCCATGGCCCTGCTCCTTTCCGGGGAACTGGCCGCTGGGGTGGCCGCCGCCCTGGTCCTGGGAGCGGGGGTGGGGACCACCAGCACCTTCCTTTGGGCCGCCCTTGGGGGTCGGGTGGAGGCTTTACGCCTGGGGGTGCCCCTCTTCCTCCACCGTCTCCTCCTTTCCCTCCTCCTCCTGCCCCTGGCGGGCGTTTTCCCTGGCGTTCTTTTCTGGCACCTGGGAGGGCACCTTCTCTACGCCCTCCTTTACACACCCCTCGCCCCTATCTGGGAAAGACTGGCTGAGCGGCTTTTCCCAAGACGGAGGGTGGCCCCCAAGTACCTGCGCCGTGAGGCCCTGGATACCCCCCTTCTCGCCCTGGGCCTGGCCCGGCGGGAGCTGGCCCGGGTGGCCGACGCCGTGCGGGGGATGCTGGCCCAGGCCATCCGGGTCCTGAGCCAGGAGGAGGGGGGAGAGCGGAGCCTGGAGGCCCTCGAGGAGAAGGTGGACGCCCTGACCCGGGAGCTGGTCCTCTACACCTCGGAGCTGGTGAGCCGCACGGGGGACGAGCGGGCGGTGAAGCTCTTCATGGCCGCCAGCGAGCTGGAGCACCTGGGGGACCTGGTGCGGAGGGTGGTGCGCCAGGCGGAGAGGCTCTGGTCCCAGGGCCTCCGCTTTAGCCCGGAAGGGAAGGAGGACCTGCTTCTTGCGGCCTCCCGGGTCCTTTCCCGCCTGGATAAGCTGGCGGCGGCCCTGGGAGGGGAGCGGGCCCTGGCGGAGGAGGTCTTGGGAGAGGGAGGAGAGGCCTTCTTTCAGAACCTCAGGCGGGCCCACCTGGCCCGCCTCGAGGCCGGCCTGGCTGAGAGCCGGGCCAGCACCCTGGCCCACCTGGACATCCTCCTCACCCTAGAGGAGGTGGACCAGGGCCTCGCCCGCCTGGCCGGGCTGGCCCTGGAGCTTTAAGCTAGGGGCGTGGTGAGGATTCTCGGCGGCAAGGCCAAGGGCGTGCCTCTCAAGGTGCCCGCCTCGGCCCGGCCTTCCCCGGTGCGCCTCAGGAAGGCCCTCTTTGACTACCTGCGCCTGCGCTACCCCAGACGGGGGCGATTTCTGGACCTCTATGCCGGGAGCGGGGCGGTGGGCCTCGAGGCGGCCAGCGAGGGCTTTGAGGCCACCCTGGTGGAGAAGGACAAGGAGGCCATCGCCCTCCTCAGGGACAACGCCAGGCGGGCCGGGCTTAAGGTCCGCATCGTCCCCTTGCCGGTGGAGGCCTTCCTTCCCCAGGCCAAGGCCAAAGGGGAGCGCTACACCGTGGCCTTCATGGCCCCGCCCTACCCCATGGACCTGGTGGCCGCCTTCCAGGCCCTTCTGGAAAGCGGCCTGGTGGAGGAGGGGGGGCTTTACATCCTCCAGCACCCCAAGGAGCTCCACCTGCCCCTGGGGGAGCGCCGGGTCTACGGGGAGAACGCCCTCACCCTGGTGGAGGTTTAGATGCACGTGGTCTATCCCGGAAGCTTTGACCCCCTGACCAACGGCCACCTGGACGTCATCCAGCGGGCGAGCCGCCTCTTTGCCAAGGTCACGGTGGCCATCCTGGAAAACCCCAACAAGCGGGGGCAGTACCTCTTCACCGCCGAGGAGCGACTCGCCATCGTCCGGGAGGCCACCGCCCACCTCCCCAACGTGGAGGCCGCCACCTTCAGCGGGCTTCTGGTGGACTTCGTGAAGCGGGTGGGGGCCCAGGCCATCGTCAAGGGCCTGAGGGCCGTCTCCGACTACGAGTACGAGCTGCAGATGGCCCACCTGAACCGCCAGCTCCTGCCGGGCTTGGAAACCCTCTTCATCCTCTCCGCCACCCGCTACTCCTTCGTGTCCAGCACCATGGTGAAGGAGATCGCCCGCTACGGCGGGGACGTGTCCAAGCTGGTCCCTCCCGCCACCTTGAGGGCTTTGAAGGCCAAGTTCGGCCAGGGGTAGAATCCTCTTTGGAGGTTCCTATGAAGGCTTTCGCCAGCAAGTACGGCAACGCCCTGGAGCTGGGCCACCTCATCGGCGGGGAGGAGGTCTTTGAGGGGGCGCCTTTGGAACGGCGAAACCCCTCCGACCACGAGGACTTGATCGCCCGCTTCCCCGAGGGCACCAAGGACACCCTGAGGAAAGCGGCCCTGAAGGCCAGGGAGGCCTTCTTGGAGTGGAGCCACACCCCGGCCCCGGTCCGGGGCCAGGTCCTCTTCAACCTGGCCAAGATCCTGGAAAGGGAGAAGCCCACTCTGACCCGCCTCATGGTGCGGGAGGTGGGGAAGACCTTCAAGGAGGCGGCGGGGGACGTGCAGGAGGCCATAGACACCGCCATCTTCTTCGCCTCCGAGGGGCGCAGGCTCTACGGCCAGACCGTTCCCAGCGAGATGCGGGACAAGGAGCTTTTCACCTTCAGGAGGCCTTTAGGGGTGGTGGGCATGATCACCGCCGGCAACTTCCCCATCGCCGTGCCCAGCTGGAAGCTGATCCCGGCGGTCCTCACCGGCAACGCGGTGGTCTGGAAGCCCTCCGACGATTCTCCGGTCCTGTCCTACGTGTTCATCAAGCTCTTTGAGGAGGCGGGCCTGCCTCCCGGGGTCATCAACCTGGTCTTCGGCGGGGGCAAGGACTCCACGGGCCAGTGGCTGGTGGAGCTCATGGACGAGGGGCTTTTCCAAAAGTTCGCCTTCACGGGGAGCACCAAGGTGGGCCGCTGGATCGGGGAGGTGGCGGGGCGGAACCTCATCCGGCCCACCTTAGAGCTTGGGGGCAAGAACCCTTTGGTGGTCATGCGGGACGCCGATTTGGACCTGGCGGTGGAAGGGGCCTGGTGGAGCGCCTTCGCCACCGGGGGGCAAAGGTGCACCTCCGCGGGGAACATCCTGGTGGACGCCCCCATCTACGAGGAGTTCAAGCGGCGCTTCCTGGAGAAGGTGGAGGCCACCGCTATCGGCAACCCGCTCCTTTATCCTGAGGTCACCTACGGCCCCTTCATCAACGAGAGGCTCTACACCCGCTGGCTGGAGCACTACCGCTGGGCCGAGGAGGACGGGGCCACGCTCCTTTTCGGCCGGGGGCGCATCACCCGGGACAACCCCTACCCCCGCTTCCACGGGGACCCGGAGGCGGGCCTCTTTGGCTGGCCCACGGTCTTTGAGGCCCGGCCTGGCATGCGCCAGTTCCAGGAGGAGATCTTCGGCCCCACCATCAACCTGGTGCGGGTGGACGGCATTGAGGAGGCCATAGAGGTGGCCAACAGCACCCCCTACGGGCTTTCCAGCGCCATCTACACCAACCACCGCCACTGGGCCTACCTCTTCAAGGTGGGGATCCGCGCGGGCATGACCAGCATCAACAACGCCACCGTGGGGGCCGAGGCCCACCTGCCCTTTGGCGGGGTGAAGGCTAGCGGCAACGGGGCCCGGGAGTCGGGGATCTGGGTCATTGAGGAGTACACCTACTGGCATGCGGTCAACGAGGAGTACTCCGGCAGGCTCCAGCTGGCCCAGATGGACACGGGCTACGTGAGCCCCAAGGAGCCCACGGACTGGGGGAGGGTGTTGGGGATCTAGCCTATTCGGCTAGCCCTTTTATCGCCTTCCAGGTCACCCGCTTTTGGGCCGCAAGGCGGCCCAAAAGCTTTAGGATGCGGCTGGCCGATTCTTCGGATACATTTCCCTCTTGAGCCAAGAGCTTCACTAGCTCCTGGGAGGAAACTTTGCGAGGGGCCGCCTTCGGTTTAGGCGCTCGTGGCACCTTGCGCAAGAGGGCCGTGGGGACGCTCTCCACGCCCAGGGTATTCCCCTTGGGATTAAAGAACTCCACCTCTACCTGCTTCCCGCTGGGGTAGACGAGGACCACCACGCCCCGGGTTCCCCTGACAAAGGAGGGGAGATCCCTGGTCAGTTCCACGCTGTCAAGCTCCTGTAGCCTCATGGCAGCGGTCCCTGGTTCCGGCGGGGTAGGCGGTGACAAACGTTGCTTCCCCTTCCTCAATGTACCATACGCTCATGAACCTGGGCACAGGGCCCGTGGGCGTGTGCAGGGGGCCTAGGTAGCTTACCAGATAGCCTTTGCCCTCGGCTCCGGGGCGGATCTGGCAGACGGCGGCTTCCCGGGCATGCTGGATCAGGGCCTGTTCCAGGGTAGCGGGGTCTTTGGGGCTAAACCCCTTGCTGAGGAGAAAGCGGGCCTTGGCCCGGCCTGCCTCGTGATTCGGGTTGAGGAGGTACTTCGTGAGCTTGCGCCGGGGAACAAAGAAGCGGTTTCCCCTCATTGGGCGCTTTCCAGGTCGGGCCGGAGTTTGACCGCTTCCCTCAGGTAGACGTGGCGCACTTGGTCCTGGGGGGTGTTCGTGTTCCAGAGGGCCAGGACGCGGATCACCCGGGGGAGGCTTCCCGGCACCGGCACCTCCCGGGCCGAGAGGAGGGGGACGCGGTGCATGCCGATCTGGCGGGCGGCCTCCGCGGGAAAGGCGGAAACCAGGTCCTCGGTGACGGTGAAGATGACGGCAGCCAGCTCCTCATGGCTTTGGATGCCGTTGGCCTCCAGCATCTTCAGGAGGAGTTCCCGGGTGGCCTGGTGGATGGCCTTGGGGGTGTCCTCTTCCACGGTGATGGCGCCTCGGATGCCCCGGATCATCGTTAAGCCCCATGCTAAGGGGTTTCCCCGGGGCAGGCAAGTTGGGTAGACTCTCCCCCATGAACCTCATGGCGGTCTTTGCCCATCCTGACGACGAGATCGGGGCCGCGGGCACCCTGGCCCTCCACGCCAGGAGGGGGGACAGGGTTCTCTTGGTATGGATGACCAAGGGCGAGCTCGCCAGCCACTTTGGCGAGGCTCCCCTGGAGGAGGTGGCTCGGGTGCGGGAGGAGCACGGGGCCCACGTGGCGGGGCTCATCGGGGCCGAATACCGCTTTCTCCCCTTCGGGGACACCTTTCTCACCGGGAATAGAGAGGAGGCCTTGGCCCTGGCCAAGCTCATGGCGGAGTTCCGTCCCCAGGCGGTGATCACCTGGGACCCCTTGGACGTCCACCCCGACCACCGGGCCACCCACCAGGCGGTGCTTTCCGCCCTGAAGCTCTGCCGCATCCCCAAGCTGGTGGGGGAGGCCCACCGGGAGCCCGTGCGCCTTTACCACTACCCGAGGCGGGACCTCCTGAGGCCCCTGGTCCACGTGGACGTGACGGAGACCGAGGAGGTGGCCGAGGCCGTCTTCGCCTTCTACCAGGCCTTCTACCGCTGGCCGGTTACCCTCGAGGACTTTCGCGCCCGTCGTCGGCTTCGGGGACAGGAGGCGGGGGTGGCGTTTGCGGAGGCGTTTCAGACGGAGACCCATCCGGCGTGGCCGGGGCTTCCGGGCGGGCCTCCTCCAGGGCGTGGGCGGGGGTGAGGACGTAGGCCAGGATCACCGCGGGGAGCACCAGGGGCAAGGTGGCGTACCCGCCCCACTCCGCGGCCAAGACGGTGGCCGCGAAGGGGGCCCGGGCCACCCCGGAGAGGACCGCCGCCCCCCCGGCCAGGGCCAGGGCCTCAGGGGGTAGGGCCAGAGGGCCGGGGAGGTGGGCGAGGAGGGCCCCCATGAGCCCCCCCAGGACCAAGGCCGGGGTGTAGGGACCGCCGTAGGCCCGCACCCCCTGGGCCAGGAGGAGGAGGAGGAGCTTGGCCAGAAGGAGGTAGAGGAGGCCCCAGGGGGAGAGGAGGGGGGTGGTGGCGATGGCCACCCATCCCAGGCCGCTTCCCA
>Ga0308399_1000313_pt1 | contig 17318 bp, 15 predicted proteins | sample HotsprSampOS1260_FD_202367 | JGI IMG/M metagenome (GOLD analysis project Ga0308399, IMG submission 202367) | Hot spring phototrophic mat microbial communities from Octopus Spring, Yellowstone National Park, Wyoming, United States - 20060914_OS12-60 ... | reverse complement strand
TTTGGTGGCATGATGTTCTCCTTCCTTTTGGGATGAAAATGTTTTTGAGTGGGAATATCATGCCACTTTTTGCTAATTTTTCAAGAGGAATTGTCCCTTATCCCCCGATCTGTCCGCCCCTGAACCGTCTTGGGAGAGGGGCTGGGGCTGAGGGCATTCCCCCCTCGCCCGCCCTGTGGGAGAGGGGCTGGGGGTGAGGGGTGTTCTCTAATCCCATCATGATGGAAGAAAGAGACTGTCCATCCCGTCCACGCTGGTCGACCCCGACCAAGTTTGCCGTCAGCCTGATGGCCCTTGCCCTGGGGGTTTACCTGCTGTTCCGCTTTAGCGCTGTCCTTCCGCCGCTTATCCTGGCGGTCATTGTAGCTTATGTCCTTTCGCCGCTTGTCACCCGGTTGCAAGAAGCCCTGCACCTGCCGCGCGGGGCAGCCATCTTGATCGCGTATCTGCTTGTTTTGGGGGCGTTAGCTGTGTTGGGTTGGCTGATTATCCCTCCCTTTATAGAGCAATTGAGCGGGTTAGGAGGAGACATCCAACGGTTGGCGCTGAACATCGAAACATTTCTCGGTCGCCGCCTGGTCATCGGCGGCTGGCAGATCAAAGCTGAAACCCTGATCGAACCGCTCCGCCAGGCGTTACAAGCCCTGGTTGAACAGGTTATGGCAAATACCGTTAACCTCCTGGCAGGGATCTTATCGTCGTTTGTGTGGGTGATCTTTATCGCCGTGGTGGCATTTTACCTCATCAAAGATGGCCAAAAATTCACTCGCTGGCTGGAAAGCCTTGTGCCGCCCGTCTATCGGGAAGATGTTCAGTTTCTGAAGGAAGAAATCAACACCCTCTGGGGAGCATTTTTTCGAGGTCAATTGGCACTAGCCGGTGTGGTTACCCTGATTTTTGCCGTTGTCAGCTTTGGGCTGGGATTGCCGTTTCCACTGGCTATGGCGATTTTCGCCGGTTTAATGGAGTTTTTACCCAGCCTTGGACATGGCATCTGGTTATTTGTGGCTTCTTTGTTGGCCTTCTTTGTCGGTTCAACCTGGTTGCCTCTGCCCAACTGGATCTTCATGCTTTTGGTGATCGGTTTGCACCTGATCTTTGAACAATTCGACCTGAATTACCTCATCCCCAGAATCATCGGACGCAGCGTCCACCTGCCTCCGGTAGTGGTCATTTTGGGGATTGTGAGCGGTGCGCTGTTGGCAGGCGTTTTGGGAATCTTTCTGGCCGCTCCGACCATTGCCAGCCTGCGCGTGCTTGGCCGGTATATTTACGCCAACCTGTTTGATTTAGACCCCTTCCCGATAGCCAGCAGCTCCCCGTTGCCGCCGCCCAACCCACGCTGGTGGCAAACAGGGAAAGAACAACCTCAGCCTTCTGACTCATCCAAAGGACGAGAGCTGCCATGACTACCTTCCCGAACTCTGAATCCTCTAGATCGCCAAAATGGGGCGCAACGACCAAGCTAATTGTCGGGCTGTCCTTTGTAGCGATCCTGGCTTTGCTGGTCATCCAATTCCGACATCTGGTTGGCCCATTGATCCTGGCATTTATGCTTTCTTACCTGCTCTACCCGGTTGCCAACTGGCTGACAAAAACCATTAAACTCCCCTGGCAAACGGCAGTTATGCTGATTTACGCAATCTTGTTTCTATTTATTGTGGCTCTGGTTACTTTATCTGGAATAGCTGTAGTGCAACAACTGCAAAGTCTCTTCAACTTTCTTCAAATCAGTCTAAAGGGCTTTCCCCACTTTCTAGAACAGCTTTCGCAACAAACCTTTGTCTTTGGGCCATTTCAGTTTAGCCTTGCCCAATATGACTTGCCCGCGCTTGCCAATCAGGCGTTGTCGATCGTGCAACCGCTCCTGGGACGGGCCGGCAGCCTGATCAGCAGCATCGCCGCTTCGGCAGCGACCACCTTCTTATGGGGGTTATTCGTCTTGATTGTGTCCTATTTCTTGCTCGCCGATGCCGGTAAGCGGGTGCGGCATGAATTCGTTCACATTGAGATTCCGGGCTATCAAGCAGATTTAGAGCGGTTTGGGGCAGAGATGCGCCGCATCTGGAACGATTTTTTCCGCGGTCAGTTGATTGTGATCTCGTTCGCCATTTTGGCTTACTTCATCTTGCTGACGATTCTAGGGGTGCGCTACGCCATTGGCATTGCTGTTTTGGCCGGCGTGGGGCGATTGGTGCCTTACATCGGTCCCTGGGCGTTATGGATCACCACTTTTCTAGTCACCTATTTTCAATCCGGCAATTACTTTGGCTTGCAACCCTTGCAATACTCCATTGTGGTCTTGGTCCTGGCTTTTCTGACCGATCAGATTTTCGATAACATTGTTCAGCCGCGCTTTATGGGGGAGACATTGGGTGTGCATCCGGCCGCTGTTTTGGTAGCGGCAATCATCTTTGCCAATTTGATTGGCTTGATTGGTTTGATTTTAGCTGCCCCGGTGGTCGCTACCTTGAAACTGATTGGCACGTATGTGCTGCGCAAGATGCTCGACCTGGAACCCTGGCCAAGCGTTCAGCAACCTCCGCCACTTCGCCCCGTTCATCCTTTTGTCGAGGGGTCAAAGAAAACGATGAAATTCTTGCGGCAACGCCTGTCACGGAGCAGGAAAGAAAAATGAATGTCGAACGGTGGGTTATAATCAAAACAAAAAGGAGGCTGCCATGACGGTCAAAACGATGGCTCTGAATCTCAGCACGCGCGGCAACGCCGATATTCACGACTTAACCGAGGCGGTGCAAAACCTCGTTTTGCAAAGCGGATTGTCAAATGGGATAGTCACCATCTTTTGCCCCTCCTCTACCAGCGCCGTGACGATGATCGAGTTTGAGAGCGGCTGTTTGAGCGATTTACGCCGTCTGTTTGACCAGATTGTCGATCCCCGGCAACCGTATGCTCACAATAGCCGGTGGGGTGATGGCAATGGCCATAGTCACGTGCGGGCGGCTTTATTGGGTCCATCTTTAACGGTGCCGTTTGTCAATCAACGCCTGACCCTTGGCACGTGGCAACAAATTATTTTTGTCGATTTTGACATTCATGCTCGCCGTCGCGAGTTAGTCGTCCAAATTGTTGGCGAATGAGCGCTTTTGCCGAGCGGGGCTACGCTACAGGACGACCTCCGTTTCCTTTTCCCGCATGGTGCAGAAGGCGGCAATGGCCACTTCGAGCATATCGAGGCTTGGCTCGCGGGTTGTTAGCCGTTGCAAGGCAAGATTGGGGGCAACCATCCAGCGCACCCAGAATCGATCGAGATGATTAGCCGTCCAGCGGATGTATTCATACGCAAGCCCAGCCAGCACAGGGATCAGCAAAATGCGGGTGATCAAACGGACAGGCAAATCCAACGGCCCCAGGAGAGAAAAAATCAAGACCGAGAGGACAACCAGGGTGAGCAGGAACGAGGTGCCACAACGAGGATGTTCTAGCGGAAAGCGGGCGACTTCCTGAGGGGTCAATTCGGCGCCGGCTTCGAAGGCGTTGATCGTTTTGTGTTCCGCTCCGTGATAGGCAAACACCCGCCCAATGTCGGGGATGCGCCCAACCGCAACGATGTACCCCACCAGGAATGTCAGGCGGAGCAACCCTTCAATCAGGTTTCCCTGCCAGGCGCTCAGGTTCAGGAAGCGCTCGCCCAACTGGCCGAAAAGCGCCGGGGCAAGGAAAAACAACCCGATGGCAATTGCCAGCGAAACCCCCAGGGTCAGATAAAGCGAGGCGCCTTCGAGCTTCTCATCCTCGCCGCTCTGGGTGTTTGCCGAAAGGGTGAGCGCCCGCATTCCCAGGCTCAGCGCATCCCAAAGGGAGATCACCCCGCGCAAGAAGGGGATTTTCATCCATTGACTGCGGTAGATCGGGCTGAGGGGTTCGGTGTGAATGATAATTTGTTGATTTGGCGCCCGCAGGGCGATGGCAACGGCGTTGCGCCCGCGCATCATCACCCCTTCGATCACCGCTTGACCACCGTAGGTGGGCATTTTCGATTTTTCCATTGGCTAACCTCTACCGGTAAATTTCTCGTTGATTGTACCAGAACCTGGACTGGCAATTGAACGCAAAATCCCATAACCAGCGCCGATGGTGCAGGGCACCTCTAGGCGGCCAGGTTGTAGAAGAAGTGGATCAGGGTTTCAATCCCTCGCCGCCAGGTAGGCAGATGTAGCCGTTCGTTTGGCGCGTGAAGGTTGTCATCCGGCAAACCAAAGCCGCTCAAAATGGTTGGCATACCCAGGAGCTGTTGTAATTGAGCGACCACCGGAATGCTGCCACCTTCACGCTTGAAGGCCGGCTTTTTTCCCCAGACTTGCTCCATTGCCTGGCTCAAGGCAATGACTTCCGGGCGGTCGGGCTCAATCATGGCGGGCGGGGAGCCAGCATGTTGAATCAACTCCCAGCGCACCGTGCGCGGGGCATGGGTTTGCAGGTAGTCTAAAAGTTGCAAATAGACATCGGCCGGGTCTTGATCCGGAACTAGGCGGCAGGAGATTTTCGCCATGGCATAGGCGGGCAAAACGGTTTTTGAACCTTCACCGATATAACCGGAATATAGTCCGTTCACTTCCAGAGTCGGGCGTGCCCCGACCCGTTCGGCAGGGGTGTACCCTTCCTCACCGAACAAAGCCGGCGCGCCCGTGACCTGCAAAAAATACGCCTCATCCAAGGGCAGGCGAGCTATCTCTGCCCGCTCCGCCTCACTCAGCGGGCGTACCCGGTTGTAAAAGCCTGGCAGGGTCACCCGTCCCTGTGCATCATGCATTGCGGCAATCAGCTCACATAGCACCTGAGCCGGGTTATGCACCACGCCACCGAACGTCCCGGAATGTAGATCGCTGGCTGCGCCATAGACGCGCAATTCAAAATAAGCCAAGCCGCGCAGGGAAATCGTGATAGCTGGTACATGCGGGGCAAGGATGCCCGAATCGAGGTTCAGGGCAACATCGGCTTGCAGCCGTTCGCGGTTCTCGGAGATGAATTTCTGCAGGCTTGGTGATCCGATCTCTTCCTCGCCTTCCACCAGGAAGCGCAGATTGACATTGAGCCGGTCGGTTTTCAGGATGGATTCGATGGCTTTTAAGCCTGCCAGCAACTGACCTTTCATATCGGATGCACCGCGGCCGTACAAGTAATCTCCGTTCACGGTGGGTTCGAAGGGCGGACTTTGCCAGAGTTCCAGCGGATCAGGTGGCTGAACATCATAATGCCCATAGACCAGAAGGGTTGGGGCATGGGAGTCAGGACAACGGTATTCCCCGCAAACAACCGGATGGCGTTCCGTAGGGCAAATGGCTACCTGGCTCATCCCTAAGGCGCGCAGTTGCTCTGCCACCCAGGCCGCTGCAGCGTTCATTTGCGCCGCAAATTGCGGCTGCGTAGAGACAGAAGGGATTTTGATCAACGCTTTTAATTCTTCTAAGAATCGCTCCTGATGGTTTTGGGCGTAAGCCAGGGCTGCAGTACGGTTTCCAGACATCTTCACTCCTTTTCGGATTTTGCTCAGCGGCGCAAGGGACTTAAGGTTGAGGATAGCCATCAGAGAAGGCGCCTGGCATTGTTAAGGGCGCCGATCAAGCCCGATAGGCTACCCAATCCCATCCCTCTGAGCAGTGATTTCTTAGCATATTATACTACCTTGGCAGGACAGTTGCCTTCTCGCTCCATGGGGATTATAATCTGACTAGTCAGACTGGTTAGATAGTAGGTTGGCGATGAATCTCTGGCAGTCGCAAGAGGCAAAAAGCCGTTTCAGTGAGCTGGTCGAGCGCACGCTGCGCGACGGCGCGCAGATTGTCACCCGGCGAGGTAAGAAGGTGGTCGTGATGCTTTCTTACGAAGAGTACCGTCGTCTGATTGCCCGGCGGGCAAATCTGGCGCAATTCCTGCTTGAATCGCCGTTAGCTGGGTCGGAGCTCCCTCTCGAGCAGGATAAGAGCCTGCCGCGTTCGGTGGATTTGCAATGAGCTATCTATTAGACACCTGTGTCCTCTCCGAATTCACCCGTCGCCAGCCGCAAGAGCGGGTGGTGCGCTGGCTCTCTCAGGCGGATGAGGAGACGCTATTATCTCGTGCTGGTCACCCGCAATACAGCGGATTTTCACCCCTGCGGCGTGGCACTTTTCAATCCCTGGGAAACTTCATGACACCATTGCCTCAATTGTGCTTTCCATGACTTGTTTTGGAAGCACATCGAGTTTGCGATAATTTAATTGCCAGGATGCGTAATTACCTACCAAAGGCTCTATTTGGCAGGACAGACCGTCCCGAAGTTTTCACCAATGCACGAATAGCGCTTCCATTCGTTACTTCGTGGTCAATTCGTGGACGGTTTCCTCAGCAAATTATCAACCCGACTTGTGATGGCAGGTTGTTACTTATAGGGACTGTCTGGCTGCGGAAAATGCATCTGAAAATAACGGCAACCAACTCACTCGACAGATAAAATATATGGCTATATAATATGTGCAACTAACATAGTCAGAAAGGAGCCCAAAATTGGGCATCAGAATCTCAATTGCCGAAGCCAAGAAGGATTTCTCTACGCTGCTCAAGCGCGCTCACCAGGAACTGGTAATCATTACCCGGCGGAACAAACCGGAGGCGGTAATCCTACCCTTTGCTGAGTACGAGCGCCTGCAGCGGATGATGGCCTATGCCAGTATGGTGCGTCTCTCCCACGAGCTGAAGGAGGTCGGCGTGAACGCCACAGAATTGTATGAAGCTTCTCGAAGCGAGCTGGAGGGGCGTTCGTGATCATCGATGCCAGTGTCGTGCTCCGAGGGTTTTTCCCCGATGAAGAAGGGCAGGCGGCAGCACAAGCGATCCTTCATGCCTATGTCCAGCAGGAAATTGATCTTCAAGCTCCGACCCTGCTTCCGTATGAGTTCATCAACGCCATCCACCAGGCGGTAAAGCGCAAGCGCCTTGATGCGGCAAAGGGCAAGGAAATTCTGACTGCCTTTTTCGATTTAGGTATCCGCACGGTGGAGGTCTCGTGGCAACGGGTTTTCGAACTTGCCACCACTTACGATCGGTCAGCCTACGACGGGGCTTATCTGGCGTTGGCAGAGGCAACGGGGAGCAAGCTGGTGACGGGTGATCGTCATCTGTATAATGCCGTCAGGGATCATTTGCCCTGGGTGCTTTGGATCGGGGATTATTCCCCCATATAGGCAACTCCTGGATTACCATCGCGATCACGGAGAAACAAGCTCTGTGTCATTCACCGCAGAGATCATCAAGGAACTGTCAAGGAATCATTTGCGTATCGCTATGCAAACCACCTTTCCCTCACCCACCCCATGATGACTTCTCCTCCACGCGTAGTTTTTGTCGGCCTCCTCCAACGCGAGTTCATCCTCTTGCCGGATGGACAGTCGTTCGAGGATCTGATCGGGGGGAATGCGTTGTATTCGGCGGTCGGGTGGCGTCTCTGGCAACCCGATCAGGTCGCCGGCCTCGTTGCCAGAGTAAGCGAAGATTATCCTGCCCAATGGCTGGATGAACTGGTACAAAAGGGGTTCGATATCCGGGGTGTGCGGGTCGAAAAACATCCCTTCGATGGGCGTGCTTTTTACGCTTATCAAGACTTGCAAACTTTCAGCCGCGAAGAAGTTGTCTTGCATTATGCCCGCCACCGTCTGCCCTTCCCAAAGGCGCTGATGGGCTATCAGCCTCCTCCCCCTTATCCGGATAGCCGTACCCAAAGCCAGCCGATTTCATTGCGCTCAACTGATCTCCCGAAGGGATATCTGGATGCCACGGCTGCCCATGTCGCTCCGGTGGACTATCTTACCCACAATCTGCTGCCCTCCCTGCTGCGCCAGGGACTGGTCACCAAGATCACCCTTGCTCCCTCCCCTGGATATATGCTGCCGACCTTTTTGACAGATATGGCGCAAATCCTGCGCGGCCTGACCGCTTTTTTACCCACCGAAGATGACCTGCGCAATTTATTCAAAGAACGCACAAAAGATCTGCGGGAGATGATGGAAGCCCTGGGGGAATTTGTGGAAATCATCGTGGTGCGAAAAAGTGATCTGAGTCAGTGGGTGTATGATGCTCCTAGCCAAAACTGCTGGTTTATTCCGCCGTACCCGGCGCGCACGATCAGCCTGCATGGGACGGGGGATGTTTTCTGTGGGGGATTTTTAGCCGGCTTCTGCGAAACCTACGATCCTGTGGAGGCTGCTTTGTATGGCAATGTCGCCGCCTCGATCGCCTCGGAGGGCATTGGTCCATTTTACGCCCTAGATTGTGAGCCGCGCTTACCGCGCGCCCGCCTCGAATCCTTGCGCCAGGCGGTGCGAAAAGTATGAACTGGACACCCTCCCCCCATCTGCTGGAACGGATTTTGAACTTTGCGCTTCAAATTCAACGCATTGCAGCGCCAACGTTTCACGAGGGAGAGCGGGCGCGCTTTGTTCTGGAACGTTTCCAAAACGAGAACGTCACTGCAGTTTTTAGCGATTCTGTTGGCAATGTGTATGCCCGCCGTCAGGGACAGCGGAAGGGATTTCCCGTAATCATCACCGCCCATCTGGATACGGTCTTTCAGGCACAACACAATCAGCCCGCGGTATGGAAGGGAGACTGCATATCTGGGCCTGGCATTGGCGATAATGCCTTAGGGATTGCTGCTCTCTTTGGGATACTGTGGGCGTTGGAAGAAGTTCCTATATCGCTCTCAGCGGACCTCTGGCTGGTGGCAACGGTTGGCGAAGAGGGGTTGGGCAATTTACGCGGCATGCGCGCCGTGGTCGATCGGTTCGGTAACCGTGTCTTAGCCTATCTGGTGCTGGAGGGGATGGCGTTAGGCCAGGTGTACCATCGCGGTTTGGGCGTGCGGCGCTATCGCCTGAAAGTCGAGACGGCTGGCGGGCATTCCTGGGTAAATTTTGGCCGCCCATCGGCCATCCATCACTTAGCCAGATTGATTGCTGCCCTCGATTCGATTTCTATCCCCCGCTCGCCGCGCACCAGCTTGAATGTGGGCGTAATCTCAGGGGGAATTTCGGTGAACACCATTGCCCCGCTCGCCACAGCCGAACTGGACTTGCGTTCGGAAGACCCGGCTTGTCTCGTCCAGCTCACGCAACAGCTCCTACAGCTTGTGCAGAAAAGCAGGTCAGAGGGGGTACAGGTCAGCGCCGAATTAATCGGGGAACGCCCAGCCGGACACCTTGCGGAGGATCACCCACTGGTCAAACTCGCCCTGGAATGTCTCCATGAAGTTGGCATCAAGCCTATTCTAAACATCGGTTCGACCGATGCCAATATCCCGCTCAGCCTCGGCTATCCGGCGATTGGGATCGGATTGACCTACGGAGAGGGCGCCCATACCGTCAGGGAGAGCATCTCTACCCCTCCGCTACGCCAGGGGATGATGCAGTTGATGTGCTTGCTCGATAAGCTCCAGACCTGGACTTGATAACCCCGACCTGATTTATGGTAAAATCTCAACCAAACGAAAACTTGCCATCGCCGCAATCTGGAAAACAAAGTACAAAGGGCGAGCAAAAAGCGCGCTTCAGCCATAGGGCAGGGAGCTTATCAAGACACCCCTTCGACTTCTTTTCTAGATACTTGGGTGGTAAACAAATAAGAGCAATTTCTAAAAGCTACTACCTGAAGGAATAGGTCAATGAAAAGGTTTACGCTTATCTTTTCTCTGCTGATATTGTTCTTTGGAATTGGCTATCTGCCTCGTTCGGTGCAGGCGCAGATGGAAAACCCTCCCCACGCCAGGCCAACCCGCCCAGCCCCTACCCCGACCCAACCGCCCGATGAAATGCAACCTCAAATTATCGGCGGCAACCCTGCAGATGATGGAGAATACCCCTGGCAGGTTGCGCTGGTTGGTTCGACTTATGCCAATCCTTATGATGGGCAATTTTGCGGCGGCTCGATCCTTGCTCCAGGTTGGGTCTTAACGGCTGCCCACTGTGTTGTGGATGATGACGGCACGGTGAGCAACCCTGCCAGTCTGGATGTCGTCGCCGGCGTCAACCTGCTGAGCAGCGGGCCGACCTGCGGCTTGCAGGGGCAACGCCGAAAGGTGGCTCAAATTATTGTATATTCTTCGTTTTACTATATAAATGGCAAAATTCCGGAGAATGATATCGCTTTACTACGCCTGGCTGCACCACTGAATTTGAACCCAAAAGCGCAGCCTATCTCCCTGGCTACCCAGGCTGATTCACCTCGTTTTGCGCCTGGGGTGACAGCCACTGTCAGCGGCTGGGGCCGGATGAATCAACCTCCGCAAGAACCGATTCTCTTTCCGGATGCATTGATGGAAGTCCAGGTGCCGATTGTGGACCAGATCATCTGTTCCGCAGCATATGTGGGTAAACTTACGCCGAACATGCTTTGTGCGGGATATGCCGCTGGCGGCAAGGATTCCTGTCAGGGTGATAGCGGCGGGCCCTTGATTGTGCCGGATGGCAGCGGGGGTTGGCTGCAGGCCGGCATCGTCAGTTGGGGCGAGGGTTGCGCCGAACCGAACAAATATGGCGTCTACACGCGCCTGGCAAACTATACGGGATGGATTAATTCCTGGCTCAATCCGACTGCTGTGGTGTACTTGCCTCTTGTCATCAAAACGACCGCAACGAATCCGGGCAGTATTCCCAACGGCGATTTTGAACAGGGGGATACCGCCTGGACTGAATATTCATCCAATGGGTGGGATCTGATTGTCAATAGCAGTGAGATGCCCCATGGGACCTCTCCGCACGGCGGAAATTGGGCAGCCTGGCTGGGAGGGGATACTAACGAACTTTCCCGCCTGTATCAGACCGTCACCATCAGCAGTGCAACACCTTATTTGGCTTTCTGGCATTGGATCGACTCGATTGACCCGTGTGGCTTCGATCAGGCAGGGGTGAAGATCAACAACCAGGTTGTCAAGAGTTATAATCTTTGTCAAGCCAACAACACCGGACAATGGCAAAAACAGGTGGTCAATTTAACCGCTTATGCCGGACAGTCTGTGCAGTTGGAATTTTTTGTTCAAACTACAGCCACCACCGATAGCTGGTGGTTTCTGGACGATATCACCCTGCAAACCGCGCCATATTGACTCAGAGGAACGGGTGGCTGAAATATGCACATCAGGTGTAAATACTACCTGCCATAGCCTCTATATATGATGGCAAACCGTCCACGAGGATTGCCCGAATGCACGAATAGCGCTGTCATTCGTTTATTCGAGGTCATTTCGTGGACGGTATTCTTAACAAATTAGCGGCACAACTTCTGGTGGTAGGTAGTTATCATTGGTTGGGCTTCAGGCGCAATAGCTTTTGTCTTTAGGATAGCAATATTTTGAATGGTTAATTTTTCTTGACCTTCATACCGATTCGCGATACAATAACAGCACCTCTGGAGAAAACCTTTAGAGGGTTTTCTCGCCCTCGTAGCTCAGTGGATTAGAGCACTTGCTTGCGGAGCAAGGGGTCGCGTGTTCGAATCGCGCCGGGGGCGCTATGGTGGGGAGCGGGTGATCGCCGCTCCTTTTTTCATACTCGTTGCGGTTGTGCTGCACGATGGGCGCGCAGGTGCATTACGATGTGATGATTATCGGCGGCGGGCCGGCCGGGCTTTCCACCGCTTTGCATCTGCTCTGCTACTCTCCGCAATGGAGCAAACGCCTGTTAGTGCTGGAAAAGGGCCTCTACCCGCGCTTCAAATTATGCGGCGGCGCAGTGACCCGCCTGGGATTTCGAATTTTACAGGGTTTAGGCTTCCCCTATCCTTTGCCATTACCCCAATTTAATGTCAAAGAAGTGCGCCTTAGATACCGGCGTCAGGTGGTTACCTTACATGGAGAGCCCCAACTGGTAATCTTCAACCGCACAGAGCTGGATGCCTATCTTGCTCAACAAGCCAAAGCCAGAGGGGTTCAGATTCAGGAGGGCAAGGAGGTGAAAGCCATCACCTTTCTGCCCGATGGGGTGAGCCTGAGCACCGCCGAGACGGAATACTTTGCCCAAGTGGTGGTGGGCGCGGACGGTGCCGGCGGTATCACACACCGCTGGGTGCGCCGTCGAACCGCCAAGGCGCGTCTTGCCCGCACGTTGGAGGTTGTGCTACCCGCTTCGCTCTCAGCAGAGCTCTTTCAGAGCGCAGCAACGCTGTTTGACTTCAGTTTGCTCAAAGAGGGATTGCAGGGTTATGTTTGGGATTTTCCCTTTTTTCAAAACGGTGAAGCGGCCTTCAATCGTGGCTTGTACGATGCCCGTCTGGATCGAAACAAGCCGCGCCCGCCCTTACCGATTTTTCTGCAAGCTGCGTTTTCTGCTGCCTCTCCTGCAATGCAATCTGCATGGCGCAGTCACCCTATCCATTGGTTTAGCCCGCGCAATCGCTTTGCTTACCCGCGTTTGTTGCTGGTGGGCGAGGTTGCCGGGGTCGATCCCCTGTTTGGCGAAGGCATTGCCCCTTCGCTAGCTTATGGACAACTGGCGGCGCAGGCGATTCGCGACGCCTTTGAACGCCAGGACTTCTCCTTCTCCACCTATCGCTGGCGGTTGAAAAACTCCTACTTGGGCCGCTATCTGATGAGCCGCTGGTTCACCGCAGAAGTCTGCTATCGGCTGGCAGGGCAGGGCTGGTTTCCTCCGCTGGTCTGGGCTTTGGGTGGATTGCTTGCCCGTCTCTTTCCCCCTCCGCCTCCCCTCCTTGCGCCTCAAAGTTAGAGTCTCACTAAAAATTCACCCGCTCTAATCGCTTATAAACAGAATGTATGTTCTGTTATGATCAGGGCAATTCAGTAAAAGAAGGGAAAAATGCCTGCATCTTTCAAGGCTCCTTGTCGTTCCTGTCACTTACCCTACCTGAATGGAAAAGACGGCCTTTGTCTTGCCTGCCTGCGAGGCAGCAGTCCGGTCGGATTACGCTGTGCCTGTGGAGAGATTGCTGTGACCGTCCTGCTCGATCGGGTTGGCTTAAACGGAGAATACGCGGTAGAAATTCCGCTTTGTAAGCGCTGTCTGGCGCTGGAGTTGGAGAGCTGGGAGAGACAACCAGGGTGTTTACCCGCTGTAAAGACGCAAAGGCAGGGCTGAGAAAATCGCTTCTCGCGTCTTTGCGGCGCGAGGTTTGCCGGTTGGCTTCCAGCTCTGGGGAAGGGAGATACTCTACCGGTTCACCCAATCTTCGGTTAACAGGGCGGCCTGCTCCAGGACGGTTTGAGTGGCTTTTTCCTGCTTGTCGGGGGGATAGCCGTATTTGCGCAGGATGCGTTTGACGATGACGCGCAGTTGGGCACGAACGGTCTCGCGCAGAGTCCAGTCCATGCTGACGTTGCTGCGCACGGCCTGTACCAGTTCGCGGGCAATAGTGCGCAGCGTCTCGTCGCCCAGCACGGCAACGGCGCTGTCATTGGTCTCCAGGGCATCGTAGAAGGCCAGTTCTTCTTCCGAAAGGTTGAGTTTCTCGCCGCGGGCCTGGGCAGCGCGCATGTCCTGGGCAAGGGCAATGAGTTCCTCGATGACCTGGGCGGCTTCGATGGCGCGGTTCTGGTAACGGCGCAGGGTTTGTTCGAGCAGTTCCGAAAAGGCACGCCCCTGCACCAGGTTCTTGCGGCGCAGACGATTGATCTCGCCTTTCAGCAGGCGCTGTAACGCCTCGATTGCCAGATTTTTGTGCGGCAAGCCGCGCATTTCAGCCAGGAATTCTTCCGAGAGGATGGAGAGGTCGGGACGGGAGAGACCGGCGGCGGTGAAAATATCCATCACGCCCTGTGGAGTGATGGCTTGGGCTAGGATTTGGCGCACGGCATGGTCGAGGTCTTCGGGCGGTCTGCCTTCGGACGGCGTACGTTTAGTGAGGGCTGCCTGCACGCTCTGGAAGAAGGCAACCTCGTCGCGGATGCGCAGCGCCGCCGGATGTGGCACGGCCAGGGCAAAAGCGCGCGAAAGGTCACGCGCCACCTGCACCAGCCGCTGCTGACCGTTCTCCTGCGCTAGGATGTGTTCTAGGGCGGCGGGGAGCAGGGTCAGGCGGTCGCTTGGCTGTCCGGTCAGCCAGAGAGTGTAGTCGAAACCATAAAACAGGTCGCGGCAGATTTCATATTTTTCCTGCATCAGGCGCACGGCTTCGTCCTGCGGTAGGGCGGTCTGACCACGCCCACCGCTTTCGGTGTAAACGGCGAGAGCGGTTTTGAGTTCGTGCGCCAGGCCGAGATAATCCACCACCAGGCCGCCGGGCTTATCGCGAAAGACGCGATTGACGCGGGCAATGGCCTGCATCAGCCCGTGGGCGCGCATGGGTTTATCCAGATAAAGCGTGTGCAGGCTGGGAGCGTCGAAGCCGGTCAGCCACATATCGCGGACGATGACCAGTTTGAAAGGATCGTTCGGGTCGCGGAAGCGGTTGGCAAGCGCCTCGCGGCGGCGCTTGTCGCGGATGTGCGGCTGCCAGTCGAGGGGATCGGCGGCGGAACCGGTCATTACAATTTTGATCTGACCGCCCTTGTCGTCTGCATCTTCCCATTGCGGGCGCAGGCGCACAATCTCGCGGTAGAGTTCTACAGCGATGCGGCGGCTCATGCAGACAATCATCCCCTTGCCTTCCAGCGCCTCCAGGCGCTGCTCGAAGTGTGTCACGATGTCCTGGGCGAGCAGTTCCAGCCGTCGCGGCGCGCCGACGATGGCTTCCAGTTGCGCCCATTTGGTCTTGAGTTTTTCCTTGCGCTCGATTTCCTCGCCCTCGGTGACTTCCTCGAATTCCTGGTCAATTTTGGGTTTGAGTTCTTCGGGCAGGGCAAGTTGCGCCAGGCGGCTTTGGTAGTAAATCGGCACGGTGGCGCCGTCTTCCACGGCACGCTGGATGTCGTAGATGCTGATGTAGTCGCCGAAGACGGCGCGGGTGTTCTTGTCGGCCAGTTCGATGGGGGTGCCGGTGAAGGCGATGAAGGAGGCGTTGGGCAGGGCGTCGCGCATGTGACGGGCGAAGCCGTCAATGAAATCGTACTGGCTGCGATGGGCTTCATCGGCAATGACCACGATGTTGTGCCGGTCAGAAAGCAATGGTAGCGACGAAAGATTTTTCGTCACCGCTCCCTTTTCTTCGGGAAAGAATTTCTGGATGGTGGTAAAGATTACGCCCCCAGCCTGAATGTTGAGCAACTGGCGCAGTTCGGCGCGGCTTTGCGCCTGTACCGGCGGTTGACGCAGCAAGTCCTGACAGCGAGCAAAGGTGCCGAACAACTGGTCGTCCAGGTCGTTGCGGTCGGTCAGGACGACGATGGTAGGGTTTTGCATGGCGGCTTCGCGGATGATGCGTCCGGCGTAGAAGACCATCGTCAGGCTTTTGCCGCTGCCCTGGGTATGCCAGATGACGCCGATGCGCCGGTCGCCGCGCTGACCGCCGGGCTGGCGGCGCGCCAGGTAGCCGCGGGATTCTTCACGGACGGCCTGCTCCAGTGCGGCGGCGCGCAGCGTCTCCTCCACCGCCACCCGCACGGCGTGGAATTGATGGTATCCGGCGATTTTCTTGGTCAGGCGGGAGTGGTCTTCCTCGAAGACGATGAAGTGGCGCAGCAGGTCGAGAAAACGCCCTGGCTCAAAGACGCCCTCCAGCAAGATCTGCAATTCCAACATGTGCGGTCCCTCACCCCCGGCCCCTCTCCCAGGGGGAGAGGGGAGTCCCTCACCTCCAGTCACTTTCCCAGATGGCGGGGGGAGAGGTGGGTAGAAATCTTCGCCAGTGATGGTACGCCAGGGCTTAAACCATTCCCGCCCGGCGTCCAGCACGCCCAGGCGTGCTTCCAGTCCATCGGAGATGACCAGCATTTCGTTGAAGGTGAAGAGTGTGAGCAGTTCGGCGCGGTAGGTCTGGAGTTGCTGGTAGGCTTTCCAGATGTCGGCTCGTTCATCGGTGGGATTTTTGAGTTCGATGTGCACGAGCGGCAGACCATTGACAAAGAGGACCACGTCGGGGCGGCGCGCATGGCGGTTTTCCACCACGGCGAACTGATTGACCGCCAGCCAGTCGTTGTTGAGCGGATGGTCGAAGTCAATCACCTGCACCTGCGCGCCGCGAATACCCCCATCAGCGGCGCGGTATTCGACCGGCACGCCTTCGGTGAGCATCTGGTGGAAGGCGCGGTTGCGGGCAGGCAGGTCGGCGCCGGCGGGCTGGGTGAGGCGGCGGAAGGCGTCTTCCAGCGCTTCGACGGGCAGATAGGGGTTGAGGGCCGCCAGCGCGTCGCGCAGCCGGCGCTCGAGCACCACCTGGCTGAAGTCGCGGCGCTCGGCGGCGGGGCCATCCGGGGCGATTTCGTCGCCGTGTTTGACCGTCCAGCCGAGCGCTTCCAACCAGGCCAGGGCGGCGGTTTCAACATCGGATTCGGCGAGGAGGGTCATAAAAACCTCATCAAAAAAATCAGCTTAAAAATGGCAGCTAAGGGCAAACTGTCCACGAATATAACCACGAATGCACGAATGCACGAATAAACGAATAAACGAATGGTTAACCCGAACCAATGATCATTTCCTGATCACGTTGTCTCTCCCAAGTCGTTGAACAGTTTTCATATCCTTGCCAGGAAAAACACGGCGATATTCAAGTTTTCGCCTTCTAAAATTGAATAACAACCCCACAGGCGCACCGGTGGCTTTCAAATAGTTGATTACCTGTGCCAGTTCGTCATTGGTGAGTTGATGACTGAATGCTTTGATTTCCACTACAACTTTCTGGTTTGGGAATAAGTCCAGGTAAAAGGTCGCTACCCGCTCGCCTTCGTACTCCACGAATACCTCGTACTGACGGTTTGGTTCGATTCCTGCTTGAATGAGTTTAAGTTCGAGCGCTTTTTCGTAAACTTCTTCTTTGAATCCATATCCAAGCTCATTATGGACCTGCATTGCCAATCCAATGATTTTATAGGTTAGGTTATTTTCTGTGGCATCTACTACAAGCGGCATAGGACCCTGCATAAACAAATGTCCCGTTTAGATTTTAACGCAAACTGTCCACGAATATATCCACGAATCCCACGAACGCGCGCCATTCGTTCCTTCGTGCCCCTGTTCGTGGACGGTCACCCTCACCACCCCGCGCAGCAAACGGTCGAATGACAAACCGTCCACGAATGCAACCACGAATACACGAATTCATCAACGCGCCCCATTCGCGTATTCGTGCCCCTATTCGTGGACGGTGACCCTCACCACCCCGCGCAGCAAACGGTCGAATGAGAAACCGTCCACGAATGCAACCACGAATGCACGAATTCGCCAACGCGCGCCCCCTTCGTGTATTCGCGCCCCTATTCGTGGACGGTTACCCTCACCAAC
>Ga0308399_1000311_pt1 | contig 17331 bp, 13 predicted proteins | sample HotsprSampOS1260_FD_202367 | JGI IMG/M metagenome (GOLD analysis project Ga0308399, IMG submission 202367) | Hot spring phototrophic mat microbial communities from Octopus Spring, Yellowstone National Park, Wyoming, United States - 20060914_OS12-60 ... | reverse complement strand
TACTCCAACCTAATTCTTTTAATTTTTTGGGTAATTTCTTCTTGCGAAAATTGATGTAAAAGATAGATTTTTTTGATGATAGAAAGAGCCGCTTCAACTTCTGGTTGAATCGTAATGTGAGCACCAAGGCTTTTTAGACGGTGTTTATCTATCTTTCGATGAATCCGGGCAATAATTAAAATCTTTGGGTTTAATTTTTTAGCATTTAAAATAACTTTTTCTTGACTATATTTTTCAGGAAGAGCCAAAACCAAAACTTTGGCATTTTCAATCTGAGCAAAGTCTAGGATATCAATATCAGTTGGATCACCATAAATAATATTTACTCCTTCCTTTTTTGCTTTTTCCACCAATTGAAAGTTATAATCAATGGCCAAAAATGGAATGTTGGCCAAAAGTAAAGATTGACCAATAAAACTACCCACTCGACCATAACCGCAAATAATTACATGATCTTTGATCGACAAGACATCAATTGGTGATTGATCGCGATCGATTTTGTGGGTGATAAATTTATCAAAAACAGGAAGATATCTTTTTAAAAAATCACGAGTTAATTGATAAATTTTTTCTTTATTTTCAATAAGATAAGGAGTAATTACTAATGTAAAAAGAACAGCCGTTGTCACAAATAAATAATTATCATAACTTAAAACCCCATTGGCAAAAGCAGTCGACATTAAAATAAAAGCATCTTCATCGATTTGAAAAAGGTATAAAGCCAAATAAAAAGCAGTTTTTGAATGAAAACGGAAAAAAAGAAAGATCAAAATAATAACTAACGCTTTTGCCAAAATCAAAAGGAAAGTAAAGAGAAAAATCTTTGGCAAAAAAGGAAAAACCGAAGAAAGTTTAATATGGGCGCCAACAAAAACAAAAAAGATAATTGCCAAAAGATCACGTAAGGGTCTTATCTCTGAAAAGATATGATGATGTTCCAAGGTTTGAGCAAGAAGTACCCCAATAATAAAAACTGTCACTAAAATTGGTACTTTAAAAAGTTGCGATAAACCAATCATTAAAAAGATAAATAAAATGGTAAAAAAGTTTAAAAGCCCCCTTGAACTTTGACTAACTTTGTGAAAAATTTTGGGAATTAACCGTTTGCCAAAGTAAAAAATAAAATAAATGATTAAAAAAGCCTCAATCATACTTTTTCCTATGTTTAAAGTCAACTCAAAAAAGGAAATGTTTTTTTGATTAATAGCAGTAAAAATAATCATAAACGGAATAAAAGCTAAATTTTGAAACATCAAAATGCCAATGGTCAGTTCTCCCAAAAAACTTCCCTCCTCTCCCCTCTCTTCAATTATTTTGGCCACCAAGGAAGTTGAGGAGGATGATAAAGCAATACCAATCAAAAATGACTCTAAAAAAGAAAATTTAAATATTAAAGAAATAATGGTAATAAAAAAAATCGAAAGAAGAATCTGCAAAATTCCCCCAAAAACTATTAGTCTTTTTAAAGTCAAAAGACGAGAAAAATTAAGCTCCAACCCGATGGTAAATAAAAGAAAAATAATTCCAAGATATGCTAAATTGTTGACTGCCTCAATCGAAAAAAAACGACCAAAAAGATTAACCAAAATTACCCCACCAAAAATATAACCCACAATGGGAGAAATTTTTGTCTTTTGAAAAAAGTATGCAGTCAAAAAAGGAACTCCTAAAAAAAGAATAAAGTTTAAAATTACTGATGTTGGGATTTCGGTCATAGAAAAAGTATATACTCATCTTAGAAATATTTGCAACTTTTTATTTCTACAAAAAAATCTTTACCATCTTATCACGATCGTAAAAAGATGGTAAAACCCAAACCAATTTTCAAACCTATCCAAAAAGCCAGTTTTTTGTGGTAAATAGAAATAATTGGTGGGAGTTGTTAAAAGATGCTAAAGAATAAATTTTATAGAATAAATCCCAAAGAGACGTGATTAATTAGTTCTTAAAAAATCACCATATTCAATTCACTACATCCAATAAAGTAGATAAATTTAGTTTTTAAAAGATTAAGAAATTATTTATATAAAGCTTCCAATACTTTTTGATTTGGGGTTGGCTCGCCTTTTGGAACTTTAATTTTTATCTCCTTACCGTTAATGCTAAAAGTGTATATCACCCATTCAACCTCATTTTCTTTTATCAAAATATAATTACCTTTTTTTAAATCAGTAGCATAGACTCCTTTATTTATCGGAATAAAATTATTTTTATTTATTTGAGAAAATATTAAACCCTTATTTTGGAATTGTGCATTATTAACATTATTTCTTTTACTTATCTTATTAAATAAATCTTTTGGAAAAAATTTCTGAGCTAAATAATAATCTAAATTAGGTCTAATTTTTGGAGAATTAGCAATAAAAACATTTTTTATTAAAAAATTTGAAAAAATTATGCTCAAAAAAATCGCTAAAAAAAATTTAAAAAAATTTTTCTTTAACATAAGTTTAAAATAATTTATTCTATACCAATTAATAAATACCTATCACATGATAAATCAATTTTCTTCCACTTAACAGATATAAAATTATCTTCGGAAGAAGAGTAAGCAATATGCCCTGATAAATTTCTTCTTAACCATGTACAAAATCTTGAATAATTATAAGTATAAGATTGACGAGGAAGTATATCAACGAAAAGATGCTCATAATTACTACCAACTAAAGAAACTACCTTTAATCTTAAAGTTTTATTATTGGTAACATTTTCTATTATTAATACTCCTGGATTGGCAAGAACACCAGTCTCTGTTAATAAACGAGGTGTTGGGGTTGGGGTAACGCAATTAGGTAAATTTGGGCCATAGGGATAACAAATTGGTTGGGATGTTGGAGTTAGAATCGCGGTGTTGGTTGGGGTTGTTGTTGGGGTTGATGTTGGGGTTGGGGTAACGCAATTAGGTAAATTTGGGCCATAGGGATAACAAATTGGTTGGGATGTTGGAGTTAGAATCGCGGTGTTGGTTGGGGTTGTTGTTGGGGTTGATGTTGGGGTAACGCAGATACCATCTGTTGATTGTTTCGTACACACTAAATTTTCGTTACAATAATATTGGTAACTTTTTGAAGCTGAATCATATACCCCTATACAAGGCTGACCTTCGCCACCTCTTGAGGTTGAAGTTGGTATTGGTGTTGGGGTTGAGGTTCTTTCTCTAATAATACTTCCACTTCCATAACACCAAATTGCTCCGTCTTTTTTACAAGCAGTGTAGCCTAAGGTACAAGAAAATGAGGTATCACTACAACTGCGAACAATTGCCGGGGTAATATTTGCCGGACAATTGGGAAGATTGCTACATATTCCCCCACCGCTTTGTTCACAACTAGAAGTACACTCATTAACAGCCAAATCAGCCCCAGGTACCGGCGAAATATCAGGCGCCCCGGCTTGACAAGTTTTACAAGTGGCGCATCCTGGTTTTTCTGTTTTTTTACCTCCCTGACAAACTCCATTAATGATTATATAGCGACCACCTTTGTAATTTGAATCGCATGTCTCTTTAATTGCTTGTTGATAAATAAAACCATCCGGCTTTCCACAACATTCTTGGTCACAATTAGCTTGGGTTGGTTGCGGTTGAGCAGCTGAGACATTTAATGTGATTTTTTTTCCAGTATTTGGACCACAGTCACTTCGAAAATCAAAAGCCACTAACTCATAAACCGTCCCGGCTTCAATCTGATCATCCATTTTTACCGAAAAAGTACACCTTGTCCCTGAACAAGATCCCGAACGCATTCCATAAGGCCAACCACCATTTTTACTAATTCCACAAGCCATTGTGTAGCGACTGGCACCATCGGTGGAAGCTAAACAAGTAAAAGTTTGTCCGGCGGCAACATTACCCGAATAAGACACACTCGATACTTGTGAACACCCAGCGGCCTTCGTTTTTATCGTTTGTGTTTTTTTCAAAAAAACTGTTGAAACCAAAGAAGAAAAACCTAAAACGATCAAAGTGCCAAGGGTAATAATGGTTGAGATTTCTCCTTTTAGAGGCTTTTTTTTCATTTTTAAAAAAATTATAAAACATCCCTTAAACAAAATGCAAATAAAAAATCACACTCTTAATTTTTTTTCGCAGTCAATACAATAGGCTGATTCGGGAATAACCTCAAGCCGCGCTTTGGGAATTGGTTTTGCACATCTTAAACAAATCCCATATTTTCCTTTATTAATTCTAAGCAAGGCCGCTTTTATTTCAGACACTCGATAATTTAAATCTTTAATCTGAGCCTCAACCGTTTCATGACCTACTTGTTCCCGCACATCAGTATCAACGGCAGCGTTATCGGAGGCATGATCGGGATCTAAAAAAGGATCTTCTTTCTTTAATTCCTCAATCTTTGCCAAAAGATCTTTAAGATCTTCCTCTAATCTTTTTTTTTGTAAATTGATAAACTCTTGCGAAAAAGCTTTGACCATATTTTTTCAAATTGATAACAATTGGTTTTCTAAAATAATAAAGAAAATACACAGTTGTTGTCAAGAGGATAATCTTAGAAACCATCAAATTAAAACTTAAACCAAAAAAGTATAAATGATTCTCCTTAATTTTGTCAAATAGAAAATAAGTTAAAGAAAAAAACCAAAAGAAAAAATAAAAAAGAAAACCAAAAGAAAGCTTGTCCTTTCTTATTAAAAAAAGAAGTTTATAAGTAAGATAACAACCGAAAAAGAAAAGCAAACTTTCATAAAAAGAAGTTAAATGCCTTGTCCCATCAAAACCAACAAATTTTGTCGCCAAAAAAAAATTAGTTTTTGTCCCCACCTCTGCCCCAGAAAAAAAACTGCCCAGTTTGCTAAAAGCTAAAGCCAAAAACAAAGGCGGGATAAAATAATCAACAAGAAGAAAAAATTTTAATTTTTTAAATAAAGAAAATATAAAAAGCCCCAAAAAACCCCCAAACAAAATTCCATATAAAGATAAACCAGGATAGCCATTAATCAAAATAAACTTTAACAAAGAAAAACCAAAATCAGAAAAGTTTAAAGCAACATAAAAAAGCCGACCAAAAAACAAAGAAAATCCCAAAGCTAAAAATAAACCATCAAAGACCTCTTTTTCCTTAAAAGCAGTTAAACGAATTAACTTCCAAAGCAAAAAACTTCCCCAAAAGAAAGCCAAAACCAAAAAAACACCAAAAGTGTAAATTTTTACTGGACCGATTGAAAAAAGTATTGGCAACATAAAAAAATTAAAAAATAACCTTTACACAATTTTTACACCATGTTTACACAATATATTTACACTATTTTTACACTTTATTCATCCGCATAATTCGTTTCATTTGCATAAAAATTCGCATCATTCGTATTATAATAATTTAGTATAATTTATTCTCAATGAAAAATAAAGTCTTAAAAGTTGGTTTTGACTTAGATGGAGTTTTGCTTTATAATCCGGCCCGAATTTTTCGACCGATTATTTATTTTATAAAAAAATATATTTTAAAAAGAAAAACTAATCAATTTTACTATCCAAAAAACAAATTAGAACAACTTATCTGGCTTTTTCTTCACAAATCAAGTCTCTTCCCTGCTCCAGGAGTAAAAGAAATAAAACAACTTATTAAAGAAAAAAAAATAAAGGCTTATGTAATTTCTGCTCGCTATGAATCTTTAAAAGAGGACTTTTTATTTTGGAAGAAAAAAATTGATCCAGAAAATCTTTTTTCTTCTTGGTACTATAACGAAAAAAACGATCAACCTCATCTTTACAAAGAAAAAATGATTAAAAAACTCAATCTTGATATTTTTGTTGAGGATAATTGGGATATTGTTAAATATCTAAAAACTCAAAACTCAAAACTCAAAAGTGGAAAGAAAACAAAAATTTTTTGGATTTATAATTTATTAGATAGAAACATAAAATATTGGTATAAATTTTCTTCATTAAAGGAAGTTATAAAAAAATATCATGAAAAAAATTCTAATTGTTACTGATTATTTTTATCCCCATTGGACTGGAATATCAAAATCAATTTATTATTTAATCAAAACAAAATTTAAAAGTATAAAATTCGATATCCTAACTGTAAATCATAACAATAAACTAAAAAATGAAGAAAAAATGTTCAGTTCATCTATCTATCGCCAACCATATATTTTTTCAATTAGTCGAGCTAAATATTCAATAAGTATTATCTTTAAATTTATTAATATTATTAAAAACTACGATGAGGTTTTAATTAATTCTCCTTTTGCTAATATTCTATTTTTTTCATTTATTACTAAGATTTTTAAAAAAAAATTAATAATATTTCACCAAGGAGATTTAATTCTTCCTAATGGAGTTTTTAACAAAATAATCGAAAAAATTTTTGATATTTCATCTCTAATTAGCTTTTATCTAGCTGATAAAATAAGCACTTATACTAACGAATACGCCACTCATTCTCGTATAATTAAATTTTTTTTAAAAAAATTTACTGCACTAATATTGCCAATTTATATTAAGAAAGAAAAATTAAATAAAAATTCTCAAATATATAAAAAGTTAACCCAATTTAAGAAAAATAAAACAATATTATTTGGATTTGCCGGGCGATTTGTTGAAGAAAAAGGCTTTGATTTTTTATTTGACGCAATTGCTGAAGTATCAAAAACAAAAAAAAATCTTCATTTTGTTTTTGCTGGTGAAACTAATATCGGCTATGAAAAATTTTTTTATAAAAATTTAGAAAAATATGAAAAAATAAAAAAGCATCTCACTCTTCTTGGACTGCTTAACGAAAAAGAACTTTCTTATTTTTATCAACTGATAGACTTTATTATTATCCCATCACGTTCTGACTGTTTTGCTCTCGTTCAAGCTGAAGCGATGCTGTTTAAAACACCTTCTATTGTTTCTAACATTCCGGGCGCCTCATACTTAGTAAAACAAACTGGTTTCGGATTGATTTTTGAGAAAGAAAATTACAAAGATTTAGCTAAAAAAATTATTATAGCTATCAAAACAAAAAATAAAATTTTAAAGAACTTCAATAAGGTATTAAAAATTTTAGATAACAAAGAAAATGCTAAAAAAATTGAAAGATTTTTTGAGAGCGGAAATTGATCCGGCTTTTGCAAAAAGAGCAGAAATAATATTTCAATATATCGAAAAATACAAATCAAAAAGAATACTTGATGCTGGCTGTGGCAGAGGTTTCTACCTTTATGGGATAAATTCATATAAATTTGTGAAAGAAATCCATGGAATTGATATTAATGAAAAATATTTAAAAATAGCTAAAAATATTAATCAAGATAAAAGAGTAAAAATAAAAAAGTCAAACATATATAAACTACCATATGAAAATAATTCCTTTGATCTAATAATATGTTCAGAAGTTTTAGAACATTTAAAAGATGATAAAAAAGCATTAAAAGAATTACATCGAGTATTAAAACCTAATGGAAAATTAATCATTACGGTTCCCAATCTAAATTTTCCTTTTTTTTGGGATCCCTTAAATTGGTTTCTTATGCATTTTTTCAATAAACATATTAATAAAAATATATGGTGGTTGGCTGGAATATGGGCTGATCATGAACGACTATACAATAAAAACGATCTTAAAAAAATAATCAAGCAAACAGGTTTTAAAATTATTAAAGTAAAAGAAATTATTCATTGGTGTTGGCCCTTTTCTCATTTTATACTTTATGGCATTGGTAAAAATTTAGTAGAAAAAATGAATCTAAATGAATTTAATCGATTTAATTTTAAAAGTAACAAACTCTTATCAAGAATTATTGCTTATTTTTTTAGATTACCATCAAAAATTTTTGACGAAAAAATTAAATTGTCTAACTCAGTAAATTTGTTACTTTTAGCTATAAAAAATAAACAAACTAATTGATTTCTTTACCCAACAAATAGTTTTTTAAAATTGATATAATTTTTTTAAAAAAATATCAAAAAACAAATCTCCTTCCTCCCCCAGAAAACTCAGCGGCAGTGTTTTTTGTATTAAAAAAATTTAAATCATCTTTCAGCAATCACAATATATCGAAAAGCAAATAACTTTAATAGAGGAAAATTACCTAAAAACAAATTTATTTTTTTGAAGAAAATTATTTTTACCAAAAATCATTGGTGGAAAAAAATATAAATCAATAATTTTAATTCCTTTATCTACCAAATCGTCACTCTCATAATTTTTTACCACCAATATCCCCCAATATTTTTTTAATTATTCCTAAAATTAATAGACTAATTGTAACATTATGTTTACCGCCGTAATAAAAAATATCCTAAATATCAAACTTTTTTAAAACTATCACGGTTGGATGATCATAAACAGTAAAAGTCTCTTCTACTAAGCTTTCAGGATATTTTATAAATTGGTAATAATATGGCTCAAAGATTTTGATTTTTTTAAAACAATAACCTGTCAATTTTCTTTGTTTTTCACAGTTATCATTTAATAAAGCTTGATAATATTGACTCATCAAAGGATAGCGAGAAGGAACGGTTGGAATACTTCCCCATCCCCTATTGGATGATAAAACATAGTAATCTGCTTTTTGTAAAAGTTGCCTTATTTTTTGCCATTTTTCAGAAGTATCGGGATCAAAAACCGGCAAAAGCTCAACCTGAAAAGACTTGCCAAAATTTTTCTCCATTGGCAGCGGCAATGGATCATCCCAATGCTCACCTAAAATCACACTATTACTTTCCAAATTTTTATAAATCCACTCAGATGCCAAAATGCGAGTATGAGGGTGAAAATAAATGGTGGAAAAAAGCAAAGGCCAAAGAAGAAGGATAAAATATAACGTGTAACGTGTAACGTAATTAATAAAAAGATTTTTTTTGATAAGATTATTAATTATACTTATCCCAACTCCCCCAAAAATCGCAAAGAATGGATAAAGATAAATAGTATAACGAATTGATTTGACAAACTGAGAAGATTGATAAATAAAATATCCTAAAACCCAAAAAATAATTAAAAAAATAATAAAATTTTTAATTTTTAATTGTAATTTTTCATTTTTAATTTTTAATTTTAAATTTCTTAGTAAAGATACTAATCCAATTAAAACGACTATGAAATTTATCGGTCCCAAACCCACTAAAAAAGTAGTCAACAGCAATCCATACCATGGCTTATTTATCCATTGAACCGCTGGTGGATACCAAGCATTTTTTGTTGTGAAAGTTTTTAGCAATTCAATGCTTTGATAAAAATTCTTATTTAAACTAAAATCAAAAAACCAAGGGTTTTCAAAATAATAAGGATTAAAAATCCGCAAAAATAAATAAGAAAACAACAAGTAACTAGAAACTATTAACAAATAACGACTAACTTTTTTAATAAAATTACCTTTTTTGAAAATGACAATTAAAAACAAAACTCCCAAATTCAAAGGCAAAATATACAAAGCAGAAATTTTTGAAGAAAGAGCTAAAGAAAAAAATAAAGAAGAAAACATAAGATATAAAAAACGGTCAACCTCAAAATTTTTTAAAATAAAGTAAAAACTGCCAAACATAAAAAAATTTAAAAAAGGATCAGTCGTAAAAAAATGAGCGGCTTGAATCGGGTAAACAGAAATAGCATAAAAAAAAGCGGCCAATAAAGGGATAACGTGAAACAAAGAACTTGAAACGTTTTTAAATTTTTTAAGCAATAACTTTGTAGTTTTATAAACCAAAATCACTGTCAAAAAATCAAAAAAAGCCGATAAAAATCTTCCTAAAATTGTAATCTCATTATAATTATCCATACCAAAATTTACCGCCAAATACTTTGTCAAAACCAAAGGAAAAATCCCATAAACATAAAAATTAAAACCAATATTTGGCGGATTAAGTAAAGATTTTTTTTGATTAAAATATTCTTCAAAACTTTGAGGTAGTCTCATCGCTTGGACTACCATCGTCAAAAACCTTTCATCCGGATGAAGATGAAAATTTTGATCCCAGTTTAAATGATTGAAGCGAAAAAAAATAGCTATCACTAAAATTAAAAACAAAAATATTTTTCTCATAAACTAACCCTTATATCATTTTAAGTTTAAAAAACCCTCCAAATTGGAGGGTGGAGTTTTTTGATTTTTCATAAGAAGGATTCTTTTGAATAAAAAACTGAAGAATATCACGAGTCGTCACTATCCCTTCTGGGACTTTATCTTTATCAGCGATTATCACACTGCCAATTTTCTTTTCTAAAATTAAATTAATTACCTCACTCAAAAAATTATCTTTTTTTAAAACAACAACATAAGTTTTCGTAAAGTTTTTTACTGGTAAATTTAAAAAACTTATCTTTTCTCCTTTTCTATCCCCGGCAGCTTCTTTTGTCTTTGGTAAAGCCAGATAGGCAATTAAATCAAAATAACTTAAAACTCCCTTAAGCTTTCCTCCGCCATTAACAACAACCAGTTTTGAATAATGAGTCTTTCTAAAAAGATTAATTGCTTTTCCAATTGATTCATTTTCTTCAATAGTCACCAACGGTTTTTTGTTTTTTAAAACTTCGGCAATTTTTACTTTAAACAAATCAAGATTCTTAAAATAAGAAAGAAGTCTTCGAGCAGAAATAATTCCCACAAATTCTTCTTTGTTTTTATCTAAAAAAACTGGCAAATAATGGACTTTGGATTCAATCATCAAAGAAGCAATTTTGACTAAAGAAGTATCTAAATAAATTTTTGGTGGATGAAAAAGACAGTGTTTCACTTTGGCATTGGCTGGATAGGAAGATTTAATCAAACAATAATAAGGATTAATCACCCCCAAGTACTTGTTTTTTTTAGAAAAAACAAAGGCAGCATCATGAGAACTTCCTAGTTTGTTTAAAACCGAAGAAAGAACCTCCTCTTCATCTACTTTAATAATTCTTTCTGTTTTTAAAATATCTGTTAAAGACATAAAAAGTTTATTATTTATTTATATCACAAATAATCCATCTTTGTAAATAAGTTTTTCCACCCCATTTTTTAAGATAGCAAAAACTTCTTTTTTTTGGGTGTTGACAATATCACAATGCTCAACTGAATCGTTAAAACCCAAATTTTGCCAATCTTTTTTTTTCATATTTTTTTGGTCTTTTGAAAAACAAAAATGATAGGCTGAACCCAAAGCGAGATGACAATTACCAAACTCGCCCCCAAAATTTTCATCATACAAAGTATTGGCCATAAACTTTGAAATTTTAGAAAATCGCTTATCGGTCAAAGAAAACTCACCCACTTTATCAGCATTTTTTTGTTTAAAAATCATCTCAGAAAGTAATTTTTCATTTTTTTCGGCTTTGGCCTTGATAACTTTTCCATTTTTAAACTCCAAATATATATTTTTGATAATATTGCCATAACGATACAAAGGATAATCAAAATAAATTTTTCCCTCGGTTCCTCGCCAATCAGGTGAAGTAAAGATCTCAAATGAAGGAATGTTGGCGCCACTGCCTCCTTTCCAAACTCTTTTTTCACCTAAGGTAATATATAAATCAGTATCCTTTGAGACAATATGAAATTTTTCTACCGACAAAGCATTCATTTTTTTAATTAAATCATTGATTTTTGTAAAAACATCGCGCCAAAAAGAAATAGGATCATCTTTATCCAAAAAACAAGCTTGAATGATCTGCTCCCAAAAATCCTCAATTGAAAGCCCGGCTTCTTTGGCTAAACCACGCGTACCATACAAACAAAGCGACCAAGTTAACTTTCCCTTATCTTCTTTTTCAAAAAGCCATTTTTTTAAAATCTGACGAGAAGAGTTGGCTAAAACAATTTTTTGAGGATCAATATTTTTTAATAAAAATGGATCAGTTGGAGCAATTAAATAAAGACGGTGATCAATAGTGTCAACTAAAGATTTTAGATATTTTTTTGGAGTAAATTTTAGCTGATCATCGTTTGCTTTTTCAAAAAATACTTTCTCAAAATCTTCATCAGCGCTTTTGACAATTGGATGACCGCCTTTTTCCAAAATTCTTCTATAAATCGCCAAAGCCAAAGGCTTGGCCTCAAAATCATAAACTAAATAAACCACCTCACCCATCTTTATTCCCTTCCCCTTTCCCAAAGCAAAATCAATCATCACTTTAGCATAGTTTTCTAAGATTTTTTGAGAAGGAGTAAACATAGAATTAATTATAACATAAAAATAAGAATTCAGATAAATCGAAAAAAGTTAAACATTAAATATTCAAAGTTAAACGTTTATAAAAAAAGAGATAAGTAGAGATAAGTAGAGATTAATTGAGATTAAAAAGTCAAAAAAACCTAATTTAATTTAAATTATCAAAACAACCTAAAATAATGTTTTGTTTTCCAAAAAATGAGCCGATCGGACCAAAAAAAAGAGGACGGATTTTAGTTTTAGGTTGTATTAAAGATTTAAATTAAAAAAGAAAATTTTAAAAATTTTAATAAAAATAAAAAAGCAGGAAAAATTTAAAAAAAATTATTTTTAGTATAGATTCTTATATAAGCATTAAAATAATAACTAATAATTAATACTTGCTAGTTTCTACTTAATACTTTTCCAATCTCACTCCTCCACCTTTCTGCTTCTTTTCTTGGATTTTTAGAAAAAATAACTGCCCGGGAGATATTGATAATTAACCCTTGTTTTTTAGAATTTAATCCAGCTTTTAATGTTTCTTGCAAATCCCCTCCTTGGGCGCCAACTCCAGGCACTAAAATCCAAAAATCATCCCCAACCATCTTTCGTACTTCTTTAAGCTCCGAAGGATACGTTGCCCCAACCACCAAAAGACAGTTTTTATTTTTATTCCATTTTTTCACCACTTGATATGCTACATATTGATATAACTTTATCCCTCCCTTAATACTTGCTACTTGATACTTGCTACTTAGCACTAAATCCTGAAACTCAGAAGCACCAGAATTGGAAGTTTTACACAAAATAATAATTCCTTTATCTTTTTTGGCTAAAAAAGGCGCCAAAGATTCTTCACCCAAGTAGGGATTAACGGTTACTGCATCGGCATTTAAATATTCAAAAATAAGCCTCACATAGCCTAAATTGGTATTGCCAATATCAGCTCTTTTGGCATCGATAATTATTGGAATTTCTGGATATTTTTTTCGCAAATAATCACAGGTCTTTTTCAAGGAAAAAATCCCTTTATATCCTATAGCCTCATAAAAGGCGATGTTTAATTTATATGAACAAACAAGATCGTGTGTCACATCAATTATTGTTTTATTGAATTCAAATTGATCGGTAAATTTTGGAGAAATTTTCTCAAAATCAGAATCCAAGCCAACGCATAAAAGTGATTCATTTTTTTCAACAATTTTTTCTAATTTTTGAATAAATTTCATTGTCTATAAATTAAAAAAATTTATTAACTTTTTACTTTTAACTTTTCATTTTGACTTCTAACTTTTAACTTTTGACTTATTAATAAACTCTATCACCTCCTCATACTTTTCTTTATCTATTTTCTTTTTATAAACCAACAAATCAAGCCATTCTTTTAAAGTGAAAACTAGGTAAAGTCGAAAACCTCTTTTTTCCAAAAACTCTCTTCCTCCTTGCTCCCTATCAAACAAAACAACAATGTCTTTTATGATAAGCCCAGCATCGGTAAGGGGTTTTATTGCCTCAATCTTTGAGGCGCCGGTGGTTATCATATCATCAACTAAAACCACCCTTTCCCCCACTTTATACTCTCCTTCAAACGATTTTTTTGTGCCATAGTCTTTGACTTCTTTTCGAGTATAAAGCCAAGGCTTGTTGTTATAAAAACTAATGGCTGAAACAATGGGAATGGCAGTATAAGGAACAGCCGCCATCCGATCAAATTTTAATTTTTCCAAAACAGTAATGTAGGCCTTGGCCACTTGTTTTAAAACTTTTGGGTATGAGACTAAAACCCGAAGATCAATATAAACAGGTGAGATCATCCCCGACTTTAATTTAAAAGAACCAAATTTAATTGCTCCAATTTTAAAAAGAGAAAGCATTAGTTTTTCTTTGTTTTTCATAGGTTATAAAAATTTGACCTTGCCAATTTTTTCTTTTAAACTTTTAACTTTTTTTTGCTTTAAAAATTCTTTTAACTCTTTTTTTAAACGAGAAAACATGGTTGGCCCCTCACTCCAAAGTCTTGTTCCAACCGCAAAAGCACAGGCTCCCGCCAAAGTATAACGATAAATATCAGAGGCTTCTTCTATCCCCCCAACGGCTACAATTGGAAGTTTTCCTTTTGAGTATTGATAAAACAAAACTACTTGAGCTAAGGAAATTGGTTGAAGAACTTTTCCCCCCAAACCACCAATCCCCAAATTTGGTTTGATCACCATTTCCTCTTTATCAACATCAATAAAACATCCCAAAGGATAAGAATTCACTAAAGTAATAAAATCAATTTTTAATTTCAAGAATTCTTCGGCAACTTTTTTAATTGTCTCTCTTTCAAAATATGGTGGCAGTTTTACCCCGACTTTCTTTTTTGTTTTTTTCATAATCTTTTTCAAAATGGAAAAAGAAGTTTTTAAATCATAAGCAAAAAGGCCTTTTCCCTCAAGATTAGGACAAGAAAGATTAACCTCTACCATATCAAAAGAGGCATTATTGACCTTATCAAACAAAACTAAAAACTCTTTTTGCGAAAAAGAAGCAATCGAGGCAATCAGAGGTTTTTTATATTTTTTAAGATCTTTTGAAATACTACAATAGTAATCAACGCCCAAATTTGGCAGTCCCATGCTGTTTATGGAAAAATTATCTTTCAAAAAAAATCGCGGCTCTGGATTGCCTTGTCTTTTTTCTAAAGTCATCGTCTTAAAAACAATCGCCGACACCTCACTTTTTCCCAAATCTTCAAGTTCCTTTTTTGTCGTACACCAAACACCAGAGGCATTAAAAATAGGTAAATCAAATTCTAATCTTCCTATTTTAGTTTTTAATAAAACATCCATAGCCTTTATTAACTAATATTTCTCCATTATCATAGACTTTTTTCCCCCGCAAAAAAACTTTTTTTACTTTTCCTCTAACTTGCCACCCGTTATAAGGTGACCAACCACATTTAGTTTTTAAATTTTTATTATCAATAAAAAACTCTTCATTTTCATCAACTTCAATATAAGTATCCTTATCTGTTTTTATTTTAAATATTTTTTTTGGATTCTCAAAACAAAGTTCAATCAATTTATCAAAAGTTAATTTTTTCTTAAAAATAGCCGTAATTAATAGAGGTAAAGTTGTCTCTAAATTTGGTACGCCAAAAGGCGGCTTATCAGATTTTTTTTCCTCAATTGTATGAGGCGCATGGTCTGATTCAATCACATCGACAAAATCAAGTTTTTCCCAAATATAATCACAAAAACCTGAAGTAATTGGTGGTTTCATCATTGCCAAAGGACCTAATCGCAACTCATCTTTTTTTGTTAAAAATAAATGATGAGGAGTAACACCACAAGTAACTTTTAAATTTTGTTTTTTTGCGGCAATTATTTTTTCCATATCTTTAATCGCTGAAACATGACAAATATGGATTTTTTTATTTTTTCGTTTTGCCAACTCAAGCACTTTTTCTATAACATCAGATTCTGCATGAAACAAAATCGGCTTTTCACTTTTCCAAGCATCAAAAATCTTCTCTAATTTTTTAATATCAATTAAATAATTACCGGTTGTTTTATTTAGATAAAGCTTTAAACCAAAAACATACAGCTCCATTTTCATCAACTCATCAAGATTATCTCCTAAACTACCAGCATAAAAACCAATATCACAAACTATCTTTTTTTTTGCTAAATTTATTTTTTCTTTTAAAGTTTTTAAAGTGATAATCGGTTTTTTGTTATTTGGCATATCAATTACTGTTGTGTAACCACCAGAAAGAGCAGCCATAGTACCGGTAAAAAAATCTTCTTTGTGGGTTTCTCCGGGATCACGAAAATGAACATGAATGTCAATCAATCCGGGTAGTTTTATCATAAGTACTCATCCCAACTTTTAATTTTTAGATCTTCAATTTTATATTTATCAAGAGCTTTCACAAATAATCTTGCTGAATTAAAATCAGTAAAAAGAGAAATATTATTGTCAATTGCTGCCCTTCTAATAAGATAACCATCAGTTTTATATTCAGAGGCCACCTGATTACCATCACCTTTTTCACTAATATTGATAACTAAAGAAACTTTTTTTTGAGAAATAATATCAACAACATTGGGTGATTTCTTATCGTGAACTTTATAGACAAAAATTGTTTTTACTCCTTTTGATTTTAAAAATTTATGAGTTTTTTCTGTTGAATAAATTTTAAAACCAAGATTTTTTAATCTCCAGACTGACTCAGCAAATCTCATCTTATTTTCCTCTCCTCCTAAAGTGACTAAAACTGATTTTTTGTTTAGTGATAGGCCGGTTGAAATCAAAGATTTTAAATATGCCTCCTCAGCTGTCTTACCAAAACAGGCAACTTCTCCAGTGGAAGCCATCTCAATTCTTAAAATCGGATCAGCGCCTTCAAGACGGGCAAAAGAAAACTGCGGTGCTTTGACTGCCACATAGTCCGGATATTCTATTTTATAGTTTTTTGCTTTTCCAAAAAACGCATCAACAACAACTTCAGCAAAGTTAACTCCGGTTACTTTGGAAATAAAAGGAAATGTCCGAGAAGTCCGAAGATTAAGCTCAATTACATAGACTTTATTATCCTTAAACATATATTGAATATTAAAAGGACCATTGATTTTCAAAGCTTTAGCTAATTTTTTCGCAATCTCAACCATTTTTACTCCAGAAAAATAACTGACTTTTTCTGCCGGATAGACAATTGTTGCATCACCGGAGTGAACACCAGCATGTTCGATATGATTAGCCATCGCATAAACCTTTAATTTTCCATTTTGAGCAACACCATCAAGCTCTATCTCAAGGGCATTAGTAATGAATTTAGAAATCGTCACCGGATTTTTTTTGTTGATTTCAACTGCTCTGGCAATAAACGACTTTAATTCTTTTTCATTATAACAAAGATTCATTGCTTGTCCGGAAAGAACATATGATGGTCGAATTAAAACCGGATAACCAACTTCTTTAGCAAACTTTATCGCTTCTTTAATATCAGTAAAATTTTTCCACTTCGGTTGTAAAATTCCTAGTTTATCCAAAAGATCGGAAAATTTATTTCTATCTTCAGCACAATCAATATCCTTGGGCTGGGTCCCCATAATTTTAGCTCCGTAATCATTTAGTTTAACACTTAGATTATTAGGTATTTGACCACCAACTGAAAGGATAATTGAAAACGGATTTTCAAACTCATAAATATCCATTACCCTTTCAAAAGTTAGTTCTTCAAAATATAACCTATCACTGACATCATAATCTGT
>Ga0308399_1000306_pt1 | contig 17509 bp, 13 predicted proteins | sample HotsprSampOS1260_FD_202367 | JGI IMG/M metagenome (GOLD analysis project Ga0308399, IMG submission 202367) | Hot spring phototrophic mat microbial communities from Octopus Spring, Yellowstone National Park, Wyoming, United States - 20060914_OS12-60 ... | reverse complement strand
CACGGAGACGGCGCGCGGCGCCGTCTGCAAACGAGGCTCAGCCATACAGTGCGGTTTGGTTGAGCCTTAATCTTTTCCATCGTCAACTGACAATCAACCAACACTAGCGAGGGAACCAGGTGCGTTTCACTTTTTGAAATCCTCAACATTCCCAGGATTTGCGCTGGTCAGAGCCGCGGGAATGTTGAGGGATAACGGCTTTGGGGCATGCTTCCTGTCGTCGGCGCTCAAAAAGTGAAATGAGGCCGAGGGAATCGACCACGCTCCAAGAAAGCACTGAGCCAGATCGGGGCGTGGTCGGGACCGGAGCGCGGGTTCTCGCCTCCAATTTTAAGGTCTCGAATACCGGTGGGTCCGCCTACCGGGGGCTTTGCAAACCACTGCGTGTCGCAAGAGAGGCGCCTTGGCGCAGCCGCGCAGGGGCCACGGCGCCTTGCCGCCACTTTGTCCGTGCGATTAACGATCCGCCGATTGGCCTCTGTCAAGGTCGCCCGGCTTCGCTTGGTGACCATTGGCCCTGGGACAACATGGACACCCCCCAGGCACGCTGGCCTGGGTACGTGCATCGAGGCCCCAGGAAGCGGGCACACGCCAGGCGTTTCGCGCGGGCTGATGCTGTGCATGGTTTCGCCAGCGCCTGAAACGTGGCGGCTAGCCGCTGCGGTGGGAGTAGCCGTGTTTCCAGTCCTGCCCAGGGCTGGCCGGTGACTGACCGTTCCAGACTGGCACTGCGCCTTTCCACGTCTTAAACGTGCCTTGTGCGCCCAGCGCCCCGGATGCCGCGAGTGGAATCTGGCCCTCCAACGAGAAATCAGGTCCGGCCCAGATTGAACCGAGGCTGCCGGTGGCTCGAGGGGAGGGACGGCTTCCCGGCCTTCCTGGGACTTTGGCCCGCCTCTGTGTCACGGCCTTTCGAAGCCCGCCAAGCTCAGGGGCGTACGCCGGGGTTGGTGCGCCGGCGGATCTTGCAACTATTTCTTCGTGTTCTGTGGGCTCTGGGGTCGTTGAACCCCTCAAAGTGCCATGCGCTGGGAAGGGGGGCCACCGAGTCAAAAGTGCCGTTTCACGGACCGGACGGGACCTTGGCTGGCCCATGGGCGGCGATCGAACCAAGACCGGCCAAGGGCGACGGTGAGCGGGCAACCCGATGGATAGGGAGGTTTGTGCAGGGCACGCCGTGAAATAGGCTGCAAGCGATCCACTGAAAGCAATGCACCCTCCTGGGGATGATCGACTGACCGGAGTGGAAACTTAGGGACATGCCTGCCGCCCCAGCACGACTCCCCAGGCCGACGACTGCGGTTCTTCGGGGTTGGCCCCAAGAGAAACTTACTTGGGGGAGCGAAGGGTGAACCCGAATCGGGCAGATGCGGTCCCGGTGGGTCTGGGAGGCCGCTCTGGTGGAGAGCAGAGAGGGGATCCGACGGGAAGTGCTTTACGGCGGGGATGACAGGGGTAGACTTGGTCTGGTGTCTGAGCTTGCCGAGCATCCATTGTTGGCAGGGCTGGCCGCGGAAGCGGTGGCGGAGTTGATAGCGGCCGCCCGCGAACAGCATTTGCGTGCGGGGACCACCTTGTGGCGGGAGGGGGATGCGGGCGACGGGCTCTATTTCATTAGGGAAGGCACGGTGGAGATCCGTTTGCCGGGCGAGGGGTCGGGAGGTCGGGTGGTGGCTGAGCTGGGCGTGGGGGCAGTGTTCGGGGAGATGGCCGTTTTGGAGGAGAAACCGCGCTCGGCGACGGCGACGGCGCGGACGGAGGTGAAGGTTTGGTTTGTGCCGCGGGCGGCGGTGTTGGGGGCGATTCGGCGGTGTCCTGAGCTGGCCCTGCGGTTGTTACGGGAGCTGAGCCGGCGCTTGCGCGAGTTCAATCGGGTGTACTTGGAGCAGACGCTGCAGATGGAGCGGCTGGCCTTGGTGGGCCGGTTTGCCCGCAGCATCATTCATGATCTGAAGAGTCCATTGAACGTGATTCAGTTGGCGGCGGAGATGGGGCTGCATCCGGCGGCCAACGAGGAGAGTCGGGCCCGGGCCCGGGAACGGATCCGGCGCCAGGTGGAACGGATCACGGATTCGGTCAATGAGGTCCTGTTGTTTACGGAGGGCACGTCGGGTTCGGAGGCGTGGGTGCCGATGTCTTACGGGGCTTTTTTGGAGCCGGTGTTGGAGGAGCTGAGCGCCGAGGCGGCGATGCGGGGTGTGTCTGTGGAGTGGGAGACGGAGAAAGTCCCGGAGGTACGGGTTCGGTTACAGCCGCGGCGACTGCGGCGTGTGCTGCAGAATCTGGTGCACAATGCGTGTGACGTGTTGGCCGAGGGTGGGCGAATTGTGGTGCGGGTGCATGTGGCAAGTGGGTTTGTGGTGACCGAGGTCCAGGACAACGGGCCGGGGATTGCGCCGGAGATTCGGGATCGGCTATTCGAACCCTTTGCCACGCATGGGAAGGCGCAGGGGACGGGCCTGGGGTTGTCCATTTGTCGGAGGATCGTGGAGGATCATGGGGGAACAATTGCGGCAGAGAACGTACCGCAGGGGGGAGCGGTTTTTCGTTTTACGCTGCCGGTGTGGGCGTCCGCCAGGGGGCAGTAAGGTCCGGGCGGCGGCACAGGGACAAGACCCGGCGGGGGGACTGGCTCCGGGCAGGGTTGAGAGAATCTCCCGGGGCCCGCAGGGTTCAGGGAGTTGAGGTTGCGGTGGGGATGGGGGCCGGCCGGGAAATTTCGCAGGCGGCAAGCCAGGTGCGGTAAGAACCGCTGAGATTCTGGACGTGGAATCCGTGCTGGGCGAGCAAACGGGCAGCGAAATAGGAACGTTGTCCGCTCTGGCAGGCGACGATGATTTCGCGGTCGCGGGGTAGCTCGTGCAGGCGTCGGCGCAACTGGTGCAGGGGGATGTGGATCGAGCCAGGGATGGCACCCTGAGACCTTTCGGCCTCGGTGCGCACGTCCAAGAGCAGGGACCGGCCGGGGTCCAGGTGAGGGATTTCGTGCCTCTGAGCCAGTTGGACGAGTCCTTGGCGGACGTTTTGTGCGATCATGCCGGCCAGGTTGACCGGGTCTTTGGCGGAGCTGAAGGGCGGTGCATAGGCCAGTTCAAGGTCGGCCAATTGGTCGGCGGTCAGGCCGGCTTGCATGGCGGTAGCCAGCACGTCGATGCGTTTGTCCACGCCGTCGTTGCCGACGGCCTGGGCGCCGAGGATTCGGCCGGTGGCGGGGTCGAAGAGGACTTTCATGGCGATGGGCGGGGCCCCGGGATAGTAGCCGGCGTGGGAGCTTGGGTGCAGGTGAATGGCCTGGTGGGGCATGCCGAGTTGGCTCAAGGTTTTTTCGCTGGCGCCGGTGCAGGCGGCGGTAAGGTTGAACAGTCGCAGGACGGCGGTGCCCCAAGAGCCTTCGTAGCGGGCCGGGCGGCCGCAGATGTTGTCGGCGGCGATGCGGCCCTGCCGGTTGGCCGGTCCGGCCAAGGGCAGCAGCGTCCACTGACCAGTGACGTGGTCGCGCACTTCGATGGCGTCGCCCACGGCCCAAATGGAGGGGTCGCTGGTTTGGAGATACTCGTTGACGCGGATGCCGCCGCACGGGCCGAGTTCCAAGCCGGCTTGCCGGGCCAGGCTTACCTCCGGGCGTACGCCCAGGGCCAGAATGACCAGGTCGGCCGGGAGACGTGTGCCACTGCGCAGACAGACCACGGAAGCCCGGGCGGTGGCTTGGTCCGGGGGATCCTCGAATGCGGCAACAGGGTCTTGGAGGTGGAGTCCCACGTCATGGGCACGCAATTCCCGGTGCAGCCAGCCGGCCATTTCCGGATCCAGCGGGGCCAGAACCTGGGGCAGGGCCTCTACCAGGGAGACCTCGAGGCTGCGCCGACGCAATTGTTCGACCATTTCGAGGCCGATGTAGCCGCCTCCGACGACGACCGCGCGCCGACACGAGTGCGAGCTGATCCATTGGACGATTTGTTCAACGTCCGGCACGTTGCGGACGAAGAAATGGCCCGGGCGTTCGAGTCCGGGCAGGGGGGGGCGAATGGGCACGGCACCCGTGGCCAGGAGGAGCGCGTCGTAGGGTTCAAGGTAAATGCGGCCTGTGGTCAGGTCGCGCGCGGTTACGGTGCGTGTGGACCGGTCGATCGCGACGACTTCGGTGTGCACGCGCACGTCCAGGCAAAAGCGTTCCGACAGACTGGCCGGGGTGTGGAGGAGCAGGCTGTCGCGTTGCGGGATTTCGCCTCCGACGAAGTACGGCAGGCCACAGTTGGCGAACGAGACGTGGGGGCCACGTTCAAAGAGGACGATATGTGCGGATTCATCCAAGCGCCGCAGCCGGGCAGCCGCACTGGCTCCGCCGGCGACACCCCCGACAATGAGGATGCGGCGCTTGCTCATGCTCCGGGGGTGGGTTGGGGGTGAATCTGCTTCCAGCGCTCGCGCAAGGCTGTGTGAAGGCGCTGTCGAAACTCGACCGGCAGTTCGAACGGCTCGCCGTTCTTGTAGAGGGTGATGGTCTTGCGAATGTTGTCCACAACGACCTGGCAGGGGTTACAGCCGGCCAAGTGTTGCTCGAACTCCTTGCAGAGGCCGGGGTCTACCGTGCCGTCTACGTATTCGTTCAAGATCTGCAACAGTTCCTCACATTTCATGACGCGTCCCTGGGCACTGAGCCGTCTTGCGGGCAAAGGTTACAAGGCTGACGGCAGAAGGGACAAGTCGGGTGGAGAACCGATGGAGCCGCGAGTGGAGCGGGCAAACGCAGTAATGCGGGCGGGGCGCTGGATGGGGAGATCGCTTTCCAGCAACACTCCTGGTCACGAAGACCGAAACCCGGCATTGACGGTTCTCTGAGGCCCTGGGGATGGGTTGCGGAGCCCGCGGCCCCAATCCGCGGCGGCAGTCTGCGGGGAGGGTGGCGGCTGGTGCTGGAGGCGCGCTTGGACTCATTCGATTCGGGCGCACGGTCTGGCCGCGGACGGCGCTTCGGCTTTCCTGCGTCCTTTGGGAGCCGATTCAGCACTGACGGTTCAGCCCTCGGGAGGAGTTCTCTGAGGGTTCGGTCCGGTGCTTTCAGCGGAGGGAAAGGCCAGCAGTCGGGCAAACTGTGGCAGCAAATCGTATTTGCGGGTCCAGGGTGTGTACATGAAGCCGCGCAGGCCGGGCAAGTTGCGGGCGGACTCGAGCCATCTTTGGACGTCCTGCAGGTCCTCGGCGTCGTAGTAACAGGCCACGAGGGAGGCGAGGCCTTCGCGTGCAAAGAACTGGAGGCTTTGCGGGCGGGGTTGGCCTCCCCAAACGGCCACCACGACGTCGCGGGGCAGATGTTTCCAGGAACCGGTGAAATCGCCCTGGACCAGGTAGTAAGCCGGGCGGGCGTTGTGGTGGGGGTCGAACATGTCGGACCAAACGTAGACCTGCAGAGCGGGCAGGTAACGGCGCAGCGCGGTGATGTGGCGTTGGAGGCACTCGCCCAAGAGGCGGGCCATGTCTTTTCCGGCGCAGGCGGCGCAGGTACCGCCCATACGGACCTCGTCCATATTGAGGAACACGCGACGAGGCTGGAGGTGTTCGGCCAGCAGGCGCGCCTCGTGATCGAGGATTTCGTCCAACTGGGGTTCCGCCATGCAGACGGTGAGCTGGGAGTCGTGGATCAAGAGCGGGTGATACCAACTGACCCGCAGACGGTCGCCGGGCCGGATGCGGGTTTGGGGGAGGAGCTTCAGGGTGGCGGGGGAGGAGTCGCCGCGCCAGGGTTGGAAGTCGGGGCAGGTCAAAGGGGCGTAATCGCGGCCTTCTTGGTAGAGGGTCTGGCCGTCTTCACTTTGGACCACCACGGGCGTGCCGGGGCGGCGCAAGACATTGACCGGGCCGGCTTCTTCGAGAGTCCAGTCATCCAACCAGACCCGTCCGGACCGGCCTTCCCAGAGGCCGGCGTAGAGACGCACCTGCTGATGATGGAGACTGTTAAAGAGGAAGCTGATCCGGCGCCAGTCGGTGGTGGCGGGCAGGGCGAAGGTGCGCGGGGCCAGCTCGCGATCGCCGGCCAGGGCAAAGCAGCGGAAGGCGGAGGTGGGATGGAGTTGCTCGGTTTTGACCCAGAGGCTGACCCGGTAACAGCGCCAGGGTTGGACGGTCACTTCCTGCATTACCCGGCCGTGACCGTGGGGATTGGAGCGGAAGTTCTGAAGCCGCATCGAGGCGCGGCCGCTGCGAAACACCTCGGTGTCGGCGAAACTGACCTCGCCGGGCTGGTCGTGAAAGGCAAAGTGAGCAAAGCGATGGCCGCTGAAGGTCTCGAAGTCGCCGTTGCGCAGTTCCGGGGGCTTGTCGGGTACGAACCGCGCCTCGCTGTCCTGGACCCGGAAGAGCGCGTTACTGACCGGCAATCCTTCGGCCAGGTGCAGATTGTGAGCGAGGAAGCCGCCCCCGTAACCGATGGAGAAGACGGCCGGAATGATTTCCAGTCCGTTCGTGCGGCAAACCTGCTGCAGGGTGGCCAGGCGCTGAAAAAAGACCGGCGATTTTCGGCAGAGCGTGTCCAGCCCGAGGGAGAAAACCGCGCCATTGAAGCCGTGTCGGCCCGCGGTTTGCAGAATCCGACTGATCTCCTCGACCTCTGCATCCCGCTCCAGGTCCCAGCCAAAGATCCAGACGAAGCGATCCTGCCAGGGTGCCGAGCCGAGGGGCAGGGGAAGGAGAAGCGCGGCCAAACCAGCCAGCGACCAGCGGATGTTCATGCGGCTACAATGCGCCCTGCCCAAGGAGCGGGCAAGTCTTCGGCGTCTTGGGGCCAAGGGGTTGCGGAGAGGCGGGAGCGAAAGCCATTGGGGATTCTGGCCGCCGGACTTTTGGTGCAGCGACTCTGGAATGAAGGGCGGATGGAGCAACCGGCTCTGGAAGATCAGGGGCTCCCGGATGAGCTCGGCAGGGGACTCGGTGTCGTGGGTTCCTCGGGTTGCGAGGGATCCCAGACCAGTCCGAGGCGTCGGCCCAGATCCCGGAGGTGTCGTGCCGCGGCGGCGTATTCTTCCGCCGTCGCCAAGTGCTCGAGCATGAGGGGGGGCCTGTGGGGCAACCGGGCCAGCCGACGCAGATAGGTTTCGTAGTCGAGGCTGCCCAGCCCGGGCCGGACTTCGCGGAAGTGGATGCTCATTTCCACCTCCCAGGCCAGATCCTTGGCATGGCAACTGACGATCCACGGACCCAGCTTGTCAAAACATTCGTTCAACAGGTCGGTATTGCGATAGAACTTCTCGGGCGAGTTGATGAGATTGCACGGGTCCAAGTGAACCGCGAAGGCCGGGCGGTCCACGGCTTTGAGCATCTGGAGTGCGGCGTCAGGGGTGTGGGGCAGGGCCCAGGCCATCATCTCGTAGCAGAACTTGGCCCTGCGCGGTTTGACTGCGTCGATGATCTTGCGGGCATTTTCCACGGCGGCCTCAAAGAAACGCGGAGACAGATTGTCCGGGTGAGGCCCATACCAGTGGGTGGTACTGAACGAGCCGGCAATGTCCACACAGCAAAGCGCGCCCACTTCCTCGGCCAGAGCCAAGCCCTCGATGACAAACTGCAGGTTGCGTTGGCGCCGCTCCGGGTCGGCATCCAACAAATTGACCCAGCGCCCCACCTCAGCGATCACCACCCGGTGCCGGGCGAAGGCGGCGGCCACCGCCCGGATGCGATCCCGGTCTTGCAACGGGATCTCTGGACAGTAGGCGGCGCCGTAGCCGAGCTGGCGATGGAGCCGGGCCAGGGCCTCCGGATCTGCTGGCGGCTGGAAGATCGGGCCACCCAGCCGAAGTGGAGCAGCAACAGAGCGGTTCCCTTGGTCTTCAGCCGGCGCCGCGGCGCGGGTTGCGGTGAGCCAGGCGCCAGTCAGTCCAAGGGCCGAGCGATGCAGGAACGCCCGACGCGAGATGTTCACGGCCCGCATAACACCAGAAGATCCGGGCGCCCGACAAGCCCAGACTGGGAGGCGCGCGGTCCGGCTGCGAACGGCCACCGCCCTCGACGTAACCGGAGGGAAGGCTTTCACGGCGTTCCGGTCTCATGCCCGAGCGGCAGGGTCGATCTTGGTGCTGCTGGGTCCTCGAGTGCGGCTGGGGGGTGGCGATTGCGGCATTTTGCGGTGGGCAACGGCCCCACGGTTCACTGGGCAACGGGGAAGGGGCGATGGAACAAGATGAGGGCCCGTTGAACGGTATGGGGCTGCTGGGGGGTAAGCGCCGGGCCTGCGTTACGGTGTCGGCTCAATCGGTCCTTGTCAGGTAGCAGTGTCGGGTTTATCCACTGGTTGGGACCAGAGAATGAGCGAGACCTTGGTGATTGTGCCCACGTACAACGAGCGGGAGAATTTGCCCCGTATCGCCCAGCGGCTATTGGAACTGCCCGTCAAGGTCGAGCTCTTGGTGGTGGACGACAATTCGCCGGACGGGACCGGCCAGTTGGCCGATGAGCTGGCAGCGCGGCATCCGGAGATCCATGTGCTTCATCGGCAAGAGAAATCGGGTCTGGGCCGCGCCTACATCGCGGGTTTCAAATGGGCTTTGGCGAGGTCCTACGAGTTTATCTTCGAGATGGACGGGGATTTTTCGCACAATCCCGATGACATTCCGAGGTTTCTGGCTGCGGCGGCGGATGCGGATTTGGTGCTGGGTTCCCGGTATCTGGGCGGGATCCGGGTGATCAACTGGCCGTTGAGCCGGCTGATGCTGAGCAAGGCGGCGGCCAAGTATGTGCAGGTCATCACCGGGATGCCGTTTACGGATCCTACCGGTGGCTACAAATGTTTTCGCCGGCATGCGCTGGAGGCGCTGGACTTGGACGCGGTGCGGTCCAATGGCTATAGTTTTCAGATCGAGTTGACGCACAAGTTGTGGCGGCAGGGCATGCGCATTGTGGAGATTCCGATCATTTTTACGGAGCGGTTCCAAGGGCACTCGAAGATGACCGGGCATATCATTCGCGAAGCTTTTTTCATGGTTTGGCGGCTTTGGCTGCAGAACGGGATGCGTCGTCGGCCTCGGGTGCGGCCGGGGCAGGTGCCCATGGCTGCGCGGCCAGCGCCTGTGCCACCGCCACCTCCGGTCACACCGCCGGGCTAGGGTCGGGCGGAGGCAGCAGCTGGTGTGGCAGCGTGCGGGAGGGCGGTCGGTGGGGCTGGCTCGTGGGCCTAGGGCGCGGGGCTTTTAACGGGGAGGTACGATGTTGGGGCTGGCGGGTGGGTGGAGCAAGGTTGGCGCCAGTTGATAGAGCTGAGCCCGGGCTTCCGGATAATCGGGTCGCAAACGCAACGCATCCAGCAGATGCTGTCGGGCGGAATCAATCTGGCCTTGGCGGAGGCGCAACTGGGCCACATTGAAGTGGGTTTCGGGGCTGCGGGGCTGCAGGGCCAAGGCGCGTGTGTAGGCCTGTTCAGCTTCTGTCCAGCGGCCTGTTTCCAAGAGGACGTTGCCGAGGTTGTTGAGGGCCTAGGGGTCGTTGGGGTTTAGCTCTAGGGCCGTGCGGAAGGCTTGTTCGGCCTCGGACCAGCGTCCCAAGGCGGCCAAGGCATTGCCGAGGTTGTTGTAGGAGGGGGCGTGCTTGGGCCGCAGTCGGATGGCTTGTTGCAGGAAAGGCAGGGCTTCTTCCAGCCGTCCTTGCATGCCCAGGGCGACGCCGATGTTGTTGTATGTGTCGGCGTGGTGTGGATCCGAGTCCAGTGCCCGCTGGTAGGCGGCCATGGCCTCGTCGAATCGTCCTAATGCCGCCAGTGCGTTGCCGTAGTTGTTGAGGGCGTGCACATGGTGCGGGCGAAGCCGCAGCGCGGCTTGCAGCCACGGCAGGGCTTCTGCGGGGCGTTCGGTCTCGGCGAGGGCATGCCCCAGATTGTTGAGGGCATCGAAGTAATCCGGTCGGATTGTCAGGGCCGACCGATATTGTTCGATGGCCTCGGTCCATCGGCCCTGCTTGACCAGATAGAACCCGAGGTTGTTATGGGCCAGGTAATTGTTTTGGGTTACGGCCAAGGTGCGCCGGAACAGGGTCTCGCTGTTTTGCCAAAAGCCGATCTGGCGCCAGGTCAACGCCGCCCCGGTTGCCAGCAGCACGGATGCCCCCATCCCCAGCCACAAGCGGAGGTGCCTCGGCTTGTTCAGTGCACGAGCCAGTATCCCGGCCAGTAGAAGGCTTAGCCCTACGGAGGGAAGGTACGTGTAGCGGTCGGCCATGGATTGGATCCCGACCTGCACCACGCCGATGACGGGCACCAGGGTGCCGAGAAACCAGCACCATTCGACCCACCCCCAGGGGGCGGCGGTCCGCCGCAGCCATGCCCAAACCGTCAGTCCCGCCACGCAGGTGGCTGAGGCCGCCACGACGGGTATGGGCCAATAGCCGGGATGCGGGTAGAGCACGGCCAAGTCAATGGGCCATAAGGTCTTGAGCAAGTACCGGGCATAGGACACTGGGACGTTGGCCAGTCGTGCATCCCAAGGCAACGCTTCCACAGGGGCCACTGCGCCCCCGGCCTTTTGCACGCGGTAGGTGACGATGCACGAGAGCAGGGCCAGTACGAAGAACGGCAACTTCTCCAAGAGCCGCCCCGCCCAACGCTGCCAGGGCGAGGTTGGCGACGGTGAAGGTGGGACCGGGTCCGGCGGCTTGGTGGGCAAAACCGTTGGCGAGGTTTTCGCAGCACGGCCGGTGGGGATGCGCCGCAATGGCCAGAAGTCCAGCAACAACATGACAAAAGGCAGGCTCACCAGCATTGGCTTGCTCATGAGGCCCAGCAAATAACTGACCAGGGCCATCCCGTAAGCAATCCTTTGCCGGGATCGGGTCGACGCCCGGGTGTATTCGGTGTAAGCCCAGAGGGTGATCAACCCAAAGGCGAGGCTCAGCACGTCCTTGCGCTCCGAAACCCAGGCGACCGATTCGACCCGGAGCGGGTGCCAGGCGAAGGCCAGCGCGGCCAAAAAGGCCGCCCCGGGATGGCCGGTCCAGCGCAGCAACAACCCATACACCAAGGCCGCATTCAGCGCGTGCAACAGCAGACTTGTGGCGTGGTGCCCGGCCGGGTTGAGACCGAACAGGCTCACGTCGATCATGTGAGACAGCCAGGTCAAGGGGTGCCAATTGCTGGCGTGCCCGGTGGTGAAGGCCCATCGGACGCTTGCCCAGTTCAGGCCCTGTTGAACGTGGGTATTAGCCGTGACGTATTCGCCGTCGTCGTAATCCACGAAGTCGCAGAGGAGGACTCGACCGAACACAACAGCTGTCAGCGCGGCCACGGCCCAGGGGCCCAGGCGTGGCCAGGGCGATCGCGGTGAGCACGCAGCTTCATGTTGGTTGGGGCCCATGCGGAGTTGGCGAACGATTCCGTTGTCGGCTTGACTGCCTTAGGGCTAACGAAACCCCGGCACTGCGGCAAAGCGGAAAAACACCGGGAACGGGCAGCAGTCACGGGGGCTGAGAAGTCCGGGTCCGGGTTCGGAGGCTGATCAACCGTGTCCCGGCGGGGACCGCGTCCCTGCGCTGCCAGACGAGCTAACCGCGCGGCAAACGGCGTGCAAAGGAATTGAAAAGGCCGGCGGCCGGGCCAGGGCAGCGGCAGCCGGAAGCGGGATGCCGTTGTGCTGCCACGCAGATGGACAGGGGCAGCGAGCTGGCGCACTCCGCGCGCTTCGCGGGTTTGGAGGCGCCGTTGGTGGTGGCGCCAGAGGATGGCGTGCAGTGGCTTGGCGCCGCTGCGGCGGGAGGCGCTCCCGTTCAGATTCGGTTTTCGGCCAGGTACGGACCTTCGACTCCGGCAGCTTGTCCCCTCCGGCCGGACCGTTGTCGAGGGGTCACAGAGTGGAAAAGTCTCCTTTCAGCGGGGTGAAAGAGTTTGGTTGGTGTGGGAGGGCGCACGGGATGGAGGGTGCGTTGAGGTCTTTGGCGTGGCTCAAGTTGCCGCCGGGTGCTTTCGGCAAGGGACCGACGATCCACAGGCGCATAGGCCATAGCCCAGCCCGTGGCAAGCCGGCCGACACCTATGTGGGAGGACGTAGGCGGTGCGAACGAGCTGGCGGGTTCCGGTTTTGGGCTTGCCAGTGCCATAGGCAGGCCCGACCATGAGGCCGAGCATGGGACCCGGGGATCGGCAGGAGCGCCGTGGCGGGTCCGGAGCCAGACGAAGGCTCGGGATGGACGATGTTGCGCACGGAGCGTGTGCGGCAATGGCTTTGCTACGCGGGCGCCCTGCGACCAGGCAGATTTCGTTGGGATGTTCAAAGGCAAGACCTTGTTGATTACGGGCGGCACCGGTTCCTTTGGCAACGCGGTGGTACGCCGGTTCCTGCACACGGAGATCGGAGAAATCCGCATCTTCAGCCGCGACGAGAAAAAGCAGGACGACATGCGGCATGAACTGCGCAGTTCCAAGCTGAAGTTTTACATCGGCGACGTGCGCAGTTACGAGAGCATCCACAACGCCATGCGGGGGGTGGATTTCGTCTTCAATGCTGCGGCCCTCAAACAGGTGCCCTCCTGCGAGTTTTACCCGATGGAGGCGGTCTACACGAACGTCATCGGCACCGAAAACACGCTCAACGCAGCCATCGCCGAAGGGGTCAAAAACGTCATCGTTCTGAGCACGGACAAGGCGGTTTACCCGATCAACGCCATGGGGATGTCGAAGGCGCTGATGGAAAAAGTGGCCGTGGCCAAGGCCCGTCTGTTGGGGGATCGGCGGCCCACCATCTGTGTGACGCGTTACGGCAACGTCATGGCCTCGCGGGGGTCGGTCATTCCCCTGTTTGTGAGCCAGATTCGCAATGGCAAGCCGTTGACCATCACCGATCCGGAGATGACGCGTTTCATGATGACGCTGGAGGATGCGGTGGACCTGGTGTTGTTTGCCTTTCAGCACGGCCAACCGGGGGATACGTTCGTGCAGAAATCGCCCGCGGCCACCATTGGACAATTGGCCCGGGTGCTGCTGGAGATCTTCGAGGCGGACAACGAAATCCGCATTATCGGCACGCGCCACGGCGAAAAAAAGCACGAGACGCTCCTGAATCGGGAAGAGATGGTGCGGGCGGAGGATCTGGGGCGGTATTTCCGGATCCGGGCTGACACGCGGGATCTAAATTACGCGCTGTATTTCGAAAAGGGCGAACGCAAGGTGGCGCAGATGGAGGATTACACCTCGGCCAACACTCGGCGGCTCAGCGATGCGGAATTGAAGGAGATGTTGCTGCAATTGCCGTACATCCAGGCGGCGCTCCGGGGCGAGGTGCCCGTGGGGGTCTGAGCCGCGGGGACCTGGGCGCGACCCTGTCATGAAAAGTGTATTGGTGACCGGCGCAGCGGGATTCATCGGGCGCAACCTGGTTACGGCTCTGCGCCGGCGGCCGGGGCTAGAGGTGTTGGAATTCGATCTGCCCGCCTTGCCGGAGCGGATGGAGGAGCTGGCGGCGCAGGCGGAGGTGGTCGTGCATCTGGCCGGCGTGAACCGGCCGCGGGATGAGAGCGAGTTTGTCACCGGCAACGTGGAATTGACGCGCCGGTTGTGCCGTGCGATGGAACAGGCGGGCCGTCGGGCCGTGTTGTTGCTGAGTTCGTCGATCCAGGCCGCCCTGGACAATCCCTACGGCCGCAGTAAACGGGCCGCCGAACAGGTGGTCGAGGAGTATCAGCGGCGCACCCGGGCGGCCGTCTATGTCTACCGGCTGCCCAACGTCTTTGGCAAATGGAGTCGACCCCACTACAACACTGTGGTGGCCACGTTTTGCCACCAGATCAGCCGGGGACTGCCAGTTGAGATTCGGGACCGCGCGCATCCATTGCGGTTGGTGTACGTGGACGACGTGGTGCGCAGTTTCGAGGGGATCATTTTGCGGCCGGATCATCCGCCGGGCTGTTACCGCCCGGAAGTGTTGCCGCAGTACACCGTTACCTTGGGCGAACTGCACGACCGCATTGTAGCGTTGCGGGAGCTGGCGCTCCAAGGGCGGCTGCCGGATTTGTCGGATCCCTTCACGCGGGCACTGCACGCCACCTATTTGTCCTTTTGCGATCCCGCTTCATGGGCGCGGCCCGTGGAACGGAAGACCGATGCCCGTGGTTGGTTGTTCGAGTGGATCAAATCGCCCCACGCCGGCCAGGTGTTCGTGTCGCTCACCCGCCCGGGTGTCACCCGGGGCAATCATTACCACGACACGAAAGTGGAGAAGTTCTGTGTGATCCAGGGCCGTGGCCGGATCCGGTTGCGGCCCGTCCACGGCACCGAGATCCTCGAATACGAGGTCAGCGACCGGGACATTTGTGTAGTGGACATCCCGCCGGGCTACACCCATTCCATCGAGAACACGGGCGACACCGACATGATCACGCTGTTTTGGGCCAGTGAGATCTTCGACCCGGCGCGGCCGGACACACATCCCGAACCGGTCCAGCGCACAGTGTCCGGAGCTCCGGAAGGCCCGCCGGGGGGATGAAGCATCCCTGTGCTGCCATGCGCAGTTCGCTCAAGGTGATGACCATCGTGGGTACGCGACCGGAGTTGATCCGGCTTTCGCGGGTCATTGCCGTGTTGGAAGAGGTGACCCAGCACGTGCTGGTCCACACGGGCCAGAACTACGATTACGAACTGAACGAGATTTTCTTTCGCGAGCTGGGGTTGCCGCGTCCGCGCCATTACCTCAACGCGGCGGGGCGAACGGCGGCCGAGACCATTGGCAACACCATCGCCCGAGCGGACGAGGTCCTGGCCCGGGAGGAACCCGACGCGGTGCTGGTGTTGGGGGACACCAACAGTTGCCTGGCGGTGATCCCGGCCAAACGACGCCAGATTCCCGTGTTCCACATGGAAGCCGGGAACCGCTGCTTCGACCTGCGCGTGCCCGAGGAGATCAACCGCCGCATCGTGGACCATGTCAGCGACATCAACCTGTGCTATACCGAGCACGGCCGGCGTTATTTGCTGGCCGAAGGCTTGCCCCCGGACCGGGTGATCAAGACCGGCTCGCCCATGAAGGAAGTGCTGGATTATCATCGGGCCGGCATCGAGGCCAGCGACGTGCTGGCCCGACTCCGGCTCACGGCCCGGCAATATTTTGTGGTCAGCCTCCACCGCGAGGAAAACGTGGACGAGCCGCGGCACCTGCGCCAGTTGGTGCAGGGGCTCAACGCGCTGGCCCGGCAATACCGCTTTCCGCTGATCTTTTCCTGTCATCCACGCACCCGCCAGCGCCTGCAAAAGAGCCGGCTCAAACTCCATGGCTTGGTACGGCTGATGCCTCCGCTGGGGTTTTTCGATTATGTGGCCCTACAGAAGTCGGCCTACTGCACCCTCTCGGACAGCGGCACCATCACGGAGGAATCCTCGATCCTGGGCTTTCCCGCCGTAACTGTGCGCGAGGCGCATGAGCGGCCCGAGGGCATGGATGAGGGTGCAGTGATCATGACGGGGTTGTGTCCGCGGAACATCGTGGAAAGCGTGGCAGTCACGGTGCGCCTGTTCGAGCAATTTGGGCCTTGCAGGCTACCGCCGGATTATCAGGTTGATCATGTGTCCTGGAAGGTGGCCAAGATCATTCTGAGTTACACCGACTACGTGAACCGCCGTGTCTGGTACAAGCATTGATTCGGCGGAGCCTGGGCCGGGGCCGACAGGCGGGAGTGGACCATGCGCCTGTACGTTCTGACGCATACCTTTCCACCCAGTACGCATGCCAATGCCAAACGGCCCTTTTACGTGGTGCAGCACGCCCTGGCCCGTGGCTGGGAGGTGGAGGTTCTGACCAGTCCCCTGGCCCTGCCCCGGCAGGGGGAGGAAACCTTGCAGCATCCGCGACTGCGAATCCACCGGTTGGATGATCCCATTCTGCGACTCCAACAGCGCGCCCGGTCGCACCCGACCTTGTTCTGCTGGTTGGTGCTGGGCTGCTCGGCGGTGATGTTTCCCGATGCCTGTGCCTGGTGGGTGCGGCGGGTCCTGCGGCAACTGCGACAAGGCCCGCCCGCCGATCGCATTTTGGCCATGGTTTTGCCGGCCTCGATGTTGCTGGCGGGTCGGTTGACCCCGGGCGTGGACCGGCGCTGGGTATTCGATTTTCAGGAGCCGGTTTCCCCACAGCAGGTGCGTGTCCGACGCCGTTCTCCACTCCAGCGGGCCTGGCGCGGCCGCTTGGAAGCCTTGGAACGGCACACGCTGCATCGGGCGGGGCGGATTCTCTTTACGGCGCGCTCGAATCAGGAAGCGTACGTTCGGATGGGGCTGGCGCCCTGGGCCCGCACAGCGCACGTACCCTACTTTTACGATGCGGCGTTGTTCGAACACGCTTCCGCACCTCCGGTCCACCCGGATTTCGAGCTGGTCTATTTCGGTACCTTCGACTGGCGCGGCGCCCGCAGCCCGGAAACGTTCCTCCGTGCCCTGGCCGGTTTTCTGCAACGCCATCCGGAGGCCCGTCCGCGCACCCGCTTTCGCATTCATGGCCAGTGGCTGCCGCAGCACGACCGACTCCTTGGGGCCCTCGGGCTGGGGGATGTGTTTGTGCGCGGGCGTTTGCTGGACTACGCCGGGTATGTGGAAGAAGTGCGCCGCAGTCCGGTCCTTCTACTGGTGGTTTCGCCGGCGCACGACCTCTACATGCCCAGCAAGATCGTAGATTACTTCGGCGCGCGCCGTCCCATCCTGGCCCTGGTTCCGCCCCGCAGCGAGATGGATCAAATTCTGAGGCAGGCCGGATTTGCCGAGACCTGTTGCGACCCGCTGGACGTGGACGGAGTCCAACGCGTCCTGGAACGGCTTTGGCAGCAGTTCCGGTCAGGGACCTTATCCGCGCCTACGGGTTCCTGCCGACCATGGTCGTCCGAGACCCTGTTGCCGATTTATTGGGAACACGTGGAAATGGCACCGGAAGAGGTCACCAACAGTGGACCGAACGGCTGGCCCACACCTGGCTGACGAAAGGGCTGGGACAGGAGCGTTCCAGCACGAAACGGGTCCGGCGTACTGACCACGATCGGCTTCCGGAGCGAAAGCCAAAGGGTCTACTGTGGCTCGCGATGAGTCCGGGCTCCTGGCTGCTCGGCTTGGCGCAGCGGTCGGTCCTTCCGAGGCGCTGCACAATCTCGCTGCCGGAAGTAGAGCGGCGCAAGCTTCCACCTTCTCAGGCCGACGTGCGGACGATGCGACCCGCGTGGCTCCGGCCCCGGTCGATCTCTCCAGAAGGGGGCCGGGCCCGAGCCAACGAAAAAGCGGCCGCAGAGAATCTGCGGCCGCCGAACTGGAGAAGCGCGGACACGCCCTCCTCGGTCCTGCTCCGGTGCCACAACCGGGCACCATGGCCCGGGCCCCCTGGCAGCGGAACTGAACCGAAGATGGGCCTTATTCCTTCACCCGCTTGGCTTCCCAGTCCCGGGTGGTTTTCTCCCCGTCCCGGTCACGCTCCACGGCACGGCCAATTCCCCTGCGGTGGCAAGTGATTGGGGCAGAGTCAGTTGACTGTGAAGGCTGGACATTGCCCTGCAGGTTTTTCATCCTCCGGGCATG
>Ga0308399_1000302_pt1 | contig 17650 bp, 11 predicted proteins | sample HotsprSampOS1260_FD_202367 | JGI IMG/M metagenome (GOLD analysis project Ga0308399, IMG submission 202367) | Hot spring phototrophic mat microbial communities from Octopus Spring, Yellowstone National Park, Wyoming, United States - 20060914_OS12-60 ... | reverse complement strand
TGGCGGCATGAATTCTTCAAAGCGTGCTTGCTTGACAAGGTCTTCATGCTGCATGGCGGCATAGACCAAGCGCAAGAACGGCAAAGTGGTTCCCATCATGCTGTAACCGCCGTCGTGGTAGATATTTTGCATGGTGACCTTGCGCGTCAGGTCAGAGAGCAAGAGCACGGCAAAGTCGGCGCATTCTTCAGCTGTAGCATTTCCCAGTGGGGAGTGCAGGTTTGCAAACTCGAGCATCTTGTCGAAGTCCTCAATTCCGCTGCCTGCACGCGTTTTTGTGGGGCTTTGCGAAATGGAGTTGATGCGAATGCCGCGGCGCGCTAAGCGTGGTCCGTAGCTACGCACAATAGACTCTAACAAGGCTTTGGCATCACCCATGTCAGAGTAGGTCCAGTAGTTTCTCTGCGCGGCGATGTAGCTCAAGGTTAGCACGGAGCCGAAGTCGTTGATGGCGTTGTGCTTGAGTGCAGTGCTTAGAATGCGATGCAGCGAGATGGCTGATACATCCAATGTCTTGATAAACCAGTCGTAGTTCAAATCTTCATATGGACGCTCTTTGCGAATATTTTGTGACATGCCAACTGAATGCACGATGAAGTCTACTGAGCCGACTTTTTCCTTGAGTTCTGTAAATGCAGCATTGAGTTCGTCCATGTTCGTTACATCGCAGAGAATAAGTGGCGTGCCGAGTTGCTCCGACAGTTGCTTGACTTTGCCAAAGCGCGCCGCTACCGCAATGTTAGAGACCACGACCTCTGCCCCTTCACGATGGGCGGCTAAGGCAATGTGCCAGCCAAGTGAACTTTCATCGAAAGGTCCAAAGACAATACCTTTTTTGCCTTTGAGTAGCCCGTAAGATTTTCGTTCTGACATAGCTTTTAAGTTTGAGTCAGTTAAGGTGGAAAAATAATAGTTAGAAGACTTGAAACTTTAAAAGAAACTATTCGGCTAACGAGGAGTGGGCGCACACGCGCTTATCAATGAACTCGCGCATCCACAGTTCCAGTGTCAGCAGTGCCCAGATGCGGTGAGCATAATCTTCCTGACCAGTTTTATGACGATGCAGCATATTCAGCACTGCATTCGCATTAAACATGCCTCTCTGTCGTAAGCGCTCAGGCGTGAGCACATCTTCAATCATCTGGTCTAAGTCGTTGCGTATCCATGCACGGAGCGGTGCGCCAAACGGTGCTTTCGGGCGATAGACAATTTCTTTTGGCAAATATTTTTCTGCTACTTTTTTGAGTAGATATTTTTGCACATATCCCCCAACCCAGCTGCCTCCTAATTTATAGCGCGCCGGCAAGCGATGTGCAAACTCCACAATGCGGTAGTCGACAAATGGCACGCGCTCTTCGACACTTGCTGCCATAGAGGATTTGTCGGAATAGGTCAGGTTCAAACTTGTAAGAAAGAGCTTGGTATCTATGGCGCACATGAGCGTCACCAAATCTAATTTCGGCTGTCGTGAAAGCAGTGCCTGACGCACCTCTTCATGACGGCGTATGGGATAGCTTTCAGCATATGATTTCATGGCAACTTCTTGAAACTCAGGTGAAAGTAGCGCACGCAATTCAGGTTCGCTGTAGTAGGCGTAGCTGCCCACGAACGCCTCAAAATCTGGCAAGGAAGCAAACTTGATAAACCGCTTTGCCCAGCGAAAGAGCCTGAATCCGCCTTTCTCATTTGCTACGGGCAACATATTGACCAGCGGCTCAATAACTGCATGGCGCAGCAGCGCAGGTACACGCCTATACAGACTTGCTACTTTTACCGACAGATGCTTGCGATAGCCTGCAAATAGTTCATCTGCCCCCATGCCCGATAGCAAAACGGTTGTACCGCTTTGCTTTGCCATCTTGCAAATAAGGTAGGTGTTGATGCTTGCTGAATCCGCAATCGGCTCATCGAGGTGGTAGATGAGTTTTGGCAGAAGTTCTGCTACATTGGGCTCAATGACGATTTCTTGATAATCTGCCCCCAGATGACGAGCAACAATTTTCGCATACTTCTGGTCATCGGGCATGGCTTCAAACTTTTTATCCCTCTCCGTAAAGGCAATGGTATAAGTCGTGATGGGCGCGCCTTTTTGCTTTGTCATCAGCGCTGCAATCAGTGAGGAATCCAGCCCGCCCGACAAAAATGCACTGACCTTCACGTCGGCAATCATCTGGCGCCGAACTGTATCTTGCAGCAAGGCATCCAGTTCTTCGATGTAGTAGGCTTCGCCTTTGTCTTTGCCGTAGCTTTCGAACTCAATGTCCCAATACTTTTCAATTGTTGCTTTGCCGTTTTGAATGCGCATATTGCAGCCAGCGGGCAGTTTCTCAATACCTTTGAATGCCGTCTTTGGCTCGGGCGTCCAAAGAAACAGGAGCGTAGAGAGAATTCCATCTGGATTGATTTCACGCTGCAGTTCATCGCACTGCAGAAGCGATTTGATTTCAGAGGCAAACATGAGTCGATTGCCGGGCAGGTGCGTGTAGTAGAGCGGTTTTTCACCTACACGGTCGCGAGAGAGAAACACTAAGTTTTTGCGTAGGTCAACGATAGCAAATGCCCACATCCCGTTCAACTTCTTGGGACAATGCTCACCCCACTCCAGATAGGCATTCAGGATAACTTCCGTATCAGTCTGCGATTTAAAGGTGTACCCTTTGGCTTGCAAGTCTTGGCGCAGCTCACGATAGTTGTATATCTCTCCGTTGAACACAATCCAGACGCGCTCATCTGGTGAGCACATAGGTTGATGTCCGAGAGGAGATAAGTCGATAATTGCCAATCGACGAAATGCCAGCCCAACTTGTAGCGTCTCTGTTGACAGGATTTTTTGTCCGCTGTCATCTGGTCCGCGATGCTCCATGACTGCTGACATTCGTTCCAAGAGTTCTTGGTTAGCAAACCCTACGGTTCCTGCAATGCCACACATAAATTTTTGCTCAAACCCTGCGTCCTGTTTTTTTGCTTCATAGTAATGTTTATTTTGTCATCTGCCTTTAGGAAAGGGCACAACACTGTAGCCGAAGTGGTGTATCCGTTCTACTGAAAGGCACGCCCTTACAGAGGTCACACATACCCCGCTAGTTGATGCGTAGCAGCCGTCCCTTGAGCTTCAATGCATCTCGTGTTCAAGGCTTTAAACCTTATTGATACAAATGGTGTCAGAGCACAAGGGATATTTCACCTTTTGGAATCTTCTGACGTGCAATAGTATTTGCAAATATACCGTAATTTCAATAATTCGTTATGAAGACACTTCTCTACTTACTTGCGCTACTGGGTTTTCTTTTTTGCTCACCTTCCCTTTTTGCACAGACTTACAGCGTTCAGGGGCGGGTAGTTTCTGAAACCGACCAATCGCCTTTGGCTGGTGCAAAAGTTACTCTCTTACGCTTGCCTGACTCGGTTCGCAGCGGTGCTATCACTAACGCCAACGGCGCATTTCTCGTCCAGAACCTATCTGCTGGAAAGTATGCTTTGCGCATCACTTACATTGGTTACCGCGACTATGTATGGCGCTTTGAGCTCAAAGAATCTGTCAATCTTGGCGTGATTGCTATGAAAGAAAGCGGAGCAGTCTCTGACGAGATTGTGGTCGAAGAGCGTTTACCAACGGCAGTCCAGCAAGGCGATACCATACAGTTCAATGCACGTGCTTTCAAGACCAACCCCGATGCTACGGCAGAAGATCTCATTAGCAAGATGCCCGGCATCAGTGTTCAAGGCGGCAGGGTGCAAGCTCAAGGTGAGCAGGTGCGTCAAGTGCTGGTCGACGGCAAGCCATTTTTCGGCGATGACCCCAGTGCAGTGCTCAAAAATTTGCCTGCCGAAATGATTGAAAAAATTCAAGTCTTTGACCAGCAAAGTGAACAAGCGCGTTTTTCTGGCGTTGAAGATGGCAACACGATTAAGACCATTAACATTGTGACCAAGCCAGCATATCGCAATGGTTCATTTGGTCGTGGCTATGCTGGTTACGGCGACCGGCAGAATTACAAGGCGGGCGGCAATCTAAACTTCTTTCATGACGAGCAGCGCATTTCAATTATTGGTCAATCCAACAACATCAACGAGCAGAATTTTGCATCAGAGGATTTGCTTGGTGTTGCCAGTTCCAGTGGAGCAGGCGGCGGGCGGCGCGGCGGTTTTGGTGGCGGTGGGCGCAGTGGTGCTATGGCTATGATGTTTGGCGGTCCGCCGCCGCCCGGCGTGTTTAACGCTAACCCGACCGACAATTTTCTAGTCAGTCAGCAGAACGGACTAATTACAACGCATGCATTTGGAGTGAATTTTGTCGATGAGTGGAACAAAACAACTGATGTTGCAGCAAGCTACTTTTTCAATGCCAGTAGCAACCTTGCCGCGACCTCACTTTTTCGAGAGTTCATTTTGCCTTCTCAACTTGGGCAGACGTATTCAGAGGCTAACTTAGCTGACACGCGCAACATCAATCACCGAATTAACCTGCGCATTGACCACAAGTTCAGTGATTTTACTTCCATCCTGTTGGTGCCACGTCTGACCTTGCAAGACAATCGCGGTCGCAACGACCTCGATGGCACTACTTCACGCGCCGCAACCACACTGGGCAATACCCGTAACGACTTTGCTTCCGAACTTTTTGCTGCACGATTTTCCAATCTTTTGCTCTTCCGTCACCGCTTTGATATTGGCAGAACGATTTCGCTTTCGCTCAACACCACTTACAACCACAGCGATGGCGAAAGCAACCTTGCTGCACTGAATCAATTCTTTCCTGCTGGCACGGATATGCTCGGTGTACAGCCATCCATGCGCACTGACTCACTTAATCAATTTTCCAACACGCGCCAACGTGGTTGGGGGTTTACTGGCAATGCTACATACACTGAGCCCCTTTCGCTCAATCACTTCTTGCAATTTACTTACATTGCCAACTATCGCCCTAATACCTCGAATAATGAGACCTTTAGCCGTCCTTCTTCCTCACGAGCATTTCGTCTTGATACGCTCCTTAGCAATCGCATTGAAAGCAGTTACCTGACACAATCAGTCAGCACGGGCTATCGCTTCTTTACTCGTGATGTGATTTTTGCCTTAAACTTTGGCTATCAATGGGCGGCGTTAAGCAGCGCGCAAGAGTTTCCTTTTGCTTTCTCGATTCGCCGCAATTTTCAAAATATTTTGCCCTCTGCCTTTTTCCGCGTAAGGTTTTCAGACAATCAAAATCTCTTTTTTGCTTATCGCACAAGCACTGTTGAGCCTAAGGTTGTGCAATTGCAGGAGGTTTTGAACAACAGTAATCCACTCTTGCTCTCGATTGGCAATCAGTCGCTCAATCAGGAGTTTCAGCATAATTTTATTTTCCGCTATTCGTCGGTTGATGTGCAAGCGGCAAGTTCATTTTTTGTGTTGCTCAATGCCAGTTTCCGTGAGGATTACATCGGCAATAGCACAATTTTTGCAGTGCGCGATACGCTGCTTTCCAACCAAGTTCGCTTGCCAGCTGGCGCGCAACTCACGCAGCCTGTCAACCTTTCTGGTTACTACAGCTTGCGCAGTCTTGTTACCTACGGCGTGCCCTTGCCTTTTATTCAAACAAACCTGAATTTGAGCGTTGGCGCCAACTTAACCCGCACGCCTGCCTTGCTCAATGGCGAGCTCAACATTGCCACCACACCTTCGCTTAATGCTGGCATCACGCTCAGTAGCAATATCAGCGAAAACGTCGACTTTACACTTTCCACGACAACCAACTACGGCACATCACAAAACTCTTTGCAACCGCAACTCAATGGTCAATTTTTTAATCAGCAAAGCCGCGCCAAATTTAATTTGATTTTTGGTGATGGGTTTGTCCTTCAAACTGATTTGACGCATCAATATTTCTCGGGCTTATCACGAGATTTCAATCAGAACTTTCTTCTCTGGAGTGCCAGTTTTGGCAAGAAGTTCTTCGACGGTCGTGCTGAACTGCGCCTGACAGTGTTTGACATTCTGAACCAAAACAACAGCATTCAGCGCAACATTACGGAAACCTTCATTGAAGACACGCGCACCGATATTTTACAGCGCTATGCTATTTTGACTTTCACATACAATTTGCGCCAGAACTAACGCTTGCTTTGGTTGCCCTCTTTTGCTTTGTGTATAAGTTGCGCACCGTTCAGTTTGAATTGATTTTGAACGAGCGTTTTCCTATATTTGTGGCCTTTTCGTTAAAACGGTTTTAACAGCTTTTATGGGCGTGTCTTACGCCTGCTCTTTAGCTGGGTCAAATGAAGAAAAATAGCTTTCGCATCGGGCTCACTATTGCATTTATTCTCCTTTCGGGGTGGTTTCTCTACCCAACTGTTCAAGATTATTTCTACAGCAAAAAACTGCGCGAATTTTCCTCACCGGAAGACAGCCTTGCATTTGTGAAGGAAAACCGCAAAAGCATTGATGCGGCGCAGGAGAAGCGCTTGAAACTTGGCTTGGACTTGAAAGGTGGCATGCATGTTGTCTTAGAAGTGGATGTGCTGAAGTTACTGGAGCTCAAAGCGCGTAACCGTGATGCCGTCTTTGATTCTACACTTGCTGCCGTGCGTGCTCGTGCCGAGCGTGAAAACGAGAAAATTCCAGTCCTGCTTGCCCAAGCCTTCAAGCAACAAGGCATTCGCCTGAGTCGATACTTCTACGACTTGCGTGACTCTGACGACGAAGTTGTCGAAAAGCTTAACAAGGAAGTCGAAGAGGCTGTCAATCGTGCTAAAGAAATTATTCGTAATCGTGTCGACCAGTTTGGAGTAGCCGAGCCTACGATTTTGACCAAGGGTGGGCGCCGCATCATTGTAGAATTGCCCGGCGTGAGCGACAAAGAGCGTGTGCGCAAACTGCTCAAGGGCACAGCGAAGTTAGAATTTAAGTTGGTGCGCGACCCAGAACTTGCCCTGAAAACCCTCAGCGACATCAATAAGTATCTGGCTCGTCAGAATCGGTTGAGCGACACCACACTGGCAAACGATTCGCTGGCACTTGCCAAAGCCGATTCGCTTGCGGCTCTGCCCGACTCACTCAAGTCGCAAGAACAGCTCAAGAAAGACAACCCACTCTTTGCTATTGCTGATACGGATGATGGTATCATCATTGACCCGCGTTCAGGCGCCCTGTTTGTTACCGAGACGGCAAAACCGAAAGTCTTTGCCATGCTCAATCGTGCAGATGTGCGTGAGCGATTTGGTAGTGACATAGAGTTTTTACCTGATGCACGCCCATTTCAGAATGATGCAGGAGAAAATGTGTATCGTCTCTATCCCCTAAAGCGCGAAGCGGAGCTTGAAGGCGGTGTGATTGTTGATGCTCGTGCTACCTTCAGCATTGATGGGTCAAGACCTGAAGTGACCATGAAGATGAATGACGAGGGCACCCGCAAGTGGGCTCGTATCACTGGCGCTAACATTGATAAGCAAATTGCCATTGTGCTGGATGGTGTAGTATTTTCAGCGCCAGTGGTCAAGTCTAAAATTCCGAATGGCAGTTCAGTCATCAACGGGTTAGCCAGTGCTGAAGAGGCTCGTGACTTGGAAATTGTGCTCAGGGCTGGTGCTCTGCCTGCTCCCGTGCGCATCGTCGAAGAGCGCACCGTTGGGGCTTCACTTGGAGAAGATGCAATTCGTGCTGGACTTTATTCAGTGCTCGCTGGCTTTTTTGTCGTGGCAATTTTCATGATTCTTTATTACCGCGTGGCTGGCTTTATCGCTGATTTCGCACTGGTGTTTAACATACTTTTTGTCATTGCATTTCTTGCTGGCTTTAGCGCTACGCTAACCCTGCCTGGTATTGCAGGCTTAGTGCTAACTATCGGCATGGCTGTCGATGCTAATGTACTTATCTTCGAGCGTGTCCGTGAAGAGCATGCCAAAGGCAAACTGCTTAAGCTTGCTATTGAAATCGGTTACGATAAAGCCTTCTCGGCTATTCTCGACTCACATGTTACCACATTTGGTGCAGCTGCATTGCTTTACACTTTTGGTATCGGTCCCATTCAAGGCTTTGCTGTTACGCTGATGATTGGGATTGCGGCTAGTCTTTTTACAGCTATCGTCATTACCAAAATATCATTTGACTGGATGCTCGAGCGCGACAAAGTCAGCATCGTCAGCTTCGGCTAATAGTCTTCTCTGTCCAATTTCGTAGGAAAACCTTAGCACAGTTTCACTATGCGTTTCTTAGCAAAAGCAAACTTTGATTTTATCGGCAATCGCAAAATCGCCTACTACATTTCCCTTACTGCTCTAACGGTCGGATTGGCTTCTATCATTGTGCGAGGATTTCAGCTTGGTATTGATTTTAAGGGTGGTACTGAGGTAGTTGTCAGCTTTGCTCGCCCTGTTGATATTGGTAAAATTCGCTCAACAGTCTACAGTGAAGGTTTCAGTGGTCAAATTAAGGAGTATGGTTCGCCAAGAGAAATCATTCTTACGATGGATTTTGCAGGGGACTTGAACGAGTTTCAAAGCACGCTTACACGCATTCTTACTCGCGACTTCAAAGATAATCCTCACGAAATTCTACGCATCGACTCGGTCGGTCCCAGCATCGCTGATGACTTGCGTAGTTCTGCTATTAGTGCGATTCTTGGTGCTTTGGCTATGATTTTGATTTATGTAGGCATCCGCTTTGAGTTCAAGTTTGCTGCAGCTGGCGTGCTTGCCATCTTTCATGATGTGCTGATTGTAGCTGGATTGTTCAGCTTGCTGGGTGGCGTCTTTAACGCCATGCCTCTTGAAGTTGACCAAAGCACCATTGCCGCTTTCTTAACTATTGTCGGCTACTCTATCACTGACACAGTCGTCGTCTATGACCGTATCCGCGAAAACATTAAAATTCGCCGCACCGACCCATACGACAAAATCTTCAATGACAGTCTTAATGAAACCCTTAGTCGCACCATTATTACAGCAACGACCACACTCCTGACTGTTATCATGCTCTTCATTTTTGCTGGACCCACTATCCGCAGTTTTGCTTTTGCTATCGGCATGGGGATTTTGGTCGGCACATACTCCTCAATATTTATAGCCGCGCCACTTGTCTTGGACTGGTGCCTGCGCACAGGCAGCAAACTTAAACTTAGAGGCTAAAGAATCCATCATGAAATTTTCTGAAAAGCTTGTCGGCTCAGTAGTTGTCATCTCGCTAGAGGGCGATGTGCTTGGTGGCCCTGATGCAAATCAGCTACACTCACGCTTGCGAGAACTGCTTGCTGCAAACAAAAAGCATATCGTTATTGACCTCAGCAAAGTTGAGTATATGAATTCTTCTGGCTTGGGCATGATGACCTCTGCCTTGACCACTGTCCGCAATGCCGGTGGAGACTTGCGCTTAGCTAACCCTGCCGAACGCATCAAAAGCCTGCTTGTCATCACCAAACTTGTTCAGGTTTTTCCAACCTTCGACTCTCTTGATGCGGCCGTTGCCAGTTTCAATTGAGCCAGATGCTTTACATGCAGCATAGGCTTCCCTTGAGGAAGCCTATGCATGAACTTTTCATCTTTGCTACCACAAAAATACTGAAATTGCTCCTCGTAAGCCAAAGCCAAGTGCCGTTGCGCCCTCACGCGGTCCTACCGATAGGAATGCAAAGCCTGTAAGACCGACATTTTTAGACACCATGTAGTTTACTCCGCCAATGAATTCAAAATCAAAGGCATTGCTGCCCTCGCTGGTTGTAAAAAACAGTCCAGCGCCGACAAGCGGCGCAAGTGCTGTATTTTTATCAGCAAAATAGTAGGTTCCCGCCGGACCGATGCCGAAGGTTGTAGCTGTGCGGGATTGATTTCCTGCGGACTGGGATTGCACACCAAGAGAGATGGCGCCACCGACCGACAGATTGGGAATGACAAAGTAGCCTACGGTGGGCGCTATCGTGAAGTTCGTTGTCGAGGACTCACCAACGGACTGTATGGCTAATGTCAGGTTAGTGGCTGCACCAATTTGTATGACCCCTCTATCTTGTGCATACTGTGGTGCTTGGGCTTGAGCAGAGATGACACTGCTACTCAATAAGAGCGCAGTCAAGAGAAGCGTGAAAAGTTGTTTTCGCATGGTAGGTATCATTTTGGTTATGCTGCAATTGATGTAGTGAGACTGACGCTTGCAGCTCTGCTATCAGTCTCAAACACCCTTATTTATGCGAGTATTTTCAGGCGCGCCGTTATGGGCTGAATTATCTTTTGCCCGAATGTCTAACTCAATGAGTTTTCATTCATTATCACGCAAGATATACCATTGAGTGGCATTTCATTGCTCGGTGCTGTAGGCGCTTGGTCAATGCGAAAGGTTTCACTAATGCCGAACAAGCTAATTTCAAACGACTTGGTTATGGCATGTATTCTACTCCACCACTCACTTACCGCCTATCTTGAACGCGACTTTGCCATTTGCAGCATAACAGTTGAACGGGGCATCCACTTTTCTGTTTTGGTTGATGAAAGACGCTTTGCAAGATATAAAAATTTTATATTACGAGAGCTATGACCTAAATTTGCTTAGGTAACATTCAACATTAGGTTCCACGCTTCGGAACATCGCCAATCAACAACAACAAAAGGAGGAATAAATGAATGACTGCTATAGGCGGGTCTTACTGCCTTTGCTATGTATCATGACTTTTTGTATCTCCACCGCAGTTGAGTTGGAAGCTCAAGAAGCGGGTGAAATTCGCGGCATTGTCACCGATGCTGGCGATAGCTCGCCCATCATCGGTGCTAGTGTACTGCTTCCAGACTTGAAGTTAGGCGCTACGACCAACGTCAGAGGAGAGTTTGTCATCCGCAAAGTGCCTGTGGGCACCTATAACATTTTGGCGCGGTATGTGGGCTATAAACCACAGACCAAGCAAGTTACGGTTGTGGCAGGTGGGGTTACTGAAGTTGTGTTCAGCCTTGTGCAGAGCACGGTGCAAGCCGATGAAGTCATTGTTACTGGGCAAGGCACTGCTACCTCCAAACGACAATTGCCTACCGATGTTGTCACACTTTCCTCGAAGGAGATTGAGCGTACAACTGCACAATCAATTGACCAGCTTTTGCAGGGTCAAATTCCCGGGCTTTCATCCTTCAATGCGCAAGGGTTACCGGGCACTGGTGCTCGCATTCAAACACGAGGCATCAAAAGTGCCCTCTCGAACACTACACCGGTCATCTACATCGATGGCATTCGCGTCGATAATGGTGATAACTTTCGTCTTGCTAATGGCACTGGTGGCGCTGTCTCATCTGCACTGGCCGATATTGTTGTTGGAGATATCGAGCGTATAGAAGTCATCAAAGGCGGTGCTGCTTCCACGCTTTATGGCTCTGAAGCAGCTAATGGTGTAATTCAAATTTTTACAAAGAAAGGTCGCCCCGGCGAAGCAAGGGTACGCTTGACTACTATCAATGGCGTGGATGTGCCTGAAACTCGCTTTACTTTCGAGGAGGCAACGCGTACCGTGCTCTACCGACCTGCATTTTTTAACCGACAAGCACTTAACATCACTGGCGGCAGTGAAGCCTTGACCTACAATGTTTCGGGCAGTGTTCAGAACACGCCCGGTATCTTCAAAGGTGATGAACTCCAGAACACGCTCTACAACTTTACAGGCGGTTTGCGTGCTATTCTTTCACCCCAGAGTGAGCTTGAATTTATGGCATCCTACACACGCAACCAGTTTGGTAGAGCTTTGCTTAACAACGTCTACGATTCCTCGCCACTTTCGGCAATGGAAGCAGGTTCATTTTTTGCGCCAGGCAATTATGTTGCAAGTCGTGGCTTTACACAAAACCGCGACAGTATTTTGCAATTTTTGCTCTTGCCCGACTTGCGTGAAACGGTCAATCGCTTCACCAGCGGTTTTGCCTTTAGTGTCTCACCTGTGAAAGAGTGGACCAACACGTTTCGCGTAGGTGTAGATTATCGGAAAAACGAGCAACGCAACCTTTATCCTGTTGCCGCTATTGCTTCTGGCATTATTTCGCCGCCTAGTTCACTTTCGCGTTCCGAACGCGACTATCTGACACTCACTGTAGAGTATGCAGGTACATATAAATTGCCCGACCTCGGTATTGTCTCCCAAACGCTCTCTTTCGGTGCGCGAGGCTTTCGCGTCGAAGACCGCGAGTTTGATGCAGACGGACAGAACATTGTGGCAGGCACAGAAGACTTTGATAATGCGGCCATCATTGATTCTCGTGAAAGCAATCAAGCGCTCTTCAATGGTGGGATTTACTTGCAAGACCAAATTGGCATTGCTGATAATCTCTTCATCAACTTGGCGGCTCGCGTCGATATCAACACGGCGTTTGGCTCAGATGTGGGCACACAGCTTTACCCGACTGCCGGTATTGCATATAACATCGGCGATGAAGCTTTCTTCCCGGCTGGGCTCAAAGAGGTGCTCTCCAGTCTTAAACTGCGTGCTGCATATGGGCGCACCGGGTTCTTCCCTACACCTTTTGCACGTGACCGAACCTTTATTGTTGCACGCAACACTGCTACTACGGCTGGCATCAACTTCGGTAATCCAGGCAATCGCTCACTCGGACCTGAAGTTACCACCAGTTTCGACTTTGGCTTCGATGCAGGCTTGCTCAACGACCGCATTGCAATTGAGTTCAGCTATTACACCCAAACCACTGATGCAGCGCTGTTTGACTTTCCAGAAGACCCTGCTGGCGGGCGCATTACCCAACTGCGTAACGTTGGACAGATTCGCAACCGCGGCATTGAACTTTCAGTTCGCGCTTCGGTATATCAATCTTCCACAGTGGATGTCAGCGTACGCGGTGCGGTCTCTACGGTGGATAATCTACTTGTCAGCTTAGGCGGCTCTGCTCCATTTACGATTGGCGGATTTGCTTTCTTGCCCATGCGCGCTGAAGAAGGTCGCCCACTGGGGACCTATCAAGTTACCGTGCCTAAGCCAGATGAAGATGGTCAATACACTGGTGACTTTACCGTCGAACTCTATGGGTCGCCAACGCCTACTGTGATAGGCTCATTTGGTATTGACCTTACACTCTTTAAGGACTTCACCTTCTCCATGTTCGGCGAGTTTGCGGCAGGGCATTATACGCTTAACCAAGCCTTGGACACGCGCTTCTATCAAGGCTACAATGACCTCATTGGCGAACCTATTCCCAGCAATGCTACGCCGCAGCAGCAGGCTGAAATTTCACGACGCAACTTCGAAAACGGTAAGCTACCAAATGATAACTATGTTACGGATAACGCTAGCATTCTTCTTGTGCAGCCTGCCGATTGGATAAAGATTCGCGAGATTTCGGCACGCTACCGCTTGCCACAAAGTTTTCTTGGCGGGTTTCTTAGTAGCGTAGTGCTTAGCTTCAATGTGCGCAATCCGTTTGTATTTGGGACACGCACCACTGGTGCTGACCCCGAACTTGGTACGGTGCGTTCGGGTCGGCAAGTTGACCTCGGTGGCGTAGCTAACCTTGCCGTCTCTCCGCCGATTCAGTATCGCTTCGGCATTGAAATTACGCCATAAAAAAGCGGTAGTGCATTAGCCCTTTAACTCAAACCAAGGAACTAAAGCATGGTAATACTGTCACGGACAAAAGCGTTTGTTCTGCTCCTCATGCTGGGGGTTGCATGGAGCGGATGTTACCTTGACCCTACAGGCGTGCAGAACCCATCCGTTACAGAAGAATCGCTTCTTTCTAATCCCAAAGGGGCAACTACGACCCTACTTAATGGACTGCGGCGACAATTTAGCTTCGCCTTAGGTGCTACAATTCTCACCACAGATATTGTCTCAGATAATGTCGATCATGTCTTTGTTACGCTTTCGCCCCTGCTTGACGACCCACGGTCTATCTCCCCACTTGACTTGACAATTAACGCTACTGGGAGCACGGGATGCTATTTCAATTTGCAGCGTTTGAAGGCTCTTGCCGATTTTGGGCTCACGCAACTTGTGCCTCGAGACCCTGATGCCACCGCTGCACAAATTGCTGAAATCCGTACCTACAAGGGCATGGCACTATTGATGCTGGCGGAAAACTTTTCACACTTTCCACTAACCGAGTTAGGTCAGCCTGTGCCTGCTTCTGTAGCACTCGACTCTGCTATTGCGGAGTTCAATGCCGTGCGTGCGCTTGCGCCTGCTCGAGAGCAACAGATGCGCATTGCTTTGGCACGTGCCTTTCGTTTGAAGGGCGATAAGGCACAAGCTCGCATCCATGCTCAAGCTGTGAATTTGACCACAGCCAGTAGCTCCATTCTTTTTGCATCCTTCACAGAGGGAATTTTAGATAACGATGTAAATGCCTATGTTTTTTTGCGTACCTCGGAAGATATACAGCCGCTCCCCCGATTGGATTTCCTTGACCCCAAATATCCTTTCCGCAGTTCGCCACTTCAAGCCCTTAAGCCCGAAGAAGCTCCACTAATTTTGGCTGAGATTGCAATTTCGGACAATAATCTGCCCGAAGCCCGTGAACAGATGAAACGTGCCATTGCACTGGCGCTCTCTCGTCCGCCAGTACGCAACCCTGTTACTGACGATACGCTTATCAATGACCCTGACCGTCGCCGTCGTGGGCGTCCGAACGACCCTGCATTTCGTGTTCGTGCTACAGGCAATCCTGCACGCGGCGATACGACTGCACGTGCAGGACTTATTTTGCGCCGAAGTGGCAGTCCTGTTCCCGTCTACAGCATTTCTCGCACAAGCATTCGCAATACCGACATTGATGCTCTGCCGCCAACAGATGTGCGCGCGCACCTGCGCATGCTCTACCTTTTGCGCCAAGAAATTTTCTTCTTGGAAGGACGCCGCATGAGTGACCTGGGCATTCGCTTGCCAGTCATGCAACGACAAATCGAAGGTAACCCAAATATGCCTCCAGGTAGCCCAGGGACGAGAGTTATTGTGCCAGATTACATTCCTCCTGGTGCAGAGCTAGATGCTTTTACCATCAATGCAGCTGCAAACCTTGTTACTGTGCAGCACGACATGAATTTTATCTTGGCAGATAACAAAGTCTCGCCATTTCCTATTCCCTGAGCGGGGTCATAGCTGCTTATCTTGTAGGTCTCGCCAATGGGCGGGACTTTTTTATTTTAGTAGTGTACTACCAAATCAACTTCTGATTTTCAAAATTCATGCTTCAATCAAGGCATTGTGTGGTCTTGGGCGGTGGCGGTTTCATTGGGTCGCATGTTGCCGACGCGCTACTAGCGCATGGCTACAGCGTCAGTGTCTTTGGCAGACGAAATTCCAAAAAAACGAACCTGCTACATCTTCTTGACCGCATCCGCATCTTTGAAGGGGACTTTAACAACGAGGCCGATCTTGAGCATGTTATTCGCGGGGCAGACTATGTGTTTCACCTTATCAGTAGCACACTTCCTGCTACGTCAAACGACAACCCTATTTACGACGTGGAAGTCAATCTTATTGGCACTATCCGATTGCTTAAACTTTGCGTTACACATCGTGTTAAAAAAATTGTCTTTGTCTCATCAGGAGGTACTGTCTATGGCGTGCCGCAGTACACGCCAATCGACGAGCAGCATCCTGCGCATCCAATATGTTCCTACGGAATCATCAAGCATACAATTGAAAATTATCTTTTTATGTATCACAAGCTGTATGGTTTAGATTATACAGTGTTACGGCTTTCCAATCCATATGGTGAGCGGCAAAACCCATATCAACTTCAAGGTGCTATTGCCGTTTTTTTGAGGAAAGCGCTGAACGATGAACCAATTGAGATTTGGGGAGATGGCACGGTAGTGCGTGATTACGTCTATATTGGTGATGTTGCAGAAGCTTTTGTTCGTGCACTTGAGCTTTCAACAACTCCCAAAATCTTCAACATTGGCTCTGGAAAAGGTCATTCGCTCAATGAGATTATTGAGATTATTTCTAATATTCACGGTCGACCGCTTACGGTGAACTATCTGCCGCCACGTAATATTGATGTACCAATTAATGTGTTAGATATTTCACTGGCTCGGGCCCATCTTGGTTGGCAGCCAAAAACACCGCTTCATGTTGGTATTCACCTATTCTACAACTACCTCAACACTCAACGCTACGCTGAGCATGTTGGATAATTCGCAGATCACGCTTTCTGTCTTTTTCCCAGCCTATTATGACGAAGAGAACATCGGAAAAGTCGTCGATAAGGCTGTTGCCGTGCTGGAGTCTTTAGCGCTCAAAGATTATGAAATCATCATTATTGAAGACGGCAGCCCTGACCGCACTGGTGAGGTCGCTGATGAACTAGCTCGTAAGTATCCGCGTGTGCGCGTGATTCATCATGAAAAAAACATGGGCTACGGGGCAACTTTGCGCGACGGCTTTTATGCTGCAAAGTTTGACTATGTCTTCTACTCGGATGGCGATAACCAATTTGACTTAGATGAACTGCGTAAGTTCGTGGCGCTCATTCCATACAGCGACATCATCATTGGCTACCGCATTAGCAAGCAATACTCACAATGGCGACGCTTCACCTCGTTTGTCTACAATTACATCTTGCGTCGCTTATTCAACGTCGATTACATGGATGTCGATTGTGCCTTCAAACTTTTCAAAGCTGACCTTTTCAAAAAGATTGAAATTGAATCCACAGATGCTTTTATTGATGCGGAGATTATGCTCAAAGCGCGGCTTTTGGGATATAGCGTTACGGAGATGGGTGTCAAGCACTTGCCGCGCCTTGCTGGCGTATCAACGGGTGCAAGACTTGGCGTAATTTTGCGTACCATTCGTGAAATTTACCGATTCTATCGCAAGTATGGCAAGCAGATACGGAGAGCTGCCGCTCAAGCGCATCAGAAACAGCCTAAGCAAGATGAAGTTCTCCAGCAATGAAAAAGTAAATTTTGATGACTTCGCACAAGACTATGATGCCATCTTGCAGGCACAACTTCAAGGCTTTGGCGAAGAAAGCACTTACTTTGCAGAGTATAAGGTGCGTCTGACCAAAACACGTTTGCTGCACACTGCTACCTTGCAGCCTAAAACCATTCTCGAGTATGGCTGCGGCACTGGGAGAAATTTATCATTCCTGAAACTCTATTTCCCCGATGCCAAAATCGAGGGTTGCGATATTTCCGCTGAAAGTCTGCGCCTTGCCGCCCAACGCGCCCCTGACGCCACACTCTATCTGCTCGATAAAGAGGTGCCTCAACGGCAATATGACCTTATCTTCGTTGCCTGTGTTTTTCATCATATCGCTCCAGAAGCACGTGCGGATGCCTTAGCGCAAATTCATGCGCTCATGAAGCCGGGTGGTGAGCTCTTCATCTTTGAGCATAATCCTTACAACCCTGTTACCCGACATTTAGTCAATACTTGTCCCTTTGATAAAGATGCAGTGTTGCTGCCTCCTGCAGAACTGCTTTACCGCACCCGTCAGGCACGATTTCAGTTGGTAGAAAAAATTATGCGCTCTTTTTTCCTGCTCCGTTGCGTGTTCTCCGTCCGCTCGAAACCTATATGGGCTGGCTACCATTGGGCGGACAGTACTATTCAGAGCTCGTAAGCTATGACTTCCGTTGTTACAGATAGCATTTCAGCACCCACCATCGTTCGGCTTATGCCGATACGATATGCAGAACTGCAGGCGGCTTTTGATAGCTATGCACAGGGCTTGCCACCCCTTGTTGCCGC
>Ga0308399_1000301_pt1 | contig 17677 bp, 10 predicted proteins | sample HotsprSampOS1260_FD_202367 | JGI IMG/M metagenome (GOLD analysis project Ga0308399, IMG submission 202367) | Hot spring phototrophic mat microbial communities from Octopus Spring, Yellowstone National Park, Wyoming, United States - 20060914_OS12-60 ... | reverse complement strand
CGCTGCGCGCCACCTGGCAAACCTCGGCAATCCGCTCCGGATCCCGAAGCTCCAACGTGATCTCGCCGCGGAACTCCAGAGGTTCGCTCAAAACCTCGCCGAAGCGGTGGCGCAACTGTCTTGCCAGTTCCAGAGCGGTCATGGTTGGAGTCGGGCTTGCAACGCGGGGGGGCGCACCGGCAACGCCGGCCCCGGCCTTTTCAGCGTCGCCAAGACAGGCTCCCGCCGCACCTTGGCCTGCAACTTGATCAGCGCATCCAACAATGCCTCCGGCCGCGGCGGACAACCCGCCACATATACGTCCACCGGCAAAATCCTGTCTACCCCCTGCAAGACCGCGTAACTCCGGTACATCCCGCCGGTGGAGGCACAAGCCCCCATGGCAATGACCCACTTGGGCTCGGCCATCTGCTCGTAAAGACGCCGTACCACCAGGGCCATTTTGTAGGTCACGGTCCCCGATACGATCATCACATCGGACTGCCGCGGACTAAACCGCATCACCTCGGCCCCAAACCGCGCAATGTCGAATCGGCTGGCCCCGGCGGCCATCAGCTCGATCGCACAACAGGCCAGCCCCATCGGCATCGGCCACAGCGAATACTGGCGGAACCAGTTCAACGCGGCCTCCAGGCGCGTGACAATCACGTCGCCCTCGACCTTCGAGTTGTATCCGATCTCCGTGGTGGTTTGCATGAGACGGCCCCCACTTCACAAGTGCGGGCAAACCTAGTGGAGCTTTCCCCCGCCCGCAAGGTGAATCCCCCCGACCTTCGGCCCGAACGCCTCTCTGAACGCGTGCGTGTCAAGCCGTGCCTTTCAAGCGCCCGCATCTGGATGGAACCACTAGGACGCAGATGGGTCGTCTGCCGTGTCGCGGATTAGCCACCCGCAACCTTCCCAAGAAGCCCGCTGCCCGGCGGCTGCCAGTCGGCGTCACAGCCGGCCGCCAACCCGCGCCACCCGCGCGCGGCACCGGCGCCGTGGTGGTCCGGGCAGGATACGCTTTTGGGCCCTCCGACGCCTGCCTCCGATCCACCGGCCGTTTCCCGGGCCGCCAAAACCGCCGACCACAACCCTTAAGCCATCCGCTCCGGCTCACGTTCCTGCGCATAACGCTTGCCAAAACGGCCGACCGGGTTACCTTGGCCGGCACTTGTGGAAGCGATCATGATCCTGAAACCATTGGGGACCGTGACCCTGCTGGCCCAGGCGCAGCATGGGCAGACGCCGCCATTGTGGACCACCCTGGTCCCTATCCTTCTGTTCGCGGTGATCTTTTACGTCCTGCTGATCCGTCCCCAGCGTCGCCGCGAAAAAGAGCATGCCGAACTGCTCAAACGGCTCAAACCGGGGGACGAGGTCGTCACCAGCAGCGGCATCATCGGCAGGGTCACCTCGGTGAAGGAAGACCGCGTCATCCTGCGCTCGGAAGATGCCAAACTGGAGATGTTGAAGTCCGCCGTGGTGCAAATCCGACAGTCCTCGACTCCATCCTAAGCCTGCTCAACCGCCAACCCTCCGCGTCAAATCAGCTATGCGTGGGAACCGTTGGAAATGGGGGATGGTCCTCCTGGCCATTGCCTGGTCCCTCTACAACCTCTACCCACCCACCAGCCGCGATCTGGTTCAGGTGTTCCGAGAACGAGCGGTCAACAAGGACGCTACCTTCTCCAACATCTGGTATCAGGTGGTCCAACTGCAACAGCAGCGGCCAGACCGCGCCTACGGCAACCTCCTCGACGCCATCGGCACCAACGACATTCGCCGGTATTTCCCTTTCTTCAAGGGGCTGGAAAATGAGCCCAACCCTACCGTCGCCATCCTGAACCGTTTGCAGAGGGAAGCGGCCGGCAAGATCCGGCTGGGCCTGGACCTGCGGGGCGGCACCTCCTTCCTGCTGGAGATGGACACCAACCGCCTGGCCACCGTCGAGGTGGTCACCAACCAGGCCGGTCAGGTGATCACCCGCACCAACTACATGAGCGAAGAGGAAGTGGAAACCGCCCTGTCCCAAGCGGTCGAAGTCCTGCGCCGGCGCGTCGACAAGTTCGGCGTGGCCGAGCCGATTATCCAACCGGCCGGGCGCAACCGGATCCTGGTCCAACTGCCCGGACTCTCGGAGGCCGACCGGGAAAGCGCCCAACGGCAGTTGCAGCGGGCCGCCTTCCTCGAGTTCCGATTGGTGCACGAACGCAGCGAGGAACTCCTGCGCGAAGGTCTCATCGAACCCGGTTACGAGGTGCTCACCGAGGAGCGCCGCAACCCCGACGGCACCAAAACCCTGCAGCGATATCTGGTCAAAAAACGGCCCGAACGCGGCATGACCGGTGCCTACATCAAAAGCGCCATGGTCGTACGGGGCAACTTGGGCGAACCCCGGATTGTCTTCCAGCTGACCCCGGAGGGCGCCGAGCTGTTCGGCCAGATCACCCGCGAAAACCAGGGGCGCCTCCTGGCCATCGTGCTGGACGGAGTCCTCTACTCGGCCCCCCGTATCCGAGAACCCATCCTCACCGGCAGCGGCGAGATCACCGGCAACTTCGACCTCCGCGAAGCCATCGAACTGGCCAACGTGCTTGAGAATCCCCTGCGCGCCCCCCTCCGGGTCATTGAATCGCGAGACGTGGACCCGACCCTCGGAGCCGACTCCATCCGCAGCGGTATGCGGGCCGCCATGGTGGGCGCCGTGGCCGTCTGCCTGTTCATGCTGGTGTACTACCTGATGGCCGGTCTGGTGGCCAACGTCGCCCTCCTGCTCAACATCCTGTTGCTCCTGGGGGTGATGTGTTCCATCGGCACCACCCTCACCCTGCCCGGCATTGCGGGCATCGTGCTCACCATTGGCATGGCCGTGGACGCCAATGTGCTGATCTTCGAACGCATCCGCGAGGAACTGGCTGCCGGCAAATCGCTGCGCGGCGCCATTGCCGCCGGCTACGAAAAGGCCTTCGGGACCATCCTGGACGCCAACCTCACCACCTTGATCGCCTCCGTCATCCTCATTTACATGGGCACCGGACCCGTCAAGGGCTTCGGCGTCACTCTCACCATCGGTCTGTCCGTCAGCATGTTCACCGCGCTGGTGGTCACGCGGCTGATCTTCGATGCGTTGCTCGACCGGGGCTGGCTGCGTTCCATCCGCATGCTCCGTTTCATTGGCGAGACCCGCATCGATTTCCTGCGCTGGGCCAAACCGGCCTTCATCGCCTCCTGGATGCTCATCCTGGTGGGCAACGGCTACGGGATCTTCGTACGCGGCCACGATGTGCTGGGCGTAGAGTTCACCGGCGGCGCCAATCTCACCCTGGCGTTTGACCCGGCCCACCGGGTGGAGGTGGACCGGTTGCGGGCAGCCGCCACCGAGGCCAGCGGCGCCGACGTGTTGGTGGGTTACCAGCGCGACGTAGCCTCGGGCACCGACAACCTGCGCATCACAGTGCGGGTCCCCCCCAACGCCACCGAGGACCAGGCCCAGGGCCTGGCCGGTCGCGTGGTCGAAGAGCTGCGTCGCCGCTTCCCGGAAGCCAACTTCAAGGTCCTCAGTGTAGACAACATCGGCCCGGTCATCGGACGCGAAATCCAGCGCAGCGCCATCTGGGCAGCCGTCCTGGCCATGTTTGGCGTCCTCATCTACGTGGCCTTTCGCTACGAGTTCTCATTTGCCGTAGGAGCCGTGGTGGCCGTCGTACACGACTTGCTCATGACCTTGGGCTGGTATTTCCTGGCCCAGCACCAGCTCAATGCCACCACGGTGGCAGCCCTCCTGACCATCATCGGCTTCTCCATCAACGACACCATCGTCATCTTCGACCGTGTGCGGGAAGACCTGAAGCTCGGTTTGCGCGGGACCTTCCGTGAAATCATGAACCATGCGCTCAACCGAACGTTGAGCCGCACGGTGATCACCTCCGGAACCACCTTCCTGGCTACTCTGGCGCTCTACGCCCTGGGAGGCCCCGTGATCAACGACTTCGCCTTCGCTTTCCTGATCGGCATTCTGACCGGCACTTACTCCAGCATTTACATCGCCGGAGCGCTGGTCCTGTGGTGGCACAAGGGACAGCGCCCGGCCATCGGCCAACCCGTGTCCAGCCAGCCGGTCGCCACTGCCGCTCCCGCCTAGGAGATTCTTCGCCATGCTCGCGTGGGTACAGGTGCCGCTCTGGCAGTGGGTCCTGTTCATCACCTGCATCCTGTTCTTTCTGGCCCTGGACCTGGGAGTCTTCCACCGCCGCGCTCACGTCGTCGGCTTCCGGGAAGCCCTCGCCTGGACCAGTGTCTGGGTGAGTCTGTCGCTATTGTTCGGCTTCATCATCGCCCCGCGCATGGTCGAAGGCTGGACCCAGCGGGAAACCCTGGAGTATCTGACCGGCTATCTGGTCGAGTTGTCCCTGTCCATGGACAACGTCTTCGTGATTGCCATGATCTTTGGCTACTTCCGGGTGCCGGCCCAATACCAGCATCGCGTGCTGTTCTGGGGCATCCTCGGAGCCCTCGTCATGCGCGGACTCATGATCGCCGCCGGCACCGCCCTGGTGCAACGGTTCATGTGGACTCTTTACGTCTTTGGCGCGTTTCTGGTGGTCACGGGCATCAAAATGCTCTTCAGCCGCGAGGAAGGCGTCCACCCGGAACGAAATCCCGTCATCCGTGCCGCCCAACGGATCTTTCCGGTCTCCCCAAACTTCGAGGGCCAGCGCTTCTTCACACGCCTCAATGGACGGCGGGCCATCACCCCGCTGATGCTGGTCTTGCTGATGGTCGAGACCACCGACCTCATTTTTGCGGTCGATTCGATTCCCGCCATTTTTGGCATCACCAAGAACCCCTTCATTGTCTTTACGTCCAACGTATTTGCCATCCTCGGTCTGCGCTCGCTCTACTTCGTACTGGCCAACTTGATTGCCTGTTTCCGTTACCTCAAAACCGGCTTGTCTGTGGTGCTGATGTTCATCGGGGTGAAGATGCTGCTGGATCCCCACGGTCATCCACCGCGTTGGTGGCAGTTTGAGATGCCGACCACGGTCGCCCTGATTGTCGTGGCCAGCATCATCGTTTCCTCCATTATGGCCTCGCTCCTCCATTCCTGTTGGGAACGAAGGAAAGCCTGCCCTGCTCCGCCTCCCGACGCCTCGGCCTCCAACCCAACCGTGGGCAGCCCTCCAACCTAGGGCATCTGCCGGGCGGACCCAACCGGGGCTCGTTCCGGCCAAAGCCGTTGCCCGCCATGAGCCCATCGCCCACCCAGCCACCTCACGAACCCCTGTCCCGCCAATTGGAGAAACTCCTCCGCCAAGGAGGGGCAGCCGCACCATTCACCGTCAATCAGTTGCTGGCCGCCACAGGCGGACGCAGCGCCGGCTTGGTCATCGTGCTGCTGGCGCTGCCCTTTGTGGCCTGGGTCTCGGTACCCGGTTTGAGCACTCTGGCCGGTCCCATGATCGCGGTGTTGGCCTGGCGCATGGCCCGCAACCAGGTACCCCGCCTACCAGCCCGGCTAGGCGACCGTCCCCTAACGGCTAAGACTCGCCACGCCATCCTCACCGGGGGACTCAAGGCCTGTCGAGTCATCGAAAAGGTCATCCGACCCCGGCGGACGCGGTGGCTGCGCTGGCCATGGGTGCGGCAGTTTCACGCAGGCTTGATGATCGTGTTGGCTCTGTTGATGGCACTGCCGTTGCCATCTCCTCCCTTCTTTGGGTCCAACACCCTGCCCAGCTACGCCATCATCCTGTTGGCCTTCTGCATGATGGAGGAAGACGGCCTTATGATCTGGGCCGCCTACCTGATGAGCTTGATTGCCATCGGATACTTTGTGATCTTGGGCGGCCTGATCGCCCGGCACTTGGTCGAGTGGATCGAACTGCTCCTGCGCCTGCTCCAATGGTCGGGATGAACTTCCGCTGGCAACTTTATCCAGCCCAACCCCTGCTGGCCGAGAGCCTGGCGCGCACACTTCAAATCTCGCCCCTGCTGGCCCAGTGCTTGATCAATCGCGGTCTGACGGAGGCCGACGCCTGCCGTGCCTTCTTGGAGCCGAGACTGTCCCGCCTCCCAGACCCGTTTGCCCTGCCCGACATGGCCGCCGCGGTGGATCGACTCGAACTGGCCCGCGCAAGGGGAGAACGCGTCGTCATCTTCGGGGACTACGACGTGGACGGCGTGACCGCCTCGGCCCTCCTGCAGGAAGTGTTGCAGCAACTCGGCTGGTCCACCGCCGTCTACCTGCCCCGCCGCTTGGACGAGGGCTACGGTTTGAGCCTTGAAGCCGTGAACCATTGCCTGGCAAGGTTCCCCACCCAACTCCTGCTGGCTGTGGACTGCGGCTCCACCTCCACCACCGTCATCCAAGACCTGCAAAGCCGTGGGATCGACGTTCTGGTCTTGGACCATCACCAGCTCAGTCAGCCAGCCCCGCCCGCCCGGGCTCTCATCAACCCACGCGCCCAAACCGGCCCCCACCTACAGGACGTCCCGTCTGGTGAGCTGTGCTCTGTAGGCCTGGCCTTCAAACTGGCCCATGCCCTGGTCAAACGTGGCCGGCAACAAGGCCGGCCCGAGGCCCTCGCCCTGGATCTGCGACCCCTCTTGGACCTCGTCGCCCTCGGCACCATCGCCGATGTCGTCCCTCTGACCGGACAAAACCGCATCCTGGTCAAGACCGGCCTGGCACGCCTCAACCACACCCGGCGCCCCGGCCTTCAAGCCCTCCGCCAAATCGCCCGCTGCCCGGCCGTCCTCGACACCTACGAGGTCGCTTTCCAACTGGCCCCGCGCTTGAACGCCGCCGGTCGCCTCCAAACCGCCGAAACCGCCCTCCACCTGCTCCAAGCGCCCACCCCAGCCCAAGCCGAACCCTTGGCCCAACAACTGGATGCTCAAAACCGCGAACGCCAACAACTGGAACGCCACATCCTCGAACAAGTACTCTCACGCCTCCGTTCCCGCTTCAACCCCGAGACCGACTACGTCATTGTCGAAGGAGATCCCAACTGGCACCTCGGCGTCGTCGGCATCGTCGCAGCACGGCTCGTTCAGGAGTTCTACCGGCCCACCTTCATCCTCGGAGGAGACAGATCCACCTGGCGCGGCTCGGGCCGCAGTATTCCGGGCTTCGACCTCGCCGCCGCCCTGCGTCAGTGCAGCGACCTGCTCCTGCGACACGGAGGCCACGCCATGGCCGCCGGCCTCTCTGTGAAACCTGACCAAATCGAAACGCTCCGCGCCCGACTCAATGAGCTGGCCCGCCAAACAATCCCGCCCGAAGCCCTCCAGCCGGGACTACGCCTCGACGCCGAATTGCCCCTGTGCCAACTGACCGTCCCCCAAATCCTCGAGCTCGAACGCCTCAAACCCTTTGGCCTGGGCAACCCTGCTGTCCAATTGCTAGCCAAGAACCTCACCCATCATCGCCCCCTACATCGGTTCGGCCCCAACCACGAACACGTCCGCCTCTGGGTCACCGACGGCACCGCCGTACTCGAAGCCGTCTGGTGGAACGGCGGCGCTAACCCGTTACCAGTGGGACGATTCGACCTGGCCTTCGCACCCCAGCTCCGCGCCCACAACGGCCAGCAGCAAGTCCAACTCAGACTCCTCGACTGGCGCCCGGCCTGACCCCAGCCACACCCCCTCAGACGCCTCATTCCACCCGATTCAACAACCCTGCAAACTGCTTGATCTGCTCGTGCGTCCCCAACACTAATAGTTCGTCACCACCCTCGATCCGGTCGCGGCCCGACGGGGCCACCCGCCGTTGACCGTTCCGCTCAATCGCCACCACCTGCACTCCAAAACGCCGGATCAGATCCAGCTCCTGCAAGGTGCGCCCCGCCAGCGGACTGGCCACCGGCACCGTCACCGTCTCCACCGCCAGTTCGGGAAACCCCACCGGCCCGGCCGACCCACTGGGCTGGCTCAAAAACGTCACTGCTCGCTTCAGCGTCTTCGGCGGCCCCAACACCAACAATTTGTCATGCGGATACAAACAAGCCCCCCCGTCCGGATTCACAATTGGCCAGCTCTGTCGCTCGATTCCCACAATTGTGCAGCCGAACCGCTCCCGCAGCCTCAACTCCGCCAGGCTCCGCCCCGCATGCGCACTGTCAGCCGGCAACTCCACCTCCAGCAAATCCAGATCCCAACTCTCCGGCCCCCGCAATCCCAAAGCCCGGCCCACCATCGCGGTTTGCTCCGAACCCGGCCATTGCCGGCGCAGCTCCCACTCGATTTGCGACTGCCACCGAATCAACCGCTTCCGAAGCACCACCGCCGCCAACACAAGCCCTAACCCCAAAACCCCGGTTCCCCCCGCCAAGGTCGTGCCCGGCGGCAGCAGCAGCGTCAGCCACGCTAGCCCCGCCACCGTGGCCACCACCCGCAATACGCCCTCCACCAGGGGACGCAGCCGATCCTGCCGCGGAGAACCCCGGGTGGCCGCTTCCGCCAACAACATCGCTACCACACCCATGCTGCGCCACCACGCCAACGCCGGCGGTAACGCCAACAACCCCACAGCCAACCCGAAAATCCACAACCCCCACCCTGCGTCTCCGGCCGGGACCACCTCCCCGCGCAACCACCGCCACAGCCGCGGCGCCGTTACAACCAGGGCCGACACCACCACGGTCCACAAGCCAACCTGTCCCAACGGACGCCGCACCAGACGCCATAGTAGTCGTGTCTCGGGATAGGATCGCAACCGCTCCAGCCAACCCGCATAAAACACCAGCCATTCCTGGGCCCTCTCCGGCGGCTGGCGCGCACCCGCCGCGCTCCACGTCTCGGCCCGCCGGCCCAACCACGTCGCCACCAGGCTCGTCAACAACGCCGCCCCCACCACCGCAGCATAAAAACCTTGTGGCATCACACCCCCCGGAACCCCCAACTGTGCCAACACAAACGAAAACTCACCCAAAGGCGTCAGACTCAGCCCCGCTTGGAACGCCTCCCGCAACCGTACCCCGGTAACAACCAACGCCCCCGCACAGGCGATGGGCCGCACCACCCAGGCCAATAAGGCCAACCCCACCGCCCAGGGCCACACCGAACCCAGCTCGGCAAAGTTCATCTGCATCCCCATGGCCACGAAAAACACCGCCCCGAAGATTTGTTGCAACCCGCTAAACACCCGCTCCAAGTCGGCCCGATACCGTGTCCCCCCGACAATCATCCCGAACACAAACGCCCCCAGCGCCAGCGAATAGCCCGCCTGCACCGCCGCCCAGGCCAGCCCCAACAACAAGCCGCCCACTATCAGGGTCCGCACCTCTGGCACCGCCTCCCGCGTCAGCCAGCCCAACAGCCGGGGCACCACCAACAAGGTCAACAACACCACCACAACCAAAAACGCCACCAAGCCCCCCAAAACATCGTCCACCGCCGGCGTCGGCCCGCCCAAATGCACCATCGAAGTCAGGACCGTCAACATCACCACCGCGATCAGGTCCTCCAACAGGGTCATCCCCAACGCCAACTGGCCCGGTCGCTCGTGCAACTGCTGCGTCTCCTGCAACACCCGACCAATAATCGCTGAGCTCGACACCATCAGCGTCCCCGCCAAAAACAACGACTGCACCGGCGTCCATCCGAGCGCCCAACCCAGAAGCCGACCCACCTGCAACATCACCAACGCCGCCGCCACTGTGGCCACCACCACCGACCATCCCAGCGCCTGGAACCGCCGCAAACTCAGATTCAGACCGATGGTGAACACCAAAAACACCAAACCCAGCTCGGCCAACAACTCCACCCGCGCTTGGTCGCGAACCAGCGCAAACGGAGGCGTGTGCGGCCCAATCCACATCCCGGCCACCAAATACCCCACCACCGCCGATAATCGCAGCCGGACACACACCCACGCCGCAATCCCGGCCACCAACCACACCACCGCCAGATCTCGAATCAAATCCATGCCGGTCATAACCGCAGTATGCATGGCTCACGCCCGCTGCGCACGGCCAACCCACCCCAAATCCCTACCTGCACACCGGTTTTGCGCCATTTTTTCCTGGGCGTCCCACACTTCACCCCAGCCGGCTTCCCTCCCCTCCGTCTACCCGGCTGGCCCCTTCAAGCCCGCGCCACCGCAGCCCACGCCCTTTCACGCCCAAGGCACCCGGCACCCTACTCACCCGGCCCCAACCCCCACCCCTGAAGAAGCGCACCCGGTTAGCCGGCTCATGGCAGTTGCCGGATCGTCGCACCGAACCCCTGCGCAACCGCAGCCAACCGCCCAACGGGGCGCATTTCACCTTTTGAGCCCCCAGGAGAGCATGGCCCACAAAAACGCGCGATCCCTCGACGTTCCCACGGCTCTGACCGGCACAATGCCCCCAAATGTGGAGGGTTGTTCGAAAATTCAATTGCACCCTTTGGAGGGGAACCTACCGACTCGGGGGCGGGTTTTGGTCCTCTGCCTGTGCCACGGGCCACCCCGGCGGCTGCGAGGGGCGAAAGGAGCTTTGCAGGCGGAGCTTGGCTGTCTGCAGGCCGAGGTCGCCTGCGCAGGTGCACCCAGCCCCGGGCCAAGCTGGAAGCCAGGCATCTGAGGGTAAATGTCGTTGGGCAGCAATGCATAGGGTCAGGCGTGGAATGGGGCGCGAGCAGTAGCTCTCCGGCAGCAGTGCGGTGGTCCGAAAAGCGCCAGCAAAGCGGGCGCACTCCAAACGCTGCGCGACCTCGAAAGCGCTGTGCGGAGTCGCCGCAGTGCAGAAATTCCGGCGGCTCCTTGGTACTACGGGACATGAGCCGGGGTGGAAGCCGGCCCTCCCGAGGGCTGCTATCAGGACGGGTTAAAGCAGGGGAGCGTGGTGCTCGAGTTGGAGGAGACGTGTTACTCGCGCCGAAGCCGTAGCCCGGCAGGCCAGTTTAGCTTCGGGAGTACCAGCAGCAGAGCGAGGATCGGAGTGCGCAACAGTCGAAAGAAGGGCTGCGCCTTGGGGCGCTAGTGTCGAGCTGCAAGGGGCTGTGTCCGTTGCTGCCGACCGGCCAGCTTCCGCTTAAGGCCAGCGAGGAAGCTCTCTTGGGTTTGGAGACCCTCTGGCGCAACAAGGGCCAGCCCCTACTGTTCCCGCACAGGCGCCTCGCCAAGGGGACCCCAAACGGAAGTGCGCCGCGCCCAACGCCGCCGTCCCGAACCCGTTCGACAAAGCCTCCGGCTGGAACACATCCTTGCCCCTTGGCCTGGCCTGTCTCTCGCTTAGACTGAACCCATGAACAGCGCCATTCTCGTGGCCGCCGGACGCAGCACCCGCATGGGCGGTCAAGTGGACAAGCTCTGGCTCCAACTGGCCGGTCGCCCAGTCATCGCCCATGTCTGGGAACGGTTCGACCAATGCCCCCTCGTCGACGAAATCATTCTGGTCATCCGCAACGAGGCCCGGCCCGCCTTTTCCCAACTGGCCGAACAACTCCGCCCCACCAAACCCTTCCAATTGGTCTCCGGCGGTGCTCGCCGACAGGACTCCGTATGGAACGGTCTCCAAGCTGTGGCCCCCCAGGCCGAGCTGGTGGCCGTCCAGGACGCCGCCCGGCCCGCCACGCACCCCGACCTGATTCGTGCCTGCTACGAAGCGGCGCGCCGCACCGGCGCGGCCGTGGCCGCCCAGCCCATCACCGACACCATCAAGGAGTCCGACGACGGACGGTTCGTCACACGCACGCTCGACCGTTCCCGACTCTGGGCGGTCCAAACCCCGCAGACCTTCCGCGCCAACATCTTGCGTCGCGCCCTGCAAGAAGCCCTCCGCCGCGGCCTGGAAATTACCGACGACACCGCCGCCTGCGAACTCATTGGCCAGCCCGTCGAACTGGTCGCTCACCCCGCCCCCAATCCCAAGCTGACCCGGCCCGAAGATATCGGCTACCTCGATTGGATCCTGCGACAGGCACGCCCCACCAACGCCAGGTAACCCCCTCCACGCCCGCGTCCTTCGCGGCCCCTTGACAACACGCCGTCGCCCGAGAAGTTGAACACCTTCGCATGGCGAAAAAACAGACACTGCCGCCCATCCGGTTGCGCGGCGTCCGACAAAACAACCTCAAAGGGTTCGACGTCGACCTGCCGCCGCACCGGCTCATCGTGATTACCGGGCTGAGCGGCTCCGGCAAAAGTTCGCTCGCCTTCGACACCCTCTACGCCGAGGGCCAGCGCCGCTACATCGAAACGTTCTCCCCATACGCCCGCCAGTTCTTCGACCGCATGGACAAGCCGGCCGTCGACAGCATCGAAAACATCCCACCGGCCATCGCCCTCGAACAATGCAACACGGTCCGCACCACCCGCTCCACCGTGGGCACCCTGACCGAAATCTGCGACTACATGAAAGTGCTCTGGCCCCACCTGGCCGTGCTCTATTGCCAACAATGCAGCCGCCCCGTCCAAATCGATACCCCCCAACTCATCTGGCAGGCCGCCCAAACCGAAGCTTCCCGCACGACCGCCACCGAGGCCATCGTTTGTTTTGACCTGCCTCTCTCCGATCGCATGTCACTTCAGGAGTCCATGGCCCTGGTGGCCCGGCAGGGCTACCAACGCCTCTGGTGGAACAACGAACTCTGGCGCCTCGAATCCCTGCAGGCTCACTGGGAAACTCAAAACCTCCGGCCCACACACCTCACCGTCGTACAAGACCGCCTCCGCATCGCCCCTACGGCTCGCCCCCGTTTCGTCGAGGCTTGCGAACAGGCTTACCACTTTGGCCAGGGCCGACTCACCCTGCTGCTCGTCTCCTGGCCCCACCCCCCACGCCCCAACCAACCCACCCCTCTTGCGCCCCTCATCCATGCCATCCTCCCCTTCTCCCGACGCCGCCACTGCCCCCATTGCAACCTCGAATACCCCGATCCCTCTCCGGCCCGCTTCAGCTTCAACCACCCCCTCGGCGCTTGCCCGGAATGCAAAGGCTTCGGCCGCATCCTCAGCATCGATTACCGGCGCGCCATCCCCGACCCCACCCGTACCCTCGCTCAAGGGGTCGTCCGACCCTGGCTCAGCGGCTTGGGCCGCGAATGCCAGCGCGACCTGCTCCGCATGTGCCGCGCTCTCGGCATCCCCACCGACGTGCCCTTCTGCCAGCTCAAACCGGAATGGCAACAGTGGGTCGTCGAGGGCGACCCCGACTACGGCAAGGACGAGGAACATGAGTGGCCGCGCGCCTGGTACGGCGTGCGCGGCTACTTCCGCTGGCTGGAAACCAAAACTTACAAAATGCACGTCCGCGTCCTGCTCTCCCGATACCGCACCTACATCCCCTGCCCCGCCTGCCACGGCACCCGATTTCGCCACGAAACTCTCCTCTACCGGTTGCCCCTACCCCCCACGCAAACGACCCACTCCGGCAGCGCCGCCCACTCGCCGCAGCCGCTGGGCTTGACCCTGGCCGACTTTTACGCCCTGCCCGTGCGCCAAGCCCTCAAGCTCCTCGAACAAATCCTCCCCCAACATCCCGCCCAACCCCACGACCCCCTCAGCGTCGCGCTCCACGAGGTCCGCGCCCGACTCCAATACCTCGACGAAGTCGGCCTCGGCTACCTCACTCTCGATCGCCCCACCCGAACTCTCTCCGGCGGCGAAACCGAACGGGTCAACCTCACCACCTGCCTCGGCACCCAGTTGGTCAACACCCTGTTCGTCCTCGACGAACCCAGCGTCGGTCTTCACCCGCGCGACACCGAACGACTTGTCCGCATTCTCCACCGGCTCCGCGACGCCGGTAACACCCTCGTCGTCGTCGAGCATGAACCCGGCATCATCCGCGCCGCCGATCACCTGATCGAGCTCGGCCCGGGCCGAGGCACAGCCGGCGGACAGATCGTTTTCCAAGGCACCTACCGCCAAATGCTCCGCTCCCCACGCTCCCTCACCGGTCAATACCTCGCCGGCCACCGCCAAATCCCCATCCCCACACGCCGGCCCGTGCCTCTCACCACCAACCCATCCCCTCCCCCCCACCCCACCCCCACCCACCCCCACCACCCCCCCCCCCCCCCCCCCCCCCACCCCCCACACCCCCCCCCCCAACCCAACCCAACCCAACCCCAACACCCCAAGCCCGCAGCCCACAGCCAACCCCACAGACCTCGCACCCTTCCCCTGGCTCGTCATTCGCAACGCCACACGCCATAACCTCCGCAACCTGACCGTCGCCCTCCCCCTGCAGCGGTTCGTATGTCTGACCGGTGTCAGTGGGTCGGGCAAAAGCACCCTGGTCCGCGAGGTCCTGGTGCCTGCTCTGGCGGACCAACTCCCCTCCATGGAAGGCAAAACCACCGCCGCCGATTGGAGACCCGAAACCCTGGGCGCCGACGCCGAGCCCGAAGAAGACGCCTCCGACTCCTGGACATCCGGCACCGCCACACTCGAAGGTTGGGAAGCTCTCGCTGGCTGGGCATGGGTGGACCAATCCCCGCTGGGCCGTACGCCCCGCTCCAACCCCGCCGTCTATATCGGTGCCTTCGAACCCCTGCGCGAACTGTTCGCCGCCTGCCCCGAGGCCCGGGCCGCTGGCTACCGAGCCGCCGCCTTCAGTTTCAACTCCGCCCAGGGCCAATGCGAACGTTGTCGCGGCGCCGGCTTTGAAAAGGTCGAAATGCAATTCCTCAGCGATGTCTTCATTCGTTGCCCCGAATGCCACGGACGACGCTACCGCCCCGAAATCCTGCAAATCAAAATCGCCCCGCCCACACCCCACGCGCCCGCTTGGTCGGTCGCCGATCTCCTCGAAGCCACCGTGGATGAAACCCTCCAATGGCTGGAAGCCTTCCAACCTTCAACCCACGTCCACCAGGCCCGCTCCGCACTGCGCCTGCTCCAAGCAGTCGGGCTGGGCTACCTCCGCCTGGGCCAACCCCTCAACACCCTCAGCGGTGGCGAAAGCCAACGCCTCAAACTCGTGCGCCACCTCGCCGCCGTGCCCGGCCTCAGTTCCCTGACCGGCCCCGACATCACAGCCCCGCGCCGCAATGCCCTCCCTCCCACACCCACCCGCGGACTGCTGTTCCTCTTCGATGAACCGACCACCGGCCTGCACTTCGACGACATCCGTATCCTGCTGGAAGTCTTCCAACGTTTGGTGGACGCAGGCCATTCCCTCCTCGTCATCGAGCACAACCTCGAGGTCATCAAATGCGCCGATTGGGTCGTCGACCTCGGCCCGGAAGCCGGCGACCAGGGCGGCCGCCTCGTCGTAGCGGGTCCTCCGGAAGCCGTCGCTGCCTGCCCAGAAAGTCACACCGGCCGCGCCCTGCGCGAAGTGCTCCCACCAACCGCGCCCGCTCCCCCCAGCCAGCCGCGCCGTCGCAGCCGGCGCCCCCTGCCCGCCTGAATCCCTCCAAGCTCGGCCCCCGCCGCCCATACCTCACCGCGCACCCCGTCGTGCGCGCACCCGGCCTGCCCCCCGCGGCCGCGGATATTTCACCCTGGCCGTGCCCCTGCCAGCCGCAACTTGTGCCGGCTCACCCGCCGGCCCAGGCTCGGGCGCACCCATCATCCGCTTCAGCTCCCGAATCTGGTCCCGCAACACCGCGGCACGCTCGAATTCCAACCGCTCCGCCGCCTCCAACATCTCCGCCTCCAGTTCTCGCAGCGTCTCCGACCAATCCACATCCACCCCCGTCTCCCGCAAGACCGACTCGGCCTGCTGGCGCGTCGCCTCCCGCACGCTCAAGCTCTCTTCCACCGCCCGCTGCACACTCCGCGGCGTGATCCCATGCCGTCGGTTGTACTCCAGTTGCTTCCGCCGCCGATACTCCGTCACCGCCAAAAACCGCCGGATGCTCTCCGTCATCACGTCCGCATACAAAATCACCTCCCCGTTCAGATGCCGTGCCGCTCGGCCCGCCGTCTGAACTAGACTCGTTTCGCTCCGCAAAAACCCCTCCTTGTCCGCATCCAAAATCGCCACCAGCGACACCTCCGGCAAGTCCAACCCCTCCCGCAACAGATTGATCCCCACCAACACGTCGAACTCCCCCTTGCGCAGCGCGCGCAAAATCTCCACCCGCTCCAAGGCATCGATCTCGCTGTGCAGGTACTGCACCCGAATGCCAATCTCCCGCAGATAATCGGTCAGCTCCTCGGCAGTGCGCTTGGTCAGCGTCGTCACCAGCACCCGTTCCCCCGCCTCCGCCCGTTTGCGACATTCCTCGATCAAGTCATCAATCTGACCCTTCAACGGTTTGACCGTCACCTTCGGATCCACCAAACCCGTCGGGCGTACCACCAGCTCCACCACCCCCGGCATCGGCCCCGCCAACATCGGCATCGCCTCCGTCGCCCCCGGCCCCTGCCCACTCGTGCCTTCCACGCACAACAGCGCCCCCGGTCCGTGCACCCTCCCCCCGGCCCGCCGCAACGCATCTTCCCGCGCCCACTGCAACTCCCGCGCCCCCGGCGTCGCACTTACGTAAATCGTCGGCCCCTGCAACGCCTGAAACTCGTCAAACCGCAACGGTCGGTTGTCCAACGCACTCGGCAACCGAAACCCGTAATCCACCAGCGTCTGTTTCCGCGACCGGTCCCCCTCGTACATCCCCCCCAGTTGCGGAATCGTCGCATGCGACTCGTCAATCACCAGCAAATAATCCGGGGGCATGAAATCCAGCAACGTGCACGGCCGCGAACCCGGCGGCCGTCCTGCAATGTGCCGCGAGTAATTCTCGATCCCCGAGCAAAACCCCATCTCCTCCAACATCGCCAGATCGTACTCGGTGCGCATCCGCAACCGCTGCGCCTCCAGCAGCTTGCCTTGCTTCTCAAACCAAGCCACCCGTTCCTCCAGCTCCTCCCGAATGCTCACCAACGCCCGCTTCAATTTTTCCGCCGTCGTCACAAACTGTTTGCCCGGGAAAATCGTGACCTGCTCCAGCTCCTCCAACTTCCGCCCCGTCATCGGATCCAGCCGCGTCAGCCGCTCGATCTGGTCCCCGAAAAACTCGATCCGCACCGCCTCCTCGCTGTAAGCCGGACACAACTCCACCGTGTCCCCGCGCACCCGGAAATGCCCCCGCCGAAAGGCAATGTCATTGCGGCTGTACTGCAGCGCCACCAACCGCTCCAGCAACTGTTCCCGGCTCAGCCCCTGTCCCACCCGCAAGTGGATCAACATCGCCTCGTAGTCCTCCTTGCTGCCGATCCCATAAATGCAAGAGACACTCGCCACCACAATCACATCCCGCCGCGCAAACAGACTGCTCATCGTCGACAACCGCATCCGCTCGATCTCCTCGTTGATGCTCGAATCCTTCTCGATGTACGTGTCCGTCCGCGGGATGTACGCCTCCGGTTGGTAGTAGTCGAAATAGCTGATGAAATACTCCACCGCATTGCGCGGGAAAAAGCCCTTGAACTCGGCGTACAACTGCGCAGCCAGCGTCTTGTTGTGCGAAATCACCAGCGTGGGCCGCTGCACGCGGGCGATGACGTTGGCAATGGTAAACGTCTTGCCCGAGCCCGTCACCCCCAGCAACACCTGGTGCCGGGCCCCTGCCTCTAGCCCTTCCACCAGCTTCTCGATCGCCTGCGGCTGATCCCCCGCCGGCTCGTACGGTGCTACCAACTCGAACTCCACAAAACCGACCCTAGGCCACCCCCCTGCGCCCGTCAACGCCCCGCCCCCGCACCGCCCCCGGCCCCCCGGCATGCTGGTTTCCCCACCCTCGGCCCATACCCCGG
>Ga0308399_1000300_pt1 | contig 17701 bp, 12 predicted proteins | sample HotsprSampOS1260_FD_202367 | JGI IMG/M metagenome (GOLD analysis project Ga0308399, IMG submission 202367) | Hot spring phototrophic mat microbial communities from Octopus Spring, Yellowstone National Park, Wyoming, United States - 20060914_OS12-60 ... | reverse complement strand
ATATCAGCGGCGATTACGTCCGGCAGCCAGGGCAAACACGCTGCGGCGTTGTCGGGAACGGTGCGCAGCGCGTTCACCAGGCGATCCCGCTCCGCCGACGCCAGATCGTCCATCCACGCGGTCGGGTGGTCGGGCGTCGCCTGCCCCCAACGGCGGATGGCAGCGGCGATCCCCCAGGGTGCGTGGAGCAGCGCGGCGGCGTCATTCGTAGGACCGATCAGCGCGGCCGCCGCCCAGCGTGCGCAGCGGTTGCGCTCAACGGCGTTGATGAGTGCGGTGGCATGGGCGACCCCCCATCCCGCGGGTGCGACATCCGCCCATAGCTCCAGGACGTAGTCGCCCGTGTCCGTACCGATCAACGACGCGATAGCGGCGGAGAGGGCAGGTGAGGCGCACTCGTCGGGCGTGAGAAGGTCCGGCAATCCGCCCGCCAGCGCGCCGAGCGCGCCGACGACGGGATCAACGCCCGGTGCAAGCGCCGGCACGCGGGCGAATCGTGGGTCACGAAGGGCGGGCGCAATGATCTGCAGATCGGTTTCGCCGCGCAGCGCCCGCAGCGTCGCAGCAAGAGATGGAGATGTGACATGATGCATGGGTGACCTCCTGTTTCCAGAGCATCGCGTTGATGAGCGCGTCTTCCTCCCGCTTGTCATCAGAAGTCGCTTGCCCTTATCGCGAGCGCCGCCGTCTCCGAGGGAGCATGGGCGCGGGCGCGGGCGATGACGGCGGCGGCAGATCGGCGCCAGCGACGGCAATGCGCGGGTCACGCACCAGCACCGCACGCAGATCCTCGCGCAGGAGCAGCAGGAGCGATGCCGACAGATCGGGCTGCTGCGCCAGGATCGCTGCGCCCCGCGCCCGCCGCGCCTCGTCGTTCTCGATCAGCATCCGCAGCGCCAGCAGCGCCAGCGGGTCGTCCGCATTCCATGCCTGCAGCGTCTGCGCCAGGGCGTCCGCACGCCCTGGCGCGGCGACGTCGGTGAGCAGCGCATCCCCATCGCCAAGGATGGCGCTGCGGATCGTGTCCGGCAGGAGGCGCCAGAGATGCAGCGTCTTCTCCAACGACGAGTCCGCCAGCGCGTCGAGCACAACGGCGGCGTTGCCATCCCGCAGCGCATGCGCCACATAATGCGCGACGAGCGGGTCGACAGCGGCGAGGTCCTCCAGCGCCGATTCGTCATGTGGATCATCCCAGCGCGGCAGAACGGCGTCCCGTGCAACGTCGTCCAGCGTTCGGGCGATATCCGCAAAGATGCGCCCGTGATCGCGCAGCGCCTGCGCCAGCCCTTCGCCCGCTCCCTGTTGAACCAACGGATTTGTCGCTTGCATCAATACGGTGAGCGCGTGGGACGCTGGCAGCGCCGCTGCGGGCGGCAAGGCGGCGAGGGCGTCCAGCGCCTGGCGGAAGGCGTCCCGCCGGTCGGGATGCGCCAATGCGGCCGTCAGCGCGTCGGCGTTGGGATGCAGCGCGGCGTGCGTATCGTCCGGCAGCGCCGCGAGGAGCGCGTCTGTTTCCTCCCAACTCCAGTCCGCGAGCGCCTGCGCCAGCGCCGCGCAACGAGCGGCGATAGCATCTGATTGCTCCGCTGCGCGCAGGATGGTCGCCGCGGTTCCGTATGCGTGCGGCGTCGGATGCGCCGTGATCCAATCGTGCAGGGCGGGCGGCATCTCCCGCTCCCCGCACACGATCTGGACGAACGCGACGGGATCGGGCGGCGGGAGGAGCGCACCAACGATATCGGGAACAGCGATGAGGGGGAGATCGCGCACGGCGACGGGCAGGAGTGTGTGACGCAGATCGCTATCATCGTGGAAGTGGCAGCGCACGGCGGCGATCACGTCGGCGTTGAGATAGGCGCGCGCCAGGAACGTTGGGTCGGGGCCCAGCGACCGCACGGCAAGCGGCATATGCCACGCGGCAAGTTGGGTGCACCACACGCGCTGCATCTCCATCGGCAGCGCGTTCCAGACCTTCGGTGTGACCGCGGCGAAGAACGCGCGGGCGGTCGTCCCTGTGGTCGGCGGCGGTCGTTTGCGCACGCCACGGGCGAACGCAATGGCGGCGCAGATCGAGGTCGAATCGTTATCGGCGGCGGACAGGATGATGTCCTGCACGTCCGGTCGCACGTCGTCCCACGGCGCCACTACGACAACCCGGCCGGCGTCGTTCGGCGCCTCGCGCAGGATTTGCACAACCGCCGCCCATGCCGCGTCCATGCGGGATGCGACCGCCAGGCGCGTCAGTTTGGCGAGATCGTACCGTTCGGCGCGTTGGAAGAGCGTGGACAGGACGCCGACATGGTGGGCGCGGGCGATCGGGGATGCAGCGACGTAAGCATCGATCGCGAGGGAAAGATATGCGCGATCGCTGCGATCAACAATGTTGGCTGCGCCCGCTTTTGGCAGCCAGGGCAGGCAGATGGCGGCGTCGTCGGGGGCATGGTACAGCGCATCCAGGAGACGATCCCGCTCCGCAAGCGGGAGGGTGTTCATCCACGCGGTCGGGTCGTCAGGCGTCGTCTGTCCCCAACGCCGGATGGCGAGGGCGATATCCTGCGCTGCGTACAGCAGCGCGGCGGCGTCGCTCGTTGGTCCCATCAGCGCCGCCGCCGCCCAGCGTGCGCAGCGGTCGTGTCGAACGGCATCGATCAGCGCAGCGGCATGGGCTGCACCCCACCCGGCGGGCGCCACATTCGCCCATGACCCCAGGATGTGATGGCCTGCGTCCGTTCCGATCAAGGACGCGATAGCGGCGGAGAGGGCAGGTGAGGCGCGCACGGCGGGCGTGAGAAGGTCCGGCAATCCGTCCACCAGTGCGCCGAGCGCGCTGACCACGACGTTCACACCCGGCGCGAGCGCAAGCATGCGGGCGAACCGTCGATTGCTGAAGGCGGGCGCGATAACGCGCAGATCGGATTCGCCGCAGAGCGCGTGCAGCGTTGCGGCGAGATCGGATGATTCAAGATTCATGGCGAGCATTCCTGTTCGTGCTACATTATTTTCATGATTCGTATCTCATCATTTCATGCCAAGGAGATTCTTCCCCGGTCGCCGTGCATGCCATTTGGTATCAGTTACCCTCCTTCGTCGCAAACGCCGCCGTCTCTGAGCGAGTGCGGACAGGTGTGGTGGGTTCAGATCGGCGCCGGCGATGACGATCCCGTTATCGCACGTCAGCAGCGGCGCTGCTGCCGCTTCTGAGGGCAGCAGCGCCGCTGCCAGATCGGGCTGCTGCGCCAGCAGCAGCGCATCCCATCCCCGCCGTTCCGCGTTGGCGTCGATCTGCATGTGCAGCGCCAGGAGGAGCAACGGGGCGTCCGTGTTCCATGCCCGCAACGTCTGCGCCAGGTTGTCCGCATGTTTCGGCGCGGCGACGTCGGTGAGCAAATCGTCCCCCACGCGGTTGGGTCATTGGACGCGGGTGCCCGTATCCGTGCCGATCAGCGCAATCGCCCCCCCACGCGGTCGGGTCATTGGAACTCGCCTGCCCCAGCACCGCACGGCGTGGGCGATGTTCCGTGTTTGGGGGGCAGCGTGGCACTCGCGTCACCGGGACCAATCGGCGCCGCCGCCACCCAGCGTATGCAGCGATCATCGTGCACGGCGTCGGTCAACGCGACGGCATGCGCGGCTCCCTCCCCAGCAAGTGCCACCTCCGCCCACGTCGGCAAGATGCGTTTGCCCGTGTCCGTGCCGATCGGCGACGCAATGGCGGCATGGAGCGCGGACACGTCGCGCACGTCGGACCGAAGCACATCTGGCAATGCGCGCGCCAGCGCACCAGGCGCGCCGATGACGGGATGCACGTTCGGAACGAGCGCGAGCACGCAAGTAAACCAGGGGTCGCCGAGGGCGGGGGGGGCAACAACATGCACGTCGGATTCGCCGCGCAGCATCCGCAGCGTTGTGGCAAAGACGGGAGATGAGAAACGCATGCCAGACCTCTCGTGCTCGCATCATTACGTTCATGATAGCGCTATCCGCTCTTCATCGCCCTGCATCGCCGTTCGTCATCCATTAGTCGCCCGTCCTTGTCGCGAGTGCCGCCACTGTCGCATGGACACGGACGATAGCGGCGGCAGATCGGCGTCGGCAAAGGCAATGACAGGGTTGGACATCAGCGCCGTGTGCACATCGTCCCGCAAGAGCGGCAGCAGCGCCGTTGCCACGTCGGGCTGCTGCGCCAGGAGTGTTGCCCCCCACGCCCGCCATTCCGCGTCGGCGTCGATCAGCATGCGCAGCGCCAACCATGGCAGCGGGTTGTCTTCTGCCCGCAGCGCCTGCGCGAGATCGCCCGCACGTTCCGGCGCGGCGACGTCGGCGAGCAGCGCGTTCTCATCGCCGAGAACGGCGTGTCGGAGCGTCTCCGGCAGAAGGTTCCAGACGCGCAGCGCTTCCTGTGGGGGCATCGTCGCCAGTGCGGTGCAGGCTGCACGTGGATCGTTATCGTGCAGTGCATACGCCAGGTGATGGGCCACAAGCGGGGCGTCCGCCGCAAGATCCCGCAACGTCGTCTCGACGTGCGGATCATGTGAGGATGGCAGGACGGATCGGCGCATGTCGTCGCGCAGCATTTCGACGATCGCGGCAAAGATGCGTCCGTGGAAATGCAACGTTCGTGCGAATCCCTCCCCCGCATGCCGTTGCTCGGCGCCCGTGCCCGCCTCCGCCAGCGCGCCAAGCGCGTGGAAAGATGGAATCGCTGCGGATGGCGACAATGCGGCGAGGGCGGACAGCGCCTGGCGGAAGGCGTCTCGCCGGTCGGGATGCGCCAATGCGTTCGTCAGCGCGTCGGCATCGGGAAGGAGCGCCATGCGCATGTCATCTGACAGTGCGGCGAGGAGCGCGTTCGTTTCCTCCCAACTCCAGCCCGCGAGCACACGGGACAGTGTCGCGCATCGCTCGACAGAGGATCCATGCCGCGCTGCCGTACGCAGGATGATGATCACTGCCGACTGCGCCTGCGGCATCGGATGTGCCGCGATCCAATCGCGCAGCGCGGGCAGCATGGTCGGGCTGCCGCCTGCGATCTGGACGAAGGCACAGGGATCGGATGGCGGCGGCAGCGCAGCAACGACAGCGGGAACGGCGGCGAGGGGCAGATCGCGCACGGCGGTGAGGAGGAGCGTGTGACGCAGATCGCCATCATCGCGTATGTGGCGGCGTACGGCGGCGATCAGGGCGTTGTCGAGGTAGGCGTGCGCAAGGAATGTCGGATCAGGACCCAGCGACCGCACGGCGAGAAACGCGATCCAGGAATCCAGACGATCACGCCACGCACGCTGTGTCTCCTCTGGTCGTAACTCCCAGGCTGCCGGCGTGACGGCGGCGAAAAAGGCACGGGAAGTTTTCTGGGTGATCGGCGGGACTTGAATGCCCATTCCCCGGGCAAACGCAATAGCGGCGCAGATCGAGGTCGGGTCGTTATTGGCGGCGGACAGGATGCACGTTTGCACATCCGGTCGCAGAGCGTCCCACGGCTCCGCGGTCACGACGTGGATGGCGCCATTGGGGTTGGTGGACAAGAGCCGTAGAACCTCCGTCCATGCGGCATCCATGCCTGTTGCAACCGCCAGGCGCGTCAGGTCGGCGAGATCATGCTGTTCGGCGCGTCGGATGAGTGTGGACAGCTCCGAAGCATGGCGAGCGTGAACGACCGGAGATGCAGCGACGTAGGCATCGAGGGCGATGGGAAGATATTCGCGCTCGATGCGATCAATGACATTGACTGCACGCTCTTCCGGCAGCCAGGGGAGGCAGCGTGCGGCGGCGTCGGAGTGGGCGCGAAGCGCATCCAGGAGCCGGTTCCGTTCTGCCGTCGTGAGGGCGTTCATCCACACGGTTGGGGCGTCAGGAGTCATCTGTCCCCAACGGCGAATAGCGACGGCGATCTCCCATGATTCGCGCAGCAGTGCGGCGCTTACGTCGCACGGACCAATGAGCGCCGCTGCCGCCCATGGGGCGCAGCGGTTGTGCCGAACGGCGTTGATCAGCGTAGCAGCATGGGATGCGCCGCACCCAGACCGCGCTGCGGATGCCCACGTCTCCAGGATACGACTATCCACGGCGGTTCTGATCAAGAACGCAACGGTGTCGGCGAACGCGGGCGATGTGGGCACGTGCGGCGGAACGACGCCCGGCAATGCGCCCACGAGCGCGCCAAGCGCGCCGACGACGGGATCAACGCCCGGTGCGAGCGCCAGGATGCGGGCGAACCGTGGTTCGCCAAGGGCGGGTGCAACAACGTGCACGTCAGATTCGCCGCGCAGCGCCCGCAGTGTCGCGGCAAGGGCGGATGATTCGGAACTCATAGCGGCATTCTTGTTTGTGTCTTATTTCGTTCATGATAGCGTCATCCGCGCTCACCGCGCATGCCGCTTGTCATCGGTCACCCGCCCTCCGCACGAGCGCCGCCGCCGTCGCACGGATGCAGACGGCGGCGAGGGCAGATCGGCGCCAGCGAACGCAATGACGGGAGCGGATTCCAGCGTTGTTCGCAGATCCTCGCGCAAGAGCGGCAGCAGCGACGCTGCCACGTCGATCCGCTGTGTCAGGATCGCCGCGCCCCGCGTTCGCCGTTCCGCATCGTCGTTGATCAGCATGCGCAGCGCCAGCAACGGCAGCGGGGCGCCGTCGTCTCGCCATGTCCGCAACGCCTGCGCCAGGGTGTCCGCATGTCCCGATGTGGCGGCGGCAGATGCGAGCGTATGGAGGTCGCCGAGCACAGACTGCTGGAGCGCCTTCGGGAGAAGTCGCCAGATGCGCGTCAATGTATCGAATGGCGCATCCGTCAGTGCGTCGAGCACGGCGGTCAGGGTGCGGGATTGCAGCGCATGCGCCAGACGATGGGCGACGAGCGGGTCGACAGCGGCGATGGCGCGCACCGCGGCGACGCACGGTGCAGATCGCGGCGGCGGCAGAATCGCCGTGCGCTGCGTGTCGGCGAGCGCGTCAACGAGCGTCAGAAAGCTATTGCCATGATGGCGGAGCGCCCGCGCCAGACACGCCCCCGCATGCCGTTGATCGGACGATGTCAGCGTCTGCGTCAACGCCGCGATCGCATGGAGTGCAGGCAGCGCCACTGCGGGCGGCAGAGCAGCGAGGGCGGACAGCGCCTGGCGGAAGGTGGATAGACGATCGGTCGTCGTCAAGTACCGTCCCAGAACGTCAGGATTGGGACGCAGGGCACTGCGTGCGTCGTCCGGCAGCGCGGCGAGAAGCGCATTTGGTTCCTTCCAATTCCGGTCCGCCGGCGCGTGCGCCAGGGCATTGCAACGTTCGATGGGAACGTCACGCTGTGCTGCCGCATGCAGGAGGGGCATCGCCACGACATGCGCCTGCGGCGTCGGATGCGCCGTGATCCAATCGCACAACGCAGGCGGCATATTTCGTATGCCGCCTGCGTTCTGGACGAACGCAGCAGGATTGGGCGGCAGCGGCAGCGCGGCAGTGATGGCGGGAATGGCAGCGGGGGAGAGTGCGCGCACAGCGACGGGGAGGAGCGTCCGGTGCACGGCAGCGTCATCGTGGATGTGGATGCGCACGGCGGTGATCACGTCGTTGCCGGGCACGGTGTGCGCCAGGAATGTCGGTTCAGGACCCGGCGACCGCACCGCGAAATGCGTACTCGCTCCAGCAAGACGGCTGAACCGCATGCGCTCCGTCAGTGCATCCCAGGCCGCTGGTATGACGACGGCGAAGAAGGCGCGGGCAGTCGCCTGTGTGATCGTGGGAGGAACGGTGCGATCACCGCGAGCGAACGCGATGGCGGCGCAGACGTCATTGTGGGGAGCGGCGGACAGGATGGCCGCCTGCACATCCGCACGCACGTCGTTCCACGGCGCCGCTGCAACAACCTGGTCGGCATGGTTTGGCGCCTCGCGCAAGAGATGCACGATCCTCGCCCATGCAGAATCCATACGGGATGCGACTGCCAGGCGCGTCAGCGCAACGAGATGATCCCGCTGAGCGCACCGGATGAGCGCTGCGAGGATGTCGGCATGGCGGAAGCGGGCGATGGGCGACGCGCCGGCATAGGCGGCGAACATATACACGAGAAACGGTATATCAATGCGCACAGCGCACATGGACGCGTAATCGCCCGGCAGCCAGGGGAGATAACGAGCCGCGTCGTCGGGGGAGGTGCGCAGTGCGTTCAGGAGACGATCGCGTTCCGCCGATGGGAGGTTTTCCATCCACGCGGTCGGGTGGTCGGGCGTTGCTTGCCCCCAGCGCCGCACGGCGCAGGCGATATCTTCTGCCCACGTGAGCAGTGCGGCAGCGTCATTCGTTGGACCGACCAGCGCCGCCGCCGCCCAACGTGCGCAGCGTCTGCGCCAAACGGCATCAATCAGCGCAGCGGCATAGGGTTCGCCCCACCCGAAGGGGGCGACCTCCGCCCACGCCCCCAGGATGTCAACGCCCGCTGACGTTCCGATCAGTGATTGGATGGCGTCGGCGATCCCAGACGAGTCACGCGCCGCAGGTGACAGGATGCCCGGCAATCCGCCCGCCAGCGCGCCGAGCGCGCCGACGATGGGATGGACGTTCGGCGCCAACGCGAGCACGCGAGCGACCCGTCGATCGCTGAAGGCGGGCGCGACGACATGCACATCGGGTTCGCCGTACAGCGCCTGCAGCGTCGCAGCGAGGGCGGGCGTGTTCGCGGGCATGGTGAACTCCTGGTCATAACTCATTTCTTTCATGATAGGGACATGCGCCCTCGGTCAATGGACATTGCCGGTCGTCATCGAACACCCACGCGCTTCGCGAGCGCCGACGCCGTTGCCTGGATGCGGACGGGCGTGATGGTGGCAAATCAGCGCTCGCGATGGCGATCCAGGTGTCGCAATCGCACAGCATCCGCATCGTCAGCGGCGGCAGCGTGTCGTTCGCGTCTCCATCTCGCAGTGCCGACGCCGGTGCGTTGCACATCCCAACGCAGCGGCGTCGCAAAGGAAATCGTTGCCATCCCTCGATAACCGTGCATGTCGTTCGTCATCGGTCGCTCGTTCTCCACGCTAGCGCCTCCGTCGTCGCACGGATGCGGGCGAATACGGCGGCGGCAGATCGGCGCCGGCGACGACAATGCGTGGGTCGCGCACCAACAACGCATGCAGATCCTCGCGCAGGACCGGCAGGAGCGATGCCGCCGCGTCGGGACGCTGCGCCAGCATCGCTGCGCCCCACGCCCGCCGCACCTCGTCGTCGTCGATCAGCATGCGGAGCGCGAGCAATAGCCGTAGGGTGTCCGCGTCCCATGCTCGCAGCGTCTGTACCAGCGCATCCGCACGCTCCGGCGCGGCGACATTGCGGATGAACGTGTTCCCAAGGCTGAGGACAGCGCTGTGGATCGTGTTCGGCATGAGGCGCCAGATACGCTGCGGCTCCTGCGGCGCCGCCGCCGCCAGCGCATCGAGCACGGCGGTTGGGTTGCAGGATCGCCATGCATGCGCCACATAATGCGCGACGAGCGGGTCGACAGCGGCGAGGTCCTCCAGCGCCGATTCGTCATGTGGATCATCCCAGCGCGGCAGAACGGCGTCCCGTGCAACGTCGTCCAGCGTTCGGGCGATATCCGCAAAGATGCGCCCGTGATCGCGCAGCGCCTGCGCCAGCCCTTCGCCCGCTCCCTGTTGAACCAACGGATTTGTCGCTTGCATCAATACGGTGAGCGCGTGGGACGCCGGCAGCGCCGCTGCGGGCGGCAAGGCGGCGAGGGCGTTCAGCGTCTTGCGGAAGGCGTCTTGACGGTCGGGAGGCGCCAATGCGTCCGCCAGCGCGTCGGAGTCGGGGCGCAACGCGGCACGCACGTCATCCGGCAGCACGGTGAGGAGCGCCGTCGCCTCCTCCGACGACCATCCGGTGAACGCCCTTGCCAGCGCCGCACAACGGGTGTCGACAGAGTCGACACCGGATCGCACCGCAACCCGCAGCACGGTCACCGCCGCTGCCGCCGTTTGCGCGATTGGATGCGCCGCGATCCAATCGCGCAGCGCGGGCGGCATCTCTTGGATGCCGCCCGCGATTTGGACGAACGCGACGGGATCGGACGGTTTCGGGAGCGCGGCGATAACGGCAGGAACGGCGGTGAGGGGAGACTCACGCACGGCGATGGGGAGGAGCGTCCGCTGCACAGCGGCGTCATCGTGGAGGCAGCGGCGCATGGTCGCGATCAGGGCGTCGTTCAGTTCGGCGCATGCCAGGAACATCGGGTCGAGTCCCAACGATCGCACGGCGAGATGCGCATCCCGCACAGCAAGATAGCGATGCCATGTTTGCTGCATCTCCGCCGGAAGTGCGGACCAGACCACCGGTGTAACGGCGGCAAAGAATGCGCAGGCGGTTGTCCCCATGATCGGTGGCGGATCAGGATGCACGCCGCGGGCAAACGCGATGGCGGCGCATGCGTTGCTTTGGTGGCGTTCAGCCAGGATAACCCGCTGCACATCGATGGGCAGATCGCTCCATGGCGCCGCTGCAACGACGAGCTCGGCGCTCCAACGGTTCGCGCCCAGGAGACGTACGATCTCCGTCCATGCCGCATCCATGCCCGTTACGACCGCCAGGCGCGTCAACGCGGCGATATAATTCGGCTGAACGTGCTGGATGAGGGGAGACAGCACCGTCGCATGGCGGGCGCGGGCGATCGGAGATGCCGCGACATAGGCGTCGAGTGTGAATGAAAAAAACCGTTCGGTGAGACGACGAGCGATGTTGACCGCACTCGCTTCCGGCAACCAGGGCAGGCAGATGGCGGCGGTATCGTGGTTGGCGCAGAGTGTATCCAGAAGACGATCCTGTTCCGCAGGCGTCAGGTTGTCCATCCACGCGGTCGGGTGGTCGGGCGTCGCTTGCCCCCAGCAACGCACGGTGCGGGCGATATCATCCGGACACGTCAGCACCGCTGCGCTCGCATCACAGGGACCGATCAGCGCGGCGACCGCCCAAGTCGCGCAGTGTTTGTTTTTCACAGCGCTGATGAGTGCATCGGTATGTGTGGCGCCCCACCCGGCGGGCGCAACCGCCGCCCACCACGGCAGGATGCGGTTGCCTGCGTCCGTTCCGATCAACGACGCAATGGCCGCGTGAAGCGCGGGCGAGGCGCACACGGCGGGCGTGAGAAGGTCCGGCAATCCGCCCGCCAGCGCGCCGAGTGCACCGATGACGGGGTCGACGTTCGGTGCGAGCGCCAGGATGCGGGCGAACCCGGTGTTGTCGAGCGCAGGCGCGACGACGTGCACGTCGGTTTCGCCGTACAGCGCCCGCAGCGTTGCTGTCAGCATAGGGCAGGGAGGATGCATGGATCGCTCCTTCCATCGTCTCGTTTTCTCCATGATAGACAAAATGTGCGATAGTCCAATGCCGTTTGGTGTGAACGCTGCCCCGCCCATGCTCGTTCCCATCACCCTCGTGAGGGAGTGCAGACAGATTCTGTGTGTTCGCAAGCGCTGAGCCGCCGCTTGCCCTGATGCTATCGAGGACGATTTCCTGCGTCGTCTTCACGTCAGAAAGCCGCATCAGCGCCGTGACGCCTTGTCCCCGCTTGCAGCGACTGTGCCAGCGCGTCTGCATGCTCCAACGCAGCGATCTCGGCGCTCAGCGCCGTGCAGTCACCGATATTGCCGCCGACATTGTTCAGAAGAATGCGGCAAGTGTGCACCTCCCTGCTGGCATGATGCGTGCATGGGACGCAAGCGCCATGCGATTGTGGCGCGCCCGCTCGTCCGTTCCATTGCGGAGATCGCCAGAACGCTGTGCGGCGAGGAACCCATCCCGCTTGTCGTTACTCTACGGACCGCATGTCGAAACGACACTGTGGCATCTCGCCGCAGGCAAACCGCTCGTCAACCATAGTGTCTCAACATTCGTGGAGGGGGGATCGAGACGGTCGCCACTTCCCCGCCATGCGAGGCGTTTCTCAATTTCGTCAGCGTGACGCAAATCTAGCCAGGATGTACAATGGCGCTGCTGCGCATGATGTTGGGCGGAGATCTGATTCCGAGTCTGCGTAATTGACAGTGGAGTGCATGATACCTATCATGAAAGAGTGATTGAATCGGCATGTTCGAAGGATGCGAGATGTCGCGGGTTCGAATCAATCCAGAACTCATCGCGTGGGCAATGGAACGAGTGGCGGACAAAGAGGGTCTGCTCACACGGTTCCCTTCGCTGTCTGCATGGCTGAGTGGTCAGAAATTACCGACCATGCGGCAACTTGAAGCGTTTGCCCGGGCGACATCGATACCGTTTGGGTTCTTGCTTCTCGATCAGCCGCCGGACGAGACAACGCTCGTTCCGTTATTTCGTACGCTTTCCAACGAAGCGGCATCGCGTCCTGACGCATCCCTCTTGTCCTGCATAATAACCATGCAGCAACGGCAGGAATGGATGCGGGGCGCTTGCATTGCCGCAGGATGCGATCCGCTTTCGTTCGTTCAATCTGCATCGCTCCAAAGCGACCCCGTCCAGATTGCACAGCATATGCAGCAGACGCTGAATCTGAGTGATGACTGGTCTCGTTCGCTTCCTGACCAGTCAAGCGTGCGTCGCTGCCTGATCGATGCGGCGGATGCAGCGGGCGTCGTTGTGGTTACTGATGACATGCCAGGCATGGCGCCGTATCAACCGCTTGATCCGACCGGGTTTCGCGGTTTTGCGCTTGTCGATGCGTATGCTCCTTTTGTCTTTCTCAATGCTGCGGATGATGAGTCTTCCCAAATCGTCGCGCTCATCCATGGTTTGGCGCATATTTGGGTGGGAAAGAACGCAGCATTTGATTTGAATCATATGCGTCCCGCCCCTGAATGGGGCGAAATCGTCTGCTTTCAAGCAGCAGCCGCGTTTCTTTTGCCGGCGTCTGATATTCAGACTGCATGGAGGGAGGTTCGTCATTTTGACGATCCGTTGGGACATCTCGCACGCACCTTCAAGGTGCATGAGACCTTCATCGCGCAACGACTCGTCGATCTTCACGTGGTTGAGCCGCAAGGCATTCCTCTTGCGCAACCGTCAGTGTCACCTCGCATTCAACGACGACCACAGTCGTCGTTGAATAGAATGATGGATCGCCTTGGCAAGCGATTCGCAACCATGGTTGTGCATGCAACACTATCCAGCGATTTGCTGTACCACGATGCATATACCCTTACTGGCATCGCTGGAACAGACTTTGATCGGCTTGTTTCCGCGATAATGCATGACACATCCCCCCGTCGCGCATCTATTGCATCCCAGCGATGATGTGTGCGTCGGGTATGCATCCATTCCGGCAAATGCCGGTGATGATTCGCTCCTGCGTGAGCGGAAGCGAATCATCACAACCATGCGGCAGCGATTCGATCCCCTGGTGCAACGTTTTCCCTGTCTGGCAGAGACATTGTCTATCTCGTATCGCTTGGGCGATTCTCCTATCAGGGCAGCCCTCCGCGTCTCGCCAACGTCTCTGATCCGGCCCGCACCCACCATGCCGGTTTGGGCAACATCCTCATCGAACACGCACATGCATCACATCTCGACCTTGTGGTTCTCGCGCTCGCGGTGTAGCCGGATGCGACGAGGTACGACTGGTTCCGCCGACAATGTGCAGTGCGCAGAGGTGCGCCAATCGGTGCGCAACAGTGAGATCGCTGCGTTCTGACGTGAAATGCACCCGTGTCTGGGGGCAACGATCCTGTTGTGACACGCTGTTTCGCTGGTGCGACACGCCGCTGACCGCTGAAATGAGGCGCTGCCAGGTGGTGCACGTGCAAACGATCATCTGGCGCAGATGAGCGCTGCAGCAAGATCGTCCTTTCGTCATTGCTTGCTAGAACGCTGGGCGGTCTGACGGATGTTGCCCGTTTGCTCTATCAAGCGCCAGTGCATTGAGATGATCTGTGCACTGTGATGCCGATTCCAAAGACAGCGATCCGGCGGATTGTCTCGTTGTGTGTCTTGTCCACGAAGCCGGCGACAGGAATCGGCGTTGCCGGTGTCCTGTCGCGAATCTGCGATTCGGACTGGCGCCGATTGCTGTGCCGTTGGAATCGTATCAAGCAGCATCAACTTGCTGCATCAGCGATGGAGAACGCATCTCTCTGCAGCGTGACCGTGGATGCTGGCAGTGGCGGAATGCTTGCGCGAGTGTCAGAAAAAGATTGCATCAGAAAGCCTTAAATGCGCCGTGAAAACGTTCAACGGCATTTCATGGCGTCCTGATGAGAAAACATACTTGACAAACGCTATATACTGCATATACTGCCTTGACAAACGCTATACACTGCATAAGGAAAGGATAGAGCAGTATGCAAAAGACCGACTTCATCAAGGCAGTTGCCGAGCGGGCGAACCAGTCGCAGAAGGAAACGAAGGAGATCATCGACGCGGCGATCGAAGTTATCACCGAAGCGCTGCAGCGCAGGGAGCGAGTTGTCCTGACCGGATTTGGGACGTTTGAAGTACGGCAGCGCCAGGCGCGTAAGGGTGTGCATCCGCAGACTCGGTCAAAAATCCTCATTCCAGCGACCAGGGTCCCTGGATTTAGCGCCAGCAGCACATTGAAGAACGCGGTGAAGGATAGTTGAGCGTTGTGGTTCAGACCGCGATACGCGCAAACCCATAAGCGGTTCCACCCTTCCCCGCCGGTCGTCTATGATACGAGCGCCGGTTCTGGCATCGTATGCGCGCTCCGTTCTGAAAAAGAGGGGGATCCCGCGCTCGATCATGCATGGTTTCGCTATAATACTGACAGAGGGAGAAGCAGGACATACTCCAGCGCTTCGACGACGCATGGAACACCTTAATCTCGCCCGTCGGAGAAGCGTGCTTGCGCTGCAATAAGGACGTGACGATCATCCTCGACTGACGGAGACCATCGGCGCTGCGCTCGGACGGGTGTGCGAGTCGGGATACGTTTATTAACCTCACGATTTCACGTGCGATCGGGTTTCGGTATGAAGCTGAAGGGAGGTCGCCATGACTTTTTCAATCTTCACGGAAGGACCGGCAATTTCAGTGTACGATGGGCGAGTGAGGGTCGGACGGTTTGTGGCGTATGATGTGGAACGATGGGTGTTTATTCCAGCGTCCAACTGGACTGATCTGGAGGACAAGGCTCTGGCGTTCGTTGAGCAATGCGGGGGCGGGATGTTCCAGTCCGGCTATTATCCCTGTCCCGATAATTTGTTGGAGCAGGCGACCTGGAGCACGATCTGGCAACAAATGCCGGAGAACGTGTGGGAACGGTTCGAAGGACATGCCTATTTGCGGGTTGAACCTGCGGATTCGGGACCGGATGCGGTTGTTCGCCGCTGGCGGTGGGTTGTTTCATCCGCGGGAGGAATGAAACAAAGCGGCGAAGAGAGGACGGAAAAGCAAGCGATGGATGCTGCGGATCGCGCAGCGCAACGATACCATCGACGATCGCGATGAGATGGCGCTGAAGGCGACTGCTTCTGATGCAGAATTGCGATGCACTCCTCTTCGATGACGAAACAGGTCCAGATAAGACCCAGATGGCGCCGCGCAATCCGTTGAATCTAGTGCACGGGAGGCGGACGATCGTGCGTCAGCGCTACTGGCGTCCAAATCGGGGCATCGGGTGCGAGACGGGCAAGGACGATAACGGAGCGCACGTGCACCCAATCGAGCAGTACGCGTTCCACAGGAATGTGTCCTGTCCATGCGCCATCTTGTGGAGCAATGGCGACATGATGCAGACGAAACGATACGTCGTTGCGACGTATCGTTTCGTCTGCATCATGTCATCGCCGCAACGAACGCAGGTATGACACGCGTTCGCGCCGTATATCCCAATTGCGTTTGACAATGTCTTGAAAGAAACACACAACAGAGGGGATGAGACCTGGCGATGTCGTTGGGATGTGAACGCGAGCGAAAACGATGGACGCATGCGGACGGACAAGCGAGCGGGACAAGTTGGGATGATGGAGATGCGCATGAAGCGCTGATCGCGCTGGCGCGCTTGTCACCTGGATAGTGACAAGCGCGCCAGCGCCGTTTGTTCCAATGGTTTCACCAATAAGCGCAACCCTGGAATTGATGAAGGATAGTGATCGTCTATCGGACACGACGTAGGGTTGTAGCGGATGGGGGATAGCACTCAGACGCAGCGTATCGGGGACGGAGATGCGATTCTCTGCAATCAAACGGACACTTGCCATGAAGTGAAGAGTCATGGTGATGAACGGCGCAACGGAATCGACGTCCCCCTCATCCCACTTAAGCAGCGTCGCCATGGTCTCTTCGCGTCCATCAGGATAGACAGGAACGGTCGTTTCCAGATGGGCGGACAGAGTTCGGCGCGACGACCAATCAATGGTCATGGATACAGGAAGCCACCCATGCAACGTGCGTGTCGTCTCACGTCGTGACATGCGGAACGCGATGCGATCGTCGCCCAACACGTTCATTGTCACATCTGTACGTGTCGGCGAGGTAGGTTCTGACAGCGTCAAGTCGAAGAGTCGGACAAGCGTGCTCATTGGAGACATCCTGCTATCAAGAAAGTGCGCAAAAAATGCGCACGTTTCTCTTCCTGCCCCGACGTGTCTTGCTGACTACCGTCGTATCTGACAGGCGTGACTTTCCCGACGACGGCGGGGATGGTCCCCGACGCAGCGCCGCCATTGCCGGTCGGACTCGCCACGGGGAGGGCAGTTTCGGTTGCCGGCCGCTTCAGGTTCAGCGCTGCATTGAGGTCGCGGTCGTGGTGCGCGTCGCATGCAGGACAAGTCCATTCCCGATCCGTGAGGGTCAGCGCCTCGTTTTTCCGGCCGCAGACGGAACACAAGCGGCTGCTCGGATGCCGGCGGTCGGCAACCGCCAGCCTGGTCCCATAGCGCCTCGCTTGGTATTCCGGCTGCGCGCGAACCATCCCAAAGCCCACGTCACCGATGGCGCGCGCCAGCCGCTCATTCGCCAACATCCCCTTCACATTCACGTCCTCGATGGCTGCCGCTTGGTTGTCGCGGCAGAGCCGGGTGGTGAGCTTGTGGACGAAATCCGCTCGGATATTGGCGATACGCGCATGGAGTCGCGCCAACATCGCAGCGGACGTTTTGCCGTTGTTTGACTTGGGACGCCGCGCATGCTTCGGAACACCGGATTTTGCGTCACGCCCCGCACCACGTTTGGCCATCTCCAGCTTGCGGCTCATGCGTCGGCTCCGAATCTTGAGACGCCGCAATGCAGCCGTGAGGGGCTTCGGCGCCGTGATGACGTCCCCGTTGGAGCGTGTGGCAGCCGCGTTCAATCCAAGATCAACGCCGGTCATGTTGTGCGCAGTCCTCTTTCGATAGAACTGCTCATCAGATACGTCAACGTGAATGGCGACAAACCAACGATCAGCCGTGCGAGAAACCGTCGCGCCCAGGATTTTTCCGCTGAAACGCAGGCGCTCGGTCATCTTCACCTCCCCGATCTTGGGCAGGCGGATGGCGTTCCCGTTCAGGCTGAACTTGTCGTTTGCCACAGAGAAACTATCACGACAGCGACCCTTTTGTTTGAATTTCGGTTCATGCGCAGGCTTCCCGGCTTTCATGTCGGCAAAGAACCGGTTCCATGCTTTCGCCGGATGTGCGAACGGCTGCGCGTGTGCGTCCCTGTGAATCTCCTGTATCCAGGGATAGTTGATGGATTTGATGGCGTTGAACTGTTTTTTAAGCGCCATTGCACTCGGCTTATGACCGGCCTTGTAGAG
>Ga0308399_1000290_pt1 | contig 18007 bp, 23 predicted proteins | sample HotsprSampOS1260_FD_202367 | JGI IMG/M metagenome (GOLD analysis project Ga0308399, IMG submission 202367) | Hot spring phototrophic mat microbial communities from Octopus Spring, Yellowstone National Park, Wyoming, United States - 20060914_OS12-60 ... | reverse complement strand
CTATTATGAGAATGGCAATGCAGTAGAGGAATATACTGCCACTACAGTAACCACGTCTAGTACAAGCAAGAAGAAGTAGGTAGTATGTATTCCTAGCGGGAGAGTGCAATTGCACTCTCCCGCGAGTAGTTGACTAGGGAACATGTAGTTGACTATAATGGGGATGTAGAGTTTGGAGTGTTACAATGTCTGGTCGTTTTATTGACAGTCCTGATATTGTGGGCAAACTGTATGCTGCTGTTGCAGACTATCCTAACGATTCGCCTATTGCTATAGATGGCGATAGGCGAGTGTATAAGGGAAAAAGGAAAATATATCTAGTTCAAGATGGAGTTGTCATTGATTATTTTGACTGGGATATTTACGGTAGCGAATACCGTAATATCCAAGAGCAAGCCCAACGCAATTGGGGCATTAGATGGTAGGGTAGCGATAGATGTATTTGCCGTGATATGGTGCGGGGGGGTATATCTATACCCCCCCGATATGCAAACAGGGCTTACAGGGCAAATAAACGGCAATGGAAGAAACCGTTGTGCTATCTCCCTTCCGTCAGATTGAAGACAGAAGATCCAGCAACAAGTTGTCCACTAGGACAGTAGCAAACTCCCGATTCAAAACCTCATATTCTGGAGAACAGTCTTCCATAACTTCTAGAACACCAATAAAGCCCAGTTCTTCCAATTCTTCCATGGTACTTTGACTCCACCAACAAAACTCTACAATAGATACTATAACACACTGGATTATAAACGTCAATAGTAGTGGGGGATGTCTTTATCCCCCACTACCTCATTATTGGTTAATTATTTTCCGCCATTGATCATCTAACTGATCCGCTAGCTTGTTAACCAATAAGTAAACTAGCTCCTCAGGGTATTCAGGATTATGCCAGCAAAATTGCTGCACTACTCCCATCCTATCTAGACCGTTACAGTACTGTTCTTCAATTTCCTGTAACTCATGCAAATAGAAAAAATCTTCAGGATACTCAATAATTTCCTGTAATTCTTTGGTAATAAAACCAAAAATCTCAGTCAAGTAGTCCAGTACGACTGCCATAACATTCACCAAACTCTACAGTAGATACTATAGCACGCTAGATTATAACCGTCAATAGTAGTGGGGGATATTTCTATCCCCCACTACCTCTACTCAGTTATGGGTACTAGCCTAGCGTTGCTAGAAAACGGTCTACATAATCTAACCCCCCATCTTGCTCAGCTAACTTGTCAATAGCCAAGTACACCAATTCTGGGTGTACCTGAGGATTATCTTGTAAGAACAGCTCAGCTATCTCTAGCTTGTCTTTGCCAGTCCAGTACAATTTCTGCAATTGCCGTAGTTCTGATGCCAAAAGATAGTCCTCAGGGCAAGTGACTATATCCTCTAGTTTCCTAACTATCCAGTTAAGTAACCGGATATAGTGCTGGAGTAGTGAGGCCATAACAAACACCCAAAACTCTACACCATTACCATAGCATACTACCACTACAATGTCAAGTACCTACTGTATTGGTATATAGTTACATCACTATATAGCCGGATAGTAGTCCAATATATTCTGTCCTAGGGGTATTGACATTACAGTGGGGGTATGGTATGGTAGGTATTGTAGAGTTTGGTAGTTTGGTTATGAATACGGTGTTGGGTTACTATCTCAAGGTTACTGACTGGATTATCGAGCATCTAGAATACTTAGCTGCAGTAGCTTCACTGGATGAATTTCGTTCTCCGGAAAAACGTGTTCTACAGTAAGATAGGCTAATGCAGTAGCGGGGGATATCTCTATCCCCCGTTATTGTTGTCGTTCTCCCCATTGACCTTTATTTGGCCTAGAGGGGCTGTTGAAGGGGGGTAGGGGTAGTAGAGTATTCTCCTGTCCAAATAGGGGCCTTCTAGGCCAAATAAACGGGAGCTAGTGTATCTAGCTCCCGCTATCTACAGGGTAAGTAGGTTAGAGGGGGACGTCTTCCTCAAAGAGTTCTCTTAGAAACCCACCTGGAGTATTTTTCTCTTGGAGCAAGTTCTCATTACGCACCCGACTCAGAATGTACGTCGATACCTTGAGAAGACTGTCTACCATCATGTACAAAAGCTCCCAATTTAAGTTCGTAGTCAAAACCACTCTACCCACCCTGTACACTAAACCTGTATCTTCATCAACTCTTCTAGTACCCCAAACAAAAGTCAACTTCTCCCCCATCAAAGTCGTTTGAGGATTGATGTAGCACTTAGGTAGTTCATCCTTGTCATTCGCCTGAATCCAAAGCTCTACACTAGCTACATAACGCTCCACAGATTCAGGATCATATTTAAAATCTACCTCAAAAAATTCACGCATCACTTACCTCCCAACTAAAACAACTCCATCATAACACAAATAGTGACTGTTGTCAATACAATAGACTAACAATGTTCATTAGTTCTAAATATTTCCCTAGTAAAGTTACTTGGGATAACACGTTCTCTTTCCAAATTCTTTCGGGTAACCTTACCGAGAATACAGGCTGAGACTTTAAGAAAATTCTCTACCCTCACCTCAACTATTTCCCAGTCTAAATCAGAAGTTAATGTTACCTCACCTACCCTGTAAACAGAATTCTCCCACTCCATCTTACTTCCCCAATTAGGATAAAGTCTCTCCCCAAATAACGTTATCCGTGAATTAACATAACACTTAGGCAATAACTTATCCTCATCAGCTTTAATCCAAAGTCTGACAACTGCTACATAACAGTTGTCAGACTCAGGACGATAGTCATATTCTACAGTAAAAAACTCATGCATAACCTATCTCCAAACTACAACAACTCCATTATAGAGCAAAAATTGAACATTGTCAACAATATAGCTGGATAGTAAAGCAGATTACTATCCAGCTATATAGTTATCGTTTTTCTTCTGCTACGACCATTGAGTTAAATCCTAAGACTAGCTCAGCAGCTAGGACAAATCTATTTCTTTGGCTCAAGGTAACGCCTTTATTCTCCAATGCATTCACTAATTGTTCCATTTCTTCTGATTCTAGTAGCTCTACTATGGTAGCAAGTTTCTCTTTTGGAGATAAGCTACGTCTAGTAGAATTCCTAATATTGTTGTCAAAAGGTTCTGGAGTGTAAGAATAACTAAGGTTCTCCCAAGTTAGATTATTCTTACGTAGCGTTCTTGAAGAAATTGGTTCTATTTGACCATAATACTGCTCTATTGTTTCCGCTGTTTCAGGATTTGTTTTCGCAAACTCGTTAAATAGAACATCTTGTGTTACATAAAAACTCATTAACTTGCTTAGGTAAGTTCTCAAATCAGGTAACTGACTTGGCCAGTCTTTTGGAACTACAACTTTGCCCTCTAGAAAGACTTTGCTTTCACAAAGAACCTCACTAAGAATGTAGATAGGCTCATTCTCCTCTTTGCTACAATGAATAGCAACTTGCCCACTATCTGATAGTAACTTTGTTGCCCTTTCTGTCTCACTTCTGTTAATCTTCCATTGATTACCCACTTTCTCAATAAACACTGGAGAAATATACTCAATGGGATTAACCAACTTACCAAGAAAAATGCCAGGTCTAATTGCTGTCAACCATTCAAAGTAAATATCACAATCTTCATCCTTGTAGTAGAATGAATTCTCATCCTTCTTGTCCAAATTAAACTTGGTTACCAAATAACCATCACTAAATGTAGGCTTGTTCCAAAAAGGAAACTGCTTCAACAACTTAGCATACTTCAATCTGTCAACCATAATTACACACCAAAGTCGACACTCTACTAGTAACACACAACTAAACCTGTGTCAAGTACCCAGAATAGAAAAAATACAATCGATGTACTACTAGATAGCTGGATAGTAATATAGTTACATTGATATACTACCATTTTATTATTCTGAATCTATGTTCTGCTATTGTTGTATAGATTTGGGTATTGTTGATGTTACGGTGTCCTAGGTAATCTTGGATAAGTCTAGTATCATAGCCTTGGTTAGCAAGATAATATCCGCAAGAGTGTCTGAATATATGTGGATAAACTTTAACAGGTACTACTTTAACTGCATTTATTTCATCGCACAGTTGATTAACAGCGTATCTAGTAAGAGCTAATCCTGTTCTAATGTTCACAAAGAGATAAGGGCCAATTATTTTATGGTCTACGTAATAATTTCTTAGCCTACTTAATGTTCTTAGTTCATGTTCTGATAATGGATGATATCCAGACTTACTGCCTTTAATTCGAGAAATATACAATGTTCTATCTTTATATGAGACATCAGACCATTTAAGATTAATTGCTTCCGTAACTCTTAGACCATGTCTGTACAACAATAATACTAAGCAATAATCACGTACAGTTTTGTTTTTCTTTAACCACTCCAATACGGCTTCTACTTCTGAGTGAGTTAGATATTTTCTTTCTCTCACAAACATCTACTCCACGGTATAGCTCTAGTGTGGTAATCTATCCTATCTTGGGTGTATGGGAGATTGATTATTTCGTAGGTAAGAGATAAGAGTCTGAGTTCTGTTTTGTGGAGAAGTTACTTCTACTGCCTTTTGTCTCCCCTTACGGGGTTGTAGGAGTAGTGCAGCTTTAGCGTATAGTGCAGAGTTCTCTCTACTGCCCTTATTTTCGCCTGTAAGGCATCTTACTGGTATGGGGGGATATAGACATATCCCCCCACTAGAACAAAGGCCTTACAGGCCAAAATAAGGCCCTACAAAACCATCTCTACCTCCAAAGGAAAGTTGGTGATCAACAGCTCGTAACCTCTCACCTCATCCAAACCAGTAGAGTATATAGGAATTACATTCTGGTAAAAAGATTTATACTTCTCCGCATCCTCCTTTGTATAATTGATACTATACATCACCATTGCACCTATATAATCTAACCTTAAAAACCATTCATAAATTAGATTGTATTTATTAAAGAAAAACTTGCTTTGCTTTGCATTATCGCTTACTCTTGGCGGATCAAAGTAAATCAAAGACTCCGTTAATCTATCCTCAGGAAAAATCTTAAGAAAATGATTAAAACTGTAACACGTATAACTATCTATTCTTTTTGATATATCTTGAATTTCCTCCAAAGATGGATATTCAGGTTTTATTGATTCACCCCAAGGTACTAAATATTCACTAGCAAGACTACTAGAATACAATATACGTTGACTATTCTTGTTTAGATACAAGAATAGTGCTGCTGCTCTAAGAGAATTGTCAGAAAAATCATCTAATTCTTCCTTAGTTGGTACTTCATTAGAACGAAACAAAGCACTAATAACAACAACATTTTTGTCCATTAATGAACGATACTCATCTTTTATTTCTAAAAGACTCTTATTCTCAGAAATAACTTTCATTAATTCATCGTATAAATCTTTGGGCCTCTTCCATACATTAAACCAAAAGCAATACAATCCATAGTGAGTATCATTACCCACTATTCTATTGCCACTAGTAATAGACAATCTCATTGATCCTGCAAAAGGTTCTACAATAGTACCTATACATGCAGTCAATTCCTTAAAATTACTTCTTTCCATCAGCATTTCAATCAGTTTCTTCTTACTTCCTAGCCACTTGATAATACTCATAACCTTCTCCAAAAATGGTACGCTTCTATTATATCTCAAAATTGACTAACTTGCCACTTTTTGACTACATTGCTATAATACCTACCATAAGAAGCAATCAATTCAGCTCTATCTAGTTTATTTACTATCTTGCGAGCATTAACAAAGTCATATCCATAGTTTGGTAAATCAAAGTGACTTAGTTTGTAACCAGTAAATAATCCTTCATGCATTCCTACTACAGCAATATGAGCAGCAATATCTGGTTCTAAGGCTAAATCAGGATTAGTTACTAACTGTTCTCCCAATCCTATTCTATTACCCAATCTTCTGTAATTATCTACCCAAGTAATCTGTATATAACCTCTACCGTAATATCCAGTTCTCCAATATCTCTCTTGTAGTTTGTACAATGCTGGTTGTGTTATTGGATTAGCTCTTATTTCTCTTCTTGGTAAAAATGCAGATTCATGAGATACTGTACCAATAATATATCCAATATGATTAGGATTAGATATCTTGTAATGGTTCATCCACTTTATCAATAGAGGAATAGCTTGTCTTGCACCATTGATTCTATCTCTAGGTACACTCTCTATTAACATAGATACTAGGTTATTATCATTCACTTTTACCTCCTTTGTTTTTGACTCTACAAAGTTTACAAATTTCTCTTGTTTCTTCTATTAGTTCTTCTATTTCTTGCCACTTCCTATCTATTTCAGCTTCTAATTCACTTATTTTGTCTTGTCCATTTGTTACATTACTAGTACCATTAAACCAAATGGTAATCTTTCTTTTGTTACTAGCTATACCAAATGTACTCATTATACCTGCTAGAATAGGAGCAGCATGTTCTTTGGGTATTAACTCTGGAAAATAAGTTTGTTGCATTATAAGTACGGCTCCAACTATACCCAATACGTTAGTTACTTTGTCTGCTTCAATTTTCATTGTACTTCCCTCCGTTGTTGGATAAAGAACTTGTTATTTTTTACAGTAAGTATGCTATTAGGGAAGTAATTAACTGCTACTGGATTTCTACCTGGAACAAATTTTCTTCTGTGTTGCAATGGAATAATCTTTACTCCTTCTTCTATCTCAATCATTTCTGCTGGTATTGTTCTATAATCTAATTTTCCTGCTTTACATATGAACCAACCAAATTCTCTTTTCTCGTCTTCAGGTATTTGTGGTTTAGGCATTGCTTGCCAATGTTGTACTATCCAATAACTGTTCTCATCCATTGGCAAGTCAAAATCTTCAATGATAGGTGTTAATGTAAGCCTTAATGATGCAGGCCCATATAAGTAATAATCATGCTTTGATCTTTCTAATTCTTCTCTGTATTTGTCCCATTCGTTCATAGCGGGTTACTTGTTAGTTGTGTAGGTAGTATCCTCTTACCTGTTAGCCTTAGGTAAGCAATGGAATTGGTAGTAAAGGTAAAAGATTGAGTACCTGCATTAACTATTTCATAAATCTTCTCTGGATAAATAATCCATTTTTCTTGAGTAGAGAAAATAATTGATGAATTAGGTCTTATTCCAATTGCTTTAATCTCGCACTCAATGATAGTCTTGTTTCCCTTTGGAGTATTGATAGTACTGTAGATAAGAGTATTAGATGCACTAGCATAGTCAGTAGCATTAGTAATCTGATAAACAGTACTATCTACCATTATGGGAACATCATAAGGACTAATAAAGCTAAACAATTGTGTTAATGCCTGAATTTCAATAATATAAACATCATCTACTTGGCTAGTTAGAGTTACTAGTCCATTGTCTTCTACACCAGAGAAAGTGTATTGACCTGATATAATACCTTGTTTCTTGATAGGCATAGTTCTTTATGGTGGTAACAAGGATGGTATTCCTGGATTGGGTAATGAAAATTGTGTAGCTATTCCAGCACTAGCTAATGCTAATCCTGTTAATACTGGAGAAGCTAATGCTACACTAGTCCCTCCTGTAGGTAATGCTAGTATAGTAGCTAATGCACTAACATTATATGCTAATGCAGCATTACTAGCTAATGTACTTGCTGCTAACAGAGTCCATCTTACATCATTTTTGAGAGCATTTTCACAAACATAACGATATAGATTCCTTATTCCCTTTTCTTGCCATAGCACCCATACTTTACAAGTAACATCAAAGCTAGGTAAAAGAATAACTGACATATCTAATGCACATTGACTTAGCTCATAATCTATTCTTACCAAAGAGTAAGAATTAAATACTGGTATATCTAATGGATACTCATAATCTCCCATGTCAAAGATTTCTCTACTTGCTGGTGGCAATACAGGTAAGTTTTGAGCAACATATTCAGGAATAGGTATTGGGTCATCACATGGATCTACAGTAGCACCTTGTCTTACTCTTACATTTAGAGAACCTGCCATCTCAATAAATTCATTATCAGCTAATCCACTAACTTCCAAAAGAATAAGATCACCTTCATTAAATACTTCTGTTTGATTAATTCTATCCGATTTAAGAGTGCCATCAAACACTAACTTTCTTCTTACACTCATACTATCCTCTTTGTTCCTCTTACATGTGTTTCACCTGAATACTTTACTCTAGATACATTAGGTAGTTGCATTATCTCTTTGATGCTTTGCTTGAGTTTATAGTCTGTAGGCCTAAATGGAATAAATACTTTATACTCAGAAAATCCTTGTTGTACTTGTGGATTATCAAAGCATGCAGTACATTCTCTAGGTTCAAAAGGTAATGCTGTTGGTACTCCTAACTTAGGATTTAGTGGTCTTAGACGTTCCTCTATCACTGGTGGAATAGGAGTAAATACATCTGGATCACCAGGCACAAAATAGAACCTCTGTCTTATCAATAACTGAGTATTAAAGTCAGTATCATAAAGCATTAGATACTGTTTTCCTTTAACAGCATGTCTATTTCTAATTACCTCTTGGATATTAAGATTGTTGCTCATTATCTAGTAATACTAGATAGAACTAGATAATATCCATAAGGAATGCTTTCCCCTTTTAGATTTACCAGTCTAAACATAGAATTATTGTTTAGTTCAGTAAAGAATGCAGTAAACTCATCTGTTCCACCTTGAAATGGACATGGTATTTCGTAATAAACATTGTCAGAGATATAGCATTGTGCTACTCTTAGGGTAGAATATTCTATTTTACATGTTGCTATCTTATCTGATAAACGAACAGTACTAGTCTTAAAGACTGTTGGCAAATACATCTCATCTCTGTCATAAGTAGTAGATGTTCTATTACCATTATCGTAAAAGTAGGTATTCAGTACTATATTTTTGTACTGAATACCTACATCATTGACATAATTACCTACGTAAGATGCCACTTGTATTAAGATTCAGGCAACAATAGATGTAAATTTTTAATCGATTCACCAATGTATGATAAACAGTAATAATTTGGAGCATTAGCAGCACCACAGTTAGTAGGATTTGGGGAACTCATTTTGATGTCACGAGAGTATGTTTTCTTGGTAGTTCCTGCAACTAATCCTTTACCACGAAATCTTCTAGCTTTAATATTAAGTGATCTAGTATTCGTGCAAAAACCAGAACCATAAACAATACCACTAAGACAAGCAATAGCAGTAGTAACAAGACCAGCAGGTTCAGATTCAATTGCAAATGGTTGTACGACAGTTCCCAAAATATCGCTCTGATAGTTAAAAGTACCTGTGGTTTTACTACCATCATTAGTAAAACCACCCAATGGAGTACTACGATAACTAATACCTAAAATAAGAGTACTTGGTACATATGGCCAATATTCGCCTTCATAGTCAATACAAACAGCGCCATTGCTAAGTAATTCTCTTGCTCTTGCAACTAAATTACTTCTGTCACCTATTGGATATTTAACCTTTGTTCCATCTTCAAAGGTAGCTATTAATGCTCTAGGTTGAAAGAGATTACCAGAAGGGCAAAGATTTTTTTCTGTGCGTTCAATATATTCACTAACTTTATCTGCATATCCTTCTAGTATTTTGATACCTAGGTTCTTTACCTTAGTACCAAAATCTGTGGTATACTCTTCTATCATTTTAGTTGCGTCCATTAGTGGCATATTTTTTCCTCCTTTTGTTAGTGTAGACGAATTAAATAAACTATGCTACAACATGATTAGGTTGAATAGTTTCACTTTGAGTATTAACCAAGAGTTGTAGTGTAACACTAACACTACGAGTAATTAGTACGTTAGTAACCTGCTTAGTAGGATCAATACCACTAGTGGGGTTACTAGCAGCAACCAAAGCACCAGCAGGTAATGCACCAGTAACAGTTAGTACAGGGTTGACAGCAACAACAGCAGAAGCAGTGTTAGCATTTCTAACTGTTGCTTTATCGGCCAAATACAAGAACAATGCACTCAACCAAGCACGACTATCTTGGTTAACATCAATGTTTGCATGAGCAGGAGCACCGTAAGGTGTTAATTCATTACTGGGAACTAATACTCCAGCACCTCCAGTATCAGTAGCAGCAGCTAATTTAGTAGCACCAGCAAAAGCATCAACAATCTTTACTCCACCTTGTCCACTATTGTTACCACTAGTAGGTACAGGTATTGGTTGAATACTATTGTTTGCCAAGTTAGCAAAGTATTGTGCAGTAAGAGTGTAGGTTTGGTTAAGAAGGTTAGTACCTGCACCAGTAGGAGTAGTATAGGTGGAAGATATACCTAGTTTATTTTGCAAAGTAACAAATGGACTATTAGGATTGCATAGTTTCTCCAAGATACCGAACATAACCCTGCTTTCTCTATCAGCAGCGTTACTGGCTAGTTCATTAGCCTGAACGTTCCATAGAGAAGCAACAGGTAGAAATACACCAGCAGCAGCAGTATTACCGGCAGTGCTGAAATACTCAAAGTTAAGAGGCATATAGTCCCTCCGTCTACAACACCCTATTCCTAGACCAAGGTTTCCAAATAGTCAATAGCTTGCTCAACATTACCGGAAAGAAAATTTTTATTCCCTCTCAACAGACATAACATTGAGTTAACCTCTATATAAGTTAAATTATTAAACCTAAAGATACGCAATCTATTTTTGACAGCTAAATATCGTATTGTGTAGTATTTGAGTTTAAACCGACGACAGAAGCTAAACAGTCCTACGTAAGTCTCGGTGTTGCTGCTGGCCTTGCGCATGTTAGATCTCCATCTAGCTTTACGGACTGCTTAAGCAGTCTTATGGAACTGGGTTTCTACCACAGAACAAATGCTATTTTAACGTCAATCTACCAAGTTAAAAAAGTGACTCTTATGTAATTCAGAAATACATTTAACGAATATTACAGGAGCGACATATTACCAGCTAAGTATTGTCAGTCAATCTTCTATTGCTCTATAGTTTTTGACTAGTGATTGGCTAGGGAGGATTGGATTCAAATGGCTGACTACGAGCAACGTAATGTGGAGTACGTTACAGATCAAGGTCAAACAGTAGTAATCACTATTAAGTACGAAAATCTTAGTAATCCTACTCCTGCTACTAGATTCAACGATGGTGGTTTTGGTACTCAAGACTTAAGTGGGCAATGTAGAACGTTCAATAGAAGAGGGCTTAAACCTAGGTATGTGATGTTGCGTTATGGTTCTGGAAATGATCAGAAAATACTAAGGGTAGTTGCTAAAACACCACAAGTATTCCAACAATTGCTATCTAATTCTAACATGGTTAGATATTGTGGAGAATGTGGATGTAAATAATATGGTAGCTCTTTTGCCTAGAGAAGATAGATTTGCATTAGGAATCAACAACTATCCACGCTCTATAGTATGGAGTGCAATAATGTTGTTGAAAGCTAACAAGGTACTTAATCAATCTCCTATGTATCTTAATGCGATTAGATTTGGTGCCAATAGAACTACAATACTTATTGAGGCTGCATTTCCTTATGATAGAGATGTATTTACTACTACTGGTGGTGATATTGTTTCTGCTGTACTACCTATTACTGGTTTATCTCCCTATAATGGTGTATTACCTATACCACCTGCTGAACCTGTATTCTTAGAGTTACCTGATCCGGATGATTCTAGATTAGATAGTTTGGAAAAGTTCTTAGTGTGGTGTTGTATGCAATACAAAGTTGGACTTAATAGGTTTACCAATCTTGGTGATGCTATTAGTGTATTGTTCTTTGACGAACAACAAACAGGAAATTATCCAACATTGAGAGTAAAGGTTAATTTACCGTATTCATACACTGCTTATTGTTGTACTGGGAGTATTGTTAGGGCAGTGTATGAGTTGTTTGTTGACAATCCCTGTGGTAGTGGTGTGTTGTCTATTGATGGTAGGGTAATTTTGTTTGATAACAATGTGCTGGTAGACCTTGGACTGATACCGTAGTGGAGGTGGAGCTATGCCTGAATACGTCCCCGTATCGTTCTCTGCATTGCCCTTAGCTTCGTCTGTAAGCCCTTCTGACCAAACCCTAGTGGTACAGGCAGGGGTAGCTAAGAGAGCCCCCTTCTCGGCCCTTCCAACGGCCCCTGCGGGGCCACCTGGCCCTCAAGGCCCTCCAGGTACTCAAATCATTACAGGTAGTTCACCTCCCACTACTGGATTAGGTCAAAACGGAGACATTTACATTCAAATCAATACTGGAGATGTTTACAGAAAAACAGGAAATACCTGGAACTTAATTGGAAATATCAAAGGACCACCAGGAGAACCTGGACAACAAGGCCCTGCTGGACAACAAGGAAGAAGTCCAGAAATATTGTTTGGAGTAGGAGATCCAGACAATGCAATAGGCAACAATGGTGACCTGTACATCAATACCAACACAGGTGAACTATTCTCTAAAGTTAATAACAACTGGGTATTTAGAATCTTTCTGAAAGGAGAAAGAGGAACACGAATATATTCTGGTGATACTCCACCTCCACAAACTATAGGACTTAATGGAGATTACTACATCAATACCTCTAATGGTAACTTACTTAAGAAAGAAGAAGGAAATTGGACATTAATTTATAACCTAGGTTCCGGTGGTGTTAGTAATAGCGGTGGAATTGCTTTTTACTTTGTTGAAAACATAAATTTCCTTCCACAAGGAAACTATGGAGATGTTGCAATAATTTATGGAAATAATGAAAATTCAGGTTTAGTTTACCAAAAAGAATCAAATAGATGGGTTAGTCAAGGCACTAGTAAAGTAATGACAGCATATAACAAACTACTTAATTGGTCATTAACTACTTCTGAAAACCGAAGATGGAAACTTGAGTATCCACATCATGAAATATTTGAACTCAATCCTTCTAGGTCAGATTTTTATATCAGACTTTCTAATCAACTTAGATTTTATACTGAAATGTTAGGTTGGGGACAACAACTTCATATTCGAATTAGAAAACAACCTGGTTCTCACTTTGTGTTGCATTACAGAACATTAGGTGGTACAGCAACATTGAGCAGTCAAGATAATCCTGATTATTTTGCCTTAGATTTCAATATTAATCTAGGATTCGGAGAAAGAATAATCGTTTACAATACAGACCCCAGCTATTATCCACAGCTACATTACTTTATTGAAACCTTTAGGCCAAGTATTGACAATCCAGAGAATTTTAACTCTATGTACTCTTGGGTTGATTATGATGATGATGATAACAATGATGATGATGAGGAGTAAGAATGATTTACCTACCTTGGTTTCCTAATGGTGATCCATATTCACCACCAGAGCCATCAGTATATCACCGTTACTATGGTGATTACTATCAGACTTATGATTTGTACATGACGTCTCTTACTAAACTGGGCAGTATTTTAGCAAGAGCAATTAATAGTCCTATTGCTTCTCTTTTGGAATATGATTATGTTTTTGTCGATGCATATGTACCTTATTCTATGCCCAATACTACACCATGGGTAGATAAGCTATATGAGTTTATGAAGAAATGGGCTGTTTTAGATGAGAATGTATTAGAGATATATTTGTTTGGTGGTTCTCATCCTTATGGATACTTTGACGATAATCAATGGATATGGGTAAGTAGTCCACTTCGAATACCACCAGGTAAAGAAAGGTGGCCTGGAATACTAGGAGAAGGAGAATATCTTTATAGTCTTGACATTGAGTTTCCTATCCAACTAGTACCTAATACAGGAATACATTATCTTACACCAGATGGTAATGAAGTACATTGGGTATTTGAGCATATTGGAGAAGATGGACTATGGGAACCCAAATATCCAGTACTAGAAAACAGTGTTGTATATGAACATGAAGAACTTCCTCCCGAATTACAATCAAACCTTGATACATTACCTGATCCAAGAACACTATTAGGAGATGAAATATTCCAAACCCTACGCAAAGTAAGAGCTGCTTATAGAAAGCTTGTACAAAAAACATACATACCAGGCACTTTTCAAGGACTGGTACAAGGATGTAGTCGTTATATACCACAGTACAATCTTATTGACGAAATAAGAAGATGTAGAAAAGAGTACTATGATCAACTATTCGAAAACAATATAGACTTTATCCGAAGAAAAGCAAGAGAAGAAGGAATAAGACTTAACGAAGCGTTTCTAGCTTATGTATTGAATGTACCTTTTACTATTGCTTTTGAAACAAGATCAACATATGCGTACTACAGTTATGCAGCAAGTATAATATTATCTGATACAAACCCAAATAACTTCATGCCTTATATGTACAGTACTTTTCCCTTCTTTTTAGACCCAGGTTATACAATATGGATATCAACTACAGGGCCAACAAATCCAGCTTATAGACTTTCCAATTACAGACGAGGTAGAGGTGCTTTTCCAACTCAAGATATCATCGACGACATTCTTGCAGGAAGATTAATTTCAATTGAGCAAACTAATTATAACATTTGGAATCCACCACCAGATGAATTAACTTTCGTTATGGAAGGAGATGTTGTTCTTCCACCAGCTCCACCAAAAAGAATTTATGCTTTTCATTTGGAAGGCAGTATGGTAATTACTCGTCTTCCTGTTTTCTCAGATGAGGAAATAATAACAACAGTCATAGAAATTGATGGTATTAATGTACTACCTCTAAAGGTACCATTAAACTTTGATGATGAATACTACAACAAATACTATCACTGCATAATCTATGCAAACAACAACTATTGGGGAAAACAATCTAGACCAATGGGTAATGTTGGTAGGTTACCAATATTCTGTAAGCGTAAGAATGATCGATTAACTTATAGGAATCTTATTCTTGCACCAGATTTAGGATTAGGTGACAAGAGTTTATCGCCAGATTACATAAATAGAACACTTGGGAACACAACCAAAAAAGAATACCGTATTGACGAAAGAAGAAGAGTAACAATAGAAGTAACAGCAAATTTTTGGTATCCCCCTGGTTATTGTAATGGCCCTGCAATAAGTAGTTGTGGTAAAGCATCAAGAGATTATGACGAAGGTAACCTTTATGAATACACTATTGTATCTAGTGACTATAGAGATGAACTAGAATGGATAAGAAATGGAGGTGCAAGAGAAGATAATGTAATGGTATATAAAGTTTCCGATCCTATTTCTGTAATAGATGCACACTGGCTTCGTGTTATACAAGAAGAAGGTGATTTCTATTTGTCTTTGGAGAACTATACTATGCCAGATAGTCCAAGAGTAAAGGAAATGCATCTAGCTATTCAAGCATTAGCAGATGCATGGAGTGCCAAAGAAATGGCCTACAAGATAAATCCTGAAACAGGAGAAATACCAGATGATCCTGCAGAAAGACAAAGACTAGTAGGTAATCTTGCTTGGCATCTATTGATGCTATGTAAATGGAATGGAATACAATTGTTGGACGATAAGAATGTTTTACATCATAAAGGCGAAGATAGATTTCCCATTCAAGTAGTAAGTGCTACTGGTACAGGTAGTGTAGAAGTACAAGGGCACTATCCTTTTGGTGCATTAGCATTCTCCGATGAAGATGAAGAAGGAAAAGTATCTCAAATACCAGGCTATCCACCTAGTGATGTATCTAGACCACAAATGGCATACAAACTTAAATCCTCTAAATTCAAAACAGATGCTTTTGGAGATACTAAAATAGAAGAAGGGGATTACGTTCTTGTTAATACAATACAACAACTTCTGCAAGTAATGATGCAAGACTTAGACAAAGCATTAGGAATGAAAGATTTAAGTGCAGGTGTTGTTCCTGGAGTAAGAGAAGGTGAAATATGTACTTATGAAGGTTTAGCTTCTGCTATCTCTGAAGTATTATACATGAACAGTGCAATTAGTAGTCAAACAGGACAAAATCTAATATCCAGTGTTATTACTCAAGGAATTGTAAGGGAATTACTTAAGGCTACAGGATTTCCACTAATACCTAAGACTGTAGAGGTAGATGTAGGGAATAATGTTACTGTACCTTATCCAGGTATTCCAGATGATTCTCCTACTCATTATCTCATGTTTGTTTCTCTAATGCAAACACTACAACCTATTGTTGCTTCTGTTCTTGATAAGATACCTACTGAGATTTCTGAGCTTTTGAATAATTCCACATCAACAGGTATATAGTTCTTATGATTAGACCAGGAACTGATTGGGATGATAAAGCTCCAGAAATTCTTTGTAAGTCAAGTGCTGCAGGAATATCAGCACTAATAGGAGCAGGTATTGGTTTTGGTATTGCCCCTGGTCTTGTTGGTAGAATTGCAGGTTCTGTTATAGGAGCTGCTATTAGTCCAGCATTTGAATATGCTTTATGTGGTGATTATGGGTCAACTTCTCTTCCATTAGATGGAGAAAATGAATTACCAGAGTCTAATGTTATATTTAATATTGGGCTTACAAGAACAATAAAGGTAGAAGTATTTAAGCCACCAAAACAACTTGATGTAGAGATTGTTAGAAGAACTTATAATGAAGATGATGAAGAGGAAATAAAGCCAGGTTCTACTAAGTTTCCTCTCTATAGAGCAATTTCAGCGAGAGAAAGTCTGAAGAAAAGGAAATTTGGTTGTATATTGTATCAACCTGTATCTGATGAACCTATGAAGCTAAGTAGGTGCAATATTCAAAGACCTAACAATGATATTGAGTTACAAGATAAACAAAGGTTAGCGGACTTTATAATCAAGCAAGAATCAAAGACTTTAGGTATGGGGGTAGCTATAATGTCTAGTATGATTCAAGGGAGAATAGCTACGGGTACTGTTATAGGCCCATATATTTTATCAGAAACAGCTACTGCGTATGCAGCATTCAATAAACAAATGTATTCTAGTCCTATTACTAAGGTACCTAAGAGGGTGGAATATGAATCTTGTGTGATTGCCGCTCCGAGTATTGATATACCTTTTTCGATTAAGAAAGATACACAAGCTAAGTTTGAGCCATTTATAGAAATTACGTCTCCTTTGGGGGGAGCATCGAACTAGCGCACCTATCGGTGCTACGCATCAAACGTTCTCTCTGTCGGCCTTATTTTGGCCTAGAAGACGTGTTAGAGAGGGGAGGGGTATAGATATATCCTCCGTGTACCAGAAGGGCCTTACAGGCGAAATAAAGGGCAAGTATGGCAGAAAGACGTACCCTACCCATATCAATCTCTGTCTCAGGGAGAGGTTCACCCCTTGTAAAGGTAACAGTAACAGTAAACGGTAAACTCTACAGAAACTTACCACCACCATTTGGTGGAGATGGTACTGTTCCTCCTAATGATATTGTTTACAGTTATAATGCTAACTTAGAACTAACAGAAGAAGATGGAGTGAACTTTGATGGAAAGAATGTTATCAAAGTCTTTAGCGAGTCTCTAAGTAGCTTTGATACCAATATTCTCAATATTGACTTAGGAAAAGAAGAAGCAGAATGCTTTATTCCAATACGTAACTTTAAGTCCAATATACCTGGAGGAGAAGGATATAAGACTCAACTACAGATAATCTTTGCTGATAAACCGAAAGATGGAAAAGAATGTAGGCAAATTACTGTACCATATCCTAAAAATGACCTTACAACAGAAATGATTAAGAATGCAGTAGGTAATAGTGTAGAATTTGGTCAAGTCAAATGTGAAGTAGATATAACTCCCTATGGTTATATTAGGTATTATGCACCTAATAAAGAAGTAGGAAGACAAGTAATTGAGAGATTATCGACTCTTAGTGCAGGTAGAATAGTTAGGGAACCGGAAGATTCATTTAGGGCCTCAGAAAGGAAGAGAGTATTTGAGTCTATTACTGGATACCCTACTAGAGCAATCATATTTATCTTTGAGGAAGGTAAAGAACCTAAATGCAAGAGATTTAATCTAAAAGAGTAACATTGTGATAGAATGTAGATGTAGCATTGGAAAAGTACTGTGAAGTATCAGCGTTATCAGAAATTTGACATCAGGCCAAAGAAAGTAGAATACGATGAT
>Ga0308399_1000284_pt1 | contig 18293 bp, 16 predicted proteins | sample HotsprSampOS1260_FD_202367 | JGI IMG/M metagenome (GOLD analysis project Ga0308399, IMG submission 202367) | Hot spring phototrophic mat microbial communities from Octopus Spring, Yellowstone National Park, Wyoming, United States - 20060914_OS12-60 ... | reverse complement strand
CCGAGGCGGAGGAGCGGGCGCAGCGAGAAGCGGCAGCGCGGGCAAAGCTCGAAGCGCGCCTGCGCGCTCTCGAGGCGGAACTGCGCCGATTGCGGGGCGAGGCGTAGCGCGGTGACCGGACGGCAGGGTAGTGCTTTGGCAACCTGTCAGCACCTGGTTGTTGGATAGATTGTGTACAGCTTGATACAATTCTGCAATGTGCAGCGGAGTAGGTGCTATAGTTCGGCGGGGTGTCGTCAGGTGAAACCGCAGGGATTCATCTTCACATTCGTGCTAGGGCAAGGTGTTATTGAATCTTGACTTGGTTATGCTAGTGTAGCTAAACAATGATGAGGTCGAGTCTATGGATTGGCGCGATACCACGGTGCTCATTACAGGCGGCACTGGCTCGTTTGGCAAAAAGTTTGTCGAGATAATGCTACGTGAATATCATCCAAGGAAGGTTGTGATTTTCAGTCGCGATGAGCTAAAGCAACACGAGATGCGTATTTCTGGTTTTGATCACGATAGTCTACGTTATTTTATCGGCGATGTACGTGATGTGGATCGTCTTCGTCGTGCTATGAATGGGATTGACATTGTTGTGCATGCAGCAGCTTTAAAACAAGTTCCTGCCTGTGAATATAATCCAATCGAGGCTATTATGACCAATATCATGGGAGCGAGAAACGTTATAGAAGCTGCTCTCGATACCGATGTCAAGAAGGTCATGGCAATAAGCACCGATAAAGCCGTCAATCCTATCAATTTGTATGGCGCTACGAAATTGTGCGCCGAGAAGTTGTTTATACAAAGCAATTCTTACAGTGGTGCACATGGCGCTAAGTTTAGTTGCGCACGGTACGGAAATGTGGTTGGTAGTCGTGGCAGTGTGATCCCATTGTTTCTAGAGCAGCGTCGAACTGGACGAGTCACTGTGACCGACCCGCGAATGACGCGATTCTGGCTTACATTGGAGCAGGGTGTGAGGTTCGTGATTCGTAGTATCGAGTGCATGCAGGGGGGTGAAGTGTTTGTTCCTAAAATTCCCAGTATGAATATCATGGACTTAGTACAGGCAATCGCACCTGATTGTAGAGTGGATTACATCGGAATACGACCCGGCGAGAAACTTCACGAAGTGTTACTCTCTGAAGATGAGTCAAGATATACCCTGGATATGGGTGACATGTATGTTATTCAGCCAATTTACACTTGGTGGCAAGCAAAAGACTGGTCTGAGGGAAAACCTCTTCCTGAAGGATTTCGCTACACGAGTGATACAAACTCCCATTGGCTGTCGGTAGATGAGTTAAGAGTGTTGGTTGAGAGGTTTTTATGACCGCAACTTCTGAAAAATTGGCAATCGAGGGAGGCAAGCCTGTGCGTCAAGCCATACTCCCGTATGGAACGCAATGGCTTGATGAAGAAGATATTACTGCTGTAATTGAGGTCTTGCGATCTCGTTGGTTAACAACCGGGCCGAAAGTTGCAGAATTTGAGCGATCTTTTGCAAAATCAGTGGGGTCTCGCGAAGCTGTAGCAGTGAGTAGTGGAACTGCGGCACTCCACGCCTCTATGTATGCTATTGACATCAAACCAGGTGATGAAGTTATTGTTCCCGCCATGACTTTTGCTGCAACTGCCAACGCGGTTGTTTTTCAACAGGGAATACCTATCTTTGTCGATGTTGATCCCAAAACGTTACTCATAGATCCGGGACAAGTCGAAATGCATATCTCACCGAAAACTAGAGCTATTGTAGCAGTGGACTATGCCGGTCATCCCTGTGATTATGACACCCTTCGGGCGATTGCTGAACGGTATCGATTATATCTCATTGCCGATGCATGTCACTCGTTGGGAGGGGCTTATAAGTCAAAATCAGTTGGCACGCTGGCAGATATTACCACTTTTAGTTTTCATCCGGTAAAGCATATTACAACTGGCGAAGGAGGAATGGCAACAACTAATGACTCTGAGCTCGCCATTCGGATGCGTATCTTCCGTAACCATGGTATAACCACCGAATATCACCAGCGTGAGCAACAAGGCTCCTGGTTTTACGAGATGGTGGATTTGGGCTACAATTACCGTATAACAGACATCCAATGTGCGCTTGGGTTAAGCCAGTTGCGAAAACTCTCTGCTTGGGTAAAGCGTAGACAAGAGATCGCGCAGAGATACAACGCCGCGTTCGCTGAGGTTCCAGCCGTTCGTCCATTGGATGTTCGTGCAGAAGTTTCCCACGCTTACCACCTTTACGTGGTCCGGCTTGATTTGACCAGACTACAGGTGACTCGGGGGCAGGTCTTTGCTGCTTTGCGGGCCGAAGGGATCGGCGTCAACGTGCATTACATCCCGGTGCATCTGCACCCCTTTTATCGGAAGCGGTTTGGAACATGCCCAGGGCTGTGTCCGGTGGCCGAGGCGGCTTACCAGGAGATCATAACACTCCCTATCTTCCCGCGCATGGGCGAGAAAGATATAGAAGATGTAATGTATGCTGTAAAGAAGGTTGTTGGAGCTTATTTGAGATGAGGATAGTGGCCGTTATTCAAGCACGTATGGGGAGCTCCCGGTTGCCAGGGAAGGTGCTTCTACCCATCTGTGGGATTCCTTTAGCGATTCTTGCAGCGAAAAGGGCTCAACGGAATACCTATGAGGTTAGGATAGCTACTACAGTGGACCCTTTGGATGACATCTTAGTAGAAATGGCAAAAGAGGCTGACATTCCTGTGGTTCGAGGGCCTGTAGAAGATGTTCTGGGTCGCTTTGTAGAAGCGACAGCAGATTTGCCCGATGAAGCGCTTGTGGTCAGACTGACTGCCGATAATGTGTTTCCGGACGCCGATTTGATTGGCATGATCGTGGATGAATTCCTCAGGAAAGGGACCACATCTTTAGTCGCCGCAACACCAGAGAGCGGTCTTCCGTACGGGTTGGCTGCCGAAGTATTCAGGTGCGGTGTATTACGAGAGGCAGCGCAAAATGCTGTGACCCAGTATCAACGCGAGCATGTGACGCCATGGATAAAATCGAGATACGGTCATGAAAGTATTAGAGTGCCCGATGTCCCTGAAGGATGGGCGGCGTTGCGTTGTACGATTGATACTCTTGAGGACTATGTACGCGTATGGCGAGCCTTCACACGATGTGGAGGCGATCCTGTTCTAATTCCTTGGAGGGCCCTCTGTGAAGCTCTAGCCGAAATTACTCATGTCCCCGTGTTCAGGGTACCTATACGTGAAGTGATGGGTGCGCCGCACAGCGTTCTGGTACTAGGCACGGCTCAGTTAGGGCTGGAGTATGGATGGGCCAATACCACTAGATGCCCTTCCGAAGACGAGGCCGCTCTTATTGTTAAGAAGGCCATCGATCACGGCGTGACGCATGTGGACACCGCAAGGGCATACGGGGAAAGCGAACGGCGTATTGGCTTTGTCTTGGAAAGCGGTTACCGCAACGCTCTGACTGTTGTGACCAAGCTGGATCCGCTTGAGTCTTTGCCGCCCGAAGCTTCAGAGCATTGTGTGAGAACCGCGGTGGACGCCAGTGTATTCCGTTCATGTCGAGAGCTTAGGGTGCCCCGATTAGGTGTGCTTTTGATCCACCGGGCAGCCCATCTGGACAGCCATGGCGGAGTCATCTGGAAGAGGCTTTGTGAACTAAGAAACCAGGGTGTTATTGGTGCGCTGGGCGTATCGGTGCAGAGCGTAGACGAAGCTATGCGAGCCTTGGTTAATCCTGATGTTCAGTACATTCAGCTTCCCTTTAATATCCTTGATCGTCGCTGGCTAGACCCAACCTTTCAGGAAGCCTTGCGGGTGCGCTCCGATGTGGTTGTACATGCGCGGAGTCCACTGCTTCAGGGCCTTCTTGCCATCGACGACCCAACCATGTGGCCGAAGGTGCCGGGTGTAGATCCGCGCCTCATATTGTCTAAACTCCGAGCACTTGCGGAACGTTTGGGACGGCGAGACACAGTGGACCTATCTTTGGCTTATGTTCGCGGCCAGGAGTGGATTCATGGTGTGGTCTTGGGTGTGGAGAAACTCGAACAGCTCACAGATGCAGCGAAGTTAATGTGTACGCCTCCTTTGACCCTAGCCGAGTGCCATCTTGTAGAGCGAGAGATAGAGGGAGGACCAGAAGCACTTGTCAACCCTGCGTTATGGGGGTCTAAACAGTAGAGGTGGGACATGCTAATGCTGGAACGAGTGAAGTCAACGCCGGCGCTTGATTTGTTTCATTTGGACGGTCGGATAGCGTTTATCACTGGTGCTGCTGGCCACCTGGGGCGAAGTATGGCGAAGGGATTGGCTGAGGCCGGAGCGCATGTGGTCCTGGCCGGCCGGAAAGAGGAGAGGTTAAGGACACTCTCTGAAGAACTCTTAATAGAAGGGCTCAAGGCCAGCGTAGTCGTAGTAGATGTAAGGGATGGAGAATCGATAAAGCGGGCTTTCACCCGTGTTGCCGAAGAGCATGGACGTTTGCATGTTCTGGTAAACAACGCATATGAGGGAGCCGGCGGCACCATGGAGACGTCCTCAGCAGAATCCTTTGCGCGAGCGTATGAGGTTGCCGTGATCGGTGCATTCCGGTGTATCGTGGCTGCTAAGCCACTGCTCAGGGCTGCGGTCCTTGAAACAGGACATGCCTCGATCATTAACATAGCATCTATGTACGGAATCGTAAGCCCGGATTTGCGGATCTACGATTCGCCAGAGGATAGCAACCCCCCCTTCTATGGTGCAGCCAAAGCTGGACTCTTACAACTCACACGATATGCTGCGTGCGAGTATGCAAAAGAAGGGATTCGCGTCAACGCCATCAGCCCGGGCCCGTTTCCCAATCCAGCGATCCTTGGTAAGCACGCAGGATTTTATAAGCAGCTGTGCGCGAAGACACCTCTAGGAAGAACGGGAGAACCCGAGGAGCTAAAGGGAGCTGTGGTATTCTTGGCTTCTGATGCAGCCACATTCGTGACCGGGGCCAACTTGGTGGTAGACGGTGGATGGACAGTATGGTAACCAGCGATCCTAGCCAGCCCTTGCTCATCCGTGCCGACGCCGATACCCAAATCGGCACGGGCCACCTGATGCGCTGCCTGGCTCTGGGCCAGGCCTGGCAGGATGCCGGCGGTCGGGCGGTTTTCCTGATGGCGGTCGAAACACCGCCGTTGGAGGCTCGCTTGCGATCGGAAGGGATGGAAGTGGTCCGCCTGCCGGTCCAGCCGGGAAGCACGGATGACGCCATCCGGACGGCAGATTTTGCACACCAAGTTGGGGCCGATTGGGTCGTGGTAGACGGATACCATTTTGGCGCTGATTACCAGCGGATTATCAAAGACTCCGGACTACGCCTGGTATTTATTGATGATATTGGACATGCCGAGCATTATTCTGCAGATTTGGTCTTGAATCAGAATATCCACGCCCACGAAGACCTGTACCCAAACAGGGAACCTTATACCCGACTGTTGCTGGGGACGCGTTATGTGCTCCTGCGACGAGAGTTTCTCAAGTGGCGGGGCTGGAAGCGGGAGATACCGGAGGTGGCGCGTAAGGTGCTGGTCACCATGGGGGGCAGCGACCCCGACAATGTGACCCTCAAGGTGATTCAAGCATTGCAGCAGGTGGATATGGATGGCCTGGAGGCAATCGTTGTGGTGGGTGGTAGCAACCCCAATCATGAAGAACTACAAGCCGCTGTTCAGGATTCGCGTTTTCCCATTCGGCTGGAAAGCAACGTGACGGACATGCCCGAACTGATGGCCTGGGCCGATGTGGCTGTGTCGGCGGGAGGAAGCGTCATATGGGAGTTGGCGTTCATGGGTGTGCCGATCATCGGGCTGAGCCGGGCAGAGCAAGAAGAGGTGCTTCTGCAGCGATCTACCCAGTCTGGTATTTCGGTAAATCTGGGGGGGTATCACAATGTTCGGCCGGGCTGGATTTGTGAAGTGCTGACCGGCCTGGCTCATAGCAAGGAGCAACGTCTGGCCATGAGTCGGGCAGGGCGATCTCTGGTGGACGGGCTTGGCCCCGACCGGGTAATCAATTCTATGAGAGAGTGAGGTCGAAGAATATGGAATGGACAGGCAAAAGGGTTCTCGTAACCGGGGCGGCAGGGGTTATTGGCAGGGTGCTCGTTGGGCACCTGGTCTCCCAAGGGGCCAGAGTGCTGTGCGTAGACATCGCTTCGGGCGATGCATTGGGCTCTTTGGATGTAGAATACATTCAAGCTGACCTCGCCCGAGGAGTTCCATCAGATGTTTGCGCCTTTGATCCGGAGATCGTCTTCCATTTGGCGGCAACGTTTGAGCGGACTGAGGAAGCCCCAGGCTACTGGATAACGAGTTTTGAGAACAATGTCCTCTTGTCTCACCTGCTGTTGAGGGCATTGGTGCCATGCCCGTCGCTCAAGGTCTTTGTCTTTGCTTCGAGTTATCTGATCTACGACCCGAAGCTCTATTTGAATGTCCTTGAACCTTACCGCCTCAAGGAGGCCGATCCTATTGCGCCGCGAAATCTGGTGGGCTTGGCCAAATACTTCACGGAAAGGGAGTTGGATTTCCTGCAGAAGACAGAAGGGAAATTCCGGACCGTATCGGCGCGGATCTTCCGGGTATATGGTCGTGGTTCCCGAGACGTCATCTCGCGGTGGGTTCGTGCTGGCCTGCAAAAGGAACCGATTGAGGTGTGGGGGAGGCAGAACCGCTTTGATTACATCTTTGCGGATGATGTAGCACAGGGCCTCATGCAGCTAGCTGAATCAGAAACAGCCCAGGGGGTTATCAACCTTGGGTCAGGCGTGGCCCGGAGCATAGATGACGTTGTGACTATACTCCGAACCGAACTGGATGATCTCCAAGTCCAAGACCGCCGATCAGATGATCCAATAGAGGCTAGTTGCGCCGATATGTCGTTGTTTCAGCAGGTAACTGGGTGGCTACCAGGCACCTCCATAGAGGAAGGAATCAAACAGATCATCGCTTATGAGAGACAGAGGAGGCAGTAGTGAAAGGCCAGTATAAGGTTATCGTAGATCCAAGATGGGGCTATCGCCGCCTGGATCCTCTTCCGACGGCGGAGGAACTGGACCGTTTCTATAGGGAGCAATACTACGATTTGTTAGCAGCCGGTGGCCGTGCGCCTGAATTGCGACGGCTGATGCAAGGTGGCGAGGAGGCGCAGTTGGAACTGCTGTGGCTGTCGAAGACTACGTGGAGAGATATACGGGATGTTCTGGATCAGCACATGAGCCACAAGCAGGAACGATGGCTACTGGATGTGGGCTGTGGTCCTGGTCATTTCGGACAATATATGCAGGAGGGAGGCTGGCATGTGGTAGGCATTGAACCATCCACAGATGCGGCAGAAATAGCCCGCTCTTTCGGGATCTTGGTGTATGACTCTGTGGAACAGTGCTTGGATCAGGCGAAGCGGCGATTTGATGCGGTCACATTCCTGAACGTGCTGGAGCACGTGCTTGATCCTGCAAACCTTCTCGAAAGAATCCGTTTGCTTATGGAGAAGGAGAGCATCTTAGTCTGTAGAGTTCCTAACGACTTCTCAGCAATACAAGAATGCGCTGCCGACAAATTGGGTCTGGAACCATGGTGGATTGCTATTCCGGATCACATCAACTACTTTAACTTTGAATCGCTAGTGCGTTTTCTGGAGCAACTGAACTTCGAAGTAGTGGAGATGTTCGGCGATTTTCCTATGGAGATGTTCCTGCTTTTTGGCGATGTCTATGTAGGCAATCCAGAGATTGGCAGCCAGTGTCACAAGAAGCGCGTGGCTTTTGAATTGTCCTTGCCTGTGGAAGTACGCAGGAATCTTTACAGGTGCTTTGCTAAGAACGGTCTGGGCAGGGATTGTCTCGTTTTTGCGCGGCCTGCATCATCTGAACACTTATGAACGTATTGATTACAAGCGCCTCGCGTAAAGTAGGCTTGATAAAGGCCTTCCAGCGAGCTTTGGCAGAGGAGGATGGGGGCCAGGTTATCGCCATAGATGCGAACCCTCGTTCTGCTGCCCTGTACTTTGCGGATAAAGGGTACATTGTTCCTTCTGGGCTGGATCAGGATTTTCTGACCGCCGTGCAGAACATCTGCCAAGAGCACGATATTCGACTCCTGATTCCAACCAGGGATGAGGAGTTGCCCTTCTTTGCGGCGCTTCGTGAGTCCTTTGAGCACGTAGGCGTGACTATCATGGTCCCTGAACAAGGAGTGGTCAGGATTTGCCAGGACAAGCACTTGTTCATTAACTTTTGTCTTGAGCATGGGTTCCTGGTTCCTAAAACATACGAGATACCCAGGGGCATCCCCAAGTTTCCGGTTTTTGTAAAAGAGAGGTTTGGCAAGGGAAGCAAGTGGGCTTTCCGGGTCGAGACCGCATCGGAATTGGATAACTTGTTACTACGCCTAAAGGACCCGATCATCCAGGAATACATAGAGGCCCCGGAATACACCGTGGATTTGTTCGCGGACTTTTCTGGCCTGGTTCTGTCGGTTGTTCCCAGGGAACGCCTTTCCGTCTTTGGGGGCGAATCGTTTATCGGGAGGACATGCAAGAACTGGGATATCATACAAGAGGCCATACAGCTGGCCCAGGCCTTGGGCCTTGTTGGACATAACACGATCCAATGTTTCTGGCACGAAGGGCGGGTCAAGTTCATAGAGGTGAATCCCAGGTACGGAGGCGGCGCCCACCTGGGCTTCGCTGCTGGAGCCTTTACACCACGTATGCTGGTACGCCTGATTCTGGGCAAAGAAGTCAAACCATGCATTGGCGAGTTCGAGGACAGGTACTACATGCTCCGTTATACGGAGGACCTTTTCCTTAGAGAGCAGGAGCTGAAGCAGAGTGAACGGTTCCATCAAAGCGGTGCTATTTGACCTGGACGACACCCTCTACGACGAGAGCACCTTCGTAGCTAGCGGCTTCCGGACTGTGGCTGCGCATCTTGCCGATAGATTCGGAGTGGATAAACAGGAGGCGTTCTCAGCCATGATGGCGGTTCTGACGACAGAGGGGCGAGGTAAGGTTTTTGATCAAGTGCTGGAACGCTATGGTCTGTATAGCTCCCAACTCGTGGCGGAGCTAGTGAATATGTATAGATCGCATTTACCTGAGATCTCCCTCTATCCCGATGTGCGGCCAACTTTTCAGGCCCTGAGAGAATACGGCGCTAGGCTTGGCATTATCACCGATGGACTGCACGTCGTACAGAAGCGTAAGGTAGCTGCTTTAGGTCTCCAAGACCTGGTAGACATCATGGTCTATACAGACGAACTGGGTCAGGAGTATTGGAAACCGCGCTCTGCTGCCTTTCAGCGCGCTGTGGTCATGCTCGGTGTGCAGCCAGGCGAGGCTGTGTATGTGGGAAACGATCCGGCCAAGGACTTTGCTGGACCAAATTCTATTGGCATGTTCACCATTCACCTGTGCAGAAATGGCATACCGGAAGAAAGTGACTGTGAGGCCAATGCCCATATCAGCACTCTTACCGAAATCATGCAGGTTATCACCGGGAGGGAAGAAGGATGACATCTGCTTTCGCCATTGATGACAGTATAATTGGACCTGGACATCCAACGTACATTGTTGCTGAACTCTCTGCTAACCATAACCAGTCGTTTGACCAAGCTGTTGCCCTTATACGAGCGGCAAAAGAAGCCGGGGCGGATGCCATCAAACTCCAGACCTACACGCCAGACACAATCACTATAAACTCCGATTCCCCCTTGTTTCGCCACTCGGCGGGCAGTTTGTGGGCGGGGAAGACGCTATATGAGTTGTATCAGGAAGCCTATATGCCCTGGGAGTGGCAACCGAAATTGAAAGAAATCGCTGATGACATCGGGATAGACCTCTTCTCTACAGCCTTTGACCCCACGGCTGTGGACTTCCTGGAACAGATGGGAGTTCCGGTTCATAAGGTAGCATCTTTTGAGATTGTAGATATCCCTCTCATCGAGAAGATGGCACGCACGGGCAAGCCGTTAATCATTTCCACCGGGATGGCGACGTTGGGTGAAATAGAAGAAGCAGTGCACGCTGCTCGCTGTGCCGGAGCAACTCAAATCGCCCTACTCAAATGCACAAGCGCCTACCCTGCTCCACCCGAGGAGATGAATTTGAGGACCATTCCGCACTTAGCGGATGCCTTCAGCGTTCCAGTAGGGCTTTCAGACCATACCCTAGGTATTGCGGCGCCAGTGGCAGCAGTGGTGTTAGGTGCTTGCATTGTAGAGAAGCATTTCACATTATCTCGTGACATTCCTGGCCCTGATAGTGCATTCTCACTAGAGCCGCATGAGTTCAAGGCAATGGTTGAGGCGATTCGTACTGTAGAGAAGACTTTGGGAAAGGTGCATTATGGGGTGAGCGAACGGGAGGCTCGAAGTAGGGTATTCCGAAGGTCGTTGTTTGTGGTGAAGGATATGAAAGCAGGGGAGGTGTTTACGGAAGAAAATGTGCGGTCTATTCGGCCGGGATACGGATTACATACTCGTTGCTTGAAGCAGATACTAGGTCGGCGGTCAGCGAGAGATATCGGAAGGGGAACACCACTTAGCTGGAACCTGGTAGAATAAAGATAAGACATGTCTGTGTTTTCAGAAATTAAGAGCTTAATCCTAAAATCAATCATATATGGTTCAGGCAGCCTTTTTCTCAAAGCCGTCTCATTCTTCCTATTACCGATATATACGCGATTGTTAGATCCATCAGATTATGGGGTTTGGGCATTGTCTAATGTTGTCTCTAGTGTTGTGTCCATTTTTATTTCATTTAGTATTCACGGGTTTGTTCCAGTAGTTTATTTTCACAGCTCTAGTGAAAATGAGCGTAGAGAGGGTATCGGGACTATTTTCGTTACCGTTGTTCTCGTAGGTGGATTAGTCTCTCTTCTATTAGATCAGCTGGGTTCATATTTGTTTTCTTTTGTGATCCGTGATGTCCCGTTTCATCCCTATCTTCGCATTGCAATATGGACAACCTATTTCAACTCTTGTGGTATTATTCCTCTGCGGCTTCTGCAGATGCAGGAACGCAGCCTTACTTACGTATTGCTGACAGTATCAGGATCTATCCTGCAGACGGGACTTTCACTTTTCCTCGCTTTGCATCTGGGAGGAGTTAATGGATTATTGATAGGTTACTTGATAGCTTCGTTGATCATGCTCATGCTCTACCTAACAGTAGTCTTTAAAGACATATCTCTTGCATTCAAGAAACATATCTTTTGTCAAGCAATGGTTTTTTCAGCACCACTAATTCTGCACGAGCTATCTGGCTGGATTCTTGAACTTTCGGATAGAGTAATACTACAGTGGTACGTCTCTCTTGACCAGGTGGGTATATACTCTCTAGCTTACTCTTACGGATCTCTCATGAGTCTGGTTGCGTATTCGATCAACATAGCTTGGGTTCCAATGCTGTTTAGAGTTGATGCTGAAAAAAAAGATAATTTACCTGTTCGTTTAGGCCAATTAGGGACATATTTTGCTCTTATTCTCTGTTTAGTAGGGGCTTTTCTCGGACTTATGGCCCGTCCGATTATCACTATGATGACCTCGCCGTTGTATCACAAAGCCAGTGAAATAGCTCCTTGGATCGTGTTAGGTTTATTACTGTCGGGTCTGTACTATTTTCCCGTTAATTTCCTGTTCTTGCGTAAGAAGACAGTTGTAATATCCTTGGTCATGATCTTGACATCGCTTATTAACATTTCCCTAAATTTTTGGATGGTTCCTCTTCACGGTGCCATAGCAGCGGCATGGACAACTTGTATCAGCTATGGTGTTATGCTAATCCTAATATGTCTGTTTTCGTTCGCCGAGTACCCGATAGTTTATGAATACAGACGTTTATCTATAGTTTTCGCGGTATCATTTTGTTTGTGGGTTTTTGGACATTTTTCGATCCCCGAGAACCCATTTAAGGCAATTACTGTCGTATTAGTCCTGATAGCGCTTGTTCCTGTTTCTTTATTGTTGCTTGGTTTTTTCTCGGAGGAAGAAAAGCGGTTTCTCATAAGATGGGAGTAGCCGTGCTTTATCGAGACTGCGAACTTGATCGCTAGGGGAAGATAAAAGTGTTTGCAGACATGCAAGCCTGTCAAAGAGTTATTGATATGGAGGAAAAGCACGATCTCCTCCGTTTTCAAGTAGACGGATGGTGTGTTTGGCCGTTATTAAGGTTTTCAGTAGGAGAGCATCTTCGGAATCTGAAAATCACCCGCAAAAAGGTCAAGAAAAATTACCTCGATTTGATAAGCCTAACAATCCGTGACATTGCCATCATACTTACGCTAAAGAAGGAAAATTTAGTCTTTAGGGTCTACGACTCAAATCTTTCGGAAAAGAGGGGAGATGTGTACGTCGATATTTTCTTCGACGATCTCATCTCCGAGATGGACGGATGGTTCAAGATTGAACTTCTCACCAATCCTGCATTTTCAAAAGCACGAAAAAATGCGTGGTTCAAGTCTAACATGACTTCAAGCGCGTTTCTTGTTGCGTCAAGGCTACTCTCTCTCTATCATTACCCTTCCGACGTCGTCCGAGCAGCGGAAGGTGTATCTTCTGCTCTTTGCAAGTATGATGATTTGAAAAACTTCGATAAGAACCGTATAATACGAGTCTTTTCAGATTTTTATTGGGCAAAAAGAGTATACGATTGGTTTTTTAAACGAACTCGTCCAGATAAATTGCTCATGGTCACTTCCTATTGCGATCATGCGATTGTTGCTGCGGCAAAGTCTGTGGGTGTAAAAGTGATTGAGTTCCAACACGGCCTTATTACACCTTGGCACGCTGGATATTCCTGGTCAACGTATGCGAATTATTATCGAGAGTCCATGCCTATACCCGATAAGATATTCTTGTACGGTGAATACTGGCGGCAGAACCTACTGATCAATGGTTTTTGGAAGGTCGAGGAACTACCCGTTGTCGGAAGTTTGCGAATGGATTATCATCGACACAGGAATGTTTCTAAACCCCAGAATGTAATTCGCTTACTTCTTACTAGCCAAAATTTAGATGTCGAAAATGTTCTGTCATTTATGGTGCATTTTCTACGGGAATGCTGCAAACAACTTCCAAACGTTGAGTTATACGTAAAATTGCATCCTGGTGAGTCGGATAAGGATGTGTACAAAAAGAAACTTTGTTTCTTTCCAAACGTAAAGATTGTTGCAAGTCCTGAACCACCCTCTACATTCGACATTTTGTTGACATCACATTTGCATCTTAGTATAGCTTCGACCTGTCACTATGAGGCTTTAGCCCTCGGTGTACCGACAATCATACTTCCCTTTTCAGGTCATGAGAGTGTGCTTTCTCTGACACAGACTGGATATGCCTATCTAGCTAGAACTCCTCAAGAATTGATCGAGGTGGTCGCAAAATTGAAAGATCTGACTGTTCCTCGCCATGTGGGTAGAGCTTTTTTTGCCGAAGACGCGCTAAGCAATATGAAAAAGGAGTTAACTTTATGAATCCTCTTTTTAGATGGAGATCTTTTTGGAAAGTTCAATCTACACCACTTCATTATGGTGGTACTGACGAGTGGTATCGGCGCTTCGCAGAGGAGATTAATAGTATACTTGATGCATCTGGCTACGCCGGAGGTGCAGTGATGGAGAGCGGATGTGGAAACGGTGCTCTATTCGGTTACCTAGACATTAATAAGTCTGATTATCTAGGAGTTGATTTTTCGGAGAACATGTTGAGGATATTTCGTTCCAAATACCCCAATGTTCGTTTGATTTGTGCCGATGCATCGAGTTTTTGTGTTAAAAGAAAGTTTGAGCTTATATTTAGTAACGGGGTTGTCCAATACTTCGATAAATCAATGCTTCGTAGGTACGTACACAATTCACACCACATGCTTTATAATGGAGGTATTCTATTGGTAGCAAACGTTCCGATGAGACATCTGAGAAGCAGCTATAGATCTGGAGAACTAATTCAAGAACCTTCCACTTCTAAATCTTACTTGTTTCTGAAAGAGCTACTGTATAGGTTTAAGGGAGAAGATTTAGGTTTTTGGTACAATCCGAAAGACTTTTTCGATTTTATGCATATTGGATTCAAAATAACGGTCTTTGGCTCCTTATATCATCCATATAGGTTTTCCATAGTAATGAAGAAGCTTTTCTGATGAATCTTACGAGCGCGTATTCTATATTCCAGCAACCCTGGTGGCTTGAAGCTGTAGCTCCAGGTTCTTGGGGTGAGGTGATCATAGAGAAGGGCGGACAAATCTATGCTCGTTTACCTTACGTTATTAAGCGAAAATATGGACTAAAAGTGATGGATATGCCGCCATTGACGCTTCATCTAGGGCCTTGGCTACGAGCGTTTCCAGGTAAATATGCTAACCGGATATCAGAAGAACATCAACTTATGGCCGAATTAATTGAAAATTTACCTAGTTTTGACGTATTTCAGCAGAACTTTCACTTTTCAATCACAAATTGGCTCCCATTTTACTGGAAAGGTTTCCAACAGACGACCCATTATACTTACAGAATCAACAACCTTTCCGACATAAGCTTAATATGGGAAAGCTTCCGAGAGAATATTCGTAGAGATATTCGAAAAGCAGAAAGCCGTTTTAATCTCAGGATTCGTACAGACTTGCCGGTCGATGCGTTTATTCCCCTAAATATTCAAACATTTGAGCGACAAGGACGGAATCTTCCCTACCCCGAATCCCTTATTCGACGCCTGGACGCGGCGTGTGTAGAACACAATGCGAGAAAGATATTCATTGCAGAAGATAAACTTGGTAGACACCATGCTGGTGTCTACATAGTCTGGGATGAACAAAGTGCTTACTACTTGATGGGCGGTGGACATCCTACTCTTCGTTCTAGTGGTGCGACCAGCCTGTGTATGTGGGAGGCTATCCAGTTTGCCGCAACCGTAACCAAGAGCTTCGACTTTGAAGGTTCGATAATTGAACCCATAGAGCGATTTTTTCGTTCTTTTGGTGCTCAACAAACGCCCTATTTTCAAGTAGTTAAAATTAATTCCTTGCCATTAAGAGTGTATTATGATCTCCGTTCGTGGCTAAGGTATTTGAAATGAGCGTATGAGCGATATGTTTGAGGTAAACAAATCTCATTATGTACAAAACTTTATCGATAACTTGATAGGTTTGAGAGGGCTTAAGGTCGACAAGGGCCTAGAGAAAGTATTATTTCAGGAGCTGTCACGCTTACCTGAAGTGGAAGCAGGTACTCGCGATCAGTGGGGCAACTGGGAATGGCCCTTTTCTGAGTCCCAGCGCGAAGGTAAACTCTACCACCCCTGGATCGATGAATCCCTCGCTGAACTGCGCCATCGTCTCATGCAAGAACATCCTGAGTGGCCATGGATGCCTCTTTGGCCAGAGAGACGCTCTTTTGCACTTTGTCTGACACATGATGTTGATCTAGTGTCACAATACCACACAGTGCCTGAGCTTTTCAAGGTTTGGTATCGTGTAGTTCGATCTTCTGGAAAGAAGATGGAAAAGGTTAGACGGATGATAGGATCGCTACGTGCCCTAACGATCCCTTCATCGAAAACAAGAATAGATCCGTTGTGGCATTACGAGGATTGGTTGAAGCTTGAAGATTGCTATGGCTTTCGATCTACTTTTTTCTTCTTTCCTTCGCATGTCGCTAAACCATCTGTTTGGGACGCGGTGTACCATTTCGATGACCACGTTCGTTTCGCTGGTCGCCTGATGAGAGTGCAGGATATGATGCGGGATATTCATCAATCTGGATGGGATGTAGGACTGCATGGAAGTTACTATTCTGCTACTGAACCAGGGATTCTTAGCAATGAACGGTCTCAGATCGAAAGAGTAATCGGAGAGAGAGTTATTAGCGTAAGGCAGCATTGGTTACATTATGATATTCTCCGTACACCGCGTTTACAGGCTGAAGCGGGGTTATTGTGCGACTCTACTCAAGGATTCAACCGAAATATCGGATTCCGTGCTGGAACTTCTTTTCCATATTGGTGTTGGGATCACAGATCACAGTCTTCTCTACCCGTCCTTGAGATTCCTATGCACATCATGGATGGTGCTCTCTTTACAACAAATGCGCTTGAGTATGACCTTGAATTGGCAATTCATCACTGTGTGCAATTGTTGGATCGGGTTGCTAAGGTGAGAGGTTGCCTGACACTTAACTGGCATCCGAACTATCTTAATGATGGCAAATGGTGGTCGGTATACAAGACGATTTTAGAGGAAGCTGCGCGTCGAAATGCTTGGGGATGTTCAGTGGGGCAACTGTATTCCTGGTGGACGCAACGAGAACGTCGTCTCGAATGGATTCCTGTGGCTGCGTCGTCTGCACCATCAGGCATCATCGGGCACGCTCATGTTCCACAAAAGAGCGTCTGAGAAAGTACAGAAGTCACGCATATGTTGGAACGATATCCGACTGATTCCAGGTGTGATTGAGCTCACGCCCGTCATGCTGCTGAGGATGGGGATTATGAGTGGAGTTGCTTCGCTGCCCAGCAGAGCGCAGGAAAAGCGCTCAAGTCTGTCTATCAGCTGCTTGGTGCCGTTGCCTGGGGGCATTCTGTGACGAATTTACTGACGAACCTGCCTGAGCCGTATCAGCCATCGGAGGACCTGGTTGAGCGCGCCGAGGCATTGGATAAACATTACATTCCTGCCCGTTATCCTAATGGGTTTGATCAGGGCGCACCAATGGATTACTATACCTGTCCTGAAGCGGAGAGGAGTATTCAAGATGCCGGGGCGATCCTCCAGTTCTGTGAACATATACTGGCTGGACTCGCAGCGCGTGATGGAGAAACTCAAAGCCGTCGCGCGTCAGATGAGGGCGAGCCATCCGGAGATTGAACAGGTGCTCTTGTTTGGTTCTCTGGCGCGCGGCGAAGCGGCTCCTGGTAGCGATGCCGACCTGCTGGTGATTCTGTCATCGTCCACCCAGCCGTTTCTGGAACGCATCCCACGTTATCTGCCGGTAGGATTGCCAGTGGGTGTGGATGTGTTTCCTTATACCCGTGAGGAGATTGATCGTATGCTGGCTGAAGGCAACCTCTTTATCAGACAGGCTACCCGAGAAGGTATAGCCCTGGCATAGATGTTTACCACCGAGGCAAAGTGCGAAGGTTGAAGGTGGGACGGTTGAAAATTGAACCCGGTTCTCAGTTCTCGGTTCTCAGTTCCCGGTTCTCGGTTCTCAGTTCTCGGTTCCTGGTTCTCAGTTCTCAGTTCTCAGTTCTTGGTTCTCAGTTCTCAGTTCTTGGTTCTTGGTTCTTATGTGCGGCATCTACGGCATCTGGCATCGTGACGGGCGACCGGTCGATCTGGCGGCAGTGCAAACCGCGACGAGCCGGTTGCGTCATCGTGGACCGGACGATGAGGGGTATCTGCTGGCGTCGCCAGAGGAAGGGTGGTGTGCGCCGTATGCTGGCGCCGAGACCGATCCGCGTCTGGCGCTGCCGCCGCTCGATCAGGCGCATGGCATAGGGTGTAGTCTGGCGTTCGGGTTTCGCCGCCTTGCGATCCTCGACCTGTCGCCCGCCGGTCATCAACCAATGGTCAGCGCCGATGGGCGCTTCTGGATCGTGTTCAACGGCGAGATTTACAACTACATCGAACTGCGCGAAGAGTTGCAGCGCCTTGGGCATCGCTTTCGCAGCGGCGGCGATACGGAGGTCATTCTGGCGGCATATGCGCAGTGGGACGAGGCATGCCTGGATCGTCTGAACGGGATGTGGGCGTTTGCGATCTGGGATCGTGAGCGGCGCGAACTCTTTCTGACGCGCGACCGCTTTGGGGTTAAGCCGCTCTACTATGTGGCAACCGGTCAGACCTTCGCCTTCGCCTCCGAGATCAAGGCGCTGGTCGGGCGACACGCGCTGCCCTTCGCCCCGGAGCCGCTTGCCATCTATCAGTTCCTTGTCGATGGACGCCTGCCCGATCCACAGCACGGCGCGACCTTTTTTGCCGGGGTGCGTTCGCTCCCGCCAGGGCATTGCATGCGGATTGCGGATGGATCGCCTGCTGCGCCGCGTCGCTACTACGACGTCGCCCTGCCGGACGGTCACCATCGCGCCCAGGCACCGAAAACGATCATTGCAGCGTACCGCGACCTCTTCATCGATGCTGTGCGGCTCGAATTGCGCTCCGATGTCGCGGTCGGCACCTGCTTAAGCGGCGGCATCGACTCGTCATCTATCGTGTGCGCTGTCAACCGACTCATGAGCCAGGACGGACTCTCGGCAGCGCAGATCGGGGAGCGGCAGA
>Ga0308399_1000282_pt1 | contig 18326 bp, 15 predicted proteins | sample HotsprSampOS1260_FD_202367 | JGI IMG/M metagenome (GOLD analysis project Ga0308399, IMG submission 202367) | Hot spring phototrophic mat microbial communities from Octopus Spring, Yellowstone National Park, Wyoming, United States - 20060914_OS12-60 ... | reverse complement strand
TGGCTTCCAGTGCCGCACATATCCGACTGAAATTGTTCTTGGCGCGCCCATCGTAGAGACGCGCCCCCTGTAACTCGTTTCTCCAAAACTCGATGCGCTCCATCGCTTGCTCCTCTCTTTTAGGTCTTATGCTAATCTCGCATTTTTATGCGACAAGGTTAGCCTTACAAAAGGAGAGGGACGTCGCACTGCGACAGGGTGAGGTTACATTCGCTCTCCTTTTGTTTTTTTGAACTATTTTCAATGTAGCAAGTCTAGTGATAAACAGTTCAATCTGTCGAATCCGTGTGCTACCCTTCTTGAATCAATCCGCTTGAACATCAATGAGTTTTCCTAAAAGGACATCAACGTGCTTCAAGTGTTTTTTCGGAAAACGAAAGACAACTTCAACAAATTCGCTATCATATTTTTTTTCAAGGATTTCGGTTTCATCGTGCAGTTGGCTGATGATTTTGTATTGCGAGATATGCACACGCGCCGTGCGAGTTTGAAATTCGGCTTCCATCACCTTGCCGATATGCGCCTTCAAGGCTTCAATGTTAATGCCGCGCTCGGCTGAAACAAACATCGCATTCGGATATTGTGCGCAAACAGCATCGAAATTGAAATCGGCAGGAAGTGCATCGGCTTTATTGAAAACCATCACGATTTCTTTGTTTTGCGCGCCGAGTTCGTGAAGCGTTTGATTGACAACGTGAATTTGCTCTTCGTAATTCGGGTGGCTGGCATCAACGACGTGCAAAAGAATATCGGCATCGCAGACTTCATCAAGCGTTGATTTGAAACTTTGCACGAGTTTATGTGGCAGTTTGCGAATGAAGCCGACTGTATCCGAGAGCAAGGCGTGTTTGTTGGATTTAAGGCGCAACCGCCGTGAGGTCGTGTCAAGTGTTGCAAAAAGGCGGTTCTCGCCCTGAATCCCTGAATGCGGACAGAGCGCGTGCATCAAGGTCGATTTACCCGCGTTGGTGTAGCCAACAAGTGCAATGCGTGTGATGTTTTCACGCCATTTGGTTCGCGTTGCTTGTTGCCTTGAAACTTCTTGCAGTTTTCGTTTGAGATGTGCGATACGTTGCCAAACAAGGCGACGGTCGGTTTCGATTTGCGTTTCGCCAGGACCTTTCGTGCCGATACCGCCTTTTTGTTTCGAGAGGTGCGTCCATTGGCGCGTCAGGCGCGGCAAAAAGTATTCAAGTTGTGCAAGTTCAACTTGCAGTTTGGCTTGCGCCGATTTTGCTCGAAGCGCGAAGATTTGCAGAATGAGCGCAGTGCGGTCAAGAATTTTGCACTGCAAAAAATTTTCGAGGTTTCGCGCTTGAACAGGAGAGAGGTCTTCATCGAAAATGACAAGGTCGGTCTCGGTTTGCTTGACGAAATCGGAAAGTTCATTCACTTTGCCTTTGCCGATGAAGAACACAGGGTCAATGTGTTCGCGCTCTTGAATAAACTTTTCCAAAACGATTGCGCCAGCCGTGTCAGCAAGTTGTTCAAGTTCAGAGAGATAATCTTCAACTTGCCACTTATAGACTTCAGGCGGACGGCTTACACCAACTAACACCGCCTTTTCACGAAGCAAGGTTTCGATAAGTGTGAGTGGTTTAGGTTTGAAAAAACTATCACTATTCAAACGCTTGAATTTAGCAAAAAACGTTTGAAAGCAAAGTCGTTGTTAGCGCAGATAGCATTTCACCAAAACGCAGTTCCAGAGACGCATTGATAATTGACGCAAACGGCTATTTCGGCTTGTGAATTGAGGAAGTGCCTTTTTTTTAGAAACGATTATCGCTAAATTCTTTCGTGTTAGAGACGCACGTAAAGACCGAACAGAGACGAATAAACGACGCATCGCATTATCTTGCAACTTATTCTCGAAGCGGAAAAACTGAACTTTTATGCACGCTCAACACAATATCATAGCCCCCAACGCAATAGAACCGGATGCGCCAATCGTACAACCTGCATCGGCACTGTTGCATACTCAAAATTCTGACCTTGCAGTGCTTCTCAAAACAACGGTTTTAGATGAATCCAAATTGACGCCGTTGCAACTTAAATCAGCGTATGAATACTGCCGTGAAGTTTCTTGGAAGCACGCAAAAACCTTTTACTTCGCAACGCACTTCTTGCCTGCGCCAAAACGCCGAGCGGTCCATGCGGTCTATGCGCTCTGCCGATATGTTGATGACCTTGTTGACCATAGTGAAGACAAACTCTCACGCAAATCGCTGACAAGGGATAAAATCGTGATGCTCATCAATAAATGGCGTGCGGATATTGAATCCTGTTACAACGGCGTGCTGATTGACCACCCCATCATGATTGCCTGGCACGATACACTCAAAAAATATCGTATCCCAAAACACTTGCCGCTCGAACTCATCGACGGCGTATGCATGGACTTAAAACAAAATCGCTACGAAACCTTCAATGAACTCTATGTCTACTGCTACAAAGTCGCTTCGGTTGTTGGATTGATGACTTCAGAAATTTTCGGATACACATCGGAAGAATCGCTCAAACATGCGGTTGAACTCGGAATCGCCATGCAACTGACCAACATTCTGCGCGATGTTGGCGAAGACGCTCAAAAAGGTCGTATCTATCTGCCACTCGAAGACCTGAAAAAATTTAACCTCACCGAAGCCGATGTGCTCAACGGCGTGATGTCGGAAAACTTCATCAACTTGATGAAATTTGAAATTGAACGCGCCCGATATTATTACAACGAATCCGAAAAGGGAATTGCAATGCTCTCGCAAGACAGCCGATTAGCCGTGAAAGTCAGCCACGATAATTACAGCCGCATCTTGCGACGCATTGAAGCAATCAATTACGATGTGTTCAAACAGCGTGCGTTTGTTTCAAATACCAAAAAAATTGCACTTCTGCCGTATATGTGGCTGAAAGTGAAAATGATGTAACGCTTTCTGAAAGCGAGGTGGTTTATGATAATTGTTGGAAAGGCTCACGGTCAAGTCGTGCTTGCATCAGATTTAGAGACCGTTTTTCGTTATTTCGCTGACCATAAAAAAATTCTCGGATTTAATCCGCTGTGCAAAGGTGTAACTGAAACTGAATATCCTGATGTGTATCGATGGGATTTTGAAATCACTGACCCGCACTCAAACCCGATTCAACTGATTTTCTACGTCAAGCAGTCGTTTCATGAAGAAGCAGAATCGCAAGGCACAAAACCAAGCGATGACCTTATCTCACACGAAGAGTTTATCCGCAACATTTTTTGGTCAGGGATTCCGATTGAGTTTGAAGAAGGACCGCCAAACGACTACACCTTTGTTGGATTGGCAGAAGGAAAAATGAGTCTCAAAAAAATTGCGGAACGCTCAACCTTTGTTGATGTGGCAATGCAAGTTACTGTTGATTTTCAAGTGCCGATTTTGCTCCGCGTGTTCCCCGAACCCATCATTAAAGTGATGGCGGAAGTGGCAATGAGCGCAGGCATGCAGCGCGTCTCAAACAAAATGCTTGAAAACATCAGCAAAGATTTTCAGTTCTCGGTCGTTGGTGCGGAGCATTCAAGCAAAGCGCAAATGAACTAATAACGCAGTGCGCAACAGTAATGAGTAATGAGTAGCGTAGTTTATTCTTCACTATCCATTCTTCATTCTCACTACCTCGCTTCTCACTACTCATTACTCATTCTTCGTTATTCATTATTCATTATTCATTCCGCGCCTAAACGGTGATTGCGTTGCCACGATAGATGCGTGAGCGATAGCGTGAATCGTCAGGTTTGGGCAAGGGCGCAGAAGTCAGAAGACAAGCAATCACAAAGCGTTCTAACTCTTCTTCGACTTCACTTTCTGTTTGCGGTTTCTCGGATTTGGCGCGGCGTGTGAGGTCGACTTGATTAACTGCCGAATGATGCACAAGCCGCTCATTTTCCACGCCTAACGTTGCCGTGAGACTATGCAAACTCGTTTTGATAAAATTAGCGAGTGCAAACTCTTCCGCCGTTGATTGTTGCGAGGTTTTCGGCGTAACCAAAACAATCTGCATTTCCCCAAGAAGTGAACACTTGCGCGCAATGCGGAAGTGATAGGTGAGATTATGCTCAACGAGTTCTTCAAAATCTTTTTCATCAAACACGCCGTCCCAATTTCCTGACTTATCGGCAACAAGCGGCTTAATCGGAATCGGGTCAAAGGGCGTTGAAATCACCGCATCGGGTCTGCCGAACTGTGCAACGGCTTTGTCGATTCCGCTCTCTAATTGGAAACCAATCGCAAACACATGCAAGCGGTTTTCTTTGACTTTATCGGCAAAGCGTTTGGCAAATTGTTCGGCAGTGTAAGTGCTTTTTGTCATGAGCACAACTTGTTTGACTTTGTATTCATCAATGTAGGCGCGAACTAAGCGTGAGACTTCGGCGAAAAGGTATTCACCAAAGATGTAAATGGTTTTGCCTTCAAAGGCGGCGAGGCGTTCTTGTTTCGGCTTGCCGAAGAGTTCGCCTTCGGGAACGGTGCGGTCGAAGCGCAAGCCGCCTGATGGGTGAAAGGTTTCACCTGAAATGTTTTCGGTTGCCAAGTGATGCACGGTTGCAAGTGCAACTTCTTCTTCAGTCGGCATTTTTTTGAGATAGAGCATAGAGAGAATCCCATCATGAATTTTCTTGGCTTCGCGCCGAAGAATACCCTGCGTGAAAAAGTCTATCGTAGGAAGTGACAGATTTTTAAGGAACTCGTCAGCGATGTTTCTATCGGTGATGTAACAGCCATTGATGAGCCGTTCGATGAAGAGATGCGCAATTTTTTCGTCCATCAAGTGCGTGTAAGAACTGCCTTCACTATCGGCGGTGCGTTGAATGTAGGTTGCGAGATTTTGTAGGCGCAGATGCACGGTCGGTCCGCCGTTGATGAGATACTCAACGCTGTTGGGTTGCATGGCGTTGAGCAATTCTTCGATTTTTGCGCCTTCGCCGAGGGCTTTAATGACAGCGGCGTAAAGGTCATTAACGCGCTTGGTTGAGAGAATGAGTTTTGCGCGTCGCTCAAAAAGTCCGGGGCGATTGCCTTCGCCGCGCAAACGAATCCCCTCCACAGGACCGGGTGCAATCGCGTTAATCATCAATTCAGGACCGAGAAATTTGGCAAAGGATTCTACCATTGCACGTTGACCTGCTTTGCTCATCGCATAATCGGCGCGATTTGGATACGGCACTGCCACATATTTTTCGCCACCAAAATACGAACTCACATTCAGCACATAGCCTGAACCTTGCTGTTTCATCACAGGCAAGAATTTGCGCATTAAGGTAAAATTGCTGATGAGATTAGCTTTGAGCGTATGCCGCCAATCTTTGACCGTCATATCCACTACCATTTGCTCTGCACCTGCAATGCCCGCATTGTTGATGAGATAGTCAATGCGACCGTAGGTTTTCATGGTGAATTCATACAAGCGTTGCAAGGAAGTATCATCGCTGACATCGCAATTATCCAAAATCGCAACACGCTCTTCAGGCACGCTGTAACCGATTTTGCGAAGTTCTTCGAGAATCTGATTACGTTTTTCTTCAAGTTCAGAGCGGCGACGTGCGGCTAACACCACACGTGCACCCGCCGCCGCCAACATTCGCCCAATTTCGCCACCAATGCCTTGCGAGCCGCCTGTAATCACCGCCACCTTTCCCAAATGCATTCCATAGAGCGAATCGACCAACCCTGATTTTGCAGGCTGTTCAAGATACGAAGGCAAGTAAAGGTTAATCGGGTCAAGTTTTTTAGATGTGTAGAGCAATTCCAAAACGAAGCCGCTGGCAAGGTCAAAATTATTATCGTCTTTGTGTGTATAGCGCAAGAGTTGATGAGCAATAACGCTGTATTTGCGTTTGCCTTGTGATTTCAAAATCTCTTCTTCATTGCGCCAAATGCGAATGAGCTCTTCATTAGCGGCGCGCAGAATATCGTGATAAACCGACCGCCCGTAACTCGGCGATGAGACAAACACCACACGCGGCGGCTCTTTAAGTTTGTCTTGTTCCTGTGCAAAAAATTCTGTCAATGAAGAAACAATCGCAATCGCACCCGTGATTTCTTGATGCAAAAATTTCGATGCTAATTCTTCTGATGTGTCAAGCACAAAAGCATTTTGAAAATTCTTTTCACAACGCGGAAGCACAACAACGCTATCAATCGGAGCTTCTTTGAGAAGCGATTGGAAAAAGAGTTTGCGCTTATCGGGTTGAAGCGCGTCGAAGTGGCGAATGTCTAAATCGGGGTGTTGGGTTTTAGCTTTTTCATAAAAGGTTGGGTGCTGAAACACTAAAATCACTTGGGCTTTGCTTGAAATCAAACGGCGAGCGTAGTCGATGGCTTCTACGATTTGGTCGCCAGCGATAATGAGTGTTCGCTTGCCGTAGCCATCAGAAATACGCAAGCGTGGTCGAGAGGTCAGGAAAGTTGCGCTCTCTTCGGGAATTTGCATACCATTCGTTACTTCAAAATTGTGTCCGCTGAACGCTTTGGATTCATCGCTGGCAAGAAAGACAATCGTGTTGGCGACATCTTCGGGCTTTGGAAATGTTTTCGTGTAGCCGTGCGCAGTTTCGCGGTTCAAAATCATCATGTTGAAAAAGTGTTCTGCCGTAGAGCCACTCGGTTCGCCTTTGAGATTATCCATTGCGGCAAAGACCGTGCGAATCCGCTCTGATTCAATCGGACCAGGATAAACCGTGTTTAATCGAATGGCTTTTTTAGATGAGCCAAGTTCGCGTGCAAGATGTTTTGAAAGTGCGTTTAAGGCAGATTTCGGAACGCTGTATGCCGCCCTTCCAAAGTATTCCGTGCGCGAAAAAATCGTTGAGACATTGATAATACTTCCGCCTTCCGACATCAAATCAAACGCACTGCGCGTAACAAGCCACGAGATTTCAATGATGTTATCGACGGCATCGCCAACCGTTTCAGTATCGGTGAATCCTTCTTTCTGCAAGGCTTCTAATTCTTCTTTGGAGAAGGGAAGTTTTCCAAGTGGCTGTTTTGGACCTGCGGTTGCGGCGTTATTGACTAACACATCAAGTTTTCCGAACTCTTTTTTCAATCGTTCAAATGCGGCTTGAACATCGCTGGCTTTTTTGCCGTCAAAAGCGATAGTATGGAGCGACTTGGCACGACCGTTTCGCTGTTCGCCGAGCAAGTCTTTTTTCAAAGTCTCTAATTTTTCGGCATTGCGCCCTGAAATAATGCATATTGCGCCTTCTTCAAGAAATCGTTTGGTAATGACGCGACCGATATTGCCTGCGCCGCCTGTAATCAAGCAAATTTTGCCTGCAAGTCTGCCTTCTCTATGTTCTGTGAGTTCTATTGTTTGAGCATCACGCTTTTCTTTTGCCGCCATAGTTTTGGAAAGGATAAATGGTTGATGAACAAGCAAAAGTTAGAGAATCAAAGGCGATTTTGAAATTAGGATTTTTCGGAAACGATAAGCCCAGCAATCATCAAGCCTGCGCCAATCCACGCAATCACGCTAAGCGATTCACCCAAAAAAATGACTGCGAATATCGTAGAAATCACGGCTTCCATAATGAAGATAATCGCCGCACGCGAGGGCGTTGTGTCTTTCTGGTAGCGCGTTTGCAAAATCGTCGTGATAACCGAAGCAAACAAGGCAAGGTAAAGAATCACAACAACAAGCGACCACGAGAAGTGAAACATCGGCGACTCCAACAAGAAACTAAACGGTACCGACATCAATCCGCAAAAAAGCAGTTGAAGCAACACAAGTTTCATCAGGCGCGAAGGCTCTTGCGAAAAAGATTCTTGAGAAGTGAGTTTATCGAGTTCAACGAGGTAAAAGGCGTAACACAAGCCGCAGAGCAAAGTAAGAAAATCGCCGAAGTTGAAGTCGCTGACAAATTCTGCGCCGTTCATCGTGAGCAGATAAAGTCCACCGAAAACCATGAGCGAAGCAATCCAAATGCCGAGCGGCGGCACACGCTTTTCCAACAGCGATTGAAGCATCGGCGTGAAAATCACATAACTGCCCGTAATCAAGCCCGATTTAGAAGCCGTTGTAAAATTCAGACCAATCGTCTGAAACACAAAGCCCGCAAAATACCAACAGAGAAGCGGAAGCGCAGAAAGGAAAAGCGATTTCGGAATCGAAACCGATGAACGAAAGAAAAGAACAAAGAGCAGACTTGCTACACCGAAGCGCACGGCAAGGTAAAGCACAGGCGAGATGTTGGCGAGTGCGATTTTTGTAGCGACAAAGGTCGTTCCCCAAATGGTTGCGGTCACAAGTAAAAAAAATTCTGCAATCAGTCGCTTCGACAAAGGGCGTGAGGTTTAGTTTAGAAATGAAAAGAACCAAGTCGGTCAAAGCATTTAAACTTCGCCAAACTTGGTTCTGAAACGTGAAAAAGCGTCTTTGACTTACTTTGAGGCGAGCAATTTTTCAAGTTCGTGCGTGCCGTTCTTGGTTAAGGTCTTAATAGCGCGTGTGGAAAGGCGGACACGAACCCAACGCCGTTCCCCTTCAAGCCAAATACGCTTTTCTTGTAAGTTCGGCTCAAAGCGCGTTCTGCGGTGATTATTGGCATGCGAGACCGTGTTTCCGTATTGATGCTTTTTGCCCGTCAAGATGCAAACTTTCGACATCGTTGATTCAATTTGGAAGTTTTCAAAAATTTTGAGCGGTGAATATAGCGCAAATCCGTTTGTGAAAAAAATCACGAGGCACTTTGGATAATCTGATAAAACTCATCGACCTTCAAACTGGCACCGCCCACAAGTGCGCCGTCGATGTTCGGCATTTGAAAGAGCTCTTTGGCATTTGAGCCTTTCACACTGCCACCGTATTGAATCAAGAGACTTTCTGCAACTGATGATGAATAAAGCGATTGGATTAAATCGCGAATGAAGCGGTGAACTTCTTCGGCTTGTTCAGGTGTGGCGGTTTTGCCTGTTCCGATTGCCCAAACTGGCTCGTAGGCAATCGTGATGAATTTCATATCTGATTCTGAAACGCCGTTCAATGTGCCGCGCACTTGTGCTTCAACAACTTTTTGCGTGATACCTGCTTCGCGCTCTTGCAAGGTTTCTCCAACACATAAAATCACTTGCAGACCTTCGGATAAAACTTTCTTGACTTTTTTGTTAATCACTTCATCGGTTTCCCCGAAGTATTGTCGGCGTTCCGAGTGTCCGAGAATCACGTATTCACAGCCAACGGCTTTCAGCATAGAGGCAGAAATTTCGCCTGTGTATGCGCCGTCGTCTTCGAAGTGGCAATTTTGCGCCGCAAGTTTTACAGGTGATTTTTTGATGACTTCACGCACGGAATCAAGTGCGATAAAGGCGGGCGCAATCGCTACAAGGCATGGCGGTTCTTGCGAGCCGATTTTGCGCACTAATTCCGAAGCAAGCGAGATTGAGCCCGCAATGGCTTTGTTCATTTTCCAATTTCCTGCAACGAGTTTTTTTCGCATAAAGAAGATGAGTTAGATTGATGAAAGTCTTTCAAAATACAACGTGGCATGTTGAGGAAAAATTAAGTTCTGTTGGCAAGCGATGCCTATCTGTGTTCGGTTGAATGTGAATCAGTACAAAATCTGTTCAAGTCCGCGCACTCCTTATTTGTAAAAACTAATCGTGAGCGCGTGCATAGTTGCATGCTTCCGCTAAAATGCACTGCACACAATTTGGCGTTTGCGCTTTGCAGACTTGTTTGCCGTGCCGAATCAAGTTGATGTGAAGCGAATACGATTTGCCTTTGGGAATGAGCGGTTGAAGTTGAAGGAAGGTCTCGTCAGCATGTTTGGTCGAAAGCACGCCCAAGCGATTGAGTATGCGGTGAATGTGTGTGTCGACAGGGCAAATCTCACGCCCCAGTCCAAACATCAAGACACAGGCGGCGGTTTTGAATCCCACACCTTTGAAACTTTGCAAATAGTTCATGGCGTCAGTAGTGTTCATCTTGCGAAGTTGGGCGAGTGAAAGACGTCCTGTTTTCTTTTGAAGTTCAGTGAGAATGGCTTTGATGCGTTTGGCTTTGATGTTGGCAAGTCCGCCAATTCTGATTGCGTTTGTGAGTTTTCTTGTTGGAGCAGAAAGCACGCTTTCCCAAGTCGGAAAAGATTGTTTGAGCGATTGAAAGGCACGCAAGGAATTTCGGTCGGTGGTGTTTTGTGAAAGAATTGTGCCCATAAGTTCATCGAGCAAATCGGGTTGAAAATGAACTGCGCCTTCGGCATCGTGCTTGGTGCGAGTTGGGTTGCCGTAGATTTTTTCTAATTGCACAACTAATTCTTGAAGCGTGAGTTTCATTGTTGGATAAATTGAAACGCTGATGAAACCGTTTGGGTTATGAAGTGCAGTTCAATGAAATCCAAAATCCTATCAATCAATTCCAATGAAGTTACTGAATAAAGTTGCAGTCATTACAGGTGCAGGGCGGGGAATCGGCAGAGAATCGGCACGACTCTTCGCTCGCGAAGGCGCAAAACTCATTTTAGCCAGCCGAACCAAATCCGAATTAGAAGCCCTCGCCAAAGAACTTTTAGATTATCACGATGCGGACGCACTTATCTTTCCTTGTGATGTAACTAAATCAAACGAAGTCAAAGCCTTGATAGATAAAGCCGTTGAGACATTTGGGCGAATCGATATTCTTCTCAATGCCGCAGGTGTCGGACACTTGAAGCCCGTTACGGAACTCTCGGTCGAAGAATTTGATGAAATGATTGATGTGAATTTGAAAGGCACATTCTACGCATCAAAGTTTGCGGCAGAAGTGATGGTGAAACAAAAGGGCGGACATATCATCAATCTACCCGGAATTTTAGGCAAAGCCGTCATGCGAATGTCATCAGGCTATTCGGCGTCAAAGTATGGTGTAACAGGCTTAGCGAAAGCCATGACACAAGATTTAATGCGCGAGGGCGTGAAAATAACGCTCTTGCACTTTGGCGGCGTGGATACTTCGTTTTGGGACAAAATCACAATGCGCGTTCAGCGCGATAAAATGCTCACGGTTCAGCAAGCGGCAGAAATGGTCTTGATGAGCGCAACCCAGCCGAACAATCTTGTTTTAGGCGAACTTGTCTTACAGCCTGAAAGCCATCAACTTTGATTCGGATACTGAACTGACCACAAGAAGAGCCCAGCGGGATTTGCCGCCGCCCCGGCATAGTCGACATTTTTAGCATGCAGTGCTTGTTCAAATTCCGAGATGCTCCTTTTCTTTCCGCCGACTTCAATCAAAGTGCCGACAATCAGCCGCACCATCGAATGCAAAAAACGATTTGCTGTAATTTCAAACATCAGTTGATTTTTCCGCTCAATCCAACGAACATGGTGAACCGTGCAAATAGGGGAACGGCGATGCACGCCCATTTTTGAGAACGTCGTGAAATCGTGCGTGCCTAAAAGCAGTTGACTTGCCTCACGCATCGCGTCGACATCAAATCGGGGAATATCAAACAAGCGAAGATTGATGTAGTGCGCAAAGCGTTGTTTGATTGCCGATTGCTCCGTGATGATGAAATAGCGATAGGTGCGAGAGAGTGCGTCAAAGCGGGCGTTAAAGTCGAGCGGTGCGTCTTCAACTTTTTTCACGATAATGCCTGCGGGAAGCATACGCGAACACGCATAGCGCAGTTTTTCAAGCGGAAATGTATCGTTGTGGGTTTTGAAGTTTGCGATTTGTCCGACTGCGTGAACGCCGGTGTCGGTTCTGCCTGCGCCGATAACTTCAATCGGTTCTTGCAACAGTTGTGAGAAGAGTTTTTCAAGTTCGCCTTGAATGGTGCGTTGATGTGGGTTTTGGGGTTGGCGTTGCCAGCCTGCGTAGTCGGTGCCGTCGTATTCGATGTAGAGTTTAAGGTTGCGCATTGAGAGAATGAGTGATAAGGTCTCCCGAAGGTTTGCCTTTTGAGACAAACGGATTGCCTTTGATAAAATATCGCCAAGGAAGGTCAATCCCTTTTGTAATACCAATGCGCGTAGAAACGCCGATGGCATCGGGCGGTATGGGCGGCGCATCTTCCACATAAAGCACGTTGCTTTGCAGACTGATGCCGTTGAGCGCGCGGTCAATCTGGAAGGCTTGGGTGAGTTTGCCAGGTCCGTTGGTGAGTTCAGTAATGCTTGCTTTGTTGCGGCGCGATTGGATAAAATCAAGTTCAGTGAGCGGTTCAAGAGCGCGAATTAACACAGCGGCAGCTTCGCCTTTCGGCTCAGTTACAATGTTGAGCATGAAGTGATTGCCGTAGGTGAAATACACATAAACCGTTCCTGCATCGCCGAACATTGCCGCATTGCGTTCCGTCTTACCACGATAGGCATGGCAAGATTCATCGCCGTAGCGCGGGTGAGCAAGGTAGGCTTCGGTCTCTACAATTTTGCCTTTTAGAACAACCGTGCGTTCAGGCAACACAAGACGGCGAACTAAAATTTTTCCGAGAAGAGCAGTAGCAACCGAGAATGTGGGTTGCTCATAAAACGACGGCGGCAGTTTGGACATTTATTCTTTTAACTCATCAAAATCGTAGCGATAAATATCCTCGATTTCGGTTTCTGGTGTGAAAAGGTAAAGTTGTTTGATATATCCCGATTCCAAATCATAGACCCAACCGTGAAGATACGGTTGCTTGTGCTTCTTCCACATGCGTTGAACAATCGTGGTTTCGGAGATATTGCGAAGTTGTTCATAGACATTAATCTCAACCAAGCGATTGAGGCGCGCGGTTTCGTCTTGAATCGTGAGGAGTTCGTGTTTGTAGAAGCGGTAGATGTCTTTGATATGGCGTAGCCACTTATTGATAAGCCCGAAGTTTTGATGCGACATTGCCGCTTTGATGCCACCGCAGTTGTAGTGTCCGCAAACAATCACGTGTTTGACGCGCAAGACTTCGACGGCGTATTGAAGCACGCTCAGCATATTGAAATCGGTGTGAATCACGAGGTTAGCGATATTGCGCTGAACGAAGAGTTCGCCGGGTTCTGTGCCAACGATTCTATCCGCAGGCACGCGGCTATCGGCACAGCCAATCCAAAGGTAGTCGGGCTTTTGGTCGCTTTTCAGACGCTCAAAATAATCGGGACGAATTTGCAAACATTCTTGAACCCACGCTTTATTGGCGAGGAGAAGTTTTCGGTAGCCGTCCATTTCCGATGGGTTCGACTGATGGTGTGTGTCTTTGACGGTCTTGAGTTCGTTCATTGTTCAACTCCCTATTTTTTTCAGTTGTTGATGAAAGTGATGTAATCGGCGTGGCGACGGACGAGATGTTAAAAATCGGCAATTTCTTACCATGAAAATTCTTCAACTCTACTTGAATTCCGCGCAGTGAGGCAGATGATTGAAAATCGTTGATGATGTCGTAAATGTCGTGGTCAATGAACATAGCGCGTGTGCCGTCGATGTAGAGCCGGGCGTTATCGGGAATATGAGAAAGTGCCGATTTGAGCTCCGCCTTGTTGACAAACGACATATCCTTGTTGAATTTGAGCAGATACATATCGCCATCATTGACCAGAATCGTGGCGGAGTGATGATTCGCACGCAAGACGAAAAAGAGCCCAACCATTGAGCCAATCGCAATGCCAATAAGCAAATCGGTAAAAACAACCGCAAGCACCGTTACGATAAACGGCAAAAAAACATCGCGCCCCGATTGATACATTCTCACAAACAAGCCATAGTGCGCAAGTTTATAACCCACCATAATCAAAATACACGCCAAACTCGAGAGGGGAATAAGATTGAGCAGGTCAGGAATGAACAAGACAGAGAAGAAAAGAAGCAACCCGTGAACAATCGTGGAAGTTCGTGTTCTTGCGCCTGCATACACATTTGCCGATGAGCGCACGATGACAGCAGTAATCGGCAAGCCGCCAAGCAAGCCTGAAACAAAGTTCCCGATGCCTTGCGCCTTTAATTCGCGATGGGTGTCGGAGATGCGCTTGAACGGGTCTAATTTATCTGCCGCTTCAATCGAGAGCAAGGTTTCTAAACTTCCCACTATCGCCAGCGTGAGCGCAACGATATACACATCTTTTTTAAGCAAGGCTGAAAAGTCAGGCGAGGAAAGATGATTGGGCAGCTCTGAAATTGGAACCGCAGGAATTGTAACCAAATGTCCTTCCTGACTCGTCAAGGCAAGTTCAGGCGCAAAGGACTTAAAGAGTTCATTGATGAAAATGCCTAAGAGGACCACCAAAAGCGGTGCAGGAATCAGTTTGAGAACTTTGTGCTTTTTGATTTTGGGTGTTTCCCAAATCGCTAACAACGAGAGAGAGACAATCATAATGACCAAAGCGGCAGGCTGAACGGCACGAAGCGAATAAAAGAGCGTGAGAAATGTGTTGCTGTCGCTTTCAAAGAAGCTAAAGTCGCCTTCGTAATCTTTATCCCACCCAACTGCGTGCGGCACTTGTTTGAGAATAATCACAATGCCAATCGCCGTGAGCATGCCCGTGATAACGCTACTTGGAAAGTAGTTTCCGATAATGCCCGCCCGAAGATAGCCTAAGACAAGTTGAATGATGCCCGACAAGCATACGGCAACCAAGAACACTTCAAACGAGCCAAGTTTCTCAATGGAATTTGCCACAATCACAGCAAGACCTGCCGCCGGTCCGCTCACACTGATTTCTGAGCCGGATAAAATTCCGATTACAATTCCGCCAACAATGCCAGCAATAATTCCCGAAAATAAGGGCGCACCCGAAGCCAACGCAATGCCCAAGCAAAGCGGAACAGCGACAAGAAAGACGACTAAACTCGCAGGTAAATCGTAGCGAAGATTGGAGAGAATCCCTTGTTGGAGTGATGAATCTGCCTTCGTCATACTACCGAAACATTGAGTTGATAGACGGCGTGAATGTAGTCAATCGCCGCGTCAAAAAAAATCGGCACACGATTACAAAGAGCCAACTTGGTCAATCGAAATGAGGTGAATGTTGAACAATCGTGCGCGTTTGAGATTGTTGGGGTTTTTGGCTGAACTTTCTTTCATCAAAAAGTAAATTTTTGCGGTTAAGCCTTCGAAGCGTTGATGAATCGCAAAGAGTTGCTCGAAGATGCCGCCGCGAATGTTCGGATTGCCACGCGAGACGATAATGTGTAGCAAGCCATCTTTAAGAAAGGCAATATCAACTTCACGCGGACTGCCGCCTTCTTTCACGACGCGAAGCGCAAGTTGAATCGCCCCTTTGTATTTCGGCGAAAGTTGCTGATACATAAAAAGCTCCGCAAACGATTCAGCAGAAATCAGTTTTTGAAATCCGCTAGTTTTAATCGCAACCTTGCGCTCTCCACCTTCGGGTGCATCGACTTGGATTTCAAGGCGACCGGGCATTCTGACCAAAAATTCTTTATCCGCCGCGCTATTGAGTTTTTGAAGATGAGTTGCGGTAAGATAGCCGCTTAGCGCACCTAAAAGTTTTTGCGCCGCTATCATCTCTTCCGAGTTTTTAATCACTCTAAACCCATGCAGTTTGATATATTCTTCAATCGTGAAAAGCGTGGGCAATTCGCTTCGTTCAATGCCGTTTTCGCTAAAACAAATCATCGCGTTTGGCTCAAAGCGATACGCATTGAATTTTTTACGACGCGCAACATCTAATCCAACAAGTTGCATCAGGTCGCTTCCGCCTGAAAGATTCAAAAGCAGTTCATCGTTTTGATGTTGCTCAATAATTTGATTGAGCGCATTGACAATAGAATCCGAAGAGTTCTCAACAACTTGGAACAACACATTGCCCGTAAAACGCTTGGAAAGGTTGATAGAGGTTTGCGTGTGCAGGAGAATATGCTTTTCAGGTGAAAGGTGCTTGAAACCTTGATGAACAGGAAGAAAATGTTGGTCGCTGAAAAAAGAAACAAGAACTTTCATTGAGTTAGATGTCGAGATGATGTGGATTGGTTCGTCGTTGTTGCTAAAAATAAGACTTGTTTTGATTTCTGCGTAACATAAAACAAAAAGGCGACTCTCTGCGAATCGCCTTGAAAAAAGCCACAGTAAGCAAGGAATTAGATTTTCACTTCAAAAGAAAGTGCCAGTTTCTTCTTCTTGGCAGGTTTCGTGTCAAAGTTGCTTGTTTTTCGGAACACGGGTTCAACACATTCGCCTTTCAAGTAGCCTTTGACATTCTTTTCGTCCACTGCTTTTTTGAGAATCGGAAGCACTTCGCGATAAGCGGCGAGTGTGTGTTCAATATCGGCATCGGTATGCGAGAAACTCATGTTGTGAAAGCCGCCCCAAAGCACGCCGCGCTTTATCATTTCTTGCTGAACGAGCGATTTCATTTCAAGCGGATTGCTTCCATCTTTTGAGGCAAAGGTAACAATCGTGCGTGCGTCGTGTCCCGAACAAGCCGTGTAGTCCATGCCAAGTTCTTTGGCGATTTGGTTATAGCCTTCGCGCAGTTTTTTGCCTTGTGCGGCGAGATAAGCAGGCACATTTTTTTCGCGTAGTTCTTCAATCGTGGCTTTTGCTGCGGCAAGCGAAAGGGCTTCGCCACCGAAAGTGGTAAAGAAGAACACATCTTTTTCGCAAAGTTTCATCACGTCGCCGCGTCCGCAGAGAATCCCAATCGGCATACCATTCGCAACGGCTTTTGAAAAGCACACCAAATCAGCACGCACATTGAAAAGTTCTTGTGCACCGCCAAGCGCAAAACGAAAGCCTGTCCACATTTCATCAAAAATGAGAAGCGTGCCATTTTGGTCGCACACTTCACGCAATTTTTGCAGGAAATTATCTTTTGGAAATTCGAAGACCATCGGCTCTAAGATGATGCAAGCCGTATTTTCATCAATGCTATCAATGACGGATTGAATGTCGTTGTAACTAATCGTGTAGGATAAATCTTTAACGGCTTCGGGAATGCCTTTATTGCGGTCGGTAACGGCGATATACCAATCGTGCCAGCCGTGATAGCCACAGCACAGCACTTTTTCGCGTCCTGTAAATGCGCGTGCCAATCGCACCGCCGCCGAAGTGACATCGCACCCCGTTTTGCTGTATCGCACTGATTCCACATTCGGCACCACGTCGCGAATAAGTTCGGCAACTTCCACTTCGAGCGGATGCACAAGGGAAAATGTAATACCATCAGCCAACTGCGCTTTAATGGCGTTATCAACTTTTTCGTAGCAATAGCCGAGTGAGAGGGGTCCAATTGCCATTTGGTAGTCAATGTATTCATTGCCATCGACGTCCCACACGTGAGAGCCTTTACCTCGTTGGAGATAAATCGGTGCAACGCCTTTGACATATTGCCCTGGTCCTTTGGCAAGCGTTTGTGTGTAGGCGGGAATTAAGCCTGTGGCGCGTGCGTAAAGTTTTTCAGATTCTGTAATCGTCGGATAGTTTTCGTTGAAGGCAACTTTGTTTGGCATATCTTGAAATTGAAAAGTTGAAGAGTAAAAGTTACGATTGAAAAATTTGATTTACTGAAAGTTGAAAATCAGGCACGGCAGGCACACCAGAGCAAACATCATCGCCCGTGCAAATCTTGACATCCTTCGGCGATGAAAACACCCACACTTTCTGACCGACAGGAAAAATCAGCCAAACGCATTTTACGCCTGCTCCAAAATACTCTTCCAATTTTCGGTTGTAGTAGTTCATCGTATCGTTTTCAGAGACTAATTCAATGATGAGCGATGCAATCGGCGATTTGCCTTCACGCCCTTCGTTGATTTGAGCCTTCGTCAAAAATGAAATATCTGGCACACGATACTTGCCCTCTGAAATTGGACAAACTGTTTCGGGAAACAGCATTCCGCCTTCTTTGAAAGCAGAGGTATTTTGAAATGCACGCAAGAGATTATTTACAATGTAGAGTTCTGAAAGTGGTATCATGTCTCGTGCTTCTAAGAAGCCGTTGTTCCATTCGTATTTGAAGCCGTCTTCGGGTGACCAGTTGCGGAAATCTTCAAGTGTCATTCGTTTGCCATCGTGCATCGGTTTGGGAGCAAGACGCTTCTTTGGGCGAGCTTGAGTTGCAGTCAGCATTGACATTGTTACTCACTAAAAATTTGATTGACGGAAAGTTGAAAATCAGGCACAGCTGGCGCACCAGAGCAAATATCATCGCCCGTGCAAATCTTGACATCCTTCGGCGATGAAAACACCCACACTTTCTGACCGACAGGAAAAATCAGCCAAACGCACTTTGCACCTGCTCCAAAATACTCTTCCAATTTTCGGTTGTAGTAGTTTATCGTATCGTTTTCAGAAACTAATTCAATGATAAGCGATGCAATCGGCGATTTGCCTTCACGCCCTTCGTTGATTTGAGCCTTCGTCAAAAATGAAATATCTGGCACACGATACTTGCCTTCTGAAA